>Ga0307378_10010775_pt1 | contig 11842 bp, 8 predicted proteins | sample UN1MG_FD_202238 | JGI IMG/M metagenome (GOLD analysis project Ga0307378, IMG submission 202238) | Soil microbial communities from Risofladan, Vaasa, Finland - UN-1 | ecosystem: Environmental > Terrestrial > Soil > Coastal area > Acid sulfate soil | place: Finland: Risofladan, Vaasa | collected...
CCTTGGCCAGCGTCTCGTAGTCTTTCTTGATGAGCCGCTCGGGCTTCTTGAGTTCCCCGGCGTAGCGTTCCTTGAGCCGCTGGACGAGTTTCTCGACGCCGCCGGGGTCGAGGACCGGATTGACGTCCTCGACGGTCACGCGTCCCGAGGCCATATCGTACCCGTTCAGCAGGCCCTGGACGCGCTGGTACCGCTCCTCCGACGCGGGCGCCTCCGGGGCGTGCGAGTACAGATTGGTCATCCGCACGTCCGCGTCGAGGTCCTTGAGAAAGGCTTTCGATCGCGGGCTCAGGCTGAACCGTCCGGAGGCGGTCCAGTCGCTGCGCGCCCGGCCGCGAAGCAGCGCCACCGAGAACCACATGACGACGCCCACGAGGACCGTCGCCAGGACAACGGCTATGGCGACGTTCGAGCCGAAGCGCAGCCAGCGGCCCCGCTGCGTCATCCCGCCTTCGCCGCGGCTTCCGTCTTCGCCACGGCTACGCCGGACAGGTCGGCGGGCAGGCCCGCCTTCAGAGTCGGGGTTCGGATCGCTCTTCTCTATCGCCATCTGCGACTCTCCAGGACCTTAACCGTTAGGAACAGGGCGTAGGCGGTCAGGGCGACGAAGTAAATCACGTGCACCAGGTCCACCACGCCCTGGCTGAAATCCAGATAGTGCGTCCGCACCGTGGCCTGCTGGACCAGCGTGCGGACCCCGATAATCCATACCCGCGACGGAACCACCGTCGCAATCCACGGCCCGAGCATCGCCAGCAGGATGAGGATGCCAAAGCCCGTCACGGCCGCAATCACCTGGTTCTGTGTCAGCGACGACGCGAACAGGCCCACCGACACGTACAGCGCGCCCAGAAGCGCCAGCCCCAGGTACCCGCTTGCCACCGGCCCGTACTCGGGGTTGCCGAAGACGGCCAGGAGGACCACGTAGACCAGTGTCGGAGCAAGCATCGCCAGGTAGAAGATCCACGAGCCGAGGAACTTGGCCACCACGACCTCGATGTCCGTCACGGGGGCCGTCAGGAGCGTCTCGATGGTGCCGCTTCGCTGTTCCTCCGACAGGCTGCGCATGGTGACGATGGGGATGACGAAGATGAGGATGAACATCATGATGTCGAAGATCGACCGCATGGCCGCCGGCGCGCCGGGCCGGAAATCGGCCAACGCGAAGAAGACCCCCGCGATGACCAGAAACAGCGCCATCGCCACGTACGCGATGGGCGACACGAAGTAGGCGCTGATCTCGCGTCGGGTCAGAAGCAGGACTTTTCCCATTCCTCAGACTCCTTGTGTGCTCCGGCCCATGGGCTCGGTGGGCGGTGCGGCGGCCGGTCACGCCTCAGGCGGCTTCTTTGCCGGCGTCCGCCTCACCTGCCACGATGCGGGCGTAGAGTTCCTCGATGGTCGGGGCCAGACGGCGGACCTCCCGCAGTTGCCAGCCGCGATGTGCCACCACCGCGCAGAGGGCCTCGCGCAGGTCGGCATCGGCGACAGGCGTGACGATGGTGCGGAGCCACCCGCCGCCCACCTCCTCGGTCCGGACGCCGGCCGCGCCCGTGACCTGGCCGAGGACCCGGCCGACTTCGGCCGGCCCCGCACCGGTGTCGGCCGTGCGGAGTTCCATGACAACCTGCTGGCGGTGGGCCAGGCGCCTCTTGAGTTCGTCGAGGCTGTCGGCGGCTTTGATCTGCCCGTCGGCGATGATCACGAGGTGCGAGCAGGCCTTTTCGACCTGCGGCAGGATGTGGCTCGACAGCAGGACCGTGTGTTTCTTGCCCAGCGAGACGATGAGTTTGTTGGTTTCCTCGATCTGCGTCGGGTCGAGGCCGATGGTCGGCTCGTCGAGGATGAGGACCGGCGGGTCGGCCACGAGCGCCTCAGCCAGCCCTACCCGCTGACGGAATCCCTTCGACAGTTGCCCGATCAGCCGCCGCCGCACCGTCTTCAGCCAGCATCGCTCCACCACACGGTCCACGGTAGCGCGGCGTTTGGCGGACGGCACGTCCTTGAGGCCCGCGCGAAACGCCAGATACTCCTCGACCCGCATCTCGGGGTATAGCGGCACGTTCTCGGGCATGTACCCGATCGAGGAGCGGACCGCGAGGCTTTCCATGAGCACGTCGTGGCCGTTGACGCGGGCATGCCCGCTGGTGGCGGGCAGGAAGCCGGTCAGGATACGCAACGTCGTGGACTTGCCGGCGCCGTTGGGCCCGAGGAAGCCCACGATCTGGCCCTCCTGGACCGAGAAGGTGGCCCGGTCCAGCGCCAGCGTGTTGCCGTACCACTTCGTGAGGTTCTCGACTTCGATCATCGCGCACACGGTGGTGGTCCTCCCCTGTCGCAAGGTCAACGCGTTCGTGGGGGAAGGAAACTACACAATCGCCGGGGGAGTGTCAAGAGGCTCCGGCCGTTTACGCGGCAAGGTTTGGGCGTCGGGGTCCGGACTTCAGCCGCCGTCCCAGGCTTTGCGCGGCAGGAGGGCCGCCAGTTCGCCCAGCCGCGTGATGGTGGCGCAGTCGGCGTGGACGTCCTCGCTATCGCGGTCGATCAGCACCGGATGGATGCCGATCTCGCGGGCGCCGACCACGTCGGCCCAGTAATCGTCGCCCACGTGGACGGCACAACTCGGGTGGCAGTCCAGGGCCGTCAGGCCGCGCAGAAAGATCTCCCGGTGCGGTTTCGCCGTCCCCACCGCCTCGCTGGCGATGACCGTGTCGAAGTACTTGGCCAGGCCGAAACTCCTCAGATAGTCCGCCAGGTCGGCCGACCAGTTGCTGATAATCCCCAGGCGATACCCGCGGTCCTGCAGCCCGGACAGCAGTTCGTGGGCATCGGTGTCCAGGATTTCGGGGCTGCGCGTCTCGATCTCGCGGATCGCGAGCGTCAGTTCCCGTTCCAGGTCGGCCCCCCGCAGATCCAGGTCCAGCGCCTCCGCCAGATGGTCGAGCCACATGCGGCTGGCCGCGCCCGTGTTCATGCGGGAGACGTGCCGGCGGCGGCGGCGCGCCACCGCCCGTCGTGCCAGGTCGTTCGCCGCCAGCACCTTGTCGCGAGTCAACTTGTAGCCGATCACGGCCAGCGCCTGGTGCAGCAGGTCCAGGTGCCCGAGTTCGCTGTAGACCAGCGTGCCCCCGACGTCGAAGAACACGACCTCGATGTAATCGAAGCGGTCCGGATTGGCTCGCTCAGTCCTGCGGATGGCCACGCGCTGCCCACTCCTTCTTGTAAGCGGTCACCGCCTGATGTGCCCGTCGCGACGGCTCCGGCAGCCGATAGCGCGTCGCCGTGGCCAGCACCCACCGCTCGGCGCTCGAGAGGTCAATCCGGTGACCCACCGACACGTACACGGGCCGAACGCCCGTCCGCGTCCGCAGGACCGTTCCGATCCGCTCGCGACCGTCCATGAGAGCCGCGCGGCCGCCGCGCTCGAGGCCCGGCTCTCGCCTTACTGTACCGATGAGACGGCTCTTTGCGCAGCCGATCGTCGGAATATCCAGCGCCAGTCCGACGTGGCACGCCAGCCCGAGCCGCCGCGGATGGGCCCGTCCCTGGCCGTCGCAGATGACCACATCCGGCCGCGAACGGATCTGGCCGAACGCTTTCAACACCACCGGCACTTCGCGGAAACTGAGGAGTCCCGGCACGTAGGGCCACGTTGCCCGCATCGCGGCGCAGCGGGTCTCGATGGCCTCGAGCGTCGCGGCGTCCATGACGACAACGGCTGCAGCGATCCACTCGCCCGCGCGCCCGCCGGAAACGTCTGCCGCCGCCACAATGCGGACACGATCCAGAGGCGGCCCTTCGACGACCTGGTCCGCCAGACGCTCCTGGATGGCGACGGCCTCATGATAATCCAGGGTCCACCGGTGGAGCCGCCGGACCTTCATCGCGACCCCTCCGGCATCTTGGCGCCGGCGGCTGGGCCCGGGTTCCCGCCGGTCTTCGGCGGGGCGTCGCGGACCTTCTTCAGCACCATGTCGTCCCAGAAGATCACGCCGGCAGGCCAGTAGGCGTACAGGTCCACCTTCAGAAACGCCGGTGTGTGCTCGGGCCGGGTGGCTTCGGGAATGAAGTCGGCCGTCACGCTGTTCCACTGGCCTTTCCCGCCGGACGGGTGAACCTGGCGGCGGTACGTCTCCCGCCGCTGGGCGGGGTAACCGCCGGACGCCTCGAACGGGTGGTATCCCTTGAGGAAGATCTTCGCCGTCGGCGCCAGCGTCTTGTACCGGCACGAGAAGCGGTAGGTCGCGCCGGCCTCTATGGGGATCCAGTCGCTGTAGAAATCCAGGCCGTACCCCCCGGCGGTGCCCGCGTTCATGTCGTATTTCAGGACCTTGCCCGGCCCGTCGGGATTGGGCACCCACGCCATCTGGTTCTCGAGCGCCTGCCAGTGAGCCGGGCCGTTGCCCGACGGGCCGGCCTGCTCGAACCCCGGGTTCTTCACGAGGTTGGGCCCTTCGCGCCAGCGCCGGTCAATCTCGGGGTCGGCACGCAGCATACGCAAGGGGTCTTTCGGACGCTCCATGCCGAGGATGTCGAACACCGCGTTCGCCATCTCGACCGGGATGAGATGATGATTCTCGCAGGCGTACCGCCTCTGGAAGACGTGCGGCTGCTGGGGATTGTCGGTGTAGACGGCCAGGAGCCGGACCTCGTACGGCTCGGTGCCCGCCACGTGACCGGTCACGACGACGTCGGCCTGGAAGGGCTTGCGTCCGAGGGCGGCCAGTTCCGCCGCAGGGGTGTCGGAGGAGACCTTGCGGCTGCCGAGCACCTCCTTGATGCTCAAGGAGTCGTACACGATGGCCCCCATGCGCTTGGCCTTGAACCGGAGCATCTGCTGCACCTTCTCGCCCAGGTCCTTCTCGTCGCTCGTGATGGTCAGGGGCAGGAAGGCGACGCCCTCGGCCCGTCCGGGTTTGCCGTCGGACGGTGCGGCGCGGGCCGCTGCACTTGCCGTCGTGACGGCAAGCATCGCGGCCAGACCGGCTCGAAGATAGCGTTGCACGCTCATAGAAATGCGGCCTACCGGGTGAACGTCACGCTCTGCCGAATCTGCTCGACCTCCCGTGCGGCCGTCTCGTCGGCATCGGCTGCAACCACGAGCACCAGCGACAGGACCCGCCCGCGGCGCTCGGCGTAGACGGCCTTGCACCGTGCCGGTTTGCCTGAGAGGATCGCCTGTCCTTCGTAGGCGATCTCGAGTCCCCCGAGCCCGCCGAACGCGGCGGGTCTCGGTTCGGGTTTCTCGACGCCCAGGTTCCTGGCGGCCGCCTCTGCCTGCTCCGCCACGAATTCCGCCAGCGACTGGCCTTCTTTGGGTGTCAGGACGCGGACCATCGCGACGGCCGCCTGATCCTCGCGCACCATCTCCATCGCCGTGGGCGGGCCGCCCACGTGATCGGGCACCTTCCACCGCGCGTTCGGCCGGTTGATCTGGAACCCGTAGAACGGGCTCTGGACCACCAGCCCCGCCGTCTGGATGGGCAGTCGCCCTTGGGGCGCCGCCGTCTTGATCGACCGGCTGACGTTCTCCAGGAGCACCGGCTTGGCCGTGACACGCCGGTCGGCGACCGCGAGCGACACGAACCACGTCAGCCCCTCGCCCGACAGGAGCAGGTTCCGAAAGTGGAACGTCGTGCATCCCAGCCGCGCCGTCCCGCCGAGCCCCAGCACGTCATGTGGGCCGGTGCCGCCGGGCACGAGGGCGGCCCGAGGCTCGGCCTTGACGGCATCGAACGCCTCGGCCCATTCCTGCTGGATCGGGTGGGATGGGAGTGCGGATTCGGCGACCTCCCCGTTCTCCCCCGTCTGCCCGGAGCCCCCGGCTGCCGCCTCCGGGCCGAAGTCGTAGGCCGGACGCAGCGACACGTGGGCCTCGTCCGTCAGGTCGGTCACCGTGACGCGGCCCGAGCCTTCCGCCACGTGAATGACGTAGGGGTATGGCGGCACCCAGAGACTGAGGCCGAAGCGAGGGTCGCGGTACCGCTCGTTCGTCAGGCCCGGGACGTTCGCGGCGGGCGGCGCTTCGGCGGGGGTGACGAGGCGCCTGGCTTCCGACAGGCTCGTCGCCTCGGCGACCATCGGCGTCGATTGCCACACGCTTCGCAGGACACGGGCGTTGGAATCCACGAGGTGGAGCACGCGTTCCGTGCCGCACGACCAATCGACGGCGAGTCCGAGCAGGTTCTCGCCGTCGCCGGCGGCCGGCAGCCCTCGCGGCCCGAGCACGCGAACGCTGCACGGGTCGGGCAGCAGGGCGCCGAGCGATTCGTCGATGACGAGCCAGGTTCGCGCCGCGCCGGTCTTCGGGCCGCCGAGCAGCGTGGCGAGGAGCGCCCAGGACCGGAACGTCACGTTTCCGCCGAGGGGGAGGCGGGCCGTGGCGCTCGTCTCGCCAACGGTTCGTGTCAGGACCAGTGCCCCGTTCTGCTCGCGGCCCGCGACCTCCCACTGCCGCGTGCCGCCGACGACACGGCACGTCAGGGCCCGGGGCCGGAAGTTCGCATCGACGTCGGCCGTGATCATCTTGTAGTAGCCGAACCGGGCGTCCCCGCGGCTTCGGCGCAGGAACCGGTTCGTCTGGAGCCGTCGGCCCCCGTCGGGAAACGCATACAGGCTCTGGGTGATGTACCCGACCTTCGTGTCGGCCACGTAAAGCGAGAGCCACCGGCTGCGGAGGAACTTGGCCTTCGGCGCCGTAGAGGCGGGATCGTCGGCATCCGCGGCGAGCGCAGCGCAGGCTGCGGCGCCGAGGATTGCCAGCGCCGTCGCCGCCCAGCCGCCGTTCGTGCGAGATCGCATCATCGAAAGGTCCAACGAACCCGTGTCGGCCGCAACTATAGGCCGTGGCGATGGTGCAAGTCAATGCGATTCAGCCGACCGACCAGGGGGAGGCCGACCGACCGGTGCCGGCGGCGGCATTTTTCTTCCGCCTGGAGGATTCGACCGCTACAATTGGGGCAAGCCTCAAGTGCACGCTGGCCGAGTTGCAGCAGAAGGAGTCCACGTTGGCCGCGAAGATCGCCAAGTTTGTGAACAAGGTCATCTGTGGCGACGCGGCACACGCGATGAGCGAGTTGCCGGACGAGTCGGTGCATCTGGTGGTCACCAGCCCCCCCTATTGGAACCTTGTGGACTACGGCGTGGAAGGCCAGATTGGCCACTCTTCCTACCAGGACTATCTCGATGACCTGCTCAGCGTGTGGCGACAGGCCTACCGGGTCCTGATTCCCAACGGCAAGCTCTGCATCAACACGCCGATCGTGCCGATCCCCAAGAAGGCGATGAACACCACGCACACGCGCCACCTCAAGAACATCAACAATGACATCGAGGTCTCCATTCTGAGCGATGAGGAGTCCGACTTCCAGCGTTTCAGCCTCTACGTCTGGCAGAAGCAGACCACCGTCAAGATGTTCGGCAGTTACCCCTATCCGCCGAACATCTACGAGGACAACACGATTGAGTTCATCAACGTGTTCGTCAAGCCAGGGAAGCCTCGCAGGTTGCCAAAGGCCGTAAAAGAGCGCAGCAAGTTGTCGCAGGAGCAATGGCTGAATCTCACAATGCAACTCTGGCCGATGTACCCGGAGGACGTGTCGCGTACGGGAGGCCATCCCGCGCCGTTCCCCGTTGTCTTACCGCAGCGTCTTATCCTCATGTACACGTTCGCCAAGGTGCCGTCGGAAGGGTTCGCGGGAGATATTGTCTTGGATCCATTCAACGGCTCGGGGGCTACGTGTGTGGCTGCAAAGTCCACCGGCAGGCGCTTCATCGGAATTGATATCAGCGAGGACTACTGCGCGATAGCGCGACACCGGTTGGAGCCCCGGCGCTTTCCCGCGCCGCCTATCATGCTCCGCCGCCCCAAGATGCGCAGCGTCAAGGCCACGCCGCCGGAGCCGGCGCTCTTCGAGGACATGTGAGTGGACACGTACTGGCGGAAGTTCGCCGAGGCCTACGTCAACGACCCCTTCTACTGGTTCCAGCCGAAGGGAGCCGCTGTTTCGGCGGGAAGCCTGCCTACCATTCAGAGGAAGCTGAGGGAACTCAGGCGCTTCGAGGGCAGGTTGTGGTCCAAGGCCCAGAGGGCCTACACCAGTGCGCTACGGCGCGCGCGGTTGTACAAGCCGACGAAGGCCACGGCGACAAGCCGAGACTATGCCGCCATCGCGCGGATGAACAAGAGGGTGCTGGACACCCTTGGCCTTGCGTGGATCACCGACCAGAGCATTGTGCAGATAACGGATGCTGGACGGCAATTCCTTCGGCTCGGCAAGAAGGGCTTGCCTGAGTTCGTTAACGGGCAACTGCGCCGCTATCAGTTCCCCAACCCATCTGTCGGCACGATGGTAGAAGATGCAGGGCTGTTTCCATACCCCACATTGCTTGCAGTTCTGACGCATTTCCCTGACGGCATCCCGTCGGAGTGCTACGAGTTGTTCATCTCGCGCATCCGCTCGCCCGACGGCGTTGCAGAAGCCGTGCGCCATATCAAGCGGTACGTGGGCCTTGGCACGCGCGACAGACGGCAACTGCAAAAGGCACTCAGAGACTTGCCAGTGCTGCGAGAAGGGCGCATCCGCATCGGTACTCGCAGGAGCAGCCTGCTGAATACGATCCACCTGAACCGTTCGTACATGATGGCGCTGCTCAGGACACCCGGTCTCGTCGTGGAATCAGGTGGCCGCCTGTTCCTCGACGGCGGGCGCCACGACGAAGCCGAAGCCATCGTCCAAGAGCATCTCCACCAAGACTGCTACATCCGGTTCGCCAACCAGGAGGATTGGGTCGCCTTCTTCGGCCAGCCCGGGCGTAGCCCCACCTTCGAGGAAGCACTTCTCTACTACCGGCGCCGGGGAGAGGTCCAGCAGTCGGCCGAGGTGTTCCGGCGCGCCAAGGCACGCAAGGCGCTGCCGCGCGATCTCCAGAATCTCGACGAATCGGCCTTCCGCGAACTGCACGTCCTGGAGAAGACGCTGGAGGACTTCCTGGAATTCAACCTTGACCTGCTGGAACACGGCCTGAAATGCGTCGAGCGGCAGTACCCTACCGCAACGGGGCCGCTGGACATCCTGGCCAAGGACCGCCGCGGAGGATGGGTCGTCGTGGAGTTGAAGCGCGGTCGCGCCGCCGACAAAGTCATCGGCCAACTCCTGCGCTACCGCGCGTTCATTGTCTCCGAACGGGCCAACGGCAAGCAAAGCAGAGTGCGTGGCTTCATCGTCGCACCCGAGCCTGATAGGCGGCTGATCCTGGCCGCCGAGGGGGCACCGAGCGTTCCCCTTGAGATCTTCGCCTTCACGGTCAAGGGTGCTGCCCAGCGATTGTTTCCGAAGCGCAGGAAAAAGTAGGCGCTGCCAGTCTTCAGGCGGCGGCTACTTCTCGTCCTGCTTGCCCAACCGCAGGTCGTAGAAGGGCAGGTAGCGGTAGTACACTTCCAGCGTCAGCGTGGCGACGGCGGTGGAGTAGACGCGGCCGCCGAACTGGCCCCAGCGCGTGCGCGAGTCCCAACTGCCCGCGTAGGGTCCGTCCTGGCGTTGGGCCTTGACGAGCGTTTCGCGGATTTCGCGGTTCCACTCGTCCCACTTCGGCCCGCCCAGTTGGTGCATCGCCATCGTGGCGTAGTACCAGTAGTAGACGTTCGTGTCTTCCAGGTTCTGCGGCCGCCAGCGGGGCTTGTTCTTGAGGATGTAGTCCACCGACTCGGCCGTCCGCGGGCTGCCGGGGTTGTAGTCGATGAGCATCTCGGAGAACAGGCCCTCGGCCGTCATCGCAGGAGACGGGCCGCGGCCCGGCTGGTACTCGTAGAGCCCCTTCTGCTTGCCCTTGCGGACCTGGTCGAGCCAATTGGCCGCCCAGCGGTACGACTTCTGCGGGACCTGGAAGCCCGCGATCTCGGCGCTCTTCAGTGCCATCAGGGCCCACCCCAGAACGCTGGTGTCGTTGTCGGACCGCGGTTCATACCGCCAGCCCATATTCGGGTTCTGGGCCTTGAGGATGAAATCGACCGCCCGTTTGATGGGATCGACGAGACGGTCGTCGCCGGTCATGCTGAACGATTCGGCCAGCAGCATCGCCGCGAGGCAGTGGTCGTACATCTGTCCGCCCCGCCGCAGGTCGCCGTCCTCCTTCTGGCCGGCGAGAAGCCAGTCGATGGCTTTCTGCACGTTCCTGGCGTACTCGCTCGGCCCTTTGGCATCGCGGGCCGGCACGTGGGTGTGGCCGGCACCGATGAAGGCCAACCCCGCCAGAGCCGTCACGCCCACGTCCTGGCCGGTTCGATTTCCTCGCCCGTCGCTGGCGCGGCGGCCCTTGACGTCATAGTTCTTCATGAACTCGTCCACGTCCCAGCACCCGTCGTCGCTCTGATGTCGCGCGAACCAGATGAGCGCCTTGCGCACCGCCTCCTCGGTCTCGGGCGTGCCGCCGAGTTTCTCGATGGTTTCTTTACGGTCGGGATCGGTCCGGAGGCGGTAGATCTGTTTCGGCGGCAGCGGCGCCGGGGGCGGCGAGACGTCGGCGTCGATGGGAGCCGAGGGCGGCAGCGCAGTCGCAACCGTCGAGTCGCCGATAACCGGCGTGGCGATCGACTCGGCGGCAGGCACCGCAGAGGCCAGCAGCGTCTGCGCGTCGGGCTTTGCCGCGGCCGTTCCGAGCGGTTCGGCGTGGACGGGCTTCGGCTCCGCCCGCCCCACGCCGGCCGGCCGGTCCGACCGCTGCGCGGCGAGCCTCTCGCGCGGCCTGACGACGACGGGCGGACGCTCCGGCAGCACCGCACGCGGCGCCATGGACGCGACCGGCTCGGCCAGGTCGGCCGCCGCAGTCGCGGGCGGCGGCAGGGCAACCGGTCCCGGCTTGGCGACCGCGATGTCGATCATCGGCTGCGGTCCGGACGGCACCGCCGCCACGACGGCTGAGTCGAACGCTTTGGGCCCGAGCGCGTCCGGCCCCACGCGCAACTCGTCGGACGCCGCGGGGGCGGCCACCGACGGGGCCGGGGCCAGGGCGACCGGCCCGTTGGCCCGCTCGACCACCACGACCGCCCCGCCGCCGGCGGGCTCCGTCTCAGCCGTCCCGTTGGAGTGAGGCGCGGGCTGCTTCGGTCTGACCGGCCCCATCGCCGGGGGCAGAGCCTCCATCTGGGGCACGTCGGCCGGGGCGATGGCCGGGGTCGCCAGGGCGACCGTCTCGTCGAGAAGGACGGCGTCGGCGGCGGTCGGCGGCGCGACGGTTTGCGTCAGCAGCGTCGTGTCGATGGCGGGCTGCGCGCTCGGCGCCGTCGCTTCCGGCGCGACCGTGACGGCGGCGGGTCGCGGCGCCGGCGCCTCGGCCCGCACGGCGGCCAGCGGTTTGGTGCCGACGGCGGCCTCGGCCGGTTCCTTGGCGATGCGGACGGGGCGGACCGGCACCTCGCTCGTCAGGGGGGCGATGTCGAGGACGTCGGCCGGCTCGACCGGCACGGGGGCGGCTTGAACGATCTCGATCGGCGGGAGCGTCACCTCCTTCGGCTGGACGTCGGGCAGTGCCACGGGCACGATGTCCGGCGGGACGTCGGCCTGCCGGCGGGTCGGCGTCGGGACGCCTTGGGCGCCCACGGCCTTGACCGGCGCCGGCTCGGCGCGAGCGAGGACCACGGGGCGGGCCTCGAACGGCTCGGCCTCCTGGACCGGGCGGACCGTCCTGGGCTGGATCTCCTGAAGCGGCTCGGGCGGAAGCAAATCGAGAGTCGGCGGCAGTTCGGCCTGGGCCGGCAAGGGATCGGCGAGTTCCTGCTGCCGCTCCGGCAGGGGGGCGATCCGGATCTCCTGCGGAGCCGCTTCGGCCTTGACCAGGGCCACAA
>Ga0307378_10010776_pt1 | contig 11842 bp, 3 predicted proteins | sample UN1MG_FD_202238 | JGI IMG/M metagenome (GOLD analysis project Ga0307378, IMG submission 202238) | Soil microbial communities from Risofladan, Vaasa, Finland - UN-1 | ecosystem: Environmental > Terrestrial > Soil > Coastal area > Acid sulfate soil | place: Finland: Risofladan, Vaasa | collected...
TCTGGTTCACATGACCCTCCATCTCGCTGATCTTCTGGTACATCATCCCGCCGCCAAAGACGACGGTGAAGATCGTGACCGCATCAACGATCAGGGGGATTCTGAGTTCAGGGGCGATCATGGTCCCGACCTACAGCAGCACAACAACAGCGATGACGACCACCGCGATGCCGAGCCTGACGGGCCACGAGCAGTCAACGGTTCGCCAGAGCACCGTCCCGCTCTCCTCACCGTGTCGCTTGTCGAGGTGCTGGAGTAGCCGATTGAAAAAAGCAGACACCCGGTACTTGCGCCGGGTCATAAAAAACCATCTGCTCCACGAGACCACGGCCCCACCACTGGCAACGTGGGTGCCGTAGTCGAAGGTGTACAGGGCCCACCAGCGCCAGTTGGCTGACCATCCCGGCTTGAACGTGATCTCGTCGGCGCGACGGTAGCCTCTTAGCCAGGTGAGGAGGTTGTGCAGGTAGTTACGCATTGGTGACCGCTCCGGTGATAGCGGATCATGCTGCCCGACCCGCCCAGCCTAACCTGCCAGCTGCCGGTCCAAAAGGGCCCAGTCGAAATTACCCCCCGACCCGTCGCGGCGCCCGCTGGGGTCGTACTTCGGACGCTTGGTGGTCAGGCCCGCCTGGATGGCCGCCCAGCGCACCGTGTCGTGGCCGGCGACGTTCTGGCGGTGGAGCCCCTTCTCGAGTCGCAGGAACAGCAACAGGCTGCCGAGAGCAGCGTACTGCGCCTCCGTGAAACCCGAGGTCTGGTGGCCAACCAGGTCCACACCCAGGGCCCAGCGGTTGCAGTCCGGACGGCCGTTGAGCAGCGAGGCGCCGGCGTGATAGGTCTCCTGGTCGAACTCGGCCAGCTTCCAGATCTCCCCGTCCCGGCCGATCAGCACGTGGCAGGAAGCGTACATGCGGCGCTCGGGCCACTTCGGCTCGCGCAGGTAATACTTGCGGCTGTCCCGGTCGCGGTTCATGTCGATCAGCAGGTCGCGGATAACGTGCAGATTGAACGGGTCGACCTCGTAGTCGGGCTTGCCGCTGACGTAATGCACAATCACGCCGCCGAGCTCCTCGAGTGGGCGCCCCGGCACGCAGAACGACGGCAAAATCTTACTGTGCAACCTGGGCCACTTGCGGGGGCGGTGGCGGCGGGCGGGCGGCGGCGACGGCCCCGGAGACCCGGTCGGCGGCGGCCTGGGGCTCGACCGCCTGGTCCTGAATCTCCTGCTTCAGTTTCTCCACTTCCTGCATGACGACCCGGGCCAGCTCGTTGCGGGTCCGGATCAACTCCCACATCTGCACGCGCTTCTCGTCGGCGGTCAGCTCTTTGTCGGCCCGCACCAGGTCCATGGTCTTGCGGATCTCGTTCAGCTTGCTCCGGACCTCGGCCAGCGGCGGGGTGCCGATATCGTCCTTGCTGGCGCGAGCCACCATGGCCTTCATAAACGTGTTTTGCGGGTCGCTGAGATACTCCTCGGCGTCGGCGGCCTGGCGGTCGAGCTTGCGGGCCATGGTGTTGGCGATGATCTCGGCCTCGCGCACCATGTCGTACAGGTCGTTGACGTACTTGGTCCGGCGTGGCGGGCCCTCGTTGACGAGCGGGTCGATCAGCCCCTTCACGACGATGTTCTCTTTCCAGGTCTCGCCGCGTGACGGGTACTCGCCGGTCTCACTCAACAGCGGGTCCGTGCTGGCGCGGATCAGGGCGTCAGAGGCCGCCAGGGCATAGGTGCCGAGCGTGCCGGTGTAGCTGCGCAGAATGTACTGCATCTTGAGCGGCGACACGTCCATGGCCCGGCCGGCCGCCTTGACCGTCTCGCTGGTGTAGTACATGAACTGCTCGGACGGTTCGACGTTCTCGAGGCCGTAGGGGATGATCGGTGTGCCGGCGAAATCCTTGTTGCGTTCCAGATCCCGCCACGGCTTGAACGGCTGGGGCGTCAGGTCCAGGTTGAAGGCCTGCAGGAAGATCCAGCCCAGGGCGTCGGCAAACTCCTTGCCGTTCTCGGTCTCGGCGTACTCCATGATGCGCTCGGTGACCGTGCCGAACAGCATGCCGGGCTCGTAGGGCTTGGGCAGTAGGAAGTAGTCGTCCTCGCCGGGGCCGTAGAAGAATACCCAGTACAAATCCTTGACGTCCTCGGGCATCTCCTTGTAGCGGTCGTCGTCCTTGTTGAGCGCGTACAACGCGGCGGTGGCGGCGGCCAGGGCCGCGCCGCGTACCGCGAAGCTCACGGCCGTGCCCCGGTAGTCGCTGGTGATCCGGCCCATGCGGTAGAGGCCCTGCATGCGGGCATTCAAGAACGGCACCGAAATCGCCAGGAAGCGGGCCACGTCGGACGAGCCACGCATCGCAAAGTCGGTTGAGATATCCCGCGACAGCAGCGCTGCCCGGCGCGGGGTGGCGCCCGCCGCCCGGGCCGCCTTGTACTCGGCCAGGCGGTTGGCGTTCTCGAAGCGCGACATGAAGCGGTCGTAGATGGCGGTCAGCTGCATCGGGTTGACGATCAGCTTGCGCTGGACCTCGAACCCCTGGGCCCGGTTGGCGAAGCCGCCGCCGTTGAGGACCATTTCCTGATAGCCGGTGTCTTTCGACATGCGCTCAAAGACCACGCGCAGGGCCCGGGCGGCCGGCACCTTGATGTGGCTCGAGAGCATCCACGACGAGACCGTGTCGCGGATGATGTTCTTGATCTGGAACACCGGCACCGCGACCACGCCCCGGCGCAGGGTGGCCGAGAAGGCGCCCATGATCTGCAGGACCAGGTTGGTGCCCTTCGGCCCCATGAAGCGCAGCGAGTCCCACAGCGCCGGGTCGTTGATCTCGAAAAACCACTTGCGGCCGTTGTCCATGTAGAAGTCGACGTTACCGGTCGGGTCGCGGTTGACCTCGAAAAATGGCACGAACAGGGGGAGCCCTTGTTCCATGCGCTCGACAGCGGCAAGCAAGATCATTTCCTCCTCGGAGTTGACGAACCCGGCCTTGGCCATGCGGTAGGCGGCCATCGACCAGCCCATCGCGTCCACGGCTGCCCGGGTGACCTGGTCGGCGGTGATCAGCACTTGGCGGCTGTCAGAGGCAATGGGGGACGCGAACAGGCCGGCGGTCTGGTTGCCCGTGGCCTTGCCGAGCTTCTCGGTCACGCCGAGCTTGGAGAGCAGGGCCCGCTTGCCGTCGTTGATCAGCGCGGCGTGAATCAGCATGCCGTTTTGCTGGACGATGTTTTCCCAGATGACCTCGACGTTCTGCGTGCCGCCCTTAAGGCGCATGAACGGGTTGCTGCCGGCCTGCACCGGCTTGCCGTTGACCATGCTCTCGATGACCCGGTAGAACGGCACGTAGTCCTTGTTCATCTCCTGCATCTTCTCCCGCGCCCCGGTGTCGATCAGGCCGGAGTCGACGGCGAAGTCGAGCATGCGGTCGTTGTACTCCTGGTAGCGGCGAGCCATGTCCTCGGCCTCGGGGTTCTCGTCGGCGTACTTGAGCCAGGCCTCGATCTCGTCGGGACGCATCAGGTTCTCACGGCCCTGGCCGGAGAGCTCCTTGGCGCGGCGGGCCAGCAGGTACATGCCCATGTCGTGATCGCCCCACCAGTTGCCAAAGATCGACAGCAATCCTTCGCCCGTGAACTCGAGCCCCTGGCCGTCCTTCCGGAAGCCTGGCGTGCCGTAGAACATGGTCGCCTCGAGGGTGGAGTTGGCGCCGCCCATGGCAAGGCGCAGTTTCTCGTAGGCGGTCGTGAGCCCGGCCGTCTTGCCGCCCAGGGTGAGCTCCACTTCCTTGACCCGGCGCAGCCCGTCGAGCGCGGCCTGGAAGAAACCCACCGGGAACGCCCGGCGCACCCGCTCGATAAAGTTGGCCGGCGCGGCGCCCATCTTCGACGCCCCCCGGGCCCTGGCGCCTTGCTGGGTCCAGGCGTGCATGAGCTCCTGGACGTCGTCGAGCATGGCGTTGAGCGTCTGGTAATCGGCCCGCAACCGGCGGGTGAAGGCGTCGTAGAAGCCCGGCGCCCGCTCCATCGCCATGGATTCTTGGGTGAGGTAGAGCCGCATGAACTCGGCGAAGCCCTCGTGGACCTTCGTGACGTCGTAGGAAACCTCCTTCAGTTCGGCGGCGTACTCCCTGTAGAGCTCGGCAATCCACGGGTTGCGGTCGTCGAGGAAGTGGGCAATCTCGTGGGCCGCGACCTCGATATCGTTGGCGTTCTTGATCCGAACCTCGCCGTGCCCTGGGCGATAGAAGCCCAGCCGGAGCTTGCCCTTCACCCGGCCCTGGTAGATCCGCTTGCCAAAGTGCTTCTGCATGATGGCCAGGACGTGCTCGCGCCGGACGGGTTGCTGCGGGATCCGCACCACGCGGCCGTTGCCCAGGTGCAGGTTGTTGTTCGGGTCGATGGGTAGCGCACCGCGCCGGCCGATCATGCCGACGTAGTTGGTGCCGGCTTCCATGTTGACGGGCTTGGGAGTGGCCATGCCCAGCGTGGCGTAGCGCGGCTTCTTGCCCTTCTCTGGTCGCTGGCCATTCTTGGTGCGCTCGATCTTGCTGGCCCCCGCGATGGCGTCGGCGGCCTTGTAGGTGCTGGCGATGCCCGTGGTGATTTCGACCCGATCAAACCGGCCCTTGTCGCCTGTGATCTTGGTCTGGCTGAGAATGTCCTGCGCGAACTTGATCGCGCTCTCCAGGTGCTCACGGCCCTCGTTGGTGCCGACGGCAAACTCGTCACCGCCCAGGCGGTAGACCGTCACGCCCTCCTGGTCGAGCGCCTCCGCGATGGCTATAAGCATCGCGTCGCCGGCGGCGTGGCCGCCGATGTGGTCGTTGATGTAGCCGAGCGCGTCGGCGTCGACCGCTGCAATCCACTCGAAGGTGCTTTCCTCCTTCTCGAAGGCCTTGCGCGTAAAGGCCCCGGTCAGCGCGTCGGTGACTGTTGCATCGGCGGTCTCGGCGATTGGCCGGCTGCGGAGCTCGCGCTCGAACTCGGTGACGCGCCGCTCCTGGCGGCGGCGGTCGTCGGCGGTTAGCGGCTTCTGGCTCCGCCGCCGGTCGGTCCTGGCCCGGGGCTGTTGCTGGGTCTGGTCCTCAATATCCACCTGTTGCCGGGCTTGCGAGAACAGGTCGCCGGGCCGGCCGGTCTCGGCGCTCTCCTGGCCCTGGTTGCGCTTGGCGTCGCGCCGGCGAATCTCGTTGGCAATCGCCTGCTGGCGGGCCACGTCGTCGCCGAACAGGTCACCGCCGGGCTTTTTGGGGCCTTCCTCGCGGGCGAACCGGGGGAGGCCCCGGACAAAGACCCCCACCGGGCCCTTGGCAAGACGCCGCTTGAGCAGACGCGGGCGCAGGAAGTCGAATGGCTTGCTCGTGTCTCGGGACAGCATCGGCGAACGGTCGAAGGGGTGCAGTTCCTCGCTGACGTTCATGGCGCCGTCGCCCACCAGGCTGACGGCGCCACGCTCCGGGTCGAGGTGGATGCCGTCGACGATGAACTCCTTGAGGTGGAGCAGGTTCTCGCGGCTGCGGCTCACGGCGAATACCCGGGCGGTGCCCGGCACGCTCATCGCGGCCCGGAGCACGGCGCGGTGGTTGGCCCGGCTGGCTTCCCGGGTGGCCCTCACGAACTCGTCTACGGTCGAGCCGAGCCCTTGGGTCGGTGGCTGCCGGATGGCGTCGCCCGGCAGCGTGCTGATTTGCTGGACCACGTGCCGGTTGGTCGTGAGGACCAGCACGACGTCGGTTTCATTCAGGGCGCCGGCCAGTTGGTTGCCCAGGTCGTACATGTCGGTTGGGCTGCCAATGGTCTTACCCGCCAGGCCGCCGGTGGGCTTGAAGTCCCGGTTTCTCAGGTGCTTAAAAGTGTCCTTGTACCAAGAGGCCAGGGGGTGCCCCATGTTCGCGGGCGGTCGCGTGATCGTCGAGTATTCGTTGTGGTTGATAACCACGTGGCCCTTAACGAGCAGCGCCGGGCCGGCGTCCCGGAGAGGCGAGGCGCCCCGGTTCCCCTGGCTGGCAATCTCGTTGAACGTGGTGTTGAGCCGGGCGGTGTCGCCCTCGAACAGCTGGGCCAGGCGTGCCGTGATGGCCACGTCGGCGTCGCTGGGGGACGAGACGCCGCTCGGGTGGTTGTGCAGGAGCCAGACCGACGTGGCGCCGGCCTTGGCGGCGGCCTTGCGGAGCCGGGCATAGGTCCGGGCGTCGCTGGTCTCGCCGGCAATGGCCATGTTGACCGACGCGGGCAGGCGGGTCGACATGCCCAGCTGCGCCACGATCGTGCCGGCGTCGTCGGTGAAGATTAAGCGCATCGTCTCGAAGCGCGGGTCGCGGTAGAGCTGGGCCAGCACCGCCAGGTCAAACGCCGACTCCACCGTCTTGCCGATCAGGTTGGTGGCCTGGTTGGCCGGCAGATCCTTGTAGATTTCCGTGGCCGTCAGCGACGGCATGGAACGCAGTTCTTCGAGGGCCGTCACCGCCTCGGCTCGCGCCTGCTGGACGGCGGGGGAGTTGCCCTGGTTCGGCGTCGGCTTGCTGTTCAGGAACAGGTCGAGCTGATTCCGGGCCTCCTGGGCCTGCACGAACTGATCCGCCATGATGGCGCGGATATCAGCCGGGGTGAGCGTGCCGCCGGCCTTGTGGGCGCGGGCCTTGAGGAACGGCTGCACGTGGTTGAACAGGTAGAACAGGTATTCCGCCCCGAGCATTTCCTCGTCGGCGGTGATGGCGAGCTCCTCCGGATCCTGGCTGTACTGGTGGACCTCGCCAACATTCTTGCCTGACAGGGTGACGTAGAAGTCGCCCGGCCCCTCGCGGGAAGCGGCGTAGGGGTAGGTCAGGTAATGCCCGCTGGGCTCGGCCGGGCCCTGCGGCAGCCCGTCCTCTGCCCAGCCCTCGCGCACCCCGTCCCCACTCTCGGGGTAAGGCTTGGAGAGGCTTGAGACCCGGACGGTGTGCGAGTTCCCCTTCTGCGGGCCGTCGAGGTATTCGATCTTTACCTGGCTCCACCCGCCGGAGTCGCGCCGGCCGGGGCCCAGCACCTTGGCGGTCGTGGCCCCGTAGCGAACGATGGTGTCCTTCGGCGGCGCGGCCAGATCCTTGCCGGCCTGGATTGCCACGGACTCGGCCTTACGGCGGGCGGTGATCTCCGGCGGGTACAGGCCGCGCTGGATGAGCTCGTCGCCCAAGCTGTCGCGCTGGGATGTGTTGAGCGCCGCGCCTTCCTCGAACGCCTTGAGCTCGGCCTCGGTAAGCGGCTGGTTGGCCGCCTCGCGCCGGTCCAGGGCTACCGTGGCCTGGGCAATGTACTTTATCCCCACAAGCCGACGACGCAGGCTCTCGGTGTCGGCCTTGAGCCAGGCGCCCAGGTCGGTGACCAGGTTGGCCTTGTTCATGTTCTTGGCCTTGGTCATTCCCGCGTCGGCCGCCAAGAGGCGCAGCTGCGGTAGCGTCCGGGCCCGCAAATTCTCCGGCGACAGGTCGGCGATGATCTCCCGCGCTTGGGCCCGTCGTTTGAGCCGGTCGATCACCAGGTCCTTGGTGCCGGTCATGGGCACCCCAAGGAACCGGGCAACGTCGTTTATTTCCTTGGTGGTCCAGCGGTCCCCGGGCTTCGGGTTGCCCTGCCAGTAGGTCGGCGAGGCCATGGCCAGGGCGCCGTGCAGCGCCGTGGCTTCGCCGCGCATCGAGGCGACGAACTCCTCTCGGGTCGGGAAGGTCTCGGGGAAACCCGCCGCCGCCGGGGCCGCCGGTTCGCTCGCTATGGCGGCCTGGATGGCATCCATGAGGGCCTGGTTGATCGCGTCCTGGTCGCCGCGCCCGCCGTCCTCCTGGTTGTTGGCCATGGTGTCCTCGGCCCACTGGTCGAGGGCCGGCAACAGGGTCTCGGGCGCCAGGCCGGCGCTCACCAGGTCAGAAACGGCCTCGTGTACGTCGTTCGCCGAATAATCGAAGTAGATGCCCTCGCCGGCGTCGATCTTCGCCATCAGCTCGCCGAGCGGGGTGCCTTCGGCGGGGGCTTCGGCGGGGGCTTGGATTTGCGGGGGTGCCGCCACCGCCAAGCGCTGTCCTGGCGCCAGTAGGCCGTAGCGCTGATCGGTGGCCACGAGGTAGCCCTTCTCGATCAGCTGAAAGGCCACCTGCTGCGCCGGCATGTTGTCGAGCGCCTCGAACAGCTCTTGCGGCGTGAAGGTCTCGCCGAGCGTGCCGGCCAGGTCGGCGGCTCGGCGCTGGTCAGCGTTTAGTTTGCCGGCTTTGCGGGTGGCTGGTCGCGGGGCTGGCGCTTGGCCGGCGTCCGTTTCAACGTCCGGTTCAGTCGGTGGCGCCTCAGTGCGAGGCGTGCGTTCTCGTTCACTGATCATCCTTTCGAGTTCGTTCATTAGCAGCTGGTCGTCGGTGTGATGGATGGCCAGGCGCTCGAGCTCGTCCTCGGTGACCCCAACCTCCTCGGCCCGGGTCATTAGCTCGAGCATCTGGCGGCTCTCGGCCGTCATTTCGGCGTCGTACTCCTCCTCCTCGAAGGCCTCGCCCTCAACGGTCGAGCCGTCCGGCTCCGGGAGGCCAGCCTGCCGGCGGGCGGTGCCCCGGGCCTCGCGGGCCTGGTCGAGCTGCTGGCGGGCCGCGTCCATTTCCTCGGGGGCGGTGCGCTGGTCCTGGATGTCGTTGAGCATGGCCTGGATGACGCGGATCTCTCGCACCCCCAGCCGCTTGCCCGTGATGGCCTTCTCGACCGCCTTCCAGACCTTTTTGACCGACATGCGTAGTTCCGGAACCATGTTCAGGTCTTGGAACCATTGCGGGTTCTGCGAGGGCGTCCGGCCGACCACGTCACCCCGCTCGTCGCGCTGGTACACCACATTGCCGTGAGGGGCCAGCTCGCCGGCCAGGCGGTCCAGATGGTCGCGGTAGATCCGGCGCTTGAGGCGCACGTCGGCGTACTCAGCGGGCTTGGGCGGCTTCGGCGGCGGCGGGACAGGCTCAGGCGCCGGTGTAAGCCTGTCCTGCTCAGGGGGCGTCTCAGGGGTTTTGGCGGGCGTGACGGCCCACGGGTTCTCCTGGTCGGACAGGTATGAGCCCACGTGGAAGTCCCGGCCCTCCGAGCCCTCCTTCGCCAACTCGAAAACAGGGTTGCCGCTCTCGTCAATCAGAACGACCGAGCCGCCGGCGCTCTTTCGGACCATCAGCGGAGTCCCGCCGTCGTCGGTGACGATATCCCCGTTGTTCAGGCCGAGAATGGCCTGGCCCCAGGTCTCGCGCACGGCCACCTCCTCGGGCGTCAGGTTCTCCGGGGTGAAGGCGCTGGGCTGAAACGCGGGCTCGGCGGGAGCCCCAGGCTCCGGCTCAGGGGCGCTCTCCGGTTCTGCTTCCGGTGTGCTGGGTTCCGGGGCCTCCGGCTCCGGGCCTGGGGGTGGTTCGGGCGTAAGGGGGTCGGACGGCGCTTCTTGCCGCCAGCCCCCCTTCGATGGATCAGCGTAAAACTTCGTGCCCGGCGGATAGAATCTATCCCGGTCAATGGGGTGACCTTGTTCGCCGTCACCAACCGGGTCGCCGGGCCCAACGATGCGGTATTGACGCCCGTACTCGTCGGTTTCTGGGTAAGTGCCCGGCTCCCCGCCATACGTCGGCTCGTCGAAGGTCGTGCCAGGGGGGTACACGCGGTCGGGAGTGAACGGGCTATACACCTCGTCATCGCCCTTCAAGCCCCCGGACTCGATGCGACGAAAAGGCCGACCCGCCGCGTCTTTCCCGGGATAGGTGCCGGGGCCAGTGGGCTCGGGCTCGGGGGCCGGCTCCGGCGTGGGTTCTGGGGTGGGCTCGGGCGCCGCCGTTTCACGTGAAACGTTGTCGGGGTTGAGCATGGCCTCGGCTTCGGCCTGGACCCGGGCCGCCCGGCGGTGGACAACGTGAGCCCGAGTGCCGCTGATGGTCGCGCTCCCGACTTCAAGGGCTGCGCCCCCCAAGCCACCGCCCGTCTCGGCCGCAATCTCGCCCCAGCGCAGCGTCTCGCCCTCCTCGAGCGTGGCCGCCTGGGCACCAAGCTCGCCGAGCCCTTCGCCAATGGCCCCTGCTGGAATCTGCACCGCCAGGTTAGCCAGCCACTTGCCGACCGCGCTTTTCGCCCAGCCGCCAAGTGGCATGGTGGCCAGGCCGCCGGTGAGGGTGCCGACCGTGCCGATGATCGACGAGCGGGTGAGGGCGTACTCGTGGGCCTTCTGCAGCAGGTCGCTATTCTCGGCGGCCGCAATCAGGCCGTCGGCGCTGTTGGTGTCGACGTGGTGTTTCTCGAGGTATTCGGCATACGCGGATCGGTACTCGACCAGGCCTTCGCCAAGACCGGCGCCCACCGCGAAGCCGGGGCCCCCGGTGGCCACACCAAAGGCGATGGCCATAGGGATGGCCTCGGCCATGTTCGGCACAGACCGGAGAGCGGTCTCGGCAACGAACATGATCGGGTCGTCCATGACCTCGCTGACCGTGTCCAGGAAGCCGACGGCCTCGATGGCCTCCTGAGTTTCCGGGGAGTAGGGGGCGTTTTTGGCCCTGGCGAGCCGCACCTGGCGCTTGTCCAGTGACTCCTGCAGCCGGTCCCGGGCCTCCCGCCGGGTGTCCTCGGTGCGGGCGGCGAGCTCCATCTGGGCGTTGGTGTCGCCGGCGTCGGCCCGCTGGCCGAGCGAGCTGGCGGCCGTGGGGGCGCCCATGGCAAAACCGCCACCCTTCATCGGGTCACGCCAGCCGCGAGCCGTCTTGGCCGCGCTCAGGTAGTCGTCGAGGGCGTTGCCGGCCTGGCGCCAGTTGTGGCCGGCCAGGTACTCGTCGGTGCCGGCGATGGCCTGCATGGCCAGCGGGGTCTCGCCGTAGCTGTAGTCCTCGGGGTCACGGACGGCCTTCGCCGGCGGGGGCGCGTCGTCCAACTCAAAGTCGTCGGCGGGGTTGGGGTCGTCCTTGAGAACCGCCGCCGGATCCTTCTCGCTGCTGCGAAACACCTTCTTGACCCGCTGCCAGACGGTCGGGGCGGTCTCCTCCTGCCACTTCTCCCGGGCGCCGACGATGGCCGCACTCCGGCGCTCGGCAGCCGCCTTGGCCTCCTCGGGGGTGTCGTAGTTGGGGAACTGCCAGCCGCGCTCGATCTTCTGCTCGGCGTCCTTGACCGCTTCCTCGGGGGACACGCGCTGGCCGTCGACGATGGACGGGAAGTTGTACACCCGGCCGCCACGGGTGACGCCGATGGTTTTCTCGGTCTCGATATCCTCGCCGGCGGCCAGGGCGGGCCGCGTGGGGTCTATCGGGAAGCCGTCGGGGTCCTTGGGGTACTTGGCCCACTCGGGTTCGGGCAGGCCGACGGTGGCCCGGAAGCGGGCCGGGTCCATGTCGGCGTAGTGCTTCTTGCGCAGGGCCTCGCCGAGCTGCTCGTCGGGCAGGTCCTCGTATTGCGGGTATTGCTCCCGGAAGTCCTGCAGCCGGCTGGCCATGGGTTAGCGCGGCTCGGGGTTGAGGGCGTTCCGTAGGCCCAGCGGGTCGCTGGTGGCCTTGTCGTCGGGGTCAGGAATCGGAATGCCGAGCCGGCGGGCCGCCTGGGCAAAGGCCACCGGATGAGGGAGCTTCCCTTCGGCCTCGGCGTAAATTTTCGCCGACAGGCTATGCACTTCAGCGACCTTGGCGGCCTTCTCCTTGTCGAGACCCACAATGCTTTTTGAGACTGGATCCCAGGTGCCGCCGTACAGCCGCTCGGACTGAATACCCAAGTCCCGCGAATCCGACGATTTGAACGACCACTCCTTGTCGCCGCCGCCGGGCAGGTCGTCCGGGTCCTGGTAAGCCGCCCCCTCCCAGAGAATCTCGCCGTCCCCTTGGACAAGAT
>Ga0307378_10010777_pt1 | contig 11842 bp, 9 predicted proteins | sample UN1MG_FD_202238 | JGI IMG/M metagenome (GOLD analysis project Ga0307378, IMG submission 202238) | Soil microbial communities from Risofladan, Vaasa, Finland - UN-1 | ecosystem: Environmental > Terrestrial > Soil > Coastal area > Acid sulfate soil | place: Finland: Risofladan, Vaasa | collected...
GCAGCGAACGCGAGCGTCGCCGGATCCTCAAGCGCCGCCGGGTCGAAGCAACCGTCTGACCGGACCCCCCGCTCATCGCCAGCGATGAGCCAAGTGACGCCATCCGGGCGGTTCGCTCATCGCAGCGCCCCGGCCATCGCCTGCGATGAGCCAAGTGACGCTATTCGGGCGGTTCACTCATCGGAACGCCCCGGTCAACCTCTGCGATGAGCCAAGTGACGCCATTCGGGCGGCTCGCTCATCGCTGACGAGCTGAGCCCGCGCCGACGTCGGCGGTCGAGCGACTACTTGGCGTCGTCGGAGGGCGTGTTCGACGTCGTGGAGTCCGTGTCGGCGGGCTTGTCGGCCTCGGCCATCCCCTCTTTGAACTCCTTTTGAGCCTTGCCGAGGTTCTTGGCGAGCTTGGGCAGCTGCGAGCCGCCGAAGAGCACGAGAACGACAACGAGGATGATGATCAGTTCGGGGCCACCTGGCATGACCGTCAGGCTACCCCATGGTCGAGGACCTGCGGGGCGCGGCCCGCGAGGAAAGCTGCCGGAGGCTCAGGCCGTGATCGTGCTGCGAGCGACCTGCGCACGCTGGCGGCGGATGCGACGACGCTCGCGCTCGGACAATCCGCCCCAGATCCCGAACTTCTCGCCGTTCTGCAAGGCGAACTCGAGACAGTCGTGGCGAACCTCGCAACCACGACACACTTCCTTGGCCTCACGAGTCGACGCGCCACGCTCCGGGAAGAACAGGTCCGGATCAACCCCCAGGCAGTTCGCGTAGTCGTGCCAGTCGGGATCGGGCTCGACCGGAACGGCGCTGACCGTGATGCTGGATGTGGTGATGAACTGCATGTGGAGAATCTCCCTGCGGGCCCGGAGGCGTCGAATGTGTCCGCAATCAGGCGCCCCCAAACGACTGATCGACAGCGACGTAATTACAGTGGCGTCATTCTGCCATAGCACACGCAGATTTCGCAAGGGCGGATTTCCAAGAATTCGCGCGGTACGCGCGAATCAGCCGGCGCGACGGCCGCGGCGGGCAAGTTCGCGCTTGCCCTGCATGAAGTCGACGAGCACGTAGTCGCCGAGGTGCTCGGGTGTCGTGAAGAACGCCCGCCCGCGATTGATCTGCGTCATCTGCTCGATGAAGTGCCGCAGCGACCCGTCGGCGCCGAGACCGAACGTGTTGATGCGGATCTGTTCCTTCGTGCAGCGAACCACCTCACGCAGCGTGGCCTCGACCGTCTCGCGCACCGGCGGGTAGTTGAAGAACGGCATGCCGTTCTCCATGATGTGCGCGGTCGGCTCACCATCGGTGATCATGATGATCTGCTTGGTGCCCGACTCGCGAGCGAGCAGCTTGCGCGCCAGGGTGAAGCCGTGGTGCATGTTCGTGCCGTACACGAAGTCCCACGACACCTCGGGAAGCTGTTCCGCGGTCAGGATTCGCGCGGTCTCCGAGAATCCGACGATGCCGAGGTAGTCACGAGGGAACTGCGAAGTGATCAGGCTGTGCAGCGCCATCGCCACCTTCTTGGCCGGCAGGAAGTTGTCGCGCATCGGCATCGACAGCGACAGGTCGAGCATCAGCACGGTCGATGATCTCGTGAGGTGCTCGGTGCGCTCGATCTCGAAGTCCGCCGGGTCGAGCTGGATCGGCGTGCCCCCGCCACTTCGTCGCAACGCGTTGCGGATCGTGCGGTTGAGGTCGAGCTGGAACGGGTCGCCGTATTCGTAGGCCTTGGTGTCGTAGGTGCGCTCGTGGCCCTGGCCGAGGTTGCTGGTGTCGTGCTGGCCGAGCGTGTCCTTGGCCAGCTTCGAGAACAGGTCGCGCAACGCATTGGCCCCGATCTTGCGGAGGCCCTTCGGCGTCATCTCCAGGCGCCCCTCCTTCTGCTCGATCAGGCCGGCCTCCTCGAGCATCTTGGTGAGCTCGGCAAGCCGCTCGAGTGACTTGGCGGCGTCGTCGCCCATCAGATCGCGCACGCGGTCCATGTCGGCCTCGGCGAGCGCCCCGGGGCTCGACGCATTGCGCAGGAGGTTCTCCAGCTGGTCGAGGTCGCCCATGTCCTGCATGGCCTGCATCGCCTGCTGGAACCCCATCGGATCCTGGCCCTCGAAGTCGTAGCTCTGGTTCCAGTTGAGCTGCGGGAACATCTGTTGGAGGTTCCCCGACAACTGCTGCATCTGCCACTGCAGATCCATGTCCTCCATCAGCTGGTCGGACAGCTGCTGGAGCTGCGCCCGTTGCTCGGGCGTCATCGAGTTCATCATCGCCTGCATGGCCGCCATCCGCTTGGCCATCTGCTCGAGCAGTTCTTCGACCGTCTCGGGGTTCTCGGGGAAGAAGTCGCCGTACTCCTCCATGAACTGTTCGAAACCGGGATCCTCGCCGCGCTGGTGCTTCTCGAGCATCTCGTTGAGCGCCGCCATCATGTCCTTCATGCGCGCCATGTCCTCGGGGGTCATGTTCTGCATGGCGCCGGACATCTGGTCCACCATCTGCTGCATCAGCTGTTCGCGGAGCTTGTCCATCAGCTGGTCGAAACGCTGCTTGGCTTCTTTCGACTCGAAGTTGTAGGCATCGAGCTCGCGGACCTTGCCGGCGAGGTCGTCGGGCATGAGGTCGAGGCGCATGTTGCGCTCCTCGGCGGCGGCCCTGGCGTTCTCGGCGCGGCGCTCGTCACCGGAGTTCTCGGCGTCGCGACGGGCGTTGTCGATGGCGTGACGTTCCTCGTCGATGATGTCGTCGAGCTGCGCCTTGATCTCGTCGTACACGCCGCCGAGGTCCGAGTTCTCCAGCCGCTTCTGGCGCTCGGCGCGGAGTTGTTCGAGCAGCTCGCGCAGGCCCTGCAACTGCTCGCCGTTGCGGTCTCGCAGCCCCTCCTGCATCATGCGGCGCAGCGCGGCGTTGACATCGCCGTGATAGAGCAACTCGTCGGTCAGTTCGTCGAACGCCGCGTCGGCATCGAACTCGAAGCCGGTCTGGGTCCCATCCCAGCGGGAGTACTCGAACCGCTTCGCCATGACTGGAACTTAACGGGTCCTCCCCCGGTTCGCCGCTCGGAGCCCGTAACATCGTCGCCATGCGTGTCCCCCGCACGTTCGTCTTCGTCGACCTCTCCGGTTTCACGAACTACACCGCTGCCTTCGGCGACGATGCTGCCGGGCGGATCCTCAGCACCTTTCGCGGCATCGTGCGCACCATCGCATCCGACCGGGGTGTGCGTATCGCCAAGTGGCTCGGCGATGGCTGCATGGTGGTCGCCGTCGACCAGCGAGATGCCATCGAGTTTGTCCTCGACCTCGAACAACGAGCAACCGACGTGTGTGCGCCGTTGACCATTCGCGCCGGGCTGGCAACCGGCCACGCGCTGCTGTTCGAGGGCGACGACTACATCGGGTCCGCGGTCAACATGGCGGCCCGGTTGTGCGACTACGCCCGAGGCGTGCAGGTGCTGATGCCGACGATGCAGCTCGAACGACTCCCCGAAGGCGTCGCCGCCGAGCCGTACGGCGAGGTCGAACTCCGCGGGTTCCCCGGCCCGATCGACGTGGTCAGCCTGACGGGGATCCCGCAGTCGTCGAGCCTCGATGCATCCGAGCTGTGGACTCGCACGCCGTTCATCTGACCACTGCCTTCGACCAGACGACGTCATGACCCTGCGCCGGGGAGCCGCCCTCACGACCGCTGCCACGCTCGGCCATGCCGACACCGCCGACCTCGGACCGACCGCGGGCAACGGCTTTCGCACGCGCTGGCCCGACGACCTGGCCACGTTGCAGGACCTGGGGATCACCGACGTGCGGATCGCACTCGACTGGGCCCGGCTGCAACCGAAGCCAGGACTGCTCGACGACGACTGGGCCGAGCGGTTCGAGCAGATCCTGCAGGCCGCCGACGCGATCGGCGTGCGCCCGTGGGCGTGCCTGCACGAGGCGGCCGTGCCACGATGGTTCGACAACGACGGCGGATTCGGCAACGACGAGGCGTTCACGACGTGGTGGCCGCGCTGGGTCGAGCGGGCGGCAGATCGCTTCGGAGATCTCGTCGGAGGGTGGGTGCCATTCGCCTGCATTCCCGCCGGGGCGCCGGATCAACCGTGGATCGACACGTGGGGAATCCTCGCAGGCGGGCCACCCGTCGTGGCCGCGATCGATCTGCGCGACCGGGCGGGCACGGTCGGGGCGTACGCCGCCCGGACGGACCTGCTCGGCGCCGTCCTCAGGGGTTACTGGGACAGCAACGACCGGGTCGACGCGGCCGAGCTCTCACGCACGGCCGACCGATGGGGAGGCGAGATCCGCGAGGCCGCAGAGGCGATCGACACCTCGTTGATCATCAGCGGCTTCAGCGCCGACCACGACGACGCCGACACCGCCGGCGAGATCGTCGCAACGTTCCGTTCGATCATCGACGAGGCAGTCGCCGATGGCGTGCCCATCGAGGTCGTGTTCGTCGAGCCCGGCATCGCCGGCCCCGATTCGCCGGCCGGCCTGCTCGATGCCGACCGCGCTCCGACGCCGACCAGCAGCGCCTTCCTCGACTGAAGCTCTGCCCCAACCCCGAAATTCGGAGCCGACGTTGCGCTCAGCGCAACGATCGCTCCGAATTTTCGAATGAGGCGGACGTGATCGATCGCCGACGCGAGGGGATCAGGTGCGGCCGCGGTAGGTGGCGCTGGGTCCAGCGGCGTCCTTGTTCAGACGCTTGCTGAGGTGCAGGCCCTCGAGGACGAACTCGACGGCGCCGCCCACTGCGGCGGGTGACTCGTCGCCGCTCGTGAGCACGGCCACCGGTTCGCGAAGGGCATCGACCTCTTCGACCAGACGCGCGAGCTCCTCGCTGGTGACGCCTTCGCCAGTGTGCGCAACCGCACCGGCCTCGAACGCATCGACGACCGCACGAGTCTGTTCGGGCGGCACCACGTCCTTGAACACGCTGAGCACGGCGCCCTTTATCAGGTTCTCCATGATCGCGCCCTCCCGGCCGTCCTCGATCGACTCGATCTCGATCTTGCCCATCGAGCTCGCGGCGAGGGCGTCGAGGTCGTCGACGCGAGCGACGATGTGGCGTTCGCCCGCTCGAAGTCCGCGGCGCAGCGCATTGGCTGCGAGCGCTTCGTAGTTCGCCACGCTCAGACGAACGCTCACGCCGGAGCGCTGGTTGACGTGGTTGCTCGCTCTGGCGAGGTGGCTGAACGTCGCGACGACGTCGGCGAGGTAGTCGGGCACGTCGACGGTGACGCGACCCTGTGCGGTGGTGATGTCGAGGGCCACCGCCTCTTGCCGCATGATCGCCACTTCGGTGTGCACCTCGAGCGGGTAATGGGTGCGGATCTGGCTGCCGAAGCGGTCCTTCAGCGGGGTGATGATGCGCCCGCGGTTGGTGTAGTCCTCGGGGTTCGCCGACGCCAGCAGCATCACATCGAGGGGCAGGCGGATCTTGTACCCACGGATCTGGATGTCTCGTTCCTCGAGCACGTTGAGCATGCCCACCTGGATGCGCTCGGCGAGGTCGGGCAGCTCGTTGATGGCGAAGATCCCACGGTTCGTCCTGGGGACCAGGCCGTAGTGGAGCGTGAGTTCGTCGGAGAGATAGCGGCCCTCGGCGACCTTGATCGGGTCGACCTCGCCGATGAGGTCGGCGATCGAGGTGTCGGGGGTGGCGAGCTTCTCGCCGAACCGTTCGCTGCGGTGCACCCAGTGGATCGGCGTGTCGTCGCCCAGCTCCTCGACCAGGTCGCGAGCGTGCTTGGACACCGGCTGGTAGGGGTCGTCGTTGATCTCGCTGCCCGCGATGATCGGCATCCATTCGTCGAGGAGGCCGGTGAGCGAGCGGATCATGCGGGTCTTGGCCTGGCCACGCTCGCCGAGGAAGATCACGTCGTGACCGGCCAGCAGGGCATTCTCCAGCTGCGGCATCACGGTGTCCTCGTAGCCCGACACCCCGGCGAAGAGGGGTTCGCCGGCGGCGACCTTCTCGATCGCGTGCTCTCGTACCTCCTGCTTGACGGGCCGCGACACCCACCCGGAAGCCCGAAGCTCCCCCAACGTCGTCGCCTGCGGTCGATCCAAGTCAGCCATGGGTCGAACCTACCGCGGGTGGAGCGACCGTGAGCATGCGAGCGACCGAGTCGTTCGGAGACCGTGGGCGTTCGCGTCTCGGCGTACGCTCGGCGTCATGCACCTGTCCGGCGTCTGGCTGGCCGCCGAGGCCGACGACGACGTTCGACGCAACGGCATCGGCCTCGACAGCGACGACTCGGCGTGGACGCACATCGCGGTGCCGGGCCATTGGCAGGACCAACCGGAGTTCGCGACCAGCAACGGCCCGCTGATGTACCGACACGCGTTCACGGCGACGCCGCCCGCCGACGGACGACGCCGATGGGTCACGCTCGACGGGATCTTCTACCAGGCCGACGTCTGGCTCGACGGCGCCTACCTCGGCGACCCGGAGGGCTACTTCTTCAGTCACAGCTTCGACGTCACCTCGCTGTCCCGGTTCGGCGACGACCATGTCCTCGCCGTCGAGGTCACCTGCGCGCCGCAATCGGAGACCTCCGGACGTCGGAACATCACCGGCGTGTTCCAGCCGCCCACGGGGGTCGGCACGGACTTCAACCCCGGAGGGCTGTGGCGGCCGGTGTTCCTCTACGACACCGGCCCGGTGCAGATCGATCGTCTGCGGGTGCTGTGCCGTGACGCCGACGCACGACGCGCACACCTGCGCATCTCGACGCGCATCGACAGCGACCGGCTCACCCCCGTGACGATGTGCACGTACGTCGACGGCGTCCGGGTCGACGAGCAGCTCCAGTCGATCGCCGCCGGCAAGAACGACTTCGAGTGGACGATCGACATCTCCGACCCAGCACTGTGGTGGCCTCGAGCACTCGGTGACCAACCGCTGATCGATGTCGCCGTGGAGGTCGTCGTCGACGGCGAGGTGAGCGATCGCCGTCAGCGCCGCACCGGGCTCCGACAGGTCGTGTGGGACGACTGGATCTGCTCGGTGAACGGCGAACGCCTCTTCCTGAAGGGCGCGAACATCCTTCCGACGACCGCCGGACCGGCGAATGCCACCGACGAGATGGTTCGCTCCGACCTGCATGCAGCCGTCGACCTCGGCCTCGACGCTCTGCGCGTGCACGGCCACATCGCCGGCCGGGCGCTGTACGACGCGGCCGACGAAGCGGGGATCCTGCTCCTGCAGGACTTCCCGCTGCAGTGGGGGCACGCTCGATCCGTTCGCCAGCAGGCCGTCGAGCAGGCCCGCGCCGCCGTCGACGCGATCGGGCATCATCCGTCGATCGCGATGTGGACGGCCCACGACGACCCGTCGGCCACCGACGGCGGCGTCACCGCGCCGGGGTGGCGGGGAGCGGCACGAACCACGGCGGCCAAACAGCTGCCGTCGTGGAACAAGTCCGTACTGGACCGATGGGTGAAGCGGGCGTTCGAACGAGCCGACTCCAGTCGGCAGGTCGTGGCCCACTCGGGAGTCGTCCCGCATCTCCCGCAGCTCGACGGCACCGACAGCCACCTGTGGTTCGGATGGCGCCACGGCCAAGCGGAGGACCTCGCGGCCTTCGCCAAACGTCTGCCACGCATGGTGCGCTTCGTCAGCGAGTTCGGGTCGGATTCGCCGCCCCTCAACGCTGCGTTCATCGACGAGCAACTGGCGGCCTACGAGTGGCCGAGCCTCGACTGGGACCGCGTCGAGAACACCAAGGGCTACCAGCGGGCGGTCACCGAGCAGAGCTTTGCGCCGACCGACTTCGACAGTTTCGAGGAGTGGCGTGACGCGCTGCAGTACTACCAGGCGCACGTCCTGAAGGTGCAGATCGAGACGCTGCGCCGACTCAAGTACCGCCCGACCGGCGGGTTCTGCTTCTCGTCGCTCAATGACTCCGCCGCGACGATCTCGTCCAGCATCCTCGACCACGAACGACGACCCAAGGCTGCCCATGCCGCCGTCGCCGCCGCATGCGCGACCGTGCTCGTGACCGCCGATCCACTTCCGGCCGAGGCCACGCCGGGAGACCGGTTCGACCTGGACGTCCACGTGATCAGCGACCGACGCGATCCGATCGACTTCGCCGTGGTCGACGCCGTCGCGTCATGGAGTGGCGGGCAGCAGCGTTGGCGATTCGGCGGTCCGGTTCCCGCTGACGAGGTCGTGAAGGTGGGCCGGGTCCGCCTCGAGATCCCGAATGCTCACGGACCGCTCACGCTCGGCTTGGAACTCACAGCTGGTGACGTCACGAGCCACAACCACTACGCGACCAACATCGCCGACCGCTAGGGCCCACAGCACCCCGCCTCACCCAGCGATGAGCCAGAGGCCGCTATTCGGGCAGTTCGCTCATCGCAACGCCGAATACCACACCTGCGATGAGCCAAACGCCGCCATTCGGGCAGTTCGCTCATCGCAACGCCGAATACCACACCTGCGATGAGCCAAACGCCGCCATTCGGGCGGTCCGCTCATCGCAACGCCGAATACCCGGCGTTACCGAGCGAGGGCCTTGCGGTTCTTGAACTTCGACTTGAGGTAATCGACGTTCATCGTCGCGATGTTGTCGATCGAGATCTCCTTCGGGCACGCCGCCTGGCACTCGCCGTGGTTGGTGCAGGATCCGAAGTACTCGTCCATCCTCTCGACCATCGCCTCGGCACGCTTGTAGCGCTCGGACTGGCCTTGGGGCAACAGATTGAGGTGGGCGATCTTGGCCGAGGTGAACAGGCTGGCGGCTCCGTTGGGGCACGCCGCCACGCAGGCGCCGCAACCGATGCACTCCGCCGCGTCCATCGCCGCGTCGGCGACCGGCTTGGGGATCGGGATGATGTTCGCGTCGGGGGCGCCACCCGTCGGTGCGGTGATGTACCCGCCGGCCTCGATGATCCGGTCGAACGCCGAGCGGTCGACCATCAGGTCCTTGATGATCGGGAACGCTGCAGCTCGCCACGGCTCGATGACGATCTCGTCACCGCTGTCGAACACACGCATGTGCACCTGGCAGGTGGCGGTGCCCTTCTGCGGGCCGTGCGCGCAGCCGTCGATCATCAGCGAACAGGTGCCACAGATGCCCTCGCGACAGTCGTGGTCGAAGACGATGGCTTCCTTGCCTTCCTCGATCAGCCGCTCGTTCAAGATGTCGAGCAGTTCGAGGAACGACGCCTCGTCGCTGATCTCGGGGATCTGATGGGTCTCGAAGCGTCCCTGTGCGTCGGGGCCGTCCTGGCGCCAGATCTTGAGGGTGAGGTTGGTGAGGGTGGTCACTTGTAGCTCCGGGTTGCGAACTTCACGACTTCGTACTCGAGCGGCTCTTTGTGCTCGTTCGGGTTGGATGGATCACCGGTCCACTCCCAGGCGCTGACGTACGCGAAGTCGTCGTCGTTGCGGAGTGCTTCGCCCTCGTCGGTCTGGTGCTCGGAACGGAAGTGGCCGCCGCAGCTCTCCTCGCGGTTGAGCGCGTCCTTGCACATCAGCATGCCGAGTTCGAAGAAGTCGTCGATGCGACCGGCCTTCTCCAGCGTCTGGTTGATGCTGGTGTCGGAGCCGGTGACCTTCAGGTCCTTCTTGAACTCCTCGTGGAGGGCGGGGATCTCCGACAGCGCCTTCTCGAGGCCGTTCGCGTTGCGATCCATGCCGCAGTAGTCCCAGATGATCTTGCCGAGCTCGCGGTGGAAGTAGTCCGGACTCCGGGTGCCGTTGATCGCCATGTACTGCTTGAAGCGATCGGTCGCCTCCTGCTGGACCTTGGCGAATTCGGGGTGGCTCGTGTCGGGGACCGGCTTGTTGAGCAGGTCGGCGAGGTACGGCGCGATCGTGTACGGGAGCACGAAGTACCCGTCGGACAGACCCTGCATCAGCGCCGAGGCGCCGAGGCGGTTCGCGCCGTGATCGGAGAAGTTGGCCTCACCGGCGCAGAACAGTCCGGGGATCGTGGTCTGCAGTTCGTAGTCGACCCACAGCCCGCCCATCGTGTAGTGGCTCGCCGGGTAGATGCGCATCGGCACCACGTAGGGGCTCTCGCCCGTGATGCGCTCGTACATCTCGAAGAGGTTGCCGTAGCGCTCCTGGATCACGTTCTTGCCGAGTCGGTCGATCGCGTCGGCGAAGTCGAGGTACACGCCGTTCTTCAGCGGGCCGACACCCTGTCCGGCATCGACCATGCGCTTGGCGGCTCGCGACGACACGTCTCGTGGCGCGAGGTTGCCGAAGCTCGGGTAGATCCGCTCGAGGTAGTAGTCGCGGTCTTCCTCGGGGATCTGGTCGGCTGAACGGGTCTCGTCGGCGTTCTTCGGCACCCAGATGCGTCCGTCGTTGCGCAGCGACTCCGACATCAGCGTCAGCTTCGACTGGAAGTCGTCGGCCTGGGGGATGCACGTCGGGTGGATCTGGGTGTAGCACGGGTTGGCGAACGCTGCGCCCCGGCGGTGTGCCCGCCATGCGCCGGTGACGTTGCAGGCCATCGCGTTGGTCGACAGGTAGAACACGTTGCCGTAGCCGCCTGTGGCGAGCACGACGGCGTGTGCGGAGTGGGAGGAGAACTCGCCAGTCATCAGGTCACGCGTGACGATGCCGGCGCAGCGGCCGTCGATGTTGACGACGTCGACCATCTCCATGCGGTTCCAGAGCTTCACGTTGCCGAGGCCGATCTGGCGGGCGAGCTGTTGGTACGCGCCGATCAGCAGCTGCTGGCCGGTCTGGCCACGGGCATAGAACGTCCGGCTGACCTGGGCACCACCGAAGCTGCGGTTGTCGAGCAGGCCGCCGTACTCGCGTGCGAACGGCACCCCCTGGGCGACCATCTGGTCGATGATGTCGACCGACACCTCGGCGAGGCGATGGACGTTGGCCTCCCGAGCGCGGAAGTCGCCGCCCTTGACCGTGTCGTAGAACAGGCGATGAACGCTGTCGCCATCACCCTGATAGTTCTTCGCCGCGTTGATGCCGCCCTGCGCGGCGATCGAGTGGGCACGACGTGGCGAGTCGTGGAACGTGAATGCCTCGACCTGGTAGCCGAGCTCACCGAACGTCGCTGCGGCAGACGCTCCGGCGAGGCCGGTGCCGACGACGATGATCTTGAACTTGCGCTTGTTGGCCGGGTTGACCAACTTCTGGTCGGCGATGTAGCTCTGCCACTTGTCGGCGAGCGGACCCTCGGGGACCTTGGAGTCGAGTGTGATGCTCATTCGGCTGCCTCCTCGTGAGTGACGGCGTCGGGGTCGAATTCGATCACGCCGGCGAGCACGGCCACCGGGATGGAGACGTTGCCGACGACGACGATCGTGGCAATCCCCGTCGCGAGGTAGCGGCGCCACTTGTTGAAGCGGGGGCTGCTCCACCCCATCGACTGGAACAGCGACCACGTGCCGTGGAACAGGTGGATGCCGAGCGCGATGTTGGCGACGATGTACAGGATCGCCACCGGGACCCGAGACAACGATGCGTCCAGGTTCCGATAGGCGGCGCCGCGGACGAAGTCGGGGTTGGCCCAACCCCACGTGAGGTCGGCGAGGTGCCACACGATGAACAGCGCGACGATGATCCCGGTCCAGCGCATCGTGCGGCTGGCGAAGTTGGCGACCTGGTAGTCGCGGGCGCTCTGGTACTTGACCGGACGCGCCTTGCGGTTGAGCACGGTCAGCGAGTACGCAGCGTGGATGTGCAGGAGGACAGCGGCGATCAGTACGAGTCGGAGACCCCACAGCACGTACGTGCGCGGCATGATCGGCACGAGCAGCTCGCGGAGGAACTCGCCGTAGACGTCGATGTCGTACACGCGCTCGTCCCCTTCGGTGATGACACCGAGGTAAGCCTTGAGGTTGCCGATCAT
>Ga0307378_10010780_pt1 | contig 11840 bp, 14 predicted proteins | sample UN1MG_FD_202238 | JGI IMG/M metagenome (GOLD analysis project Ga0307378, IMG submission 202238) | Soil microbial communities from Risofladan, Vaasa, Finland - UN-1 | ecosystem: Environmental > Terrestrial > Soil > Coastal area > Acid sulfate soil | place: Finland: Risofladan, Vaasa | collected...
CATAGAGCCGGGGAGCCCATGGGAAAATGGATATATCGAGTCATTCAACGGGAAGCTGAGGGATGAACTGCTCAACCGGGAAATATTTACCACTTTAATCGAGGCGAAGATATTGATTGAGCAGTGGCGGAGGGAGTACAATCAGGTACGGCCACATAGCGCTTTACGCTATCGACCGCCCACTCCTGAAGCGAGAATCCCAGTAATTATACCGACGGGACTAACTTACAAAGTGGTATAATTTATGGAGGCAGGTCACTTGTGTTGGGCACTCCGGTATATTGGGGCGATACTACAGCCATGGTGAGACTGTTAATTCTGAAGCTATTTAGGATATATGCCAGGACCCGTCCGCTGCTGAGCCTCCCGGCCTACGGAATAGCCATCGCCGGTGGCACCGGCAATGGACTGGTCTCAGGTCTGCGACCTCTCTACCATTTTTTCAGAAATATGTGGATGAGAGCCATTGAACCGCTGCCGGTAACCCGTTTCGATTTGAAACAGGCAAAACTGAGTGCGAGAGAGTCCGGATACAATCTAGCGAGGATGGCAAAAGAACCGTTCGAAACCAGAGACGACCGTGACTTCTGGTACGACAACCTGCCGTACCTGACGGATACCAACGCAGAAGAGCGGAGACTGCTGGCCGCCTTGGCCTATCAGAAAGTCCCAGAGGAAAGTAAAGCTGAAGTACAGGGAGATTGGGCAGAGGTTGACATACTGATCGCCTCGGGTCGCACTCTGGAATCAATGATTGAAATCAGTAAAATTTACGATTCCTCAAATGAAAAGGTAAGCAGAGGATGAGAATATAAGTAAGAATGGCCGCCAGCGGTGAATTTAGCATCGTATGTGGTGGGGTGGTCAAGAGCGCCGGCGGCAGGTGGCCAGTGGCACATGCTAGCAATATTATCAACGGCATCACCGGTGGAAGTCGGCCTAGCTGGAAGAGCTCGCGGGAAATCCCAATTCAAAAGAGGGAGCACCAGGAAACTTATCAGGAAACTTATCAGGAAACTCTCCGCCCGGTTGAATTCGGGAAACTCCCAGCTCCTATTCGACCTCCCGCATATAATGAACAAATGAATAATGAGCACACGCCACAGGACATCGGCACATTTGAGGAGGCATCTTTACCGTCCAAAGACAATAGCCAAGAGAAGAGCCATATCACCTAGTTCAGGCGCGCTTGGCACCGGGGATGATATCCTTTACCAGCAGCTCAAAGAGTAAAAGATGCGCCCTTTCAGAGAGGAGCAAGATATTGAACAAGTTGGCCACGCCAGGAGCGGTTACCTTGGTCTTGGCATCAGAGTAGAAAGCGATGGAGTCCTGCTCTACCTTGGTACCCATATTTAGGGCGTCGAGCGCGCTCGCAGAAATTATTTCGTCTGTTGACTTGGGTAGGTATTGTCTGCCAATTGCTTCGATTTCTTTGCCTATCTCGCCGACGAAATCGCCTTTCCAGGCATGGGAAGAATAGGTATGTCTGACGTCTTCTTTTGTGATCTCTATGATGCTCAGGTGTCTACGTTCGGCCTCGGCAAGCATCTGGAATATTTCTCTAGCCTTGACATCCTGAGCTTTGGCTGCGGCCTCTTCATAAACCTCAATACCTTCACGCTCCGTTTCCATGGCTTTGTCAAAAAGTTCGAGTGCTGCCTCTTCGCTTGGTTTCATTGAGCACCTCCTTTCCTTAAATTTATTCTCACAAACCAAAACACTACAAAACGCCATAAAGCTCAATAAATGAAGCTTTGTTTAAGGTATCAACAAAAATAATAGTGACTTGGTTATTATTCTCCAACTCTCCTCTTAAGGACTGCTGCAGCATCAGAAACAGCCCTTGTCTCAGCATACCCTATATCAAAAACTGGAGCTAAAAGCTCTTCAATATTCTGGACAGAATCTGTTTCCACAACAAGATAAACGGTGTGTGCTGGGGCATCAACCCATGCACCAACTAGCTTCACCCCTAGCTGTTCTGCGCTGGACATCATCTTGCCAAATGTTTCTCGGGCTTTTTCCGGATTATGGTATGGGCATGTCTCCGGTGTGTGCACGTGAGTAATATGAAACAACATTTTTATTATCCTCCTTTTAACGAGATTGTCATCCGTTGCTTCTAGATAAATGGCTATTATCTTCTAGGCACTATCTCCTTTCTAATTATTCCTAGTTAAACCTAACGAAAAAGGGCACCAGCCACCGTCATAATTAGCGATTTCCAGTGCCCTTTGTTTCATCATTTTCACCTCCAACTAGAAGGTGAAGATGGTTAAGGTTATTTATTATGTTGGGACTTGAGTTTAGCCCCCCTTTAAGACTATGTCAATTCTCCATAAGGACGAAAAAAGGATAAAAAGGAACCCTTTTATGTTTAGCATAACAATCCATCTTATTGTATAACGAGGTCCCCATTTATGTTCTTTGTGAGCATTCTCTGCAATTAGGGATTGCTGAAGTTTATACAATGACGCAAGATGAGGCGTTAAAAGACAAGCTCTGTCGCCATCTTGTCCAAGATCATCTCCTTACTCCTGTAACAAAGCCGGAGTCTGAACCATTATCACGGAGAGTGATTCAATTAGAGAATGCAATGCATTTTCTGACACTCGTAGAGACCCGTGCTACCCACGAGGAGCAAAGAGGGATCGTCATAGATCTAATGAGGAAGGCAAGCGAAGTGGATAAGCAAAGGGCTTCATCTTAATAAACCCTGTCCCAACCATACCTTGTCTTGAGATAGTCTGCCCAACCTCGATCCTTAGGTCCTGCAACCTCTACTATGTTATCTAGCAGACTCTCTACGGTAATACTCTTGAATTTATCTGAGGGCACCAGTTCTTCCCAGACTTCAAGCGTGTTTTTCCCTGGATACATCTCTCTCAGCTTTGGAGAGGTGACCTTTTTTCTGAACGCATGGTTAACCTCAGGGCAAATATGAAGCACCGTCACTAAGTCAGCATCCATTTCCTTAGCGAGCTGCATTTCCTGGGCAAGTAGTTGGAGTCGCATGAGCTGGTAATATGGCTCAAAGAATAGCGCATTATAAACATCTTCGCCTTTATCAGTGAAAATACCTCTGGTCCTGTTAAAGGCCGAACTGTAGTTATCTTTCCGCACCTTAATACCTTTGTCACTTTGGGCATAGTATTCAGTATATTTCCACTCTCCAAGTACTATCTGTATTTGGTTATCAGCTCTCCTAAACCGGAAGATAAAATCGGCACTGGTGAAATTCGCTCCACGCGTTCGATTAGCACCTTTTCGCTTGGTTTCACCAAGATAATCACAAACACCGATCCACTCAAATGCTGTATAAGGATAGGAGCCATCCGGTAGAGGAGCCTCTTTATTAATAGGTAATGGAGTTTTTACTGGGTAGAATTTTTCGAAAATGCTCTTAACTAGGGCTGGATGGCTTACCATCGGGTAAAGGAAGTTTACACAGCACGATTGGGAACAACACAGATGATTACTTGGCCTTCTACCTTTATCAAGTCCGTCATGCCAGGTTATGTTTCGAGCTCTGAAATACTCTATCGCTGAGTCTCTTATATCTTCGTAAAGATTCTCACTAGAATAATCATCGGCGAGGCAAAAAGAACGTGGTTTCCCACGGTAAAAGCCATCAGACTTCGCTCGTGGATTAAATAATGGCGACTTCCGTTTCTTATGCTTTAGTTCTCGATATCTTTTCTTTTCGGTTTCTCGAAAGCTCATGGTATCTTTCTATGTACTATATCAGTTATATAATTAAAGTTTTAGTGGTCTCAGCGTAAAAATTTTATATCTTCGGGCAAGTTCGTTAACTTGATTTATTACCTCTTACTCTATAATACCAGGGACCTAAGAATGTTGATTACAACACCTATTTGTACGTTAGGATACATGATGCCTTTCTTGGCGGTCAAGGTAAAAAAGGTTATACGGTTGCTTGCCCTAGTTGTCGGGATTATAATGTCATTGCAAAATGAGGTGGATAAATGACTAATAACTCAAGCGAGAAAGAGCAATTATTATCACAAGCAAAAGCCGTTATTATTGAAAGCATCACGAAAGCATTCCCAAATAATAAAGAAGTGGCGGACAATATGCCGGCGATTGCTGAGTTGCTAATGCGTGTGACTTTAGCACACGACGAAAAAACAAGAAGCCTAGGAAATGATTTCTTAGATGAAGCATATAGAGATGTACAAAGTTGTAAATTGTTATATTCCAAGAAAATATATCCACATGCAGTCTATCATTTGCAGCAAGCTATTGAAAAAGCTATCAAAGGTTATGTGTTGGTGGAAGGCTATTATGAGGCAGGAGAATTAGAGAAGATCATGACTCACTACAGTCCGGAAGTCCTATTGAAAGCTACCATAGAAAGGACGGGCATTAAGGACTTTGCGGAGCAAATTACTGATAAAACTCTGGAGACGAAAATAAGTAGTGCAAAAACCACGATTGGTAGTGAAGAGAAGCGTATCGAGATAGCAAAAACAGACTACAATGAGATTCTGAGATCTATCTCCCAGATTGATGAGTACCGAAAGAATACAGAACTTATAGAACGAGCCGCGATTAATGGGTTTAAAAACATAGGAATAAGTCCCGTACCCGGTTCAATATTTAAAAGCCTCTTATCTATGGTTACTATAATGGTTTTAGCAATACTTACATTCCCTCATGAATCATATACTAGATATCCAGATGGTAAGATGGTTCCCAAAGATTACAGGCGTGGGCTGGGTATAGTCCGTGCAGTACCAAGGCTGCTAAAATTATTAGAAACGGAGATTTACAATCTGAAAAGGATACATGAATTCAAGAATGAAACTCTTTAATTATCAGAATATTGCCGACATTTTGCCGACAAACTGTCTAGCAGTAGGTGATACGGAACGGTACTAGTAGGCACGAAACCTAAAATATTGATAAACAGGACGATACTAGATACTATTTGGGAGGATTGGGTGGGACATCGTGCTTCTTACTTTTAATCAGGGTGTCACAGGTTCGAGACCTGTACGGCCTACCAAAGCTAAATAGACCTTCCCTGCCGGGGAGTTTTGAAGAGAATCAGGGTGTCAAGACACTAGGTCAACCGACACCCTGATTTTACAATTATTAAAACAGAATATCAATAAATTTGGGTTTTTATTCTTTGGTAGCCTGGGTTGTATTTGAACCAACAAACCACTAATAGTATATCTACCAAAGCATATCTAGATAAATCAGCCCTTGTGGGTCACTCTTCCGAATCTAGCACCAGCGAGCAAGACAATATTGAGAGTCAAGCTCTATTATTCGAGTTACGAGTATTGGAAGCAGTTGAGGGAGGCCCCTGAGCGCTATAAGGCTGAGAAGGAGCAGATCGCTGACAAGGTGGTTGCTCTGCTCGACCAACGTTTCCTGGGGCTGGCAGCCCAGGTGGAGATGTGTGATGTAGCGACGCCGATGACCTTTGAGCGCTATACTGGCAACTGGCGAGGTAGCTTCATGGGATGGGCAGACACAGCGGAAACTGTGGGCATGCGTATGAGTAAGACCCTACCCGGACTCGGAAACTTCTACATGGCGGGGCACTGGGTTGATCCACCCGGTGGCACACCCAGTGCGGCTATGTCGGGCCGCAATGTAACTCAGATTATCTGCAAGCAGGACAAGAAGCAATTTGTAACCACGACTCCGTGAGGGTAGTTTAGAGTCTGTTAGGTAATAAACATCAATTATAATATAACAAGTAACAACAGCTTGTTATGTTAGCTCGTGGACAGAATCCTTCCTTTTTTATCCCACATTTCTACGTCTAGCCTTCAGGCGTGAGATTCAGCGCACCTTTTTAGTAAGTCTGTTGTGCATGTAATTATACAAGCTATTTGAATCCAACAAAATATCACTTGTTGCGATATCGTAATCTCAAATAGGTTAGCAGTGCTATCATAAACTAGAACTTGCCTAAGCCAGTGACGTGAGTGTAGACTTGGGGCATGATTCACATAACCCGCACCATCACGATTGACGAAAGCGAGATCCAAGAGTGCTTTGTTCGCGCCTCAGGACCGGGCGGGCAGAACATCAATAAAGTCGCCACTGCTGTACAGCTTCGCTTTGACGCGGCTAACTCACGGTCCCTACCTGAGGAAGTTCGGAAACGTCTCATTTCGCTGGCTGGTAACCGGATTACCGAAGATGGCATACTTATTATCGACGCTCGACGGTTCCGTACTCAGGGACGGAACCGCGAAGATGCAATTGACCGGCTTGCAGAGTTGATTCGTAACGCAGCACAAAGACCAAAAATCCGTCGCAAGACAAGACCGACACTGGCATCAAAGATACGTCGGTTAGAGAGCAAGCGTCGCGTCGCCGAGAGTAAACGCGCACGGGGGTTTGTCCATCCCTGTAATGAATAATCTCAAGGTGCCGAAATCGTTTTGCCAAACTAGGGAAGTTCCTTCTGACCATTTATCCCCCCTTTGTTGTCCCAATTCACTAACATTATAACTGGACTCCTTTTTGGGAGGCAGGTCATTAGAGCTATTTTGATGAACGCCTTATTCTCCATTCATCATACCAAACAATCAATCCCGGCATGACGGTAATCGTTATTACCAGACAAAGTAATACTCCAAGTACCGTGGCGATACCGAAGTCACGAATCATCACAAAGTTAGATGCTATCAGCACGCCGAAGCCACCAAGGGTAGTCAGGGCTGTGACTACTATGGCTCGTCCTATCTTGGACAGTGCTGTAACCATAGCATCTTTAGGTGACAACCTTAGCCTTTTCTCTTCATCATACCGTCCTATAAGTAGCACCATGAATTCGGTGCAAATACCGATGATAATGACACCCAGAATAGCGGTTAGCGGATTAAGTGGAATACCAATGAGATACATATCTAGTGAAGACCAAGCGATAACCGCACCAACCGGTATAATAGTGAATATGATGCTACTGAGGCGCCGGTAAACTAGCGATATGACTATAAGTATTGCCCCGAGACAAATAAGGTTCAGTTTAAGCCTTGCGCCCACTAAAGCATCTATCGTGCTTGCCCCAATTGCAAGACTGCCAACTGGTGAGAGTTGCACACCTACCGGTAGATTAGCCTCGTCTTGCATAAGTTGAAGTAAATCGTGGGTTTCCTCCAGGGATATATATTTAGTGCTGAACGATATACTTGCCATCTTGTGGTCGCTGGATATAACTTGTGCCAAATAGAGGGGGGCGGTATTGTCCAATATTTGCTGAATTTGCTCTTCAGCCGGAATTACCCCTCCAGTTGCTTCACTAACCAGTGTCGCTGGACTATTTACCGAAATAAGTTCAGGATGAAGAGCTAGAGCTTCATCTTGGTATTCCTTTAGCCGACCAAGAACTACCGGGCTGCTTACATCATCTGCCTCTATCATAAAACGTATCTCACCCCCACTACCGATTATCTCCCGTAACTCTCTCAATTCTTTCAGTTCAGTCGTGTCTTGAGGTATAAGTTCTTCGTAATCAGTATTCGTCGGCAGCCAGTGGTCCACCACACCGCCAGCGATTCCAAAGACAAGCGCAACTAGGAAAATCGGTAGGGTGTTATTAACTGCTAGTTTCGCAATTCTTGCTAATATACGATCAATACGGCCACTTGCCTTTAATGATGCCTTGCTCAAGAGATCGATAGATTTATTCTTGTCACCCAGATAGACAATACTATGGAGCATAAACAATCCCACTATATAGCTGAAGACTATGCCTATGGCCAGCATCATACCGAAGTCACGTATCATGGGCACCTCAGATATAAACAGTGTGATAAAGCCAATTATTGTTGCTAGTAGTGCGATACCAACTATCGAGAACATACGTGATATTGAGATAATAATTGCCTTACCGACTGATTTTGCTCTAGTGACTTCTTCCTGATATCGATTGTGAAATTGGATTGAATAGTCTATCCCAAGGCCAATCAATATCGGCAGTATTGCCATGGTAGCCATAGTAATGGGCACCGAGAAATAGCCCATTAGTCCGAATGTCCAGAGGGCACTAACTCCTACCATAAGTAGAGAAAGTAACCGCCAGCGCACCCGGAACATGCCCAATAAAATTAGGGTCATAACTACAACAGATATGCCCAACAGGATTGCCATATTCTTCCCCATACCCTTACTGATGGCATCCACCAATTTGCTACTAGCGATTACTGTTGTATTTACTTTCGTAAGCGGATGGGTTAAGAAGTAATCTTCAATATCCCTAACTGCTTGTAGGGCTTCTTCGTCAGATAAGTTCCCAATAGGAGTTACAATAATTAAAGCATGCTCATTATCGGGGATGAACGATCGTATTTCTTGATTAATAGAGCCTTCTGAATCATAGATAATGGCTTCTACAAAGAGTGGGTTATCTAGGGAAGGCTCTCCAATTGCCTGCATTTGCTCTATCTGTGGTTGGAATCTCTGCAGAACTTCTATCCGCGCTTGTTGTGCTGCTTCCTCTTGCTGTAACTCACTCAGTCCTATTGCAGCAGCTGCCTGCCTTGCCTCTCTAGCCGCTTCCTCTTGGGCAAGAGCGATCTGCTCCTGAAATGCCTGGCTTACCTTGATTGATTCCTCTACGGCTGCTTGTATCAGAGTTGTTGGTCCGATAACAGCACAGTAACGCTCATCATAGGAGAATTCCTGCTCTAACTCGGACATGATTGCTAGATTATCGGCTGAGAGAATATCATCAAGCTGTCCATTAAGTAAAATAGTAATCGGCTCTCCACCGAATTGTTCTTCGTATCGTGAGTTGTCCTGTGATATTTTAGCGCCAGACGAAACGAGAGCATCGAAGCCCGTTTCAGTTTCCAGCATAGTAATGCCTGGTACAGCTGTCGCCGCTAGTACTACAGCAGCTATAACGAGCCACCAGGGCCGGCGCTCAATGAACCGCGCTATAGATTCGGATAGTCTTTTCACTTTATCTCAGTCCCTTGTTAATTATAATATCTTAATGAAAAGCTTGCTAGCGAACTTTTTGACACTAAATTATACTATTCTGGAATCTTATAGATAGACCCGTCAGACCCATAACTCGGCAGTTAACGGCCACCATAAAAAGGTGCGCTCAATCTCACGCCTGAAGGCTAGGCGTAGAAATATGGGATAAAAAAGGAACGATTCTATTGGGCCTTCTTTCTAGTCCAATATGCGAAAGCCAAAGAAGCAAGTCCTACAACATTTATTATGGCAAATGTCAGGGTAGCACATCTCCCCCAATCGAGGATAAGCTCATTAATTAGGAGACCAATAGTCCCTACTATCAGTAGTACAAAGGCAATTAAAAGAGTGTATTCTCGCATAAATGTACCTCCCCATATAGTAGTGCCACTAGTATATCATAGAGGACCTAATAGTAGATGAAAGGGAAGATTTGTTGTGGGATTGAACATTCCGCCCAAATGTGCAACACTGCCGGGAGCAGGACATTGCAGGTCAATCTCTAAGAGTAAGGGGTACCGCTTCTACCAACGACACCCATACTCCATGAGTTCTCAAGAGACAGGAATGTCAGGACATGTTTGGTGATACGATAAGACAAGCGGCAAAGTCTACTGCAATAGCTGCAATTGTGATTGTAGCTATTGTATTGGCTATTACGGTAGCCCTCGACCTATGGTCATCTGCGGTGCATGACAAACCAGAGGAGCTCTATAACTTTGTCACGGCAGCAAAGATATTTCATGAGAAAATAGAGGACAAAAATCTACTGGAGGATATCAGAACTCTGATTGAAATCGCCGCCCATGAGTCTCCAGAGAATTCATCGGAAATCGAGTCTTCGATTCGACAGGGGATGTTATCTGCAAGGGGATACAGGGAACAGTTTAACTGGTTATATCCTACTACCGATTCACTAGAACTCTTTGAGTCTCTAATACGGGAAGGGCGTCTTATCGAAAGTTGTTATTCCAAACTATACTTGGCATGGTCTGAAAAGCAGTCAGGGGACGAGTCCCATTGTGCGCAATACCTAGAGAAAGTGAAGGTATTCTACGACGAGGCAGTATCCCTGAGGAAACAGAACAAGTCAAAACTGGATAGCTTACTGCTACAATTTGAACAAAACCATAATCGCTAATAGCCACAAAACTATCAATGCCTGGTTAATGGTCTTGGCCTACCTGAACTGGATGCATCAAATAACAACCGGTATGTACAGCGTGGACATACTTTCTTTGCTCATGATGGTTTGCCCCACTTGGTCGAACATATGAGCCCCAACTGACAATCAGGCTGAAGCTACACAGAAGGTAACAATTCACTGTTTTGTAATCTTCTAGGAAACTGAATAAGCTCCTATGCAGTAAACAATTCGACCTTTTGTTGGAGACCCGGTTTTGCCTGTACGTTAAATTCTGGGTACTATTATGATTTCTACCTTTCTCGACTCCTCAGCCAAGGTAATTTAATAAGGAAAGGCATAATGGACTTCCCAATACCAATACCAAGAATTCAGCCCCCGCTACTAATTTTAGAAAGTAGAAGCACAGCCTTTTCGCTGTGCTTTCTCATGTTTGTCTGCTATTATAGTCAGCAAGGAGACCAGTAAGGAGACTAGCAACATAAAAATGGACATACGAAAATACAATAGAGCTGCTTGGGACCAAGAAGTTGAGCGCGGTAATAAATGGACTATTCCGGTCAGCCCAGAAATCATTACGAGTGCACGAAAAGGTGATTGGCATATTGTGCTAACGCCTTCAAAACCAGTACCAAAAGATTGGTTCCCACGCTTAGAGGGATCGAATGTTCTTTGTCTAGCTTCGGGTGGTGGTCAACAGGGCCCGGTGCTGGCAGCTGCAGGAGCAAGAGTCACTGTTCTAGACAACTCGCCTAGGCAACTGAAGCAGGACCGTTCTGTTGCCGCCAGAGAATCGCTAATTATTAGAACGGTAGAGGGCGATATGGCAGACCTTAGAATGTTTGCAGATGAAAGTTTCGGTCTGATAGTCCATCCTGTTTCGAATACGTTTGTGCCGGATGTACATCCTGTGTGGACAGAGGCCTTTCGGGTGTTACGTAAAGGTGGAGCGCTATTATCTGGTTTCATGAATCCGGTAGTATACCTATTTGACTACGACCTTGCAGAACGTACAGGAATCCTCCAAGTCAAGCATAGCCTCCCCTATACTGACGAAACAAATCTAGAAGAGAACGAGAAAGCACAAAGGATCGAACACGGTTCACCGCTTGAATTTAGCCACACACTGGAGGAACAGATTGGAGGACAGATTGACGCGGGATTTGTCATCACAGGCTTCTATGAGGACTCGCAGAGCGCTGAAGAGAATGAACCGCTGGCGGCTTATATGCCAATATGCATTGCAACACGAGCTATGAAACTGTAGAGTTAATATATAAAGCGTATGTTTTCATTGCCCAAAGGTCGCTGCTTCGAATCCAGCCCCCGCTACCAAGGAATGTTAAAGCACAGCTTTTTAAGTTGTGCTTTTATTTATAAGATGTTTTTGGGTATAATTACTTGGATTTCTAATTAAGAGGTGTGACAGTGGATGGCCTTGAAGACAAAAAGAAATCAAAGGTTGCGCTGACCAGAGGTGGCAATCGGCCACAGAATATTGATACATCTTTACGACTAATTGGGGACGAAATTGACCTTAAGTGTATGTAGTCAGCGAAAGTGGGACTAAGTGAGCCTTTGAAGTAACGGACACTTTAGAGGCCACTACCCTGCTCCCTGGCGATTCTATTATAGTTCTTTCTTTCTGCTAATGTCCTGCTTTTTGCCTCCTTCCTTTTCTTGATTATTTCAAGATGTCTACCGGTGTATACATCATAGG
>Ga0307378_10010781_pt1 | contig 11838 bp, 11 predicted proteins | sample UN1MG_FD_202238 | JGI IMG/M metagenome (GOLD analysis project Ga0307378, IMG submission 202238) | Soil microbial communities from Risofladan, Vaasa, Finland - UN-1 | ecosystem: Environmental > Terrestrial > Soil > Coastal area > Acid sulfate soil | place: Finland: Risofladan, Vaasa | collected...
TAACGCATCTTTCAGTTCATCTACACTAATCTTGTCATTCATAACGTTCTCCTTGTTTCATAATTCCTTATAAAACAAAGAGTAACACACCCGCAGAAAATGCGCCAGAAAAATTAGTCGCACACGCATGCCTTGTCCCTGTTTTTTGCACGAGTTGTTGTGCGAGTATTTCAGCTTTTTATTAACGCCTTGGACGTTTCCGGTGTAGTCTGTGAGAAGCACGGGTTCTTTGGCAGGCGGCCGGAAATCTGCCTCTGTGCAGGCCCGGTTGCGGTTTCGGCGTATCGACTTTGGTATAGGTAAAGCCGGGACATTCGATGGGAGTGAATTGGCGGCTTATGAACCTTTCAATCTGACGAAGGTACTTGTGCTCCTCGCGGGCGACAAACGTAATGGCGTCTCCGGTGGCTTCCGCCCGGCCTGTGCGGCCGATGCGATGAATGTAGTCTTCCGGATTGACGGGCACATCGAAATTGAAGACGTGCGATATTCCGGTTACATCGATGCCGCGCGCGGCGACGTCGGTTGCGACCATAACGCGATATTTGCCGCTTTTGAAGCCATCCATAGCCCGCTCTCGCTGGCTCTGGTTTCGTCCTGAGTGTATCGGTACGGAGACGATGCCTGCTCGCTCGAGGCAGCGGTTAATCCTGTCGGCGCCGTGCTTGGTGCGCGAAAAGACCAGGACGCTGGACAACAGGCCGTCTTGGAGCAGGTGCAAAAGAAGACCGATTTTCTGCTCCTTATCGACAAGATAAATATGCTGGGTAATTGTCTCGATGGGGTTTCTCGGCCTGCCAATCTGAATCATTTCAGGAGACTTCTGGACGCCCGCCACGAGGCTGCTTATTTCAGGAGTTACTGTGGCAGAAAAGAGCAGCGTCTGGCGATTTTGAGGCAAAGCGTTGATAATTTTTCGGACATCGTTGATGAAGCCCATATCCAACATTCTATCCGCCTCGTCGAGAACGAGGACTTCGATGTGCCGCAGGTCGATGCTTCGTCTGTTCATGTGGTCAAGTAGTCGTCCCGGTGTTGCAACAACGATGTCAACGCCTTGATGAAGAGCCGTAAGCTGTCCCTTGATATTTACGCCGCCGTAAACGGCGAGTGTTCGCAGGCGCAGAAATCTGCCATAACAGCGTATAGACTTTTCAACTTGCACGGCCAGCTCTCGTGTCGGCGTGAGGATAAGCGATTTGACAAACTTCTTTTTGGCAGAGTGCTCGTGACTCAGTCGGTTGAGGATTGGCAGGACAAATGCTGCGGTTTTGCCTGTTCCGGTCTGTGCGCAGCCGGTAATGTCCTTGCCTGCAATTGCGGCGGGAATCACCTGTGACTGAATTTCTGTGGGAGCGTCGTAGCCGGTGGCAAGAATGCCCTGCACCAGCGGGTCGGAAAGACCAAATGTCTTGAATGGCATTGAATAATCCTTTGTTATACAGGCTGCGGAGAACTGCTGATATGGTGCAGGGTCCTCAGTGGCTTGCAAATTATGCTGTGCGTTTGCCCGCACAACAATTTGGTTGCGCTTATCGTAGCTAAGGTTGAGTGAGATTTCCCATTTAAGCCTGCTCAGCTACACCGCTGAGCCTCATTTCCTGTATAATACGGAATCTGTCAACAAAGTCAAGCTTCTTATTGCCTATGATCGTCCGAAATATCTTGGGAGGATTTCTGTGCGCAGATACCTGAACTGGCCGCCGGATTCAGGCAATTCTTCGAATACCTGCATTTATGGCCGAGCTCAGGGGCATCAGAGTTTGCAGAGCACGTCTTTTAGCCGTATGATGGTTTCCATCCTGCTGACGGGATAGATCGTTTTAATACCGTATTTCATAACTTCCGCGACTGCGAGCTGTTGAGATTGCTTCGTCGGCCCCCTGCTTTCTTGCGAAAGCAAGAAGGGGGCCTCCTCGCAATGACACGGGTACCGTTTGGGCGTCATTGCGAGCCGGCCGAAGGACGGCGCGGCAATCTCGTGGTCGCATCGTTTATGAAATGGCGTAGTAGTGTCAGAAAGATGCTGATGAGGAATTTTGGGATGACAAACAAAGCAAGCAATACGAAAGGACCGGAGCGGGGAATTTCCAGGCGTGACTTTATGCGTGTCGGCGCGGCTGCATCGGTCTTTACGATTGTCCCGCGACATGTGCTGGGCGGGCCGGGCCATACGCCGCCGAGCGAGAAGCTGAATATCGCGTGCATCGGAGCCGGCGGACAGGGGCAGCGCGACGTGAGCCAGGTTGCTGGGGAGAATATAGTGGCGCTCTGTGATGTGGATGATAAGCAGGCGGCAGAGACGTTCGGCCTTTATCCGAAGGCCAATAGGTACCGCGACTTTCGCAGGATGCTGGAAAGGGAAAAGAGCATTGACGCGGTGATAGTCGCCACGCCGGACCACACGCATGCCGTGGCGGCGATGATGGCGATCAAAATGGGAAAGCACGTGTACTGCGAAAAACCACTCACGCACTCGGTATATGAAGCCCGCCAGCTGACCGAAGAAGCGGCCAGGGCCAAAGTCGTCACTCAGATGGGTATTCAGCACCATTCGGGCCGGGCGCTGCGTTTGGGCGTCGAGATGATAAGGGTTGGTGTCATAGGCGACGTCCGGGAGGTTCACCTGTGGACCGTCAGGCCGGAGGTGCTGTGGGTCCAGGGCGTGGACAGGCCCACGGATACACCGGCAGTGCCATCCACGCTTGACTGGGACTTGTGGGTCGGGCCTGCGCCATACAGACCTTATAATCCGGCTTATGTCCCGTTCACCTGGCGGGGCTGGTGGGATTTCGGGACCGGCGCCTTCGGAAACATGGGCTGCCACGTGATGGATTTGGCCTTCTGGGCGCTCGATTTGGGCAGTCGCAAAGTGACTATTGAAGCCCGCACAACCAGGTTCAACGAGGAGACGTATCCAGCGGCATCGTTGATTCGCTACGAATTTGCAGGGCTCGGCGAATCGCCGCCGGTGGTGGTCACATGGTATGACGGTGGTCTGCTTCCCTGGCGTCCGCCGGAATTGGAGGAAGGGCGGAATCTGCCCAAGCACGGCGGCGTGTATGTCGGTGACAAGGGTACAATACTTGTTCCACTGGGCGGCGGGCCGCGCCTGCTGCCGGAATCGCGAATGAAGGGTTTCAAGCCTCCTGAGCCGACGCTGCCGAGGTCGCCGGGACATTGCCAGGAATGGCTCGATGCGTGCAAGGGCGGTCCGAAGCCGCTGGCCGACTTTGACTACTCCGGCCCTCTGACCGAAATGGTTCTGTTAGGCAACGTCGCCATCCGCACGGGCAAAAAGCTGACGTGGGACGGCGCGAATATGAAGGTGACAAATGTCCCCGAGGCGAACGAGTTCCTCCGCCGCGAATATCGACAGGGTTGGAGCCTGTGAAGTCCTGTTTCAGCAGCAGTTCCTCGGGCAGTTTTTGACGCCAGGACTTGTTCATTAGTGCCCGAATTAGATGTCGGAAAGGGGCGTTTACATGAGAATCAGAATCAGGGTTGGTTCCCGAGGATTTCATCCATAACCCTGCTGGTTCGTGCGGCAGTGATGCCGGTGCTTGGACACGTTCCTCGGCCAAGCAATTCGTCCACAACCGTTTGCAGCAGCGGCTGCTGAACATGTTCGGGTCTGGGTATTGTGAATTCTTCCGTCCCTTGGGCTGTTTCCAGCCTGACCGGTGCAGCATCGAATGATGAGAAGGTAATTCTGCCTTTGCTGCCGACGATTTGCGTTTGGTCGGTATGGCAGTGTTTCGCGACGGTGAAACACCATAGGCCGCTGCCGGGGACGCCGGACTCGAAGACGAAATTTGCCGAGACTATATCTTCGGCGGGATAAAGCCCGGCCTGATTCGCCGCCCGCCCGGTTACTGAAGCGATCGGCCCTAACACATAATCGAGAAAGTCCAGTTGATGGGAGCCGAGGTCGATGAAATAGCCGCCTCCCGCGATTTCCGGAATGACCCGCCAGGGGAGATTCTCTTCGTTAAGGTCGTTCTTTGGAGCGTGGTAAAGCTCAATTGAAACGAACCGCGGCTCGCCGACGGCGCCGGATTCCACCAGCTCCCTGACCTTGAGAAAATCAGGCAGGCAGCGGCGATAATAGGCCACGAACAATGGCACGCCGGCCGCCTCGCATGCCTTGATCATTTCCTGACACTGTTTGAAATTCAGCGCCATGGGTTTTTCCACATATACGCACTTACCGGCCCCGGCCGCCCTGATGGTGTATTCGGCGTGCGTTGCCGGCGGAGTCGCCACATATACTGCGTTGACATCCGCATCGTTAATCAGCTCATCGGCATCATCGTACCATTTCGGCACGCTGTGACGCATGGCGTAATCTTTCGCCTTGGCTTTGCTGCGGCGCATCACCGCCGCCAGCGTTGAACCTTCAATCTTGTTCAGGGCGGGGCCGCTCTTGACTTCCGTGACCGCTCCGCATCCGATGATTCCCCAGCGTACTTCTTCCATCGAGCGTCCCCCTTTGTTCGAGTTGGCTAATCAGCCCCGACTTGCTCTAAACCACTTCCCAGTCATGTAGCCACGCGTATTCTTGCGGCAGGCCAGCCCAGCTTCGCTCGGTAATCTGCTCCAGCCAGCGTTCTTCTGCCGGTCCCATTGTAACACGCGATGCATAGGAAGCCTTTACCGCATTATGCACCTCGTGGATGGTGGACAGTCCCGGTATTGTGGCCGTGATTGCCTCATTCGTCAGGATGCATCGAAGCGTCAGCCGCGCAAGGTCGTGTTCCTCTTTATCACCGGGTTCGGGGACCGGAAACTTGGTCTTGAGCTTAAACAGATTGCCGCCCATAAACGGCTTGATGGCAATCACACCAACATTGTGTGTGCGCACCGACTCAAAGATGCTCTGCTCGGTGTCGGCCCCATAACCGGCTTCGACCTCCTCGACATTGTCTTTCGAAGGTGATCTGCCTTTTTCTCTGGTTTTAGCAGTGACCGGAAAGCTGACTATCTGCACCTCCGGAAAGCTCTCGATGACATGCTGAAGCCACGGTCGGCAGTGGGACGATATGCCGAAATATCGGACCTTTCCCGCCTGGTGAGCTTTTTGGAATGTCTCAATCATCGTTTGCACATGGGCGTCGGTGCTGCCGCCGTACATATCGGCTTTGACCCGCCAGATATCCAGATGCTCCATCCGGAGCCGCCGAAGGCACGAATCAATGTCGAAGGTGAGCTTCTCGACCGTGCATCTTGCAGCCTCTCGGGCGCACAGTTTGTAATCGTCTGCTCCGATAATCATCTTATCCCGCCGGCCCTTAAGCGCGATTCCGTAGGCCAGGCACTCGGCGGCGGTGCCGATGTCGAGATAGTTGATGCCGGCATCAATGCAGACGCTTATGACCTCGGTCCGATTCTTTGTAACGTCCGAGGGTACCTGCTCGTCGGTGAATTCGTCCCAATATCTCTCGCCGGCCCGGTTTTTCCAGTGCCCGCCCAGGCTTACCTCGGAGATTATGAGACCTGTCTTGCCGAGGCGGCGATACCTCATCTGAGGATTATAATTCAGTATATTGCGCGGCTCGACCTGCTCAGAGACCTCGCGGCCGCCGCTTATTTCCAGTGCACCGGCAATTGTCCCGGCCACCGCTAAAGACGTGTTGTGTATGAAGGCCCGGCGCGACAGCTTGTGGTTGTTGACAGATCTTTTACTTTCCAAAATCAGCTCTGCACTTCTTCATCAACTTGCACACAGTCAGATTGTTGTGCCTAATTGCATTATAATATCAAAACAGGCCTTTCGACTCCAGCACGTTTTGGCACGATTGCCGCTCCGCTGCTATTCCTGCCTCGGGCCCTTCGAACCGGCTGATGTCTCAATTCAGCAGTCTATTGGGCCGAAGCCAATCAAAAAAACGGAATTTTTTCCTCAAAAACCCTGAAGGCGCACTCATTTTTAATCGATAGTAATATAAGTGCCAATGAACGACAACCGGCTTGAACGCGCTGATACGGAGATGTGACGATGCGAATCAGGTACGCTGTTTCAACGATGGTATTCTGGGGACGGGAACACCCTCTTTCCTTCGAGCAGGAGTGCCAGTTCCTAAAGTCCCTTGGCTTCGGGGTGGAGTTGATGCCGAGCATAAGGGGCTATAATGAGTGCCGCTACGAGAGACGCAACTGGGCCAGACTCGCCGAGGCGACCAAAGACATGCTGGTGTGTATGCGTTCTCGTAACGACGGCCCCACACTGGAGCAGTGGAATGAGCAGATTGAATGCGCCAGGCTGCTCGGAGCGAACATAGTGACTGACTTGCTGGGTCTGCGCATCCCGGATGGTGAAGACGTCAACGGCTGTGATTTCGCCGCCGAGGTAATCAAGATGGCCGAGGACCATAATGTCAAATTGTGCATCGAGACAGGCCGCCTGCAGACACTCAGACAGGTAGGCGATAAGTTCGAATCGGTCTCTTATTGTCTGGATACCGGTTTTGCCAATGTAGACCCGGTGTTTTCCTTCACCCAGTACGTCAATGAGCTGGCTGAAAGAATCGCTCATCTGCATCTGACGGACAATTACGGGCAAACAGATGACCACGAACCACCCGGCCTGCGGGGCGGTATATCACGTGACAACTGGGTACACTTGTTAGAAGCTTTGGAAAAGACCAACGGCGATATAGTCGGCTCGCTCGAGATGTGCCCTTGTATGCCGGCGGTGATGATACGTCAGGCCAGCGAATTCCTGTTTGATGAGCTCAAATGGCCCAATCCTCCGCAGAAGCAGCCAGATAACGCCGGCGCCGCCTATAATCCTCCCAATACAACCACTGTGTAGCTCAGAGCTGCCCCCTCATTTGCGAGGCGGATATACATAGAAAGGCCAAGAGAAAGAAACGCTCTTGGCCTTTTATTATTTTACTTAACTTTTGACGATCCCGGCCTTATAATCCTGCTTCGGACCAGGACTATTGGCCGTCAAAATTGACGGCTGGGTCCAGGTAAGCTGCGTAATGGCAAGTATTGGCAACTAATTTTTCACGGTTGTGTGGGAGGTATTGACTATGAAAAATGCTTGTTTCATCGCATTGGCGGCCGCTGTTGTGCTTGCCGGGGGGTGCTCATCGGGTGAGAGCTACCATCGGGTCGGTTATGATTTCAGCACACTGAACAGGGTCGCAATTGGGGAGGTTGCCGGTGGTCCACAAGGTGAGCTGGCCAAGAATCAAATCGGCGACTTTTTTGTTGGTCAGCTGCTCAAGAAGGGCTACGCGCCTGTGGAACGTGCTCAGGTGCAGGCCATATTGAAGGAGCAGGAATTTCAGGCATCGGATCTGACAAGCCCTGAGAATGTGGCTCGTGCGGGACAAATTCTCAACGTCGATGCCATTCTCGTGGTTAATATCCCCAAGTTCGGTCAGGAAATCAGCATGACGGCGAAGCTGCTGGACGTCGAGGATGGCAGCATTCTCTGGTATGCACCCGGCTCTGGCAAGGTCGGAACCATATACTCGACCATTTTTGGAGCGGCGGGTGGAGCGGCCGCCGGCGCCGCTGTTGCCGGCAGCGGCGACAGGGCTGCCGGGGCGGTCATCGGCGGCGTGCTGGGAGGTGTGGCCGGACACGCATTGTCTCCGCAAGAGGCCGACAAGGCCCAGGAGATTATACGAAAGATGTGTAAGGGCATGCCCTACAGGGTCAAGCCTTGACGCACAGAGACTTCCGCCAACAAGAAAGGCAAAGAGAAACAAACGCTCGTGCACTATTCGTTATTTCGTCCGCCGGTGCGATTGCTTCGTCAATGGTGCTTCTTGAGCTTTTTGCTTCGCTGCTCGGTTAGAATCCGTATATTGGTCTTAGCTGGTCTTCGGTGGGCAGGCTGTTATAATACTCGCCTCTCGGCCCGACGTAGCCGACGCCTTGTTTGCGCAGCAGCACCTGGCTCACCGAACCGTTGCTGTTGGTAATATTGACGGTAACGGTGTTCATTTCCTGACGCAGCGTGTCCCTTTCGGCGGCAGCCTTTTTCTTGTCTTGCTCATTGCCGACTATATAGCCGGCGCCGCCGCCCACGGCGCCGCCAATCAGCGCTCCTTCGGCCGTCTTGCCCGACTGGTGGCCCACTATCGCGCCAACTCCGGCGCCGGCCAGCGCACCGAGACCGGCGCCCTTTTGGGCATCACTCTTGCAGCCGCTGACAAGTACGAAACTCAGCCCCACTGCAATCACCGCGAAAACTGTTATCGCACTCTTAACCATTTTGTACCTCCATTAACACTGCTCTGTATGTACGATACGAACAACAGAATTCCGATTCGGTTACTTTAGCTCGTATTATCGTTGTACGACCGAAATAATCAAGACAATAATTGTCAAACCTTGTAAATTAACCGAGGCGCTGCTATATTCTTTGTTTGCCTGGTGGTAACAACTGGAAGGGCAAGAAAATGAAACATAAGCTTGTGATTGTCGGCGCCTGCGGTCGAATGGGAAAGCGTATCCTTTCTTTGGCTTTGGAGGCGGGCGAACTCGAAATCATCGCTGCAACCGAGACCAAGGGCCATCCGGATATCGGCAAGGATGCCGGCCTCTTGGCCGGCGCCGGGCCGATAGATATCAGGCTTGACAGCGTCTGGCCTGCCCGGGCGGATGTGGTAATCGATTTTTCTATGCCGGAGGCGGCTGAAAAAACCCTTGATTATTGCCTCGAAAATAGTGTGGCCCTTGTCCTCGGTACGACAGGCCTTAGCGAAGCGCAGCGACAGAAAATAGAGGCTGCCTCTGAAAAAATTCCCGTTGTGTACGGAACCAATATGAGCGTGGGGATGAATGTTCTGTTCAGCCTGGTCGGCAAAGTTGCCTCCATGCTCGGCGAGGACTACGATATCGAGATTATCGAGCAGCACCATCGCTTCAAGAAGGATGCCCCGAGCGGCTCGGCCCTGACGCTGGCCGAGAATATCTGCAAGGCGACCGGCCGGGATTTCCCCGCTTGCATTACGCACGGCCGCAGCGGCAAGGACGCCTTGAGGCAGAAGGGCGATATAGGTATGCACGCGGTTCGCGCAGGGGATATCACCGGAATCCATTCGGTGATTTTCGCTGCGCTCGGCGAGAAGGTCACGCTTGAGCACACCGCCCACAGCCGGGACACTTTCGCCCGCGGGGCGCTCCGGGCCGCGCGATGGCTCATCGGAAAACCGCCCGGATTGTATTCGATGGCCGATGTGCTCGGCATATCGTGATGGATACTCAGGCAAGTCACGTCTGCGCAACTGCGCGTGACTGGTAAACCTTCGGCGTGGTGAAATCTCCGACAGGAGGTTTTCTTGGCAAGCTGGCTGATAACCAAATTCAAAGAGAACTATCGCGGATTCCTCTATCACTATCGCTGGTTCATCGCGGTCTTCATCCTCGGGTTGTTATGCGATGCGGCCAGCACAATACACTTCATGCTGATAGAGGGCCCGGATGTTGAAATCCACCCGATGATCCGTTTTATATCGAAGGTGCTCGGCCCGGTGGTCGGTCCCGTCATTGCAGCAATCGCAAAGGCGCTCGGAGGCATCATTGTTTGTGTCTTCTGCAGGAAGTTCGCGGCTTACATCTTTACCGCCGCTTCGATTATTTCTTTCTGGGCCGCATGGTATAATATCTGGGGCTACAAAATCTACACCCCCCTCCTACTGAAATGGATCCCATGGTAAGTCAAATGTCTTTCGCCCGGGGCGGGGTAAAATTGGGTTTGATCCGGCTTCGCCATCCGCTCGCCCCGCTGAAGCGCAGCGTGAGTCCGCCGTCCGTCTGGCGGATTAGCCCACGGCGTTTACCCGCCGCATGCGTTTCTCCTCCCTGCAGCTAATTTTCAGATTCCTTCGCGCGCACGTCTAACCACATGTGGCGTAACTGAAACCGTCCCGGCGAAACCTGCGGCCGCTCCAAGGTCTGCTCGAGACGGCTTACCCCATTCTCTTTCCAGCCCTCTTCTGATAACGCTATGCCCGGCAACTTCTTCTGGCCTGCGTGGGCATTGACTTCCGCAAGAATGTCCTCAAGTTTCATGCTCTGGATATATCCAATCATAGTTCCTGATGAAGATGCTCTCCCATATTTCCACTCTGGCTTGACGAATCTTAACACGCCGTGTAATACGTAATTCTGATTGAATACCCAATCGCTTCGTATTGGCGTACCTAATCTTTTACATTCAACATAATAGTGTTTTGCACTCTTCCTTGGGTCACGCTCCGAATGATCAATATACCCCCATTGAAAGTCCGGGCGTTTCTTCCGCGACACATCAAGAAGTTCTTCCTCTTCGAGCGGCGGATTGATACATTCATAAACAGGAGGTGAGTTTATCCCACTATCTTCACCGCCTAACCTCCGAACAGCTTCAAGCATACAGAAATAGAACTTATAATTAAGTTTGTCTTCGTTTTCCTCTGTTAAATCACGTTCACTATTTCTCAATATCTCAAGTGCTAACACAAGCACTTTCAAAATTCTGGTCTCAAAATTAGCCCAGGAATCTATTTCGCTTAGGTGTGGCCTGGTCAAACTTGCCCCCTACGACTTTCCTGCAAATGTATTGCCTGTAGCAATGTCGCCTCGGCGTCTTCTCTCGCCATACTTCGCGTCCATAGCCGTCTTTCATTGCGTTTGATAATCATGATGTCGGTATCAGAAACGGCTCGCACTACCCCATCAATATAAACTCTTTTGCTAACCGGCGCAGGTTGTGTCTTGTCAAGCTTCTCCAAGACTTTGTGCCATTGAGCCGTTTCAGACCCTTTCACAGCCCGAAGAGATTCCCCTTTGCCTTGCGTTGAGAATACTATTCCAGCCATACGTATGTCTCTGCCCGGCCGAATCAGCTGCCAGCGAAATTCCCCGTCAGGTTCAAGCTCCCGATTCCAGATTCGCAGGAACGTTCTGATATACCCCTCGAATCCCTTTTGCAGATCTCGCCGAGTTGGAACATCTTTCAGAACACCACAATTGCTCGCAGGCCTATTTGCTTCAACCGGTTTTACAGCCTCGCTCTTAACATTATTGTAAAAAAGATCAAGACCATATTCACACATATCTCTAACAAGGTCCCGCTCCGCTTCATTCACTTCATACAAATCAAAAATCGCCTCATCAAGATCATGCTCAAGTTGGAGAGTTTGCTCAAAAGTTAAAGTCCCGCCATCACATATATTTACACTGGCAGTATTCGCTCCTTTCTCCTCTAGCTTCTTAACGATCCTAACAATTCGATCTCGTACCTTTGCATCTTCAGGCAATCGAATGGGCATGTCTTGTATGTCTTCTAGATGAATCTCATTATGCCACATCCAGGAGCCTGCGGTTAGCCAAAAATAATACCTTGCAAGAGAAGACCAAAAAATGCCTAGGATTATTTTAGCTTCATTTGCGCTTAGGTCAGGCAATCTTACGGCATGTATTGAATTAGTAAAACAGAAGGGGTCTGTGTCTAACCTGGATATTATCCACCCCTTTTCTTTATTTGCCTCTGTTATCCCTCGTTTAACTAATAATCTACAACCTTCATAGACATTCATGCTGCCAAAACGGTGAACTTTATCGGGAACAACACGCAACAATGACTTATCAATAGCTCCATACCGCACAAACTTTCTTGTCGGAAACACTTTGTAATCTCGCAATTTGCTTTCCGCTGTCTTCTTTACACTTCCTGGCGTAAAGCCCTGATGGAAATCATCACGACTAAGCTCGACTTTTGCCAATTTTTAGGCTATTGAACGATGGATAGCAGATTCATTATACCAGCAAACGGACTCCTGCCGATGCTTATTATTGTTTACGACAATAAGTTCGGAAAGGAGTCCATTA
>Ga0307378_10010782_pt1 | contig 11836 bp, 29 predicted proteins | sample UN1MG_FD_202238 | JGI IMG/M metagenome (GOLD analysis project Ga0307378, IMG submission 202238) | Soil microbial communities from Risofladan, Vaasa, Finland - UN-1 | ecosystem: Environmental > Terrestrial > Soil > Coastal area > Acid sulfate soil | place: Finland: Risofladan, Vaasa | collected...
TTAAAAAACTTATAATCATGTTACAAGAAATTTTAGACCACTACACCGACGACGACGACGACAATGAATTTAACACTATGTTAATGGCAGATGGATTCGAAGATGCGTGTATAGGAATTGCTGATGACTTTATGAAACCAAGGCTTATCTATTCCGTAACCAAGTGTTTGGAGATACTTGAAAAGAATATGACACCAACCGAAGCATTGGAATACTTTACATTCAATGTAAGTGGTGGATACGTTGGAGAACAAACACCAATTTGGTGTTGGGATGATTTTGAATAATTAAAAACAACATATTATGAAAATATATCAAGCATTTTTCGACTGCACAACAATTACAATTATTGCAAAAACCGAAGCTGAAGCAATAACATATTTACTTAAAAGAGATAATAGTTTTCATTTTGATTTTGAAAAACAAAAACTATATTTTAAATGGTCTGATGATTTAACTGAAGAAGTAGACATGGAAGATGTCACAAATAGTAGAGGTATTATTCAATATGAAACACATTAAATTATGGACACAACAATAAATGAATATTTAAAAGCCAAAAATATTGTAGATGATTTTGAGGCTAAACTTAAATCATATCAAGAATATAAAGATAGACCTGATGGGATTAAGATGTCAACACGTATCGAGGATGCGTTAGATATATTGGATTATGATTTTAGTAATCGGGTAAAAAATCTTCTTGGATGGTCAGAAATATATATTGTTTCTGATTTATTTGGAATGTGTTTCCACCAATATCGAGGATTTAGGAATATGGGGGAAAAGTCATTAGATGATATTAAAATTTTATATAAAATGTTAAATATTAACTTACCTAATTAAAATAATATACAAATAACTTGCACAGGTCATAATATACTATTATCTTTACCCTATGGTAACAGGGGCTGAGACATCAGAAGAGTATACTCCAACCTACAACATGGTCTGCTTATTTAGAATGAATATAAATAACAAATATTATAGTATATTATTTTGTAGAGTCGAAATATAATATTATCTTTGCTTCAGATATTAATCATAAAACTATTATTATGGAAGTAGCAACAGCTGAAAACACAAAGATTGATTTAACCGAGTTTCTAGATGACAAAGGTGAATTGATAATCTCAGATTGGACTGAGGAAATGACAGAAAAATATGGATTAGATTTCCAGATTAAGAAATTACCCATGAAAGTTATTCATGGCATACGAATTATAAATTCTGGATATTTTGGACTATTGAATGTACGCACAGGAGAAGTTATCAACTCAGTAAAACCTGGATACCATGTATCCCAGACAGATGTGGTGGTAGAATTGGCCAAGATTGGAATGAGACACTTTAGGGGAATGAAGATGGTCAAAGCTGGTGAATTTGATGGCGGGAGGAAAGTATATATCCAGATAGCAATTGAAGGGGATGCGCTTATTGGGAATGATACTGTGAAGCGGTTTGTTACTATTATTGATAGCAACGATGGTACAGCTTCATTATCCGTCGGGATTGGTGATAGAACACTTAGCTGTGAAAATCAATTCTTTGCTTTTGCCAAGAAGGGTGAAAGTAAATTTAGACACAGCAAAAACATGGCGGAAAGAATTAAAGAAATTCCTAACCTTATTGAATTCGCATTATTGTCTAGTATGAGGATGACGGAGATTTATACTGAATTCCAAAAAACCATATGTACTAAAAATATGGTGAATGAGATGATTGTTCGATTATTGGAAACTGATAAATTGGAAGCCAAATTAAAGGCCAAGCTTGTTAAAGAAGGGAAGCCAAATGAAACACCAGAAATTACTGGTAGAGCGAAGGCCAGTATTGATGTACTAACCAGTAACATTAGACTGGAGATGAATGGTGGAATGGTAGAGGACTCTAAAGGTAAACTGGTAAAGTATGAAGGGAAAGGCCAAAACTTATGGGGATTGTTTTCTGGTGTTACCAGATGGACAACTCACGCTAAGAGCGCACCCAAAAGAGAAAATAATTCCAATGGTAGACTTGAAGGTATTATGTCACCAAGAGGAACAAACTATAAAGCCAATCAAGAAGCTTTTGGATATTGTTTGGAAACCCTAAATAAAGAGCTGAAGGCCAATAATAAGCCCGCTATGGCCACAATATAGTTATGCGGAGGTATTAGGCCTAAAATCATAAAGGGTTCGTTAGAGCCCTTTATTTTGCGTTTTATGTTTGGTGGATTCATAATATAATAGTATATTTGTGCTATTATTAACATTAAATTAAATATTATGAGCAAAAGAGTTTATCAAAGATTAGGGTTAACAGATGTTCTTATACCCATTAACACAAAGTTAGAGTCTAAGTACATTCAAGTAAAAGATGAGGACGGATTCACAATAGATGAGTCGGAGCTATCCCATATATGTTGGGAAGATGAAACTGGAGAAGAGTGTAATGAAGATGGCAGCGAATTATGAAGGCGCACGAATTAGCAGCGCTATTATTGCTGCACCCAGATAGAGACGTAATCTTCTGGGACGGAGAAGATAATTGGGACGTCGACGCAGCTGAACCAGATTCAATTAACGACGTCGATTTTGTATTAACATCATCAAATCAAATCAAGTGATATGGACTACATAGAATATAATGGTAAGAAATACCCAGTAAGAACATTCCATGTTCAACACCCAACTGAAGGCTGGAAAGGAACATATCTGATAGCAACTGAAGAATTGATGGACGACCTTCAGATTGAAAGTGATGATGATAGAGATGAAGCCACCAGTATAGATAATACTATCTATCATTATGTAGAGAACAATCATATCTATCTACCAGCTAAAGTGATTTGTGAAAAGCATTTAGATATGCCATTTAAATTAATTGAAGAAATAACTTATTAACCAGGGGACCAGCAGCCCCTGGTCCCAGGACCAAACAGCAGCCAGGGCCCAGTACACAAAAGTGTATAGATATTTGTTTATTCCAAAAAGATGTTGTACATTTGTCATATGTTTAATTAAAACCATATATCATGTCAGATTTTTATATACCTACAAAGTTACTAAGTACCAATAACGCTAAGACTATCAAAGGAGAAAAGCGGGGCTGGACTACATATATAATGTATCTGGCACCAGCAGCCCAGAACGATTTTGGAGTTAACCTTTGTAGTCACTCTAGTGCTGGTTGTAGAGCTGCATGTTTATTTCATTCTGGCAATGCCAGATTTAACCATGTACAACTAGGTAAAATCAACAAAGCTAATTATCGTATTAAAGCTGAAGAACAATTCATGCTGCAATTATACGATGAGATTAAAACCATTGTGCGGCTGCATGGAGCAATGACCAGCAGCGAACAATACGGACGTACTGGAAAACTAATACGACAAAAACAATTTGCTATACGTCTGAATGGCAGCGCTGATATCTTATTTGAACGTATACCAGTTATCGACGGTAAAAACTTATTTGAATTGTTTCCTGAAGTTCAATTTTATGACTACACAAAAGTGTACAGACGCTTTTATAAAGAATTGCCTAATAATTATCATCTCACGTTTTCTCTTCATGAAGATAATGCCTGGGAAGCTTTTAAATTGTTGAAGAAAGGATATAATGTAGCCATGGTTTTTGGTATTAAAAAGACTGAAGCTTTTCCTATAACATATAAAGGCTATAGAGTTATCGACGGAGATAACGACGATTTGAGATTTTTAGATGACGATAATGTAATAATAGGATTGCGTTATAAGAATGTAGTTAGTAAAGGAAATTCTGGAGTTAACAAACATAAGTTTGATTCTGGTTTTGTAATTAAAATATAATATTATGAAAGAAATAGAATGGTGTAAAAACACGGAAGATTTTGCTTATAGATTTACTGAAGATGAAGACGGATTATTTATTGAAATATTTCATAGGCACGGTGAATTAATAAAAGATAAATTTATAAAATTTTAATTATGAAAAAATACAAAGTAGTGCAGCCCGTTGTTATCAGGATAGATGGTATGGGCATTGAAGAAGAAATTGAAGTATATGAAGCGTTAGATTTAGTCAACATAAATGATAGCAGCGATAAAATTATGGCTGCACCCGATGAGTTCTTTGTTGGCAGCATAATATCTGAAGATGAATTTTATATGGATAGTCACAGCTATATAGATGAACAAGGAAATTTAGGCACAGCTGACTTTGCATTTAAAAAGGGTAATTAAATTTGTTTATTACAAAAAGATTCATTATCTTTGAATATGTTTAATTAAAATATCATATATCATGGACGAACCAATTGAAGAATTTACAGTAGGAAACGAAACACTAAAGATTTATCATCATGATAACGCTGACCCAAGAGAATGGGATAACTTATCACAAATGATTTTTACGGGTAGTTGGAAACATTTAGGAGACAAACACGACGTTAATTTTGACGGTGGCTTTGATAGTAGACAACATTTCATTGACGGCGGAGAATTAGCTGTTAGGAAGCAGCTCAAGGATGTTGTAATTTGCAAACCCGTACATTTATATAATCATTCAGGTATTACAATTTCAACAAGTTATAGTTATCCTTATAATTGTAGATGGGATTCAGGTACATGCGGATTTCTGGTTGTAACAAAACAAGATATTCGAGACAACTGGAATATCAAACGAGTGACTCAACATTACATTGACTGGGCTGAGAAAATTGCTGAAGCTGAGCTTAAAACACTTGACCAAGCTGTTCGAGGTGAAGTATATGGATTTGTACATGAGAAAGAAATTGAAATTGAGAGAGAAATTAACGGAGAAATTAACGGAGAAATTAACGGAGAAATTGAAATTGAGGTTATTGTAGAGACCATTGATAGCTGTTGGGGCTTTTATGGAGATGACTGGATGAAAAATGGGATGACTGACCATGTTGACGAGAAATTTCATGAAGCATTATCTAACGCTTAATATACTATAATATTATGGGAAAAAAATTAAAAGATTACGAGGTTGACGCAGCAATAGCAGCTGATAACATGGTACAATTCGATTCTTGTCATTATTGCGGCGGAATTGAAATTACCAAACAAGGTGATTTTGCGATGGAGAGTATCAATGAGACCGATTTTGAAACTATATGCAGCGAATGCAGCGCCGAGAAGCATGACCAGCTGGTTGGAATTATTGAAAGGGAAATTGATGGCATCTTTGAAGCAGCTCACCAGCATATCTGGGAAACAAAATCTGGAGATATATACCCAGAGCAGCAACAGCGGCTGGATAAAATAACTGAACAATTAATCGAGCTGGTAGAAGAACAAGCCAGACAAAATTTAACTTAAAATAAACTATTATGAGTAAAACATTGAAACAAATTGTGAATCCAATCTTAAAGGCTTATCAGGAATCGATTCCTGGACTTGAAGCTGGTGAGGTTGATGACTTAACCATGACCTTAAACATGTTAATTAAACGTGAGTTGGGATTAAGTACCGAAGCAGAAGATGAAGCTGCTAGTTCTGAACTTGAAAGACGATTAGAAAGGCGAAGCGCTGGGTTAACAGTTAATTAAATTAACTCCAATACACAAATGTGTATATAAATCCCATCATTAATTTGGTGGGATTATTTTTTTTCACTACCTTGCGGTATGTTTAACATAAAACCAAAACAAAATGAAAGAAAAACCTATCTACACACTAGTAGTTAACATGGAAGACATCATTAATAATAGTGGTGATGAAGCTTTAATTGACTATTACAATGGCCTCTCTGAAGCCCAAAAAGATGAATTTTACGAACTTAATAGAAGAGGCATGGAAAATGGCTTTGATTATGGGTTATCAGACCCGCTAGATGATGTTATGAAAGTAATTGCTTCAGACTTAACTTTAATATAATATTATGGAAAAAACGTATTACTTATTTGGACAGGCGGCTGTGGACGCTTATTACGAGAACGAAGACCCACAGGCTGTACTGGATATGAATGATTCTTATGGGGTATTTTGTTATGACCCTGATAAGACTACTCCATCGGACTTATTATTCCACTACGACGGTTGGATGGGGTTCTATGAGATACCTGAAGCACATTATAAACTATTAAAACACTATTAAGATGGGATGGTTTAAAGTATTAATAATCCAGAAGACAACTACCGTTAAGGAAGTCTACACAAACATCCACGCTACTGATATGGAAGCGGCGGGAAAGCAACTCGATAAATTGAATGACGAGAAACTCAATAAACTCAGTTGGGAAAATGAATATACCAACACGGAAGTAGATTGGGATATATTAAAAGAACATTAAAAAATTATTAAGATGAAAAATTGGATAGAACAATTGCAGCCTATTATCACCGAATATAAAGATGGCGACGCAGCAGCACTTACAACTAGAGAGGCAGATAAATTGCTGCACATCATTAAAGCCAAGGTTTATCTTCAGGAAGGTATTATCACTCCTGAACGATATGAAGGGATGTTAGATGAAGACCTGGACTTCGAGGACGCAGTAGAGAATGCTGCGCATTACCTGGCAAATGATTACTTAGAAATTCCTGGTGTGATTAGAACGATTGAAGAAGCAGCAGAAACTACTGACGGTTACGATTTGATAGATGACTTGGAAGGAGTAATGGTATGGGAACCGCTGGAAGGCCGCATGACCATCAATAGATTCCTGGAACTTATCGGAAGATGATAAAAAAACTTCAACAAAAAATAAAGCCGCTATTTCTAGCGGCTTTTTTATTGGTCATCGTGGGGACGACCAGTACACAAAAGTGTACATCTCATTTCTTATTGATTTTATTTACTACCCTAATGTATTCTGGATACAGCTCCTCCCACATACCTACGTTCTCCTCGTGAAGTCTCTCGAACTTATCACTTAACTTCGCTTCCTTCACCGACAGCAGCCCCTTCTCTATCTTTCTTAGAGCTACCTGAATATTCTTGATGTTATATTCTTCTGATGTTCGTGGATGTATGATTAGTCGTATCATTATTTTAATGTTTAAGTTCCGCTTCTGGATATGTCCATGTTCTAGCTTGATGGTCAGTTATCAACTTACCGTCACACAATTGGAGTAGGTAGAGTTCCCAGAGGTCACGTTTCAGCGCCTCCGTCAATAACTTGCCATCCCACTTCTTAAGGAATTCCCATCTAAACCTATGGGCTGCCGTTTCTTTCTTTAGGTATCTTCTCTTCGCCATAATGGTAATCTTATTTGATTCTTATCTGGGGGCTGCCTTCTGGGTTGAAGCTTTACCAGCTTGCGCTGCACACCGTGCAGCATGCTTCTGGATTTAAACATGTATACATCACATGTGTGAGTGTAGCTATTCATCACCAGTCCCAGTTGTCCATTCACCAAACATTCTCTTTTATTCATCTCTTCTTTATATTTATTATATCTCTCCAGATAATCTAGAGTTGCTTTCTTCTTGTATCCACGAGGCCCTCCATTCCAGATGCGAACCAAATCCTCTTCCGTCGCTGGACGTCCCAGCTTTTTCGTTAGGTGAGACCCCCACATATGAACGTACAGGATTAATATTTCTTCTGCACATCTTTTATCAAAGGCGTCGGCATGTTCATAACTGGTGGTGTAGCGTCGGTTCACATCCTTCACCACATCAGGTCTTATCTGATATGCCCCCCAAGATAATCCATCGTCACCTTTAATCCAGTCCCGCCCGCTGCTTTCGATGTGGCGGATTATCTTCACCATCTCGCTTCCAGCGACATCCGCCGCCAGAAACAGTAGTAATATTATAATTATTTTCTTCATAATTTCTATTTTAAAATGGGGGTGAGTATATCAAATCCACCCCCTGTTTAATTAAAACGCCTCCTGTGGATTTTGATACAGGTGGAGGCAGCTCCTGTATTCCTTATTCTACTGGCACTTCGAATTCGTAGTATGCTGACCCATCGTATTTACCCCAAGCCCTGTACCACACAACTCCGTGATAATATTTGGATATGATTATTTCAGGATGTTCCGTCCTGAAGTATTCCATATCATCTTGGTTACACTCTTCAGCATCAGGGTCATCAATATCCGAATCGTATTCTTTCAATGAACTTTCAATTCTCCACCCATCAAGTACAACACTAGATAAGTCTGGATTAGCCTTGAGAGTCTCAACGGCTTTTAATATTTCATCCTTAGTCTCTTGGTCAAGGATGTAACTTACTGATGATATATTACACCATTCAGGTGATATAATATCTACTTTGGTTTCTTTCATAATACTATATTTTAAAGTTAAACATGTAACAAAGATACTCTTTTTTTGTTACATAAACAAATTAAAATGGGAGCTAAGAACCACCAAAGCTCCCGTAATGTTTAACAGGCCTGTAGTTACATGGGGCGGCCAGCTCCCAATTTCTTTATATAAAAGTTCTAAATGCCTCGCAATTCCATTTATATCCATTGGTCCCATGAATCATATATTCTGGAATACAATGGTAATGTTGGTTTAATCTTTCCCTACTTTTTTGTAACCTGTAGTAAGATACACCTAATTTTGCTGCCGCCTCTTTTAATGTTTTTGCTCTCATAATATTATTTTATTAAATCTCCAATTCCTTTCCAGTCATCATTACTTTCCATTTCCTCCAGGGTTCTATATCTAACATCCCTTACTTCTAATTTAGCTTCAGCAGTGTTGGTCCAGTCATATTCAATATGAATTCTAAGTTCCATAGTGCTCGAATTGTCAAAATTAACCCTGATGTGTGGCCAGTTATATTCACCTTGCCTTTTTCCTTTATATATTTTAATCTCAGCTTCTGGATACCTACGCATCAATTGGCGTCTAAATTCTGTTGCCTTTTCATTGGCAAATGCTAGTTCAGCTTCTTTCTCATGAGTTGCCTGGATAGTCTCATCAATCTTCTTGATGACTGACTTTGGATTTGTATATCCTCTATCACCATATGGTACCCCAGTGTAATGTTCATGAGGAAACATCTTCCAGGCGCTAGCGGTACTGTTGTGTTTTCTAGCGACATTGATATTCCAGGTTCTATATTTTATCTGGTACTCAACATAGGTGTCCACTACTTTATCCTCATCTAGATTCTTCCGAATTGTTTCCCCATTTAAATCAGTGTAAAACACCGTCGGTGTTCGGTCGATGGCCTTGGTTACCTGGTTAAGTGTTACCAGGGGATTCACTGCAACCAATTTATCAAAAAAGCCCCCAACCCTTTTACCGTAATCATAATACTCTTTCTTCAACTTGGCCACCAGGTTTTTACATTCTATTATAGCATTTTGTTGCTCACGAAATAATTCATCCTCCAATTTTTCTTCGGTTATCTTAGCTTCTTCAGCAGCAATGATTGCTTCTTGCTCAGCAATGATTCGTTTGCTTCTTTCTACTGGTGTTTCTTTTTTTAATGTTTCCATAATATTATAGTATATTAGTTATTACCAGCCGTTATAGCCTTTTCTCCATAAATGCATCTCACCAGGGTTAATCCATTCATGTGCCCATCCATTCCTATCCAGCCACCTGTATAAGTGACTTACCACACCCATGGTGTAATCCCCCTGACCATACATCTCGAAGATTCTATCTCCATTCCTGTCAGTCAATCCGTCTTCAGCAGAGATTCGCATCTTAGCTGGGTCTTCATCATCCCACCCAATCACAGAACGTTCAAATCCTGGATAGCTTTTCTCCAACCTACTAATTACTTGTTTTTTTGTTAAGCTTCTGCTCATGATATTTGGTTTTAATTAAACATATGGCTAATGTACAACTTCTTTTTGAATTAAACAAATTATATTGGTTTTAAATCATAAGGTTCTCCGTCGAGCCCATATTCGAAGGTATATCCCAGCGGTTTTAATTCCGTAAGCAGCCTTTCACATTCCTTATAGGAATCTTCCATCTCGTCAAAACTCTCCAGCACTTTAAGTACTGGAGAAGGTATGTTATCTAAATTTTCCATTAGTTATCTTTTTGGTTTAATACACATTGTGCAGCGTAATCCAGAAGCAGCTCATGAATTTCAATAATGGTCTCATTGGGCAAATTATCCAGATGAATCTCATCTTCAGCTATTACCATCTCATGCACATAAGATACAGCTGTTACTGTTTCACCATTGAATCTCTCAATCAGCACATGATTGTTTTCGCTGTTGCTTAATGATGGTGACATCGCAGCGTTGATATCGGCCGTTGATGTTACCCCCCACTCGTTGATAATCTTTATGATTTCTTCTTTGTTGAACATAATCTCATTATCGGAGAATACTCCAAACTGGTTCAACAGGGTTTCTATTTCATCATATACTTCATTGAAATAATCCTGTGCTTCTTCGGTGAATGATGTCCCGCCGTCAGGTTCCTCTTTGTATGCTGCGGCGCCAAACTTTTCCTCCACAGGATAATCTGAAAGCTGACATACTAAATCGATGAAGTCTCCGTTGTCTAAAAAATGTGTTTTTCTCATGGTTTTTATATTTTAATGTTAAACATAGGTCAAAGATATAATATTATATTTGAATATCCTAATATAATTTAATTTTATTTTTTCTATCTTTATGCATCGCTTCCATTACAGTTACAGCTTCTGGATATGTGAGACGCTCACATAATATCGTATGGCCATCATCCATACTTTCATACAGCTCCTCACCATCCTCATCCAAACTCACTTTCTCCACCGTCATCCATACCACATACTTAGCGGGAACAGCGGGAGGTAGTGCAGCATTTGCTTCTTGAGCTGCTGCTTCCAATCCAGAGATAGCATCATCATATTTATAATCCACATCCTCAAATGTACTATCAACCTCACCTGTTAAATCCTCCTCCATTATCTCAAACCAATTGTTGTTGCTCCAGTAAATTTTATCCTTATCTCCCAAATCCTTATCAGTATACCCACGTCGCTCCGCCTCCGCTACAGCTTCCTCATCATGATATGTTTCTTCAGTATCCAGAAAGGTTATACAGATTACACCGCTGACCATAACAAATAATCCATGGCCATTCTTCAAGGTAGTTTCTGCTATAGTTTTATTCCTATACCAGAAGGACTCTTGTTTATTCTCCGCTATTTTCTTTGTAAGTATGTTCATCTTTTTAAATTTTATCCAGTAGCTGGTGGTGCATAATTATCTTTTAATTCTTCAGTAACTTCCTTGACAACTCGGATTTGCTGTTCCAACTCCCAGAGCCTGTCGGTTATCTCCTGAAGCTCTTTGCCGTAGTTACGTATCAACGAGCTGCTGAAGTTGGTTCGTTCATTTGCATCCGTTACCAAGTAATTCTTCCTCTCGGTATGAAACTTAAATTTTCTTTCTAATTCTTGTAGTACTTTGCTCATAATATTATAGTATATTTAATTAAACATTATCTGGGTCATCATATAATTCTTTGCTATATGGGGAATAAATTGTGCCAGCTTCCACAGCTCCCTGTTCAACAGCCATAAGCCCAGCTCCAACTTCATAATACAATTCCATCTCAATTGGAAAGGTAGATATTTCATCTCTGGCTTCAGCCTCCGTCATCCCAGCTCCTTCCATCAGACATTTTAATTTATTGGCAAATGCCGTTGGGTGGTCATTCTCCGTCAGGAATACACTAATAGCATCTATGCTGTCAGCATCATTTAATGTTAGATTTTTCATAATATTATAGTATATTAGTTATTCATCTTCATCCCAGACAGTTTCAATGATATCAGCTGAAGATATGTTCTGGGTAAATATTCTTGGTTCTAATCCATCCATGTCGTCTATCATACGGTTCACCCGTTCTATTGTATTGACGATGTGTTCTACTGGGTCGGAATCATCATATTGGTCTATTATGATTTGGACATTT
>Ga0307378_10010783_pt1 | contig 11835 bp, 9 predicted proteins | sample UN1MG_FD_202238 | JGI IMG/M metagenome (GOLD analysis project Ga0307378, IMG submission 202238) | Soil microbial communities from Risofladan, Vaasa, Finland - UN-1 | ecosystem: Environmental > Terrestrial > Soil > Coastal area > Acid sulfate soil | place: Finland: Risofladan, Vaasa | collected...
GGTAGACTTCGGTTTTCACCGGCGACGGAGTGTTTTCACCGGGGGAGGTTTCGTAGTCGAGTTCAACGATCAATGCGTTTTCCCACGCGGCATCGTCCAGCCTGCCGTCCACCACGATGTTCTGCGTTGTTTCGGAGATACTGTCCGGATTCTCTTCGGTTCCGGCGCCGGGGCGGGCGTTCTCGTCCGCCGTGGAGGCGGGCGGCGATACCAGCATGAGACAAACGGCAAGCAGAAAAACCAGACGCGACAAACAGTCTTTAGTGAATAGTCTGCCTCTCCGAAAATGTTTATTATTCATTGCGTTATTTCCAGTCCTGAGAATCTACCGCTACATCCAATAAATTTTCACCGCGGCATTAAGGCATCATAGATAGTATACCGTCCATCCCGGATTAGCACAATTTGTCAGTGATTGAATGAATGCCTTGCGTGGCAAGGAGGGTGGGAGGAGGAAGAAGATGCGGCCGGCGTCTTTGATGAAGATCCGTTCGTCCCCGTCGCACACGCCCCCGCCGCACGCCCTTCACGCCGGAGAGAGTAAAGAAGACGCTTTAAACAAGGATGCAAATCAGGAATCTTCTGGTTTCATGGATGGAGTGGTCGGTTTCGTCGAGTCCGGGTTCGGACGGCACTCTGAAAACTGCGTTTTGCGCAACAAGATAGAGATGATCCTCTCCACCCAGAGGGGGCCGCAGAAGAGCATTGCCTGATTGCTCGAAACAGATGCGGGAAGCCGAAAACAACGCCTGTAATTTGCGTGAGCCGATATCCAAGGACGCTAGGCCTGAATCCTGATGATGAACTCACAGCAGGAACCGCCGCGTTTGAAGGTCTGCAGGGTCTCGACCTCAACCGGCTTCTGCGCGGCCACGGAGAAGAATTCCTTCATGAAGCCATCCGAGCAAATGCAGTAGGAATCGGGCAGCGTCTCGGGGCCCGGCCCTACGAGTGGACAAGCGCATTTCCCGGTCAGCTTCATGAAAATCTCGTTGCCCTTCATGTAGCAGTTCTCTTTGCCGAGGTCGCCGGCCAATGCCTCGACAACCTTCTCGACCTGTCCCCCGCAGCTCTCGGCCATCTGGTATGACGAGCTGGATTGGAGACAGTCGCGACCGCAGGCCTCCATCAGCGCCGTAATCTGCTCCGTACTGAACTGTGCTTCGAGGTTGTTCATGAGCGAGGTGATCCAGCGTTCGAGGAACTTGCGCTGCTGATCGTTGGGGACACCCTCCTGCATCGCCGCGCCAAGGCCGCCACTGCAAAAGAGCATACAGCCGGACGCCAACCCGAGACTCTTGAGAAAGTCCTTCCTGTCCATTTTCCACCACCATGACAAGAAACGAGCAATTACTGATTAGGATTAATTCATCCGAAAAGCGCATAAATTATAGCGCAATCCGACCCGGGCGATCATGTAAGCCGGCGTACAGGTTTTAAGAAGACACACTTCATGCCGGAGAGGGTGAAGAAGGCCTTAGGGTTACGACAGGAGCGCTGGGCTTTTGAGCTATTCCCAGCTCTTACCGGCAATCCACTTACGCTCCAATACTCGCCCTTTCAGCAACGCTTCGACCACCGGCGAAAGGAAGGCTCGCAACTCGGCGATGATGTTTTTGAGATCATCGGATGGACGAGGTTCGGTTTTCACGTCCCTACCGAAGCTCTTTCGAAGGAACGCACCCCACAGTTCAGCCTTGCCCGGCAAATCGGCGAACGATGCTTGCAAGGCAAGTGGATTCGAAACGAGGGCGGTATTTCGGTTTTTGAAAGTTGCCTGTATTGCTCTGGAGAGAGTCGGGCCGTAGAAGTCGCGTTTCCTCGCCATCAGCCAAATATCATAGAAATCTTTCATTCTGCTGTTGAGCTCACCCAGGTTCACCATTGCCTGGAATTTCTCAGAGACGGTGCTCTCCTCGGAATACCCGAGAAGCACGGGTGCCGGATGGTCCAGAAGAACCGGCAGGCTCGCCTTCTGCGGTGACGGTGTAACCTCATCGCCGATGCCGATATCGACTCGCATAGGAATCCTTTGCTGCCCCAGATGTGCCGTGAAGGTCACACGGATGCCGTGATATTCGGCATGTTCGATGATCCTCTCGCCACGAATGGATTCAAGGTTGTATGTTATGCCATCTGCCAGGTCGGCATGATCACGATCATCATCATCAATTTTTTTCTTGTCCTCTTCTTCACTAACACCACTATTACCATCATCATTATCATCATCGTCGTCGTCGCCCATGTGCCTTGGGGTTTCCTTGTGAGTGGTTTTACATATTTCGCTGATGATGGTCATTACTTGTTCAACATCGTTCTCCACGAATCCAAGGAAATCGATATCCCTTGTCGGGCGCGGCGATTCCGGCATCCAGATCAACTGCATCAGTGCGCCCTTTAGAATGAATATCTTTGCGTATGGTGATATCGACAGCCGATAAAGAAACCGCTCGATTGCGTAGTATGTACACAACTCTTCATAGGGCCTGCCTTCAGAGCGAGCCTTCTGCCTCAAGCGGGCCTGAATCGACGCGATCACATTCTTCGGTCTGCGCCTGTTCATATGATCGCCTCGAGATAGGGGCGCATCACTCCGGCGACACGACAGATCCTGGCGTACTTCATTATCCCGGCAACGTCGACGCGCCGGCTCCCGCGGTAGAGATTAAGCGCCTCGACGGCGGTGTCCAGCCCGATCTTGTTCCTGAACTTGAAGCAGTCGGCAAGTGTCTTTTCCGCGCTGTAGATCTTCACCTTGATCCCGCCGATCTTGTGTTTCTCCACTCCTGCCTCGTGAGAAGCGCGGCTGAACCAATAGTAATTGACGGGGGGGTGGTCGAAGGCGGCGGCGCGGATTCCCGGAGAGATTGCGACGTCTACGGCATGTGGGATCTGAGTGGTGATTTCATGGAAATTCAGAGCGGAGATCAGACAGATCACACCCTTCTCGACTTTCATTGCGACCATGACAAGATCGGGATTCGAGAGCTCATCTTGCCTTCCGAGCCTATACAGTCCGCGCGACATCTCCTCGATGATTCTCTCCTTGCGCAGGCGATAAAACACGTTTCTATGGATGCCCGCCTTAAACGCCTCCCCGCTGCGCATAACGCCGCCGTGTTGACGAAAAATATCAATCGCTCGATTCGTCGCGCCTGCCATCTGAAGACTCCTGGTACAAAACGTATGTACTTAACAACAAGTACATACACTTTGTACCATTGTAAGTCAACCCCGGACTCGTGAGACGTCTCGACTCGATGAAATCAGTACCTGCCTGCGGCAGACGCATTCTATGAGATTAAACTTATGCGGGTGTGTTCATGACTTAGCGCATCGGCTACCAATTTAGTGTTTGTCCACACCATTTCCCACCCTGGCCGGAGCAAAAAAAGTAATTTTTTCCGATTTTCCCTTGACATCGCCGCGCCGTAGTAGTAAATTTTTCCTAGTTTCACTTCATGCGGCTCTCAAACAAGGAGCACGATCGTTATGGACAAAAAGAAACTCCTGGCGCTAAGCAAGCGCGAGCGGCAAATCATGGACGTGATTTATTCACTCGGAGAAGCGACCGCGGCGCAGGTGGTCGAGCACCTGCCCGAGGATGTCGGCGATGCCTCGGTGCGCAAGCTGATCCGTGTGGTCGAGAAGAAGGGCTTGCTCAGGCACCGACGGGAAGGGCACAGCTACATCTACACGCCTACGGTGCCGCGGGATGAGGCGAGCGTGGTGGCCATGCAGCACACGCTCAAGACATTCTTCCAGGATTCGGCTCCCAGGGCCGTGGCCGCCCTGATGGACCTGGCGAAGGACACCCTCACCGAAGAGGACATCGCCGAGATCAATGCCCTTATAGCCAAGGCGGAAACGGGAGGAGAAGAGCGATGAGTCCCGATATCGTCCGCGCGCTGCTGATCGTGCTGGTAAACGGCACGCTGTTCCTCGGTATTTCTCTGCTTACCACAAGGCTGTTCGGCTGGGGATCGGCCTCTCTGCGCCACCTCATCCTCTTCAGCGCCCTGCTCAGCCTGATCCTGCTCGTCCCGGCTTCCTCGCTGCTGCCTACCTGGAATCTGCCGCCATTGCCCGCCATCTCGCTGCTTCCGGAAACGGCCCCTCAGGAGAGCGTGGAGGCGGACGACTCCGCCCCAGCAAGCGCCGCCGCCGGCCCAACCGAGGACGAGCCGGCAGCAACGGCGACGGACTCCGGCGACGGGCGGCCTGAGGAAGGCGCCGGTTTCTGGGGTGCGATTCTCGGATTTATCACCAACCACTTGCCCTGGATCGCCTTGTTTCTTTGGGCATCCGGAGCGATGGTGATAATGATCATCCAATTGGTTCGCTGGGCCGGCGCCGGCTTCATCGCATCGATGGCGTCGAGTATAGAGAGCACGAGTCAGCTGAAAGCCGCCGAGCGAATCAGAGCCGATCTGCGACTCGCGAAACCGGTTGCGTTGCTGCGGAGCGAAATGACGGCGGTGACGATGGCCTGGGGAATCCGGCGGCCGTGCATCGTTTTACCGGCAGACTCAGAGAACTGGAGCCGGGAACGTGTCGAAGCGGTTCTGCAGCACGAGTTCGCTCACATTAGAAGGAACGACAACCTGCTGCATCTTTTCGCCGTCGTGGCCAGCGCAGTCTTCTGGTTTAATCCTCTTGTCTGGATCGTCATGCGCAGGCTGAACTACGAAAGAGAGGTGGCCTGCGACGACCAGGTGCTGAACTCCGGGATATTCGCTTCTTCTTATGCCAGACACCTGATGGATCTGAATCTGCGCCTCGCCGGACCCAAGAGCGAAAAAATCATTCCCGCCGTGATGGCGCACAGCTCGAATATCAAGAAGCGGCTGCTCTCCATCCTCAATCCCAAGGTCAACCGCCAACCTCTGAAGCCGGCCTTTGCGGCTCTCTATCTGTTGGTGATAATGGTCTTCGCGCTGCCTGTCGCAGCCTTTCAGCCGTGGGCAAATGCACCTGAGGGCGACCGGACGCTGACCTTCAGCGGCAGAATTCATACGATCGGCCGCCTCCAAAACCTCTTCTTTCTCGATGGTAGGGATTGCACGATCAATTTAGACCGTCCGCTCGACTTCAAGCTGATCTCCCCCGAAGCTTTCTTAATTCTCTGCAAGTACGACGAGGAACCCGCCATCAGGTTCGAAGTGCGCGTGGGCAGGGGCGGCCAATACCGCACGACTTACTTTCTCGACGACGTCGAGCAACCCTTTGACAAGGATGCCGAAGCGCTGTTCCGCAGCCTTCTGATCAGATTCGGTCACGGCGAGGAGAGCAGGGCGGGGGAGGATAACGATGCTTACACAGAATGGTACAGGAAATTGCGCTCGGATGAGCAGAATTACTCTGAGGCATACAACGAATGGCTTAAGAAGATCGAGAAGGAACAAGTCTACACCGATGCCTACCTGAAGTGGAGAGCGATCCAGGGCAAGGATGACTTGCTGCGTTTGACAGAATACGAGCAGTGGCTGGAATCCATGGATAAGGACCAGGTACTGACGGCGGCTTTCATCGAATGGATGGAGTCGATGTCGATGGAGAAGCATATGAGGCCCGTTCCTCCGGACAGGGAGATCCTGTCTGACGACTCCCTGGTGCAGGCCGATGAGGAACAGATAACTCCCGGCGACGTCGACGACGCACTGTTGGGAAAGGGCGACCTGTCAATCGATTTCAAGCATGTCGAGCTCAACGGCGAGGCGGACTGGCTCTACCGGATCACAGAGCCCAACGGGTATCTGATCATCACAAGAATTGTAGACGGCGTAATCCATCGCTACGAAATCCGCAGCAACCGGTCCGGCAAGATTACGAAAACTTACATCGTCGACGACAAGCGCTACCCCTTCGACGAGGAAATCGAGCTTAGATTCAGGCGCCTTCTTCGCAGCATATGTGATTTCTCCGACGACGACGAACCCCTGTTGCGGGACGATCCGTAATGCCGTGGCGAACGCCGTCCACGGTATGAGTTAGAGTCTGGTCGCCCGAATCAGGACAACGAAAACAAACCATTCAACATCTGCGGGAAAGCTGTACCTACGGAAGCCGTTCTGACTACAGCTGTTAGTTAACAAGCACTCTTTTTCCGAGGCGAGGATTACGATCCTCTTTCTCAAAAGGAGCGACAAATGAACAGAGCGTTGATAATCGGACTGATATTCTGCCTGGCCCCGATTCTGGGCATCGCGGCGGAAACTTCCGCTTCACAGGCAACGGAGAAGGATACCGACGGCACACCGTTTCTTGTGCCAAAGACTGGCGGCGCGCTTGTAATGGACGGCCGGCTGGACGAGCAATTCTGGGGCGAAGCCCTCAAGCTGGAATTGAAATACGAGACATCGCCCGGTGAAAACACGCCCGCGCCGGTGCAGACGGAAGTCCTGCTCGTCTACTCGGAAGATGCCCTCTTCGTCGGATTTCGCTGTTACGATCCGGAGCCGTCGGCGGTCCGTGCGCGCCTTTCCGACCGCGATCACGATCCTGGCGACGACTACGTCGGCGTGATTCTAGATACCTTCAACGACGAACGCCGCAGCTACATCCTCTGGTCCAATCCGCTCGGTGTGCAGGAAGACGCCATCCTGACCAACGAGGATTACGACATCAGCTGGGACACTATCTACGAGTCGACCGGCTTTATCGCCGACTGGGGCTGGTCGCTGGAGATGCGGGTACCCTTCCACTCCATCGCATTTCAGCGCTCCGAGGGCTCGCAGGTTTGGGGATTTGATGCCATTCGCAATTATCCCAGAGGCAATTCTCACCAAATCAGGCTCTATCCGAAGGAGCGCGGTAACAATTGCGAGCTTTGTCAGCTCGCCAAAATACAGGGCTTTGAAGGTGTAAAGCCGGGTCGCGACCTGGAGTTCAACCCGACCGTCACCTACGTCAGGACCGACGAGCGCCCCGAATTCCCCGACGGCGATTTCGAGACGGCCAAGAACAAGGCAGAATTCGGCCTGACGACCCAATGGGGTGTCACGCCCAACATCAACCTGGCTATGACCCTGAATCCCGACTTCTCGCAGGTCGAGGCCGACTCCTGGCAACTGGACATCAACGAGCCGTTCGCCCTCTACTACGACGAGAAAAGGCCCTTCTTCACCGAAGGGGCCGATTTCTTCGCCTCCGAGCTCAAGGCCGTCTACACGCGCACCGTCCGCGACCCGTCCGTGGGATTCAAGATCAGCGGCAAGGAGGGCGACAACTCCATCGGCGGCTTCGTCGTCCGCGACGAGGTCACGAATCTGATCTTCCCGGGCAGCCTGTCGTCCGACGCCACGACCCTGGCGGGCGAATCGTGGTCCTCGGCATTGAGGTACACGCGGGACATCGGCGGCAAATACACACTGGGAACGCTGTTCACAGGCCGGACGGGAGATGATTACCACAACGGCGTGCTGGGCCTGGACGGCGAATTCAAGTTCACGAGCAGCGACAGGGTTTCCGCCCAGATCCTCTACTCCAACACACAATATCCCCAAGAGGTTGCGAACGATTTCGAGCAACCGGCCGACGCATTCTCCGGCGGAGCATTCAAACTCATGTACCACCACTCCGCGCGCAATCTGAGCCTTGTTGCGCGGTTCGAGGATATCGCGGCGGACTTCCGTGCCGACCTCGGTTTCATGCCCAAGGTCGACTATCGCCACTACCAGGTCGGCGCCGACTACAGGATTTGGAACGACTCACCCGACTGGTGGCGGGTCCTCCTGCTCGGCGGCGGCTTCCATCATTACGCGGATCACGGGGGAGACCTTTTGCAAAAGAATGCTTATGGCATGATCGTTTTCCGCGGCGCCATGAATAGTGGCGTGGACCTCTTCGGCTACAAGCGGGTCGAGGCGTTCGGAGGAAGGGAATTCGATCTGACGCAGGGCACACTCAGCGCTTGGATCTTGCCCTCCTCGAAATACGCTCTGGAGCTCAGCGCCTTGTTTGGGGACCGCATCGACTACTCCCACGCCCGCCCCGGTGGCAGGCTCAGATTAAATCCGGCAATCACTTTAACGCCGAACAGCCGGCTGGCGGTGGGTATCGATCATATGTTCGAGCGGATGTCGGTCGACGCCGGCCGGCTCTACACCGCCAACGTCAGCCAGCTCACGTTGAAATACCAGATGAGCACCAAAGCCTTTGTCAGGGCGATTTTTCAAAACGTGGCTTACGACTACAACGCTGACCTATATGCATACTCCGTCGATCCCGAATTCCGGCACCTGTTCACCCAACTGCTGTTTTCCTACAAGGTGAATCCGCGCACCGTGTTCTTCCTCGGCTACACGGACAACTACTATGGCAACCAGGACTACGGTCTGACGCAGCAGAGCAAGACCGTGTTCATGAAGATCGGCTACGCCTGGCAGCTGTGAATCCATGTTGACTCCTGTTGCTTGAACCGGAGGTTCCGTCTCCGGTTCACTTTTTTACCAGGCAGTAAGTTACCAAACCTCTCGTGATGGCATTCCTTATCAAAAGATTTCTATCTTGAGCACATGTGAAACCGGCGGAGAGTGATAGAGTCGGAAGCAAGAAATTGCCACGTCTACGCTGCAGAAAAACCGGACTCCATCGACCTGGTCCAATGAACGCCGTAATAATTAATTCGTTTAATGTGCAGGGGGTGTGAACAATATGAAAGAACTCCTGTTTCTTGAATTGAGAAGCAATCTTTTCAGCGGGAGATTTGCCGGTGCATGCCTGCTGATGGTGCTTGCTTTCCTGGCCAGCCTGGGAATGATGTATCACGAGTACGGCAACCTCGAAAGAAACTATGTCGACAGCCTCTCGTTGAAGGCGAATGAGCTGTTTTTCGACAACTTCTGGTATTGGGAGCATGAGGACGGAAGAACGGATGATTCAAATACCATAACGTGGCCCATGGCGAAGGTGAAGAAGCCTGAACCATTGCTCTTTTTATCCATGGGGACGACACGGATCACCAGTCAATCAACAGAGTTCATTAACAAATTCCCCATCATTGAGACAACAACGAATGCGGAGCAGGAGGCGAATCTTATCAAGATTCTCTTTCCGGCGCCGGATCTTTTATTGGTCGTTAAGGTGCTTGTCAGCCTGGTGGCGTTGCTCTTCGGTTATTCCATCATCTGTGGCGAAAGGGAGAGAGGAACCCTCAAACTCGTGCTCGTGTCCGGCACTTCGCGCTCATCGACGTTCATCGGGAAACACCTCGGCGGCTTGGTTTCGATTTGGCTGGCTTTCAGCGTTGCTTTCTTGGTCTACCTCCTCGCCCTGGTTCTTTTCACACCTGTGGAGTTTGGCGGGGAGATCCCCATTCGCATCGGGCTTATCTCTCTGACAGGCTTGCTTTTCATCGCTGTTTTCTATTCTCTGGGCGTTGCGATATCTTCTTTCAGCCGCATTTCCGCCTCCTCCCTGATACTAGCGCTGTTCAGCTGGTTATTCTTCATATTTATCCTGCCGGGTACTGCCCCCCTGGTCGCACAGCAATTCGTGCAGATAGAGAGCAAGGACAAGCTCGCTCGCATGAAACTGGAGAAGGCCCAGGCGATGGAAAGAGCTTACGCGGAGGCTCATCCTGAAGATACCGACTCTGGTAGTACGGCCGGCTATGGAAGAGTGCACAACGCGATCAGGCAACAAATCGCCGACGAGATGGAGAAGATCGACAAGGAGTTTCGGAGAAAAAAAGATGTTCAGATCGAATTGACGAGCAACCTCTCCAGAATATCGCCGGTTGGCTCCGTGACATTCCTTTTTTCCAGCCTTAGCAAAACCGGCCTGGAAGATGCCAGGCGTTTCAGGCAGGACCTACAGGAGATTAAAGACGGAATATACAGCGCCTTCATGGCCGCCGCTCTCAAACCTGAAGTTATCGAAAGCTTCCGATCCACCAGCTTCGATATTCACCCTCGAGCAAGAGCTTTACTCATGGGTCTGTTCAATATCGCCGAAAAGTACATGTTCACGTCACCGAACATCGGGGAAACACTTGAAAGTTGCTGGCTTGATTTTGCATTGTTGCTTTTCCCTGTCGTGATCCTGTTCTTGCTGGGCTTCATCCGTTTCCTATCTTACGATCCGCGTTGAGGAATTTGTTATGATTTCGAAAATCGCCAGAAAAGAGTTCCTCTTTTCCATAACTACGATTAGATTCAGCGTCCTGGTTCTCATTTGCTGTCTGTTGATGCCCATAAGCGTGTGGGTGCTGTCCAGCGACTACAATCGGGAACTCGAGGACTACAATGGTCGGTTGGAGCTCGAGCAGCGCAGGCAGGCCGGAAAAGGGGAATCCATCAACGTCAGCCGAGCGGCGCCGCAGCTCTCGGCTCTATTCCAGGGAGTCAGCATCGAGGCCGCAAACAACGTTGACTTAAAATCTCTTCTGGGATGGAACCGTCCCAACGCCGCGGAGTCGCAGAGCGACACTCACGCACTGTTCCCATCGGTGGATCTGAGTTTCATCATCGGCATCGTGTTCTCGGCGATGGCACTGATGCTCGCCTACGACACAATCAGCGGGGAGAAAGAGCAGGCCACCTTTCGGCTGATGATGTCCTCCCCGGTGCCGCGAAGTTCGGTCGTCATCGGCAAGTGGCTAGGCCTCACTCTGACTATGATTGTGCCGTTCTCTCTCGGGATTTTCATCAGCATTCTGGTGTTCCTCGGCACCATAAGCATCAGCCTCAGCCAGACCAACTGGATAGCTCTGATTCTGGCCCTATTGGTTTGTGTGGCCTTTCTTTCGGTGTTCATTTTACTCGGAATAACCATTTCGGCATTGAGCAGGAGCAATGCGAAATCCATTATCGGTTGCTTCATTGCCTGGGGAATACTCACGATGATTCTTCCCCAGGTGACAACCGTCGCAGCCGACAACCTTGTGCCTGCTCCTTCCACCCAGGCGAAGGAGAAGGATATTCGTCTTGCCCACAACGAATATTGTAGAGCGATGCGAAACTACAATATCGCGCTGGCGGACAGGGCGATAAGAGAGGGCTGGGAGTACTCCAGAGTAGATAAAGAGCGAAGAAAGAACCAAGCGCTGTCTTCCCTGGATGCCATGCGGACCATGAATGCGATAAAGGAGGAGTTTTGGTTGAGGGTGGCCGAGCAGGAAAACCTCGCTAAAACGATTTCGGTGTCTTCCCCTTTCGGCAGCCTCAACGTGGCGCTGGTTGCGCTGGCCGACACCGGTCCGCAAAGCCAGCGAGCCTTCCTGATCGCTGCCTATCGTTACGGTGAATTCTACTTCAGGGAGATGTTTAGAGATGACTTGAGGAGCGGTTCCCAAGGGCAGAGCGCATCAATACCCGGATTCAGCTTCAGTGAAACCACCCTTGAGGAAAGGCTCTCATCGGCGGCATACCCCGCCGCCATGCTGGTTATCTTCAACATTCTGCTGATTCTTGTCGCGGTCATCGCCTTCAACAGATTCGACGTGCGCTAGCTTCCAAGCTGAAATCCCTTTCTCTCTGCTCACGATTCAGCATGTGGATGTCACGAGTTCTGAAGCAGGCTGTGCCATGCCTGTTTAATATGTTAACCGGTCCGGTCCGATCCCTCCTGCAGATGCACAAAGCTGTGACGTATCCCGGCGTCTTGGAGTGAGAGCCTCTCTCTAACGATACCGCATGCAAAGTCCTGGGGCACACGAAAGCGAAATTCAAGGATCTTTCCCCGTTTGATTTGATCTCAAAGCCGGACAAGGATCTTACGCTCAAGATGTTGCAGGAAACCGAAGTCCCGGCGGATGCGTGCCTCCGGGACTCCGGGTATTGGCCGATAACAGACTTCTTATGCCGACCACTCGCCCCGTTTCGTAAAGTGACC
>Ga0307378_10010784_pt1 | contig 11835 bp, 7 predicted proteins | sample UN1MG_FD_202238 | JGI IMG/M metagenome (GOLD analysis project Ga0307378, IMG submission 202238) | Soil microbial communities from Risofladan, Vaasa, Finland - UN-1 | ecosystem: Environmental > Terrestrial > Soil > Coastal area > Acid sulfate soil | place: Finland: Risofladan, Vaasa | collected...
GAAGATGATCGACGACGCCACCAGCCGGACCGTGCTCCGGTTCTTCCCGGCCGACACGACGGAGGCGAACCTGGAGGTCCTCGGGCGGTGGGTGCGTCGGCACGGACGGCCGCTGGCGATTTATGCTGACCGGGACAGCATCTTCCAAGTCAATCGGCCCCCCGCGGTCGAGGAGGCCCTCCAGGGACGCCAGGCCGAGACCCAATTCGGGCGGACGTTGCGGGAACTGGGCATCGACTACATCCCGGCCGCCAGCCCCGAGGCCAAGGGACGCGTCGAGCGGTCCTTCCAGACCGACCAGGACCGCCTGGTGAAGGAACTGCGGCTGCACGGCATCTCGGACATCCCCTCCGCCAACGCCTACCTGGAGACCGAGTACGAGCCGATGCTCAACGAACGGTTCACCGTGCCGCCGGCCTCTTCGGTGGATGCCCACCGCCCGGCGAAGGGCTACGCCTTGGCGGCCATCCTGAGCCTTCAGACCGTCCGCACGGTGGCCAATGATTACACGGTGCGGCACGCGGGGCGGCGGTATCAGATCGAGCGGCGGTCCATTGCGGGCGGCCTGCGCGGATCGAAGGTGATCGTGGAGGAACGACTGGACGGGTCGATGCGGCTGCGGTTCCGGGGCCGGTACTTGCGGTGGCACGAGGTGGCGTCGGCGGCGCCGTGCCACCGGCGTCGGGGGGCGGGGGCCTCCACGCCACCCCCCGTCGCTCCGGCCCCCGCCCCCCGACGTCCCGCGGCCGATCACCCTTGGCGCCAGCCCTTCCAGAAAAAGCGGACATTTCTACTTTGCGGGAAAGAGGACATTTCTACTTTGCGTTGACAGACCCCAAGAAGATGCTTGCCGCCCCATGACTTCTTCGGCATGATAGGTCCCGCCCAGACCATTGGATGGGACCGCTTGCCCAAAGGAGAATGAAAGAATGCCCAACCTCCTCAGCCTCTTGAACGACAGAATCCGCCGCGTGGCCCGTCGCGAGATCAGGACCCAGACCCAGAAGACGCGGCGCCTGACGGCCCAGCATCGGCGCGACATCGCCGCGCTCAAGCGTCAGGTGGCAGCCCTCGCACGCACTGTCGCCTTTCTGGAGAAGCAGGAACGGCGTCGCGTCGCCACCCCGCTGGCGCCGCAAGACGCCAAGGGGGTCAGGTTCTCCGCGCGGAGCGTCAAGGCCCAGCGCGCCAGGCTCGGCCTTTCGGCAAAGGACTTCGGCAGGCTCGTCGGCGTCTCGGCGCTGACGGTCTACTCGTGGGAGTCCGGCAAGTCGCGGCCGCGGAAGAAGCAACTGGCCAGCCTGGCAGCGGTCCGCCGCCTGGGCAAGCGCGAGGCCCGCAAGCGCCTTGAGATATTGGGCAGGCGGTGATTGCCCACGCGACCGCCTCTATACGCCGTGATACTCAGTGACGCCCCTTCGCCTGCCCTTACGGCGACTTGTGTGCCACACAGCTACGGCAATGTTTTCTGCAAGCACGATGAGCCTCGGCATCTTGTACCTGGCGCACCGCGAGACGCGTAGGCCTGTGATAACGTTCGGACCTGAACACAACCACGGAAATCCGCAGGGTTTCGGCGCGGAGGTCGGCAAGGTTCGATGGGCACCTATCGCCTTCACGCAAGCGCAAATGAAGTGCTGGAACACATTCGAGCCTTTGCTCGCGAAGAGGGGCTCGGCGAGGTCGTTGTCCGACATCGGGAAAAGCAGGTGGAGGCGGATACTCCGACATCCTCCGATCAGGACGACATCTGTTGCTCCTGGATATGCAAGGACGAGGCTGGCCAATGCGTCGTAGAGATGAAGGTTCGCGCATCGAGGCGCCAAACGGCCGCACTGTACCTCGGCCTCTCTGTGGCTGCCTTCGGCCTTGCCGCGATAGGCATTCTCCTGCTCGTGGGCGGCCTGGATGCCGTGCCCTGTATCCTACTGCCGCTCATCGTGGGCGCTGTCGGCCTCTTCCTTGTCTACCGACTTCGATGGAATGACATTGTCCTTTCGGCTCTCGATTTTGAGCAACGCTTTGTCAAATGTTTGGCTTCGCACGTGGTGCATGTAGAACAGCCGCCCAACCTCGAATCGATCCCTTTTGCGGCGCAGGTGAGCCTGATGCTGTTTCCCATGGGCCTCTGCTTGGCCGGAGTAACTCGCGTGTGTCCTCTCCTGAGTATTCCGGCAATCCCCTGGTTGCTTTCGATGATGGGTCGGAGTTGGGCCGAAAGGGCGGGCGGCGAGTCGCCGTTCCTGGCCTGGCGCCTGTTGCTGTCCGAGTGGCTAGGTAGCCGCTACATCATGTGCTACTTCGCACTCCTTGCGGTTGCTCTGTTCATGATTTGTGGCTCGACTCTCTACCTTATCCAAAAACCCGGTGGCTTTGGTATGGCGGATTTCGGCGCCGCTCTTCAACTGCGGCTTGACACCGCTCCTGAAAGTCAGGCGACTGGCGACCCCTTGGTTTCAGATGCAACTATCCTCAGGAATGTCCTGGCGAAACCCGATTTCAAAGACGCTGCGCCGTCCATTCTCTTAGGAATACAGATTGCTCGCACGGTGCTCTGCTGCCTGTGCGCCTGTTTTTTCTTCTGGGGTGCGAGGGGAATCGTGGACTGGTTGCGAAAATGGGGATTGGCCCGGTCTGGCCCCGGGCCAAGTCTAGCACCCCCTCCTGTTGGAGCGGCAAACTCACTTCCCATGGGTGCCCGTCTCGGCATGCTCCTGTCGTTAATCTTTGCCCTTGTGGGGAATGTCCTCCACTTGGCCGTGACCCTCGAGGCCGCATCGGTCCTGCTCCGGGGGCGTTCTGCGCTCAGCTTCCCGGCGGCCCAAGCCATCGGATGGGTTGTCCTAGACCTGGATGCGGCGGCCAACGGGCAGGTGCAACTCAATCCATATTACCTGTCGTTTCTTATGCTGCTCCTGTCGCCAACGCTACTGACCATGATCGGCTGGATTCTGTTTGCCCTCCGCAGCCTCTTCGTGTTTCTGCGAATGCTTCTCGCACAAACCGACGCCGCCCTCCAGAACACTGCAACAAAACTGGCCTCAACTTTGGGGGTTCGACCACCTATGATCCGCATAATCAGAGGCAGACTCCTGCGGATTGAGGCGCACGTGCCCTGGTTCCCTGGAAGTTCGACTATCCTTGTCACCCGGGCAGCTGCCGAAAGCCTGAGCGGACCCGAGCTGGCCAGCGCTCTCGCCCACGAAGTGGCGCACGTCAAGCACGATGCGACCGCGCTGCGGTGGACCCGCTGGCTGTCCTTTCTGTCGCTTTTCCCCTGCAACGTCTTTGCCCTGCTGCTTGACACCGAGCATCGCGAGAAGCGTGCGGACGCCGTGGCGGCAAGGCTGGTCGGTGACAGCAACACCCTCGCTACGGCTCTGGTCAAGGTATCCCTCGGCAACGTTTTCCAGATCAACAGACATCGCGCAGGAGCCAACGCAGAACGATTGAGGGCAGCGACATCCAGCCTGCACAAACTGGTGGATCGGTTGTTCGCTTATCTGTCGCTGTTTGGATTGCTTCTTCAACCCGAACTTGCCCTGGGTTATGTGCACCCGCGTCTTCGCGACCGGCTGGGGGCACTTGTGGACACCACGAATGGCACGGATGGGGAAAGATAGCCAAAGGTTAAGGAACCCCAGTGGGTACCTATCGCGTGCGAACGAGTGAGGATCAGGTACTTGGAGTTATTCAAGCATTCTCGTCTGATGAGGGACTTGGAGAGGTGCGCATTAGGCGGGATGGTGGAATTGTGGAAGCCAATGCTCCCGCGATTCCAGGATGGAGGAAGAAGCGTTGCACATGGGTGTGCAAGCCCGAAAGGGGCACGCTGACCCTTAGCCTACGAGTGCGGCCACCCAAGTGGAAGATGTTGGGATTCTATCTGGCCATGCCCGCGGTAACCATGAGCGGCGCGACAATGGGATGTTTTCTCTTTGCAGAAGGACTTGATGTGCTCGATGAGCCATTCTTCTTCCTCGCTCTGGGCACTTTCATAATTGGTTTATTCGCCTACCCGGTGCTGGGATACGCAAGAACCATCTCGACGACTCTCGAACTTGAGCAACGCTTTTTCAGACGGCTTGTGGCATGTCACCCCGAGCCAGAACACCCACCGACTGCGGACCTATTTGCCCCGGGCCTTCAGTTTTGTTTGCTCATCATCCCTACTTCCTTGTTGGTTGCAGGAGCAGCTTGGACACTCCCTACCCTCGCGGTTATGTCAATTCCTCTTCTTCTAACGCTGGTGATACGCTCGACCACCCAACTCTCTTCCCGTGGTTCGCCCCACGTTGCGTGGCGACTGGCGCTAACACAGTGGGTAACCAACAGGGCTGTCTTGTGCTTTCCGGCATTCCTGGCCCTTGGCCTGGGATTGGGCAGTTTCTCAATGATCTCCCTCATGCGAGAAGGGCATCCCTTGCTACGACACCATCTGACCGAGGCTACCAGACTGCATAGTCTGTGGTTTCGTCAACCGTGCCAGGGTGTTCTGGAGAGCAATGTTCTAGTTTTTCGAGAAGCACTCGATACGTCACCTGATCTGCAAGTGCGCGACGCGAAATTGGCGCAAACGGGGTACCTTCTCTTGTGCCTTTTCATTTTCGTATGGGCCATGAAAACGTGGTGGGATTGGCTGAGAGTTTGGGTTCTGACAAAGGCCGGACAGAAGCCGACCCTATCCATACCTTCAATTCCAGGCGGTGGTTTCCGGTTGCCCACGTTTGTCCGCCTGAGCATGTTGATTTCATTCGGCCTTGTCGCGGTTGCAAGCGTTTTTCATCTTGTCCTCGGCGTGGAGACAACTGCGCTGCTGCTGACAGGTCGCGGCATCGTGAACCACGGCGTCGGGCTCGGCATCGGTTGGCTGCTCATTGATCTTGACGCGGCGGCCTGCGGTCACGTCAGAGTGGACTCTCTCAATGCATTCTTGATTATGCTGATGGTTTCGCCAGCCTTGCTTCTCCTAGTTGGTTGGATTCCGTTTGCGTTGAGAAGCCTGTTGGGACAGTTCTGGTACTCCTTGACCGCACCAATTGACCCTGCCCTGAGCAACACGTTAAGAGAGTTCTCTTTGGCTTTGAGAACGCGCCCCCCTGCCGTGCGACTCGTGAGAGGAGAACTGCCGCATCTTGAGACGCGAGTGTCCTGGTTCTACGGTAGATGCACGATCCTGGTGAATCAGGCCACCGTCGACACACTGAACAAGCAGGAGCTGAAGGCCGTCCTCGCCCACGAAGTGGCGCACATCAAGCACGATGCAGCCGCGCTATGGTGGACCCGGTGGTTATCGTTTCTGTCGGCCTTCCCGTGCAACGTCTATGCCGTACTGCTGGATTCCGACTATCGAGAGAAACGTGCAGACGCGGTGGCAGGAAGTCTCCTGGGTGACAAAGATGTCGTAGCCACTGCGCTGGTAAAAGTTTCATTCAGCAGGGGTTTCCGAGTTGGCGGAAGGCAATCCAAGCCTGGGGAGAGGTGGGCAACGTCCAAACCTTCCGGTCCAGAACGGCGATGGAATCGTCTTATTGATTACCTGTCGCTGTTCGCCGCCTTACTTCAGCCGGAACTCGTTCTTGGTTACACTCATCCGCGATTACAGGATCGCTTGGAATCGCTCGCTGAAAACGAGACGTCTGACACCAAGACGCCGTGACCAAGATCGCGACGACCGCTCTTCGACAAAACTCGCGGAGCAGAGCAACCCTTCGTGGTCGAGTCGCCGCAGGCGACTCGAGAGCTATCGCCGCCGCCGTGTACAGCGAGGTGATGGCGCGGCCAGAACGTGGGAGACGTCCGCCTGCACAACGCGGGTGCGGCGACTGTAGGGCACCAAGAGACTCGGCATCCTGCTGGTCACGGGAAAGGCGCGCGGCACCGGGATACTCATGCGCTAAACACACCTTGCTATTCAGACAGCCAAGATGTAACGTGGGATTCCACAAGCGTGCCTTGGATGGCTTTCAGAGACGCGTCATCGCGTTCAGCGGAGAAGAGCAAATGAGCACTTCCAGCGAGGAATCGCCCGCAGACGTAGCGGCCGAGTTCAGATCCCTCACGCACAATGAGGTGCTGGTGGGCAGTGAAGAGATCTTCAAGCCAAGCCTTAGGCACATGCTCGTTCAGATGACCAAAGAGCCTGGGGCAGAGAAGACGCTTCCGGCCCACATTCTAGAGCACGCTTCAAAGGAAGTGAGGCTTCGGATCGGGACACTTCTGAAGGTCGATAATGTCTCCTTCCTGCTCGGAGCGGGTTGCTCGCTCGACGCGGGAGGCGTTTCGCTGGCTCGAATTCCGGCCGAGGTGGAGCGTGACCTTCTCCTCAGCGGTCTAGGCGAGAAGGAACCTGCGCCGTGGCTACAAAGGTTCTACGAGATAGTCGCAGCAGTCGCGGGTTGGAGCGCTCCTGCGGACCTGAAAAAGCGGGCGGAGCTTCTTGCAGAAGTCCTAACGCCGGATGGGACCGGAAATGCCAGGAGCGCACCGTCACGGGCGGAGCGCGAGATACCAATCAACCTCGAAAACTTCCTTCTGAAGATGCACACATGGCGAAGCAGCATGCTGGGCAGTGCCGTCAAGGTCCAGCTCGGCGAGAAGCACGAGTTGGTGCTGGCAGATGTGGAACTTCAGACCATCATATCGCGGCTCACGTCTGCCCTCGTGAAGACGTGCGCCCTGCCGCGCCCGGGCAAAGAGCAAGCCCTGGAAACCCCCTGCAAGATGCTGAAAAAGACTCTTACTCGTCCCTTGAACCTGAGGAGAGTCAATTTCTTCACCCTTAACTACGACACTCTGGTGGAGCAGGCGGCCGACGCCGAGGGCGTGGTCGTGCTCGATGGCTTTGTGGGTACCCTCAAGAGGGTGTTTCGGCCTGAATGCTACAACCACGACCTGTACTTTCCTGCCCAGACTACCGAAGGGCGTGTTCACAGACTTGACCGTGTGGTGCATCTGTATAAGTTGCATGGTTCAATTACGTGGCAATCGGAAGACCCGAGCTGGCAGAACCCGTACGGCGTCTTCTCTGCTCATCCAGTTTCAGGCAGTGCACATCCCGTGGTCATCTATCCGAGCCCCTTGAAGTATGGGGAGGCACTCGGACTGCCTTATTCGGAGTTGTTCCGGCGGTTCGCGCATTGCGTTGCCCAGACTCAGTCGGTGCTCGTTGTGGTTGGCTACAGCTTCGGCGACGACCACGTTACCGCTATTATCCGCCAGGCGCTTACCATTCCGAGTTTTACTTTGGTGATTGTAGACCCCGAGCCGGCGAGCGAATTCGTCAGGCGGCTCAGGGCCCAGCAGGACCAGCGCGTCTGGATAGTGTCAGGCCCCGACCTGGGCACGTTCCGCGGATTCGTGGAGTACCTTCTGCCCGATCTCCGGGAAGAAGAGATCCTGAAGAACGTTGTGGCCACCTACAGGGCTCTTTCGGTTCGCGAAGGAGACGCCGAGGGCAAGGAGGAGGGTAATGTCCAGTGATTTCGAGATCGGCCGGGTCGTGGCTGTTGACACGGCCCAGGTGACCGTCGAACTGAAATCTGACCTCAAGGCCCTTACAAGGGTGACCTACGAACGCGCGGTCGAAGTTGGGACGATCAACTCCTATGTGATACTGCCGGTCGGGGTGCAGCGAATCGTTGCCATGGTCACGCGGATCTTCTTGACGGAGGAGGCCGAGCTCAGGACGGACCGGACTCTGGTTGCTCTTCCGTCCGCGCGGCGCCTCATGAAGGCTACGATGATAGGTACGATCGAAGGCCAAGATTTCACGCAGGGAGTCAGCCTATTTCCTGTTCTGGATACGCCCGTTCTTGTTGCCACAAGAAAGGACCTCGAGGCAATCTTCGGGGCGAAAACCGCAGGCATCACTCCTCGGGATCCGAGCAAACCGGGCTACTGCATCCCAATCGGCAAAGCCGCCGTCTTCACTGATTTCAACATACACATCAATCCTGACGCTTTCTTTGGCAAGCACGCAGCCGTTATCGGGAGTACGGGCTCAGGGAAGTCTTGCACAATTGCCACGATCATCCAGACGATCCTGCGGCACGAACCTGTTCGAGGGACCCACTTTGTGATACTTGACACCAACGGCGAATATCGCCAAGCGTTTCAAAAACAAGACGCGTCGGGTAACTGGACCGATTCCTACGAAAGGTACCGCTGCCTGTATATTCCTTCCGACCAAGGCGACTCCGCCAACCGTCTGGTCATCCCCTACTGGTTCATGAATGCCGATGATTTCGTGCGCCTGTTCAAGGCGGCACCGTCCGTCCAAAGACCAGTTCTTCTGGGGGCCTTGACCGAGGCGAGGGAACGTTCTGTGCAAGAGGAGGCCTGGCGAGGGTTACGAAGGAGTCTCCTGACCGAAGTCAACCGGCTACTCTCGCTCAGCCGAGAAACGGACAACAGGGCTCCACGTTCGGTTCGGGAGCTGTGCGACGAATCCCTCACATTCCTGGGAGAAGCCAACAACGCCACCGCGTTGCGTGAGCTGAGCGAACGTTATCCGGATCTTACCGCTGAGTCTCTTCGAAGCTCTTTCGAAGCAGTAAAGGGCATCGCTCGAGAAGGCATCAGGCAGGAAGGTACTACGTATGAGTCATATGCCCCCTTGGGGATCTCCAAGAGACAGCGGATAGAGTCCTACCTGCTGCCACTGATCGCACAATTGGCCTCCAGAGGGCAGCCGGTGCCGAATACGGAGCAGTTCGTGGGGGCGGACACGCCCACCTACTTCAGCAAGACCCTTTTCCGCGGGCTGCATCTCGATCAGGCCATGTCTCGTGAGGAGACTGGTACCAGCCGCGCACGGGAGAACTGCGCAACGATGTTAATGCGAATTCATCAGCTTCTTGATGACAAGCGGTACGAGTTCCTGTTCGGCCCCACTGATGGGGAATGGCCAGAGCCTTTGCACTCTTTGGCGACGTTCCTCCGGGATATCTTGGGTCTAGCTCCGAGCGGCAGTCGGCTTTCTGAAGAGGGTGTCGTTCGCCCCAGGGCGCTGCCATTCTACGACAGGGAGAGACGCAGAGCCGGGTATCCGCACAACGTAGTCGTCATAGACCTGAGTCTCCTGGCGTCGGAAGTGCTGGAGAACGTTACGGCACTGGTCGGACGTCTTCTTCTTGAGTTCCTCCAACGAATTGGAGAGACAAAGCCCAGTGGAATCCAGCGCGGAGAATTCCCTGTGGTTCTCGTGCTCGAAGAGGCCCAGAACTACATCAGGGAGCCACGGGGACAAGATGAGGAGTCAATCTCGCGTCGCGTCTTCGAGAGGATAGCCCGCGAAGGCCGCAAGTACGGCCTCAGCCTCGTCGTGGCGTCACAGCGCCCCAGTGAACTCTCCAAAACAGTGCTGTCGCAGTGCAGTAGCTTCATAGTGCACCGGCTTCAAAACCCCGAAGACCTGCGGTACTTCAGGGAAATCGTGCCTGGCGTGTATAGCGAACTCCTTGCGCAGCTCCCGGCTCTAGCGCCACGATATGCCCTGGTCCTTGGGGAGTGTGTCCGCGCTCCAGCCCTTGTATACATGAACGAGGCGCGTCCGCTCCCGAGGAGCAAGGACCCGCTCTTCTACGCACACTGGGTTGCTGAGAAACCCTCTGTGCCCGATGTCGAGGCTGTCTGTGCAAAGTGGGAGGGTCGAGCCGCAGAAGTGGCCAACTCCCCGGCGACTGAGCAATGTCCCCCCGAACGCCCAGAACCGTCAGGGACGTGATAGTCGTCGGCCTAGCAGGGTGAGCAGGCGCTCTGCGTGGCCCCGCATGGCAGGAGTTCTGGAAGAATCCCTCTGCCTACCCCTCATGGGAGAAGAAGACGGTCAAGCAGTTAAGGGCCGAGTTCCGTGCGTAGGCACTACGGCCTTGGAGTAACCGGGTAATGCACAAGCAACGCGCGTACTTCGCCACCGCGAAGGGCCAGCGTCATGTATGGCGCCAGCGCTGCCGTACCGAGATTCTGCTTCAACTTCACATCGAACCCCAGGGCAAGGCCACCATCACTCCTGAGGAGAAGCTGCGTCTCCAGCGTGAGCTCAGTGTCCAGATGGCTGCTTCGGGCAGGAGACGCGCGTACACCGTGCCGGTTGCGGTGCAGTTGGACTTCGCGGTAACCCAGAACGACCCGCCGGCCATCCATACGCTGGCAAAAAATTACCTTGATGTGTTGCAGAAAGTCGAACCCTCAGAAGCAATTGGCCGCCGAATGCTCCTATTGAAAGACGATCGGCAGGTCCAGTGTCTTGTCTGCAACTACCAGCTGCGACCGCGGAACGCGGAGCCTGGAGTGCAGATTCGCGTCGCCTCAATGGCGAACCTGGTGGCCGATCTCGAGCTCTACGAGCGCGTCAGGCGTGGCAACTTCTCCGATACGTCTGGTCCGAACCATAGTATGTCAGTGCGCCCTCGTAACCGTGATGATCCAGAAGAGTGCGAAGGGAGGGGAGGACACGCCTTCGAAGACCTACAGCAGTGGGTAAGGGACGAGCGCCAGATAGTCCGTAACTTCGGACGGAAGGCCTTCGATGCGATGCGCCTAATGCTCCAGAGAGAAGCTCAAGGGCAACTGCTGCGAACATGGCTCTTGCTGCCAAGTCACCTCCAAATGCTCCTGAGTGGTGATACCAGGCGCCGCAGCAGAAGTCCGGCCAAGTTGTGCTACGCGTCGATGATTCAGCCCCTAAGGAACTTGCTGCTTCGCAGTCCCCTCAGCTTTGCCTTAGCCCCGCCGCCGACGAGAGAAGGTGAGGTCGCGACCTTCAAGCAATCCGTCCAGAAGGCCCTCACGAAGCTAAAGAACCAACCTCTTCTCCATCCGCTGCTGACGCTTGTCGGCATAACCATTCTCTACATCCCACCTAGGCAGGGCCAGGAGCTCGACCTGGACAATCTCGCCCGTCGAGTTGTGCCCTTCTTTCATGATGCGCTCAAACCGCCAAGTGATCTGGTGCACACTCTTGCAATAGATAATATACCGGACGGCGAATCCAAGATATACTTCATGTCCAAGCGTGCGGAGCTGTCGCGGCTACCCAAAGTGCATATCGCCGGTTATCAGGTGTTAAGAGTCCCTCGTACCGCCAACGATCCAATCGAGGGCGACGTCCGGCTGTTGATTCATGCTGCCGAACCGTACACCGGCGTGTGGGATTGTGTAACCCGGACGTTATCGGAGTGGGCGCACGATGTGGAGTGATGTGAGCGGAGGGCGGCAGTGCCCATACCCGCCCCAGATGTAAGACCAGCGCCCTGGGACCAGCGCCCGCGAGATGTTGGGCAAGCCCGTGGTCCAAGACGTCGTGCCGGGGAAGACAACCGAAGCCACGGAGGAAGAGGAACAGGTCGAACCCGGGGCTGCTGATTTCGAAGAGGCAGAAGAGACGTAAAGCCACTCGCCATAGTCTCCGCACAGGAAAACGCGGGCATCTGCCGCCCCAAGCGTTTATAATGCCTTCCCGCCAATAATTGTCATGGGGCTCTTGCGCCCGCAGGCACCGTCGGGAGATTAGCATGGCCACGGAAACAAACCTCGAAAAACTGCAGCGGCTGCTGCGGGGCATGTTCCAGTTCGACTGCGCGGACCTGGACTTCGGCATCTACCGCATCATGAACCACAAGCGGGACGCCGTCGAGCGCTTCATCCGGAAAGACCTGGTCGAGGCGATCTCGAAGGAACCCTCGAGCGGTATCCTGGCCAGCCAGTCCCAGGCCGCGGCCGAGTTGAAGGACCTGGCCGCACAGATCCGCGAGTCCATGGGCGAAGCCGCCCTCAACGGCGACGGCAACTGGAGCAAACAGCAGTTTGCCGAAGCGCACATATTCTTCTTCG
>Ga0307378_10010787_pt1 | contig 11834 bp, 7 predicted proteins | sample UN1MG_FD_202238 | JGI IMG/M metagenome (GOLD analysis project Ga0307378, IMG submission 202238) | Soil microbial communities from Risofladan, Vaasa, Finland - UN-1 | ecosystem: Environmental > Terrestrial > Soil > Coastal area > Acid sulfate soil | place: Finland: Risofladan, Vaasa | collected...
TCTAAGAGATGCCTTTTTCAATATCACAGGGTTCAATCCTACTCAGGAAATGATTGATTCGGCAAAGGAAAAAGCTGCTTCTCAGGAGGAGTTCGCAGGACTAGAGCCAGATCCGCAGGAATTTACGGTAACCGGTGAGCCGAAACGTAAGAAACGGTCTTTTACCAAACGATTTATTAAATCAGAGGAGATAGCCGGTCAGACCAAGGCGAAGGTTACAAGGGAGCAGAAAGAATATTTACAGCAGGCGAATGTCTTGTCGGTTGCTCAGGCACGTAACATAATACAGACTATTGGCGAAACTGCCGCCATTGAGATGTTCAAAGATTTTAACAATGGTATTAACGGAGGGGTTCGTTCTGTTCTTGGTCAGGCACTTATCAAGCAGATGGAGGCAAGGGGCGCTACCGATGCGGTGATACTGATGCTTGATGAAGTGACAAAGAGAGCAACCGATTCAGGTCAGTTCATCCAGGCGTTTACGTTATGGGGCAGGCTCACTCCCGAAACACAGCTACGTGCTGCACAAAAGGTAATTGACGATCAGCGAACCGCAAGGGCAGATAAAGACAAAAAGAAAATAACGGCTGCCAAAAAAGCGGTCAAGCAGGCAGCCTCCGAAGCGATTGATGAGGCACTTGTTAAGGCTGGCGTTCAGAAAGAAGTCGATAAGGCTACCACATCGGTTAAGCCCAAGCGAAGGAGTGCTGACTTTGGATCTAAGAATACGGTAGTGACAAAGGATCGGTTTAAGGCGGCACTTGCACAGGTAAAAAAAGTAGGATTATTTGTAACTCCATTTAGTTCGGAGGCTGTCGAGGTGGCTGCTTACTATATTGAAGGGGGTAGCCGTGCGTTTGTGGATTTCTCTGCTGACATACTCGATGAGTTCGGTGCCAAAGCAAAGCCGTACCTAAAAGATTTGTACAATACCGCTAAAAAGTATTTACTAGATAACGGCAATTACAAGGAAGAAGATTTTTCAACAGACGAGCAGATCACCGCCCATCTTAATGAGGCTCGCAATGAGGCAATCAAAAACCAATTCGAGAAGGCTATCAAGTTAAAGTCCGAGAAGGAGTTTGCCAAAGCCATTAAGATGTTGCAGTCATCGGAGAACCGTGACGAACTGTGGAATAAGTACAAGGACTATGCTATTAGCAGGTTAAAGAACATACCCGCATCATTACTTCAAAGTGAGGCGAAGGACAAGCCAATACTTCAGGAGTTTACCGATGGGTTGGTGTCGGCTATCAGAACCAAAATGCAAGAGTCGGTACCTGAAACAGAGAAGAAAAAGATAGCCGCTCGTCCTACCATTCAGATCATAGGCGATGCGTTTAAGAATTTCGAGAAGTATAAGGATGTGTGGGAAGGAGTGAAGGCGGCTATGGAAGAAAAGTATAAGGACAATCCAGCCAAACTAAATGCGATTGATCTTTTCTTTGGCAATATCTTGGAAACACCACTCAGCCCAGCCATGGTGCGTAAGGCGGTGAAGGAAGGACTGAAATCACTTGACAAGAAGATAGCCGATATAGCAAGGGCGCATTACAGCGTTTACGATAGCGAAAGACAATCCCTTGCCGATAAGCTAGTGGATGAGGCGGGTCTGAGTGGCGATGAAGCGAAAAAACTTGCCGATGCCATAAAGAAAGAGTTCGACAAGATATTCACCGAGAAGCGCAAGGCAATACTTGACCGCTTGGTTAAGAAGCGGGTGGTAAGCAAAAAGGCAAAGAACTTATTTGATATCGAGATAGCCAACCTTGTTAATCTCGGTGCGTTTGATGACGCTCAGTTCCTTGACAGATGGGCAGAGGCAAATGGTTATCCTAAGTTAACGCAGGAGAATATTGCAGAGATAAAAAGACTGGCAGATAAGGTTGCATCGTTTAATACGGAAGGCTCGGAGAAATTCAGGGCTATGGAAAACCTGTTGAAGTATCAGGCAATGATTAAAGGGACTAGCAAATGGGAGATAGCCTTATCGGTTTGGTATGCTAATATTTTATCAGGCTTTACTACACAGATGGTCAACTTTGTTTCGACTGGGTATAATGCTATTTTTAATTATGTTGTTTTAGGTTTACGAACTCCTAATAATTTATCTTATTTAGCTCGTGGGTACTACAATGGTTTTATGCATGGGTTATTAGAGGGCAAAGAGGTTCTTTTGACGGGGAACAATCCAATTCGTGGTAAGATAGAAGTTCCGGCAACCCTTGAGCGGTTAAAGCCTTTTAAGGGAGGTAAGATAAATCCTCTGAATTATTTGAAGTATTTAAAGTATGTCAGAAGGTTGATGGTTGCATCAGATGTTCTATTCTTTGAAGGCTCAAAAGAAATGAGGGCGTATCATTTGGCACATCAGATGGCGGTCAAGGAGGGTAAGTTAGATCCGACATTAGATATTAAGAACCGTGCGCTTGCCATTTTGAATAGAACCAATACCGACTTACAGAATTTTAAGGAAGAGGCTGAACTGGAATTTCTTCAGAAGATGGAGGAACTAGACAGAAGCAACCTGACTGGGAATGCCAAAAAAGATTTTATTAAGCAGGCAAGAAGGGATCAGGTGCGGAGTCTATTTGAAAAGATGCATAGTACTAGGGTTGGAAATGAGGATGTAGGTAGTATTGTAGAGGAGTCGGCTAAGTTTGCCGCCAAGGGGACTTATAATTATGCGCCCAATGGTGTTCTTGGCTTATTGGCTACTACAATGAACTCATTTTTAAATAAGGCATCTGGGTTTAGGTTGATCGTGCCTTTTACAAACATCATTGCCAATGTGGCGAATGAAACCATAAACTACACTCCTATTGGTGCGCTACGGGCAAGGTTAGGTGGCTCTGTATTTTTAAATCTTGAAAGTAAATTTAATAAGAAAATAGCACCAAGAGAAACACTTACCGATAATGAACGAGTAGAACTTTATACAAAAGCCATTCTTGGTACATTTTTAATGGGAGCAGCCTTTCTGTTATCGGGAATCACAGATGATGATGACGAGCCAATATTAGAGATTACTGCCAATGGATTCAACAACTACAAAAAGAATTATAATCTAAAAGGTAAAGGGTGGACACCTTATTCTTTCCGAATTAAAAAGCCAAGCGGTGGGTATACCCCATGGATTAGCTACCGTTGGACTCCTCTTATTTTAGGATTTGGATTTATTGGTAATATTCGTGATACACAGAAATATAAAAAGGAAAAAATAAGCGAAGATTCGTATAAGGCATGGTCAATAGCCGCTACCTTAACTTATCGGAGTATTTTGGATATGACATTTATATCAACACTAAACACAGTGCTGAGTGCAGCAATGAATCCGCAAGATGATGATGCTTGGGATAATGCTATTGCTAGTAGTATAAATACTACCAAAGCCTTTGTGATTCCTAACTTTTACACTCAGTCGTTTAAGTCTATGCAGGTGGTGATGAACATGCCAAATAAAGAGGTTAAGAATACTATTTTTGGTCAATGGCTAAAGGATGTTCCTGTTGTAAGGAATAAATATGAGAATATGGTGAATGTTCTTGGTGAGCCAGTATTACCAAGAAATGAAAAGTTTTATTATTCCGGTGAACCAACCGACCCCTTGTTTAAGTTAATCGTTGACAAGGACATGGCGGGGATATCGGTACCAAATCAAAATAGCCTTACTGCTATTGACATGAACGAATTGGCAAAGAAAGACGCAGACCCTTCCAAGATGGAGTCGTTTCTTACCAATGAGGAATACTATGAGTTCTGCGTGATTAGAGGGCAGTACATCAAAAGCGAACTCCAGTGGGTTGTTGACGAGGACTTGACCGATATTCTTGATAAAAAGTGGATGTCCGAAATAGGAGCGGAGGGCAAGAAGATAGCTTTAGAGGCGATCAATATGAAAAGATTAGAAGAGTATGAGAAAAAGCACAATTAAACCATTATATTTGTAACCACCATGGCACTGATTCAAACCTTTACGTATGTTCGTAGTGATGACTACACATCCATTGTCGTGACTGACACGACAGGACTTTACAATGCCACTACCAATCCTGGTGGTTACGGTGGAGTGAACCCTGCTGAGGGCGACTTCACCACCTTTGACATCTCCATATATCTTCCCGATGCTGAAACACTACTACCATCCACAACAGCCGTGGTGGTGGATGCCTATTCGGCACTACCATCTGACTCCAATGGCACCTTTACCCTAACGAGCCTTGTACTTCTTGGCGTGGCGGATACAGTTCTGGTAGACGGTGTGTATCAATTCGGTACCTCCGCTATTGATTCGGGTGGTGCTGAAACAGAGTACACTACCACTACCTATGTGGCTTATTATCAGATCGTAGAGTGTTGTATTGATAATATGATAGCCGAAACGGTGGGATGTGGCTGTTCGGGTGACAGCAAGAAAATCCAGTCTTTATCTAAAGCGATTGTTAACCTGTATGCGTTAAGTCCAAAGGTGGTCAACGAGGTGATCACACTATCACCACTCGCTTCATGCGGGCTGTGGGAAAAGGCGGCAACGGCAATCTTAGAATTACAAGATATTTGCGATAACGAAAACTGTGGTGGCTGTAATGGATGCAACTAACATGACTTGGGAATCAAACATAACCGAACTTATTAAATTTGAGTATATTACTGCTACCTGCACTAATGATATAGAATATGGCATCCCAGATAACTGACACTTTAAAAGCGAGTCTGAATTGTTGCAGTGCCAATGCAGCATATAATCTCGACTTGCGTAGTCAACAAGGGATACTCACCGGATCTTACGTCTTTACAGCTTTGGTGGAATCGTATCAGAACGATATGATTCAGACCTATGTGCCTAATGGAACGGTTTTGATTCCGGGCTTCATCGCCTATGCCACCATTGACTTAAACGATCCTGCCCCACCAACCCTTCCCGATGTAGCTGCCGTTATTATCGTAGATGGTCAGGTGATCGGGATTGTCCCTGAAGGAGTGTATGTAACTGTTGAGGACTTGGCTATCGCCATTGCCGATGCAATTAATACAGGTCCTACTCTGTACACTTGCATTGATAATGGCGATGGTACGGTGACTATCGTATCGCCAGGTCCGGGAACACTGGTGAACGGTTTTGTTGTTTCTATCGAGATCAATCCCGCATTAGCACTGGACACATCCGTTAATGTGGGGTCGGTGGCCCTGCGCCAGATGATTCATATTGATGACGTGGGGTCGGGGCTGAACGAACACACCTTGGTAGCTGCCCTTCGTGGCGGTAAGCAGTGGGTTGATGACATCTACAATAAGGTACTTATCGGATCGTATCAGGTATTCCCCAATCCTGACCCAACATCGGTGCTGGTGGGATCAGGTGCCGATGCGCTTGTCTACCGTGAATCGAATGATACCGTGGTAACGGTAGCCAGTCTTGGTCAGAACGCATGGGTGTTGGATACTAACTTATCGCAAGTCAGTACTATCCCGAATGTGAAGTACGCTACTTTCGCCATTCATAACGACTTTAACGACTGCCTGTATTTCTCCGACACCACCAATGGTAAGATAAAAAAGGTTGATACGGGCAATAACATAACTGATATCACCCTGACGGCCATCAATCCCACACCCAAGAGTGTGCTGATGGCATTCGATCCTATTGATGGGTACGTATGGGTGCTGTCAGCGGCAGGGGCTACTCCGATCCACCGAATCCACCCCACTACCAATGCCGTGGATGATATCGCAGCGCCGGTGATAACTGATGTACCTAAATGTATCACCTACTATCCAGGTGATGGTACGGCACTATCCCAACGGATGCTGATATCCTTCTCCAATGCAGATGTAGCTAGTTATAACATGGACGGAACGCTTGATAACGCCTCGTTCTATGCCGCTCAGTCCAGTGCCATTCTCTATTCGGTCACGTATAACCTATTTTTCGTGCAGACAGGTACCGATCTGTTGGTAACAAGAATGGATGGATCACTTAAACAGACTCTTTCGGGAGTTACTAATAATTACTTATTAGAAGATACTACATTAGGTTACATAATTGGCAACGACAGCACCTCGGCTATTAACTTCTACACGATGGTCAACGATGGCTTCGAGCGATACCTTGGGGTCTTGGGTGATGGCACACCCGATGTGGTGCAGACAGAAGCCGATCAGTGCGTATCTGAGGCGTTAATGAACTCACTTGCCCAATCGTTAAAAGCCGAATGTGGCTGTGATGACTGCGGTGAGGTGGTGAGTGGACTGCCCGTAACACCATCGAGTGCTACCTATGCCATTTACTCCGGTAACTCAGCCAATGCCGCCCTGACTGCAAGTGGGATAGAGGCACTATCACTATCATCCCTTACCACTTATGCGGGTACGTACAACTTTATAGCTACCTCTCCATCCGAATACAAATACATCGCGTACCCTGCACAACTCGGTACGCCAACACGTATCTATGACCCATCGACAGGATTTGATGTATCTATGGATACGGTCTATCAGGTTACTATTAACTATATTGTATATAATGTACTGCGCACCTACAATCTTTTGGGAGGGGCGCAATTAATTACACTCACATCATAATGGCTATTCCCGGAACAGTACCTATCACAGCCCCAGTTGCACCAACAGCAACGGGTGATGTATATCCTTCTCACATAGGCGAATACGGCAAGGGTGGTTTGCATATCGCGGCGGATAATACTGCCCGTGATGCTATCACCACTGAGCGCAGAACAGAAGGGATGCTTTGTTGGAGTATCGCTGCATCGAGTATGTTCCAGCTTGACCCTGATATGGTGACGTGGAATCCGTATACAGGTGCTATACCTGCTGATGTGATGTTAAAGAGTGTTTACGACCCTAACGATGACGGTGTGGTGGTAGATAGTGATGCTTTGCAAGGTCAGGCGGGTGCGTATTACTTAGACAGGGCGAATCACACAGGGGCGCAAGCCCAAAGCACGATTACTAACTTAGTAACTGATTTAGGCAATAAGATCGAAACATCTTTGATTGGTGCTGCTAATGGAGTTGCACCACTGAACGGATCGACCTTAATCGACAATGCTTACTTAGGTTTTTCACTACCACTCGATCCTGTTATTGCTTGGGATGTAGTGGCTAACAGCCCTGCTGTATCCGATGCAGGTGGGGCGGCAGGTGAGGTCTATATCGTATATGGATCAGCCAACCCAACAGCCCGTGATCTTGGGTCGGGAAGTATCAATTGGTATGATGGCGATACGCTGATTTACGATTCAGGAACATCCACTTTTGTTCGCATTGGAGCAACGGGCATTGGCGTGAGTCAGGTCACAACAGCCCTTGGCGTTCAGACAGGTCCCGTCACCATTGACGACACAACCTACATTGATCCATCCACAGATCGCAACTATGTAACCGATGACGTATCAGCGGGTCTTGCAGCATCGCCAAATCCTATCACAGCGGCTAACCCGGCAGCATCACAGGCGGATCTCACTTCGATTATCGTAGTGGGCAATGGCGTGTTTATGCCCGAACTGTTTGCTGATGGCAACACACTTGGCAACGGAACACTTCGTACCCTGACATCGCTTGGCTACACCAACGGGTCGGCAGCAGCGATTTGGACAAGGGTTAATTCAGCCTATACCATTGACGTTACACGTATGGACATTGACTGGATCGCCATTCAAGAGGCGTTCCTATCTATGCAACAAGACGGTTACAGCAAGATAATATCACCGGGGGGTAGGGGTTACTGTCCGTATGCGACACTCACCCTACCTCTTGACCAAATACCAATCACCCTGAACAGAAGGGGCTTGGAGTTTATATTCGACTGGCAAGGATCAGCCACCATGAACCTGACTGGTGGGGATATGGTAATGTACAGCCGATACTTCACCGATCAGTCGGAAATATCAGGGGCTAACTCCTATCTTGTTGACTATAAATATAAGTTCGAGAACTTTTATGGTAAGGGTAATGGCGGTAACACACTCGCTGACACCTTCATTCGTCTTGGAGCGACAGGACACAGTAGTTTTACAGACATTGAAACCAATTCGTTTGGATGTGGTATCAATGCGGAGTTCTGCTTGGAGTCTATGTTCACCAATATCAAGCATGTCAACTACGGTCTTTACGGATCAAGCATGTACAATGGCAGGTGGACTGGTGCAGGTACTTCCAATGCACAGAGTAACGTGCTGAAAGTGGTCAATCACCGGTGCGTAAACGGATCTGGTGCTAATCCCGTAGCAGGTCTTTATATGGGCGGTAACACAGCGATTCATGCCGATACCTTAACCTTTGAAGGGTTTAACGGAGCGGTCCATCATGTGTTCTATGACAACCCAGGAACACAGGGCGAGAACCCCGTTCATCTTTCTAACCTGTACTTTGAGAATGCGGGTGCTTCACAGGCAGCCATTAAGTTCAAAGCCGACAAGGGTGATTTCTATGTGAGCCGTTGGAATAACATCGTGCCACTTGGAAGCATGGGTGTACTGGTCGAAGCCGAACACAGATCGGTGCCACCAACAGGTGTGCGCCAATTATACATATCACTTGAACACGCCTGCACCAATCAGGGTAATGGCGGTCTGCCAAAACTAAGGAGTGTTACACAGCAGTCCATCGGATACGGTCACTTCTGGGATGTACGCAGGGTGAACATGCCGTCCAAACCAGTTCTGAACGTAGCGGCTAACTTCGACACGGTAGCCCCTAATTCGTACATACCACAAACATCACAGATTTACTACGAACCATCCCCAATATGAGCTATATAACACCTGCGTTTAGCAAATACTTACAATCCACGTTCATTGACAGAAAGGCGGGGCTTGAGCTGACTAGTCGGCTTAACTCGCCTTGTGATAATCCTGATCGGTTCTCCAATCTACTCTTTAGCGAACTATCCCGTGTGCTGAACAGTAGTAATGATGCCATGACGTTTATGGCTATCATGCAGGACTATAACAATGTGGAGATGCCACGGCTCACACAGGAGCTAACAGCTAACTTTTATCGGGTACTTCCAAAGCAGTTTCATTTGGAATTTAACAGGGCTATGAACCAGACGTGTGCACCTGTACCACTTAATATCTATTACGCTACCGCTCCTGGCGGGGGATTCGTCTTCTTGGATGCAGCATCTTACGGTGGTGCTTTTTTGATTAAAATATCCGACTTATCTGCGTTTCTTCAGGGTAATGTCACGGCTGAATCGGGGGCGGGACTGACAACAGGAAGTGCCGATTGGACTATGTGGATTCTGGCAGCCGAAGCCCCCACGGATTGGACATGGCAAGGTGATCCGCTTGAGTTCTTTGAGGGTCGGACGGGTTTAACCGCACCGAGCTGTTACACAACAGGTTCATTCGGATTTGGATTTGGTCTTCCAAGTCCGAGCAAGTGGATTCAGTATTCACTAACCACTACCGACACAGGACAAACCGATGGGGAACAGACATTAGACTATGCTAATGCGGGTTTTGAGGCTGCGTTTCTTGTCAAAGTGATTGAACTTTGTGGGGCTAATGCAACGCTTGGCTTTGCTGTTGATGCTTCACGGGTGGAAATACGTATCAAAAATACATACCTAGAACCGACTAACAACCAGTCATTAAGTGTCAATGCCGATCTCCAATCTGATGCTTTCATCCCATACGCCTGCCCATGAAAAAACTACTCCTAATCCTATTGATGCTGCCCCTGATTAGTTTCGGGCAGCGTAAAGTAACTGCCTTCTACCTGTACGGTCAGGGCAAGCCGACACAAGATGTAACCAATGCGGAGGGGACATTCACCCTTTCGATTGATTACAAGAATCAGGTGATTTGGCGTTCAACGAGCGAGCCGGGTAAGTGGGTGTATGAAACGGATACGAATCTGTATAACGATCATTTCCCGAAGCAGCCGATTGATGGGAGGGATGGGGCGCAAGGGCCACAGGGAGTAAAGGGTGATACAGGAGCGCAAGGTGCTGATGGTCAACAGGGGCAAACAGGGGCAACAGGCCCTAAGGGTGATATAGGCCCAGCCGGGCCACAAGGATTAGTTGGGCCAATCGGCCTGACCGGATTAACAGGCCCCGCAGGTGTTTCAGGCTCAGTTGGGCCAGTTGGCCCGAAAGGTGACAAAGGCGATAAAGGAGCTACGGGTGATTGCTCTAATTGTCCGGGTGGTGGCGGCATCTTCCCGTTCATTATCGTATCGACCAATGGCGTTGATGATGCAAGCACATGGCAAAGGGCTGTTGATTCGGCTTATGTCAATCACAAACCGATTCATGCCGTTGGTAACACGAAGTGGAGTCATGGCATTATAGTTCCTAAAGACATTCAGAACCTAGTCATATTCGGAAACGGAGGCGAGTGGCAAGCTACTAACTCCGGTACATGGACGTTCATGGCTAAGCAGACCCCTGCAAGCGTGGCTGAAGCTGAGCAGGTGTACACATTTTCATTCATCCGCATTCAGGATGTAATACTTAAAGGGAGTGGTCGCAAGCAGACTGGGTTCAACCTGTTCGCTGGTGGCGGTCATACCTATTCAAAGATAATCGGGTACACCATGTATAAGGTGATTGACCTGATCTTTTCAATGAATGCTGATGTGAATCATTGTGAAGCGATAAATAGCATATACGGATTTGATTGCAGATCAGGTCAGGGGATTATTCCCGGTGCTACCTATGCGAACTGCTCACCTAACAAACTAACCTTTACCAATTGCCGTGTGGTAGGATCGCCTGCGATGGACTCTGAATGGGGCTTCAATGTGATTGATGCAAGCGGAGTTCGAATACTCAACCCCACCTTGGAAGGTCACTACTTTAAGCAGGGTGCGGTGGTTTGGAACTCAACGGCTGGCACGGCTGAAGGGGCAATCATCGAGAACCCGCACTGTGAGATTGCCAACCCGTGTGGTAAGGGCGTGTTCGTGTTTAGATCGGGAACTTCGATGCACACCATATCATCACCGAACTCATCCAAGCCGGGCATACTAATCTATTTGGAAACACCCGGTTCGGGCTATCCACAGGTGAAACTAACTGACATCGGATCAAGCAAGGTGTCGCTTTCGGGCAAGGTGTTCCATCACGTTTCGGGTGCTTCGTACCTGTTCGATTACGTGGATGATCCGTTCACCGCCCCCAATGTGACGGCTGCGTTTGAGAATGGTACGGTGACTGAGGGAATCGGTGCGAACAGGTTTGTAATAAGGAAAGTAACTCGTAATAATTAAATACAACCAACTATGAAAAAATTACTTTATTTATGATCGTTGCACTCGCATCTTGCGCTAAAACGGATGATGGTACTTCTACAACCACCGCAACTACCGAGAAGCGTGGCGGGAACGGTAATGGCAATGGAAACGGTAACAACGGTAACGGCAATAACCCGCTACCTCCACCCCCACCTGTTGCAGGAGTTGAACTACCCGCCATCACACTAACTAATGTTGTTGCCGTGGCTGATGCCTATAAACTCGCTTTGAGTTTTGATGCGATTGCAGGTGTTGACTGTTATACACTTTATTACAAGCAAGACCCGCAACCGGCTAATATCACCAACGGAATCACTATTGATGGTGTGTGGTACAGACAAGTGACTTCTTGTTATCCTACCCTACCGCTTTATGCTTGGTACGGGTACGCACCGATCAATTCAGGAGTGATTTATCCGGATTGTAAGGTCGGGATTTATTTTACTAATGGCGATTATTCTTATTCAGAGAGTTTTCAGATTAGTACAGTGTTATAATACATAAGTGCATTAAATAAATCAGTTATCCTTCCCCCGGTGGTAACACAAAACTAAAAGTTGTGACTACAA
>Ga0307378_10010790_pt1 | contig 11834 bp, 11 predicted proteins | sample UN1MG_FD_202238 | JGI IMG/M metagenome (GOLD analysis project Ga0307378, IMG submission 202238) | Soil microbial communities from Risofladan, Vaasa, Finland - UN-1 | ecosystem: Environmental > Terrestrial > Soil > Coastal area > Acid sulfate soil | place: Finland: Risofladan, Vaasa | collected...
ATGTCCATGGCCTTGAAGTGGCCTTAGCATTGCACTACGAATGATAATGATTCGCGTTTAAGAAGTAAACACTATTTTGATACCACGGCATCAAGCTGGAGCGCGATTATCCTCAGTGCCTCCCGGATGGCAATTTCTTGTTTTAACGAATGTTTTTACGCTCAGAACAGCAGATGCGGCGCCGACCCGGTTTCAGTCAACCCTGCCAAGGCAGAATTCCGCCAGCGCCATCAGTACTTTCGGGTCATCTCCGTTAGCCTCGACAACGGTGACCGGCACGCCAGTGAGTGACCTTGCGGGCTGATTCGACAAGCCCAAAAAGGTCCTTGAGAATATGGCCGCCGGTACCCGGAAACACTGGTACGCGGATAATTCTTTCAGCACCGCGTTCGACGAAACTGCAACACGCAGCCTGAAAGTCCAGTTGCATCCCTTCAAGAAACGCCAGAGACACCGGGCCGGGATAACGCCCTGCAACAATCGTCACCAAGCGATCGAAAGGCTCACGCCATCGTGCGAATTTCTGTTTTGCCTTGTCGTCATCAGCAGTTCTCCGTCGCCAGATAACCCCGCTTCACCCTGCGGCTGATGATCAAACCCTTATTCACAAATCATGTCCGCGCGTCGTCAGCCGTTTGAGGCTGGTCGCAAATCGCAACGCGACTGCGCTCCGATTCACCATTTCCTGGCAGAACGAGTGTCAGTTTCTTTAAGAATCCGGTCGCCGATTTTTGCGTAACTGCAGGCACCAGGGTCAGTTTGTCGGCACACCCACCCACATGCTCATGCTTGGGAAAAACGCTACCGTGTTTTTTGCATATGGGCGCGCTCAGCGCGGCAGTGCATTTGCGCGAACCGCCGTCACTACTTGCGGTTCAGCCCTTCTCCAGCTGACGCAGCGTCGCCAGGCCGGCGCTCAGAGCGCCTTGCAGCAGCATCGAGTCGACGCCGTAGCCAAACAAACGAAAACCCTTGTCCCAGTAGGCGCGGCTCCACTGGTCGTCCGCACTCATGAAGCCCAGAACCTTATTGTGCTTGCGCGCAGCAGCGACCATGCGATCGACTGCATCGATGTACTTCGGATGGTCAAACTGGGCCGGAATACCCAGGAAATTGGTCATGTCGAAATGCCCTAACCAGAGCACATCAACGCCCGGCACGGCAGCGATTTCGTCGACGTTACGAACGCCTTCCTCGGTTTCGATCAGGCACATGACCAATGTCCGCTCGTTGGCGACCTTGATCTTTTCCGTAACCGATCCACCCAGGTAATCATCGGATGCAAACCCGAACGCGGCACCGCGCCGGCCTTCGGGTGGATAACGCGTACACGACACGACATGCCTGGCTTCTTCCGCGCTGCCCACCATCGGCGCCATAATGCCCATAGCGCCCAGGTCCAAAGCACGCGAAATGTAGTGGTACTGATTAGCCGGGACCCGCACCATCGGCACCAGATCGATGCCACGCGACAACGCCACTTGCTGTTTCAGTGTTTCGTAACTGGTACCCGCGTGCTCCATATCGATCAGCAGAAACTCCGCCCCCGCCGCCTTGACAATCTGCGGCAAACCCGGGACCAGGAACTCCCATCCGAATGCGCCGAACGCGGGTTGACCTGCCAATAATTTTTCCTTTACCGGATTATTTCTCATGATAGGTCTCTCCTGTCATTGCCCTGAAACGCGTTGTGTTGTGCGAAGCGCGAGCCTTGATGTCTTAATCACTGACCGCGCTAACCTGCTGCTCCGGTTTTTTCGCTATTTCCATTTCCCGTCCCAGTCCTTGTGCCCGAGCACCTCGGGATTAACGAGATGGCCGGGTTGCCGGCCATGGCACAGATCCACTGCGGCCTGGAAGGCTCGTTCGCCAAGAATGCGCATGCACTCATCGGTATGGCAGATCGCATGCGGCGCCAGAATAACGTTGTACATTTTCAATAATGGATTGTCGGCCGATAGCGGTTCCGTCTCGAATACGTCGATTGCAGCACCGGCGATGCGCTCGTTCTGCATGGTGTCAATCAGCGCCGCTTCCTGAACCACGGGCCCGCGCGAAGTGTTGATAAAGTATGCACTCGGCTTCATCAGGCCGAACTCTCGCGCGCCGATCAGCCCGCGGGTGTTGTCATCGAGCAGCGTGTTCACGGACACGAAGTCGGCCTCGCGCAAAAGCGTATCCATATCGGTCATGGTGACGTTCAAGGCATCAACTGCTGACTGCGGCACGTTCGGATCGCAGCCCAGCAAGCGCATGTTGAAGGGTTGTACCAGCCGGAAGATCTCGGCGCCAATATTACCAACACCAATCACCCCGAGCGTGCGCCCCATCAACCCCATGCCCAGGAAATTTCCTTTCTCGGCCCAGCGTCCTTCGCGAACCAGTCTGTCCTTGAGGATCATGCGATGCGCCAGTGCCAACACGTAACCCATCACCGACGCCGCAACCGGCCGGCGCACGCCATCCGGGGTAATGGTCAGCATCACGCCGTGTTCATTGCACGCTGCCACGTCAACAGAGTCATACCCGACGCCGAAGCGAGCAATCAGTTTCAAACGGCGGTCCAGCCCCGACAATGTTTCCCGAGTGACTTTTGCCGTCATCAGGCAAAACGCATCAAACTTCGCCGCGTGCTCCGGTGTGAGTTCCGGCACCCGGTCGGCCAGGATCTCCCATTCAATGGCGGGATCATCGAGTATCTTCATGGCGTCATCACCGAAAATCGTACCGCCATCCGCGGTCACGACTTCCTGACTGACGCCAACGCGAAACTTCTCTGCCATGTTGTTCTCCTCCCAAGCTATCTGAATTACATCTGGCCCGCAGACCACTTGATACTACATGGCGACGCTGAATGCCCCGTCCACAACCAGCACGTGTCCGTTGACATAGGACGCCTCGTCCGAGGCAAGAAACACTGCCGCCGGCCCGATTTCATCTAGTTGACCCCAGCGTCCTGCCGGCGTGCGGCCGCAAACCCAGCCGTTGAATTCCTTGTCGTTAATCAGCGCTGTGTTCATCTCGGTCGCAAAGTAACCGGGAGCGATCGCATTAACGGTAATGTTGTGTTGCGCCAGCTCGACCGCGAGCTGGTGAGTGAGTGAATGCACCGCGCCTTTGGACGCGATATAGGCCGAAATGGTGGGTCGCCCCAGAAGGGCACTGATCGACCCGGTCATGATAATGCGACCACGCTTTGCCGGAATCATTACTTTCGACGCCTCCCTGGCCAGCGCCCACACACCGGTCAGATTGGTCGCAATGACGCGTTCGAAGTCTTCGGTTTTGAACTCGGTGATCTGCTCGCGATGTTGTATCCCGGCATTGGCAACCAGAATATCGAAACGGCCGTGCTTGCTGGCCGCCGCTTCCACGCAGGCAGCGGCAGCGCCATGATCAGTGACGTCGAACGGGGCGGCTTCGCCGCTCAGTTTTCTGGATGCCAGCTCGGCCACCCGCTCCTTGATCGCTGCGGCATTACGCGCATTGAGCAGAACATGGGCACCACTTTCGGCGAGCGATTGCGCCATTGCCCATCCAAGTCCACGTGACGCACCGGTAACGAGTGCAATTTTTCCGCTCAGATCAAACATGGTGTTCTCCTTGGAAAAGCTGTTCACCACAGGGTCATGGGTGTGCCGACAACATAAAAACCGGAAACCTGCTAACAGTTCCGGATTCCCGGCCGGACCCTTGTTCCGAAAATCGAAGGCATTGCTACGCTACCGGGATCCGCGTCTTGGCGGCGTGACTGCTTCGCTATGCGTCCATCATTGACGCATTCCGGTCTTGCCGAAGACTTCAAGGCATGTATTGCCCGCCGTTGACCTCAATGATCTGCCCCGTGATGTAACCGGACATTTGACCCGAAGCAAGAAACAGAAACGCCCCGGCGCATTCATCCGCCTCGCCAAGCCGGTTCATCGGGATCGTCGCCTTGAATCCTTCCAGCATTTCCGGGGTGGAGAACCGGTCATGAAATGGTGTCGCAATCACACCCGGCGATACAGCGTTGACGCGGATTTTGTCTTTCACAAATTCCTTCGCAAACCCTCGTGTAATCGTACTGATAAACCCCTTGGTCCCGGCATATAGCACCGCACCGGTGGCGCCGCCGTGACGCGCGGCAATGGAAGTGACGTTGATAATGGCACCGCCGCCGGACTTGCGCATGTGACCGACTGCCGCCTTGGTGCACATCAGTGCAGAACGCTGGTTCAGTTGCACGACGCGGCTGAACATGTCATCGGTCATTTCCGCAATTGGAATGCGCTTGATAAGCCCACCCGCGTTGTTGACGAGAATATCGATGCGGCCAAACTTTGCGACGGTGTCGTCGACGAGTTTGGCACACACGTCGCTGTTGGTCACGTCCCCTTGCAGCGTAATCGCTTCACCGCCACTGTTGCGAACCTCGCTGGCCACTGCCTCCGCTTCGGACTTGCTGCTGTTGTAGTGCACTGCGACCCGTGCACCGTTGGCGCCGAACGCTTTCGCGACGGCCGCACCGATTCCGGTGCTGGACCCTGTAATCAGAGCGACTTTTCCCTTCAGGTCTTCAATCATTTCTCCCCCTTGCTGAAAAACCGGCCTGCTGCCGGCTCGTTATGCGTTGAGTGCCACTTGCGCATCCACCGTGGCTTACGGCTTAAACACTGTCGAACCGGTCGTCTTGCGCGCCTCAAGGTCGCGATGCGCCTGCGCGGCATCGGCAAGAGCATAACGTTGATTGATCTCGATACTGACCTGGCCCGACTTCACCATGCCAAACAATTCTTTCGAAGCCGCTTCCAGATCGGCGCGCTGAGCCGTGTATGTCATGAGCGTCGGGCGTGACACATAGAAGGACCCCTTCGCGAGCACATTGATGTCGACATCTTTGACCGGACCTGAGCCGTTGCCGAAAACCGCAAGCAGACCGCGCGGTTGCAAGCAGTCAAGCGAACCGTAGAAAGTATCCTTGCCGACAGAATCGAACACCACCGGCACACCCCGCCCGCCGGTGATTTCCATGACGCGCTCCGGGAATTTCTCTCGCGTGTAGACAATCGTGTGGTCGCATCCGTGCGCCTTGGCAATACGTGCCTTCTCATCCGAACCGACCGTGCCGATCACCGTTGCGCCCAGCGCCTTAAGCCACTGGCAGGCGATCAGCCCTACACCACCGGCGGCAGCATGAAACAGCACCGTCTCGCCCTTCTGAACCCGGTAGACCCGCCGTATCAGGTATTGAACGGTGAGGCCCTTCAACATCATCGCGGCCGCCTGTTCGTCACTCACTCCCGCCGGTATTTTTACCAGCTTTTCGGCCGGGATCACCCGCTCCTGGGAATACGCCCCCGGCGGGCCACCAGCGTATGCAACGCGATCACCCGCCTTCACATGTTCCACGCCCGGTCCCACAGCCTCGACCACGCCAGCCGCTTCCAGACCGACACCGCTAGGCAGCGGTAATGGATACAGACCCGAGCGATGATAGGTGTCGATGAAATTCAGGCCGATGACCTTATGCCGTACCCACGCCTGCCCTTCTCCCGGCGCAGCAACATCGACATCTTCATAGGCAAGTACTTCGGGTCCGCCCGTTTTGTGAAAGCGCACTGCTTTAACCATTATTTTCTCCTCGTCTATTTTTTTAATGTCGCCGTTAGCGGACGAACTGGTCTACGTAACCCGCGCCCAGTCCGACCTCTTCGTAATGCTTGCGGCACATCTCCAATTTGGTAAATACGTCTTCATAGCCGACGGTTTCACCTTTCTCGTCGACATAAATCATCGCGCCGTTGACATTGAACATGGTAATCATTTCCTACACACCTTCATCGACAATCAAGGTGTGGACTTCTCCTGGCGGTTCGTAAACAAATCCGCCCTCCTCGGCGATCCAGTCGTGCTCAAGATAACGCCAGTTGCCTTTCAGTACATAGCCGTAGACCGCCATCGGATGCCGGTGACGCGACAGTACGCCGCTCTTTCGCACACGCAGCAGATTAAACCAGCCGCCGGAAACTGTATTGAGCATCAGTGGCCGGAACCAGACGCCATCGGCCTGTGGCACCCAGACGCGCTCATCATCCGGAACAGCCTGCGCAACGATTTCCTGTTGCATGCCCATTGCAGATAATGGATTGTTTTTTAAAGACGCATTCATCCCGCATCCCCCCGGATCATATTCGGTGCTGAAACAAACAGTCGCCGAGACCGGCGACCAGATCCGCTATTTTACCCGCGCCGCCACCGGATACGATGGCAGACACCGGCACGGGTGCGCCCGCAACCAGCGCCTTGCGCTGGGCGGGGGGGGAAAGCGACTACGCGGTCCGCTTTTTTCGCTTGGCTGGTGTTTTCGCAGCCACCGTTTTCGCAGCCACCGTTTTCGCAGCTGGTGTTTTCGCGGCAGCGTGATCGCGGATGAACTCCCGGATCTGCGGATAGATCCGCTCGCGATATTTGCGACCACTGAAAATCCCATAGTGGCCGACCTTTTTTGCCAGCAAGTGTTTACGTTTTGCGGCTGGAAGACTGGAGCAAAGCTTGTGCGCTACTTCAGTCTGGCCATTGCCCGAAATGTCGTCGAGCTCACCTTCAATAGTGAACAGCGCCGTTTTGGTAATCGCCTCGGGCGCAACGCGCTCTCCGTTCACATCCCACTTGCCCTTGGGAAGCAGGAAGTCCTGGAAGACAATGCGAACAGTATCCAGATAATATTCTGCAGGCATATCGAGAACGGCGTTATATTCATCATAGAATTGCCGGTGCGCTTCCGCACTGTCTCCGTCGCCTTCGATCAGGTGGTTGTAAAACTGCCAGTGCGCATTGAGGTGACGATCCGGATTCATCGCCATGAAACTCGCGTGCTGCAAAAACCCGGGATAAACCTGGCGTGTAAACCCCGGATGATTGTAGGGAACTCGCATGATCAACCGGCGCGCGAACCAGGAATGGGATCGTTTTTCGGCAAACTCGTTAACCGTCGTCGGACTGAGGCGAGCATCAATCGGCCCACCCATCATGATCATTGCCCTCGGCACGGCAGGATCATCATTTGCCGCAAGCAACGACACAGCCGCAAGCACGGGCACCGTCGGCTGGCACACTGACATGACGCTCAAATCCGGGGCCAGGGCGCGAATGAATTCCTGCACGTAGGCAACGTAGTCATCCAGATGAAACATCCCGTCTGACACAGGCACCATCTTGGCATCGACCCAGTCCGTCACCCAGACATCGTGATCGACCAGTGCGGTACGCACCGTGTCGCGCAACAACGTTGCAAAGTGCCCGGACAGCGGCGCGACGATCAGCAGTTTCGGTTGCTTGAGTGATTCTGACTTGCGAAAGTGGACCAGCTTGCAGAACGGCTTGTCGAGAGCGACCTCTTCAGTGATGTCGACGTCACGACCATCGATGACGACGTGTTTGATGTCCCATTCCGGCTTGTGGTAGCGGCGCATGACACGGGTGAACAGTTCGCTGTTGGCCGCGACGGTACGCGACATCGGCGTATAACTGAGCGGACTATAGGGATGCGAAAACGCTTCTTTCACCGCACCTGCCCACAGCACGGCGGGCGTCATCATTTGTTTGTGCAACTCGTGCAGGGAATACATCATCGTTGGTATCAGCCCTTCCGGATAAACGCCGCCAATTGGCTCTCACCGCTTAATTGTCTGGTGAGAAGGCCCGCTTCGCATCATGAAACAGTATTCCAAGGTAAAACAACCCTGGACATGCAAAGGCGACAGTTGGTAATGCCATACAGCGAAGCAGGCGACAGGTTAACAGCAATTTTCGGGCTCGCAAGGCCTACCGTGACGATATAAGCCACAGCTGATTATCGTTTCGATGGAATGCAACCGGATCGATGCAATCACCACGGTGCCTGGGCAGCTATAACGGCCCGATCGGCTCTTCCTGGACCGCGCTGATCTGTTCCTTGATCTGCAGGATGTGCTCCTCCCAGTAACGCTGGGTGTTAAACCACGTAAACGCCGCCGGAAATGCCGGATCACTCCAGCGCTGCGCGATCCAGCCCGCGTAATGGAGTATGCGCAATGTACGCAGCGCCTCGATCAGATGCAGTTCGCGGCGGTCAAACTCCATGAAATCCTCATAGCCGGCGAGCACGTCGGAGAACTGGCGCGTCATCGATGCGCGATCGCCGGAGAGCAGCATCCATAAATCCTGCACTGCCGGCCCCATGCGCGCGTCGTCGAGATCAACAAAATGTGGCCCTGCATCGGTCCACAGAATGTTGCCGGAATGACAGTCGCCGTGCAGCCTGATGTTCGTCACCGTACCGGCTCGCGCGTAGGCATCACGCACTGCATGCAGTGCCGCTTGCGCTGCTGCCCGGTACGGTTCTACGAGCTCTCGTGGAATGAAATCGTTATCGAGCAGATAACGCACCGGCAGCTCACCGAATGCCTCGATACCAATGGCAGGACGATGTCGGAACTCCTTTACGGCGCCACATGCGTGCATCCGGGCGATGAATCGGCCAATCCATTCCAGCACGTCGGGGTCGTCCAGCTCTGGCGCCCGGCCTCCGCGCCGGGGAAACAGCGCAAAACGGAAACCGCCAAACTCGTGCAAGGACTGTTGCCCTGTGCGAAGCGGAGCGACCACCGGGATTTCCTTCTCGTCGAGCTCGAACGCGAACGCGTGTTCCTCGAGCACCTGCTCTTCGCTCCAGCGTTGCGGTCGGTAAAATTTCGCGATCAGAAACGAGCCCGGAGCCAATTCGTCTTCGTTTTCGATGCCGACCTGATAAACACGATTCTCGTAGCTGTTCAGACCCAACATGCGTCCGTCACAACGGTATCCGGCAGATTCGACCGCGTTCAGCACACAATCGGGCGTCAGGGTAGAGTAAGGCGTTGAAGTATCCATGGCATGCATTCTATGTCCGATACGCTGCGGCAACGATATCGAAGCAAGCACGTGAGAAGAAAACCGCCGAACAGCGGTGCTTTCAGATACGATCCGCACATCTGCCCGTAGCTCCTGGCTGCCATACGCCAAGGCACGGCCTTTCGGGCAATGACTTCATCGAAATACCGGCTGGTCCAGCTTCCGCAACGCATTGATGCGTGGCCCGGAATCTGGATTAAATCTTGCGTTCTGTCAGCCATCGAAAGTTTGTAGCGGTCGGTCAATGGCCTCGTATATTGAGTGTCAGGCCGGGCTGCCGGCCTGACGGCTAATCCAGCGTCATACTAGGGGGGATTTCAGTGCGCAGTGACGAAAATTCATCAGACAGTCCGGCCTCGCGCCTGCTGCTACTGATAGTGCTTGTGCTGGCGGCCGGAAACAGTCAGGGCGAGATAGTCGAGCGCGATGCCGGCACAATGGCGGCCCGCACCACCACTCTGGTCTCGGATGAATTCAACATTGCCTCGGATACTGCAGGCATCGAACTCTACGTCCGTAACAAGCGTCCGCTCGGCCTCGAACCAACTGCCGACCGAACCGTCCTGTTCGTGCACGGCGCGACCTATCCTGCGGAGACTTCGTTTGATTTGCAACTCGATGGTGTGTCGTGGATGGAGTACATCGCCTTGCACGGCTGGAACGTCTACCTCGTCGATCTGCGCGGCTACGGACGCTCGACCCGGCCTGAAGAAATGTCGCAACCGGCTGAGGATAACGATCCGCTCGTTACCACTGATGTGGCCATACGCGATGTTGCTGCTGCCGTCGATTTCATTCGCTGGCGCGACGGCATCAGGAAGATGAACCTGATCGGCTGGTCCTGGGGCACAGCCATCATGGGTGGATACACCGCGCGCAATAACCACAAGGTCAATCGCCTGGTGCTTTATGCGCCAGTATGGACACGCGATACGCCCTCGGCAATCAACACACCGGGCAAGCTGGGCGCTTACCGGCTCGTCAGCAAGGAAGCCGCCAGCAAGCGCTGGCTGCGCGGCGTGCCGGAAGAAAAAGTCGACACACTGATTCCCGATGGCTGGTTCGACGCATGGGCGACAGCCACGTGGAAAAGCGATCCGCAGTCAACTGACAGCGGATTACTGCGCGCGCCGAATGGCGTGATCCACGACGTGCGCAATTACTGGATGCAAGGCAAGACAACCTGGAATCCGGCAGACATTCGGGTGCCGACGCTCATCATCGGCGGCAACTGGGACCGCGATACGCCACCGTATATGGCGCAGCATGTTCTCGAGCGACTGACGCATGCGCCGTCCACACGGCGCGTTGAAATCGGCGAGGCAACGCACACCGTGATCATGGAGAAAAACCGGATGCAACTGTTCCGGGAAGTACAGCTGTTCTTGCAGGACTAGTCGCTGCGACGGATCCGGTTACCTTCGGGCTAACGCGGGTACGAACCGCTGTTCACATCAACCGTCGTTCCCGAGACGTAGTCCGGGCTTTCGGTTCCTAGCCAGACAACCACGCGCGCCACTTCTTCCGGGTGGCACGGCCGCCCCACATGAACACTGCTCATCACCGCGTCCTTGCGCGATTGCGGAAGTTGCTCGTACATGGAAGTCAGCGTCGGCCCCGGCGCGACCGCATTAACCAGAATTCCGTCCCTGCCCAGTTCACCCGCATAGCTCTTGGTGATGTTGAGCAAAGCCGCTTTGGTTGCCCCGTACCAGAGGTCAGGATGGCCGGTGAACGCGGACACGGACCCGACATTCACCACACGCCCCGACTTGCGCTGTCTCATCTGCGGCTTCAGCGCCTCGATCATCGCTGCCGGCGCGCGGAGGTTCACCGTGATAATTTCAGCGGCGTGCGCTTCCGGAATAGCGTCGTATGGGTCGCAGTAGAGCACAGCGGCATTGTTGACCAGCGTATCGATTGCGCCCAGTCGACCGATCAGCGCCGGGATGCCGGCGAGATCGCGCAGGTCATAATCAACGCGCTGGCCGACCACGTCATCGCCGAACTGCTTATCGAGTGAGATAACGCGGCAGCCTGCCGCCGAAAACGCCTGGGCCGTCGCGAGGCCGATGCCTCTCCCCGCTCCGGTGACGAGTACGGTCCGATCACCGGTGCTCACGATTGCACGCCGCTGCACTCACCCGACATGCCTTCTGACCGGCGCGCGCGACTACTCCTTGTACTCATCGGGCAAGGGCACGCCGTGCGTTTCGTAAATGGCCGCGATCTCGTCGCGCGCCTCCTTTGACTGTGTATGAAAGCCGATCGCCTTGAAATAGCGCACCTTCACATCCAGCTCTTTCACTTGCGCCGTGGCCTCTTCCGGCAAAGCCGGGGCATTGGCCCCGTCACTTTCACTCCATGCGTAGACGTTGGACATGAATACCAACACGCAAAGTAACGATATCAACAGCTTCATTGAATACTCTCTCCACCAACAAAAAAACTCCGGCCAAGTCTGACCACATTCGGACCGGCCTGCTTAATCCATTGTTTCAAAATTGGTTGCTTCTGCGAAATAACCATCGTAGCTCGAGAAACGGAAAGCAGCGTATCGCCCCCGGCATGCTTGTGAGCTTACCCCGTTTCGCGTTTGACGTTCTCAACCTTGATCCGTGACGTCCCGGAATATGGTCTGCGCGGAAACCGCTACGGCAAGCGCAAGTTGCTCCGCAACCCAGCGACCGACCGGATCATTGCCTCCTGCAAGATGCCAGGCGTAGTGCGCATGCAGACATTTCACGCCCTGGCGCGTGCCCCCAACGCCGGCAGATGGCACCGGTCCGTCATGTCCGGCGGGCAGGGCCGCGTCGCGCTCGGCAGCGTAGCGCGAATGTGCTTCCGCCAGTTCATCAGCGTCGACCTCGGCGGCGGCACGGCGCACGCCGCCTTCCGATTCGAGCCGGTCAACACCGCGC
>Ga0307378_10010791_pt1 | contig 11832 bp, 15 predicted proteins | sample UN1MG_FD_202238 | JGI IMG/M metagenome (GOLD analysis project Ga0307378, IMG submission 202238) | Soil microbial communities from Risofladan, Vaasa, Finland - UN-1 | ecosystem: Environmental > Terrestrial > Soil > Coastal area > Acid sulfate soil | place: Finland: Risofladan, Vaasa | collected...
TGTTCCAGTTTGTGCTAACTAAAATAGATTTAGTATAGAACAGATCATCATCTAAGATAGACGCTTTAGTAGAATCGCCAACCATCTTTTTGGCCCAAGCTTTGCCATGATCAGCACCTTGTTTATCAGGTTCCCAAACTTGTAGTTGGGATGTATATGCTATTGAGGAATTGGCTTGAATTTTATCAATAAGACCACTAACACATACTTCGTCTTTATAGAATATCATTTTGAATTATACACCACTTTTTTAAATTAGTCTATTTTTCTTTGTAATAACACTTGGGCCAAGTCCCTGTGTACAGTTTCTTCTTTTGGATTTTCCGAAGCTTTTACTTCCCATTTTTCCGAACTACTAGCAAAATAGTTTGTGCGTTTTTTGATATCTTCACCTTCTTCCATTGTTCCTATTTGCATTGAAAAATAGTCATAATCTTTACTAGGTGCAGAAACATATACATCTGATACATTAGATATTTTCTTTCCATCAATGGATACTGCAATAGTTCTTTTTTCTGTATCTACTTCTATTATGGTTTTAGCCATCTTCTTCTCCTATTAGTATTTGATATGAAATAACTTGCAAATGTTTTCTTTCTTCTATGTTAAGCTTTCTGTCTAACTCAGAAGAAACAATATTACAAAGTTCTTTATAAGCGTCTTTAATATTATTTGGCAACTTATCTTCTAGTGAATTATACACTGATTGTGCTTCTATTTTATCAAATGGATCTAAATTACACAAAATACCAAATTTTATCATTTCTGTATCACTAGCTTCTTCACCGCTAAGACTTCTCATATTCTTTTTGTTATAAGTTTTCAGTATAACTGGGTTAACTATTTCATCAATTTGCTCTAATGCTCCAAGCGCCCAAAGCTCTAAAGATGCTTTAACCTTGGGTTTAAACGTCTTAGTCTTGCGTGTTGTGGAGTCTTTTGAGTTCTTAGGGCGACCTTGTTGTGGAACTCCCTTTTTAGCTGCTGGCTTTGCCCCAGCATTAGGAATTGGTTTCATTTTTATAGCTGGAACTTCACCAGATTTATTAGGGTCTAGAACAAGACCTATTTGACTTGGGGTAACAACACCAGTTTGTAAGGCCACTTTTCTAAGAGACTCTTTAATTTGCGGATCATGGAAAGGACCAGCCTTGTTAACGGTATTATCCTTACGCCTATTAGTTGTTTCTCGTTGGATTCTTACAGCCTCCATCTCAGGATCGTGCTTAAACCTACGTTGTAGGAATTCTTGACTAACAAGATCACGATCTGCCAGTTGAATAAGTAATGCTTTTTCAGAAGCCTCATCGCCCAAATCATCAAAATCAAATTCTATCCTAGCAGGAAACCTAAAGCCCATTTTTTCTTGTACGACACGAATCTGTTCGTTCCAAAATTGTGTTAATAGATCTCGCCCATATTCAAGACGCTTGATGAATGTCTTTAAAGAGATAAAATTATTAGTAGTACCAGAAGCTCCGAATGTACCAGTAAGAGTCGGAGGAATACCTACTCCAGCATAGATAGCCAATAAAGTTGGCTCATATTTAGTCATGCCTAAGAATTGATGAACACTAGTTTTGCTTTCTATAAGTTCAATGTCTGGTCCCCAGATCAAGTCTAATGTTCCAGCATTAGTATTGCTTTCTAATATAGATGCTAACTTAGATGCTGCTTTATCAGTAGGAATTATTTTATGCTCTAAGTTTCCTAGTTTGAATATACGTATATTTGAAATAGCACCATCTAATGCAGCACGATCAGCAAGCTTTAATTTTTCATATAGAGAGATATCAAGTAAGATACCACCAATCATAGGATCAGCCCAGTCTGCCCAATCATCTTTTCTATAATGATAAACTCTTGTTTTATTGCTATCGAGAGGAAAACCCTTGCGTGATTTAGCCGCTTCTCTAATCTCGCGTGGTAAAGAATTAACAATTTCTTTTTCCATTGCGCTTTTCGGGTTCTGAATAAGACGCCTAAGCTTCTCTGGAATTTTTATTATATATTGAGGCTTACCAACCATATTTGCAAGAGGGCCGCCAACAACATCTACTGTTACTGGGTGGAGGAAGGTGTATTTGATTGGTATTTCTGTTTTGTCTATTTTGATCCTTAAATCTTCCATGTTAATATCTGGCTTTGCTTTTGCTTCTTCTAGCCCAGCCATAGTCTTATACAATCTATCTTTAGCAGCCTTGCTTGGAGATGCTGTTTGAATTCTTATAACAACATTACCCAGTCTATACGTATAATTTAAAAATCTTTCCGAACGCTCTTTGCCGTTAACTTTATCAAACCAATTTTGGTAAAACTTCTCTATCCTTTTATTTGGATGAACCAGCCGAATACCCTGACAAGCAAAATCACCCATAAGGTCTATTATGTTTCGTATAATACCATGTACTTTATAACATTGATCAGATGCTAATATAGTCTCTTTTATGTTTCTAAATCTAGACCTTTCGTTTGGTCTAAAGTTTTCGTATCCTTCGTTTGTAAGTCCTTGTCTGCCAGAAATACCAGAACCGCCTATATCGCGAGTACTATAGTTTGTTGATGCATATACTTTTCCAGAATATTCATCAACAGCATTTGTCAAAGAAGCCATGGCGGATTCTTTACTAGCATCATCATTCCACGTTGTATAAGCGTCGTTACTCATGACGTTTGCAACTACGTTTTCTTTGCTTCTTGGATATTGTCTTTTTTTAGTCATAAAAGTGTCCGAATATCAATACGAATGTTTTTGAATTTAATTGAATCACAATACTATTGTACACCATCATTTCTTTTTACTGAGGAAATTACGTTTTTACTACCTTTGGCATTCATGGCTTTTATAAACCAGTCTGGTCCGCTGGCATACATATCTTCAGATTTACATTCTTTTTTGGTAATCTGATGGGCGAATCCGCCTATTACATTATATTCTACAGCAGCAGGAGCGCGTTGAATATTGCGTGCAATGAAGTTAGCCATCACCAATGCTGAATAACGATCTTTCCTCATTCTGGTTTTTCTTCCTTCTGCGGTAGTAGTTTCTGGAGTATCAAATCTTTCCCTACCTTGAACACCAGTACCAGTACGTGTAACTTGAATAGTACACAACTCATCTTTAAGAGCTTCTATTTCTAAAACAGTATCTTCTAGCGTATCAAACAACCTATCAACATTAAGCCTCTTAGCTAACTCAGCATCTTTTATGCCAGATATTTCTAATTGAACAGTATCAAATCGAGGAAATATAAGAACTTTATCCTCCATATCTTTTCTAGTACCGTTGTTGGCTTCTGCTACCCATTCATACTTGGCAAATTGGAATAAATGTATTATATGTTTACCAGCTTCTACATCTGTATCAAGATCTTTATCTGGGTTAAGTATTGCATTAGTAGGCCACCAAGGAACTTCTCCTTCATTTAACTTTATAGGATCATGCAAGGCTTCTACAACTGATAAACCTCCACCTTGGGCGTCAATAACAATATTCTCACTAGGAAAAACTTTAGCCAAGTTTCTAATCTTTCGAGAACAAAAACCATAGTAGTCATTCTCTTGTATGAGGCCAGCACGTTTGCGGGCTTGAAAATCGGCAAGGTTAGTAGACCAACAATGTACCAAACGAACATGATCTTGCCATAATTCTAATACAATAATAGCAAAATTATCTTGGTAAGCAGCGGGATCAATTGCTATGACATATTGTTTATCTGGAGCGCCCCTTAGAAGTGGGTCGAATTCATTGGGACACCATGTAGGCCAATGTGGAGAATTTATGTTTCGCGAATGGGCAACTATAGATTCGATTAATGTTCTTTTAAAGAATCCATCAGAATCAGATGGAAATACTGCTCCATATTCTTTTAAATAGATAGAACTATGTACCGTAGCTTTTGCGCGAGCAACAATTTTATCATCCATAAATCCCTTTGGGATTTTTTCATATGGGATACGAATAATAGAGTAGTCGCGAGAATCAAATTCTTCAGGTATGCCGTCTGGGAAATAGTCTTTTAAAGTTTTAATTTCTCCATTAGGCATCTTTACTATTTTGTTAGGATCATTTTGGCTTTTTGTATAAACCCAATATTTTCTCCAGTATTCAGCAAAGTGCATAAAATCATAATCAGCAGTTCCAGATATTATGTTTTGGTTTCCTGTTTTTAATGTAAATCTTTTTTCTTCTATTTCAGACCATTTGCCTAAATCTTTTAAAGCTGTTCTACTAGCTGCTTCTTTTACATTGTCTATTGGTTTCATTGAAACAGATGCGAAACCACCTACAACGGTTTCATATATATCTGGAGGTATACTTGCAAATTCATCTGCTAAAATTATATTTGCACGTAAACCACGAACCTTGGTATTATGAGATATAAATCCATTTGCTATATATTTATGTGTATTTGGAATATGTATATCATATGTTATTTGTGGGCCTTCTGATCGTATATTAGCTACTTCATCATAACTAATATCTGGATTACATAGTTCTTTTAGATTATTAATTTCATCATTATCTATATGACCGAATTTGTCTAAAAACTCTTGCGCTAAATTATGTGTAATATTCTTTTTAAATTTCGCTTTAGCAAATCCTTTGTATTTAGATAATATCGGTTGTATATTTGGAATAATATCCCCAATTGATCGGTTTAAAACTTTATTTCTTATAGCCGATGTTGCTAGGTCTTGTTTTCTAGAAAGTCTAAACCCTATTTCATTAATAAATTTTACAGAATCCGAACCAGTAATCAATAATTCATAAGATATATTCCATTCTTTTTTTCTTTTTCTATTTGATACATATGATATAATACCATAGTGTAATAAAATATATTGTATTTGTTGAACCAAAATTTTGGAAGTATTAGTAAATCCTACGGTTAAAGAAATTCCACCTTTTTTAGTAGAAATTTGTATATGACCATCAGTATCAAAAAGACCCTGTAAACAAGAAGTCATATTGGATTTTGATGATGATAATATAGTGTGTGGTAGTATTTTATTTATAGTATAACATGTTTTTAAATCCCAAAAATCTAACCAATCTTGTCTATTTTGTTTGGAATTATGATTATAATGTATTAAATCTCCACACTGGGTAAATTTAAAACCAGTTCCTTGTTTCACTAAATTTATTATTTCTTCATCTTTAGTAGTAAATCTTAATTGATATTGATTAGTCCAACAACCATCTCCTATCATAGCACCCAAGCTATAAGCCTGATCACTATTACAAGAAAAATTGCCATTGTGCCATCTTTCAGAACGGTCAATTAAAACATAGTCTCCTTTTTTTATTTCGTCGAATCTAATAAATTTAATTTTATTATTTCTTAAAATCTTGATCATATGATTAAGAGTACCGCTAATTTCAAAACCTTTTTTGGTAGTAATTCTATTACAAGGTTTTATTCCATTATAATAATATTCATCAGATTTTTGAAATCTATCACCGTCCCAAATATCATCATCTCTAATCATTGATTCATTGCCCAAATAGTTTATAAAACGAAATCCATCTTTACATGTTATTAGAGAATCTTGTGTTAAACATCCATCGCCCAATGGACAGAAAATAGCACTACTATCATTAATACGTACTTCTACTCTATCTATCTGTGTTCTAGGCCCGCTATTTCTATCGCATATACTTCTTAATACAGGAGCATTACGCCATATACTAGACATATATTCCCAAATAATACGAGACTGACGATATGCAGCACCAGTACCTACAACCTTAGTTCCAGGTACAAGAACACATTTAAGAGTGGCGTATAATGCGAGCAAAAACGATTTTCCAAAACCTCTACTTGCTATAAACATAGGAAACGGACGGAACCAAAGCTCCTCTAAGATAACAGCTTGTTCTGGAAGAAGGTCTATATCTAATAAAACCTTTGATGCGAATGAAAGATAGTTTGGATCTTTCATTAGTTTAACTTCTAATTGACCAGGATTTTCAATATCGTGTTGAGATCTATGTGTTAATGGATTTGTTATTTCAATACCATTAATATCGCCCAATCCTAACCAAGCATCGTTTACTATTGAGTTAGGGCGTCTAATTTTTGTTTTTGGTTTCATTGTCAATTATTCTAACGGCCTCTTTCATAATATTGGTTGCTACCCACGATGCGTTATATCTATTGCCACAAAATATAAAATGAATCCCATATTTAACTTCCATTCTATTGATACAACGTAAGACATAACCCCCAGTAATCCTTACTCGCTCCAAAGCTTTTGGAGGTAAGTCTGCCCCTTTAGGATAATTGATAACATCATCTAATGTAGCCTCAAGCAACAAATACTTAAACCTACACTCAGACATTCTCTCAAGTGCCTTGACAAACCTTTTAGTCGTTACATTCTGAGCTATTTCTGCAACAGACATCTTACGTTCTATGCAGAGGATATCTTCTAATCCTTCAACTGTATAATCTCCAGCATCTATTTTCTTATAGATAGTATCTCTTATACATGAACTTGTTAGTTGCCAAGGATTTTTTTCTCTAGTGTCTACTATGACATTAAAAGATGGATCTGGTTCTTTGGTCATTATTTTATATACATCCCTGAACACGTACTAAAATCTTCTTTCCAAGACCAATTATCAGATAAATATTTTTCAGCATCGTCCATAGTAAGTTCTACTTCTGGAGTAGCACAAATTTCCAACATTTTAATAGCATTATTATATGAGCTTACATAACATTGCGGTTCTTTTAGATGTAAAGACATATTTTCTAACCTTGGAAAATGAGGCATATCTTTTTCTCTATTTGGATCAAAATCTCTTAGTATATTAGCATTACGATTATAGGCTGCTGCTACTGCATTGGCCGTTGCTTTCATTTGAATTTTATATCCTTCTAAAGTCTTATTAAAATCATTTTGGTGTTTATCACGATTACTTTTTATAATATTAAGTAATTCATCTGTTTTAACTTGCATTGTTTGCATTTTTAAGCTCCTTATAATTTTCTTTTTGCTTGTATTTTGTTGACAAGAAACCTTGTAAACAATAATTCATATTCTTCCTCTTTACCCCATACTAAACGATGATGTTTATAGCATAGTGTAATCCCATTCATTATATTAAAACGTATTGCGGGGTGTTTAGCCCAAGTTCTAATGTGATGAACATTCAATCTCTTTTTACAGTTACACTTAGGAAATTGACATTTAAACCCATCTCTTTTTAAAACATCAGATCGCCACTTTTTATAAGCTGGATCGTCATAGTTTCTATCGTTCCAAAAAGGTTTTCTTTTGTAAAATTTCTTTTTCTTTTTCCATGTCATGATCAACCATTAATCTTACCAGTTGGTAAAAATCTGTTTTAGGATACCAATCAAGTTTTGTATTGGCTTTATAAGGACATCCTTTTAAATACTCCACATCTGCTGGTCTATAAAATTTAGGATCAATAATAACACATTCCATAATATTAGAAACCCCAATATAACTAAATGCTGTTGTTAAAAAATCCCTAACGGTATTGGTCTTTCCAGTGCATATAACATAATCATCTGGCTTATCTTGTTGAAGCATCTTCCACATAGCTTCCACGTAATCTCCAGCGAAGCCCCAGTCCCTATAAGCTTCTATATTTCCAAGACGTAACTTTGGAAACCACATTGTACCCTCGACAAAATTATTACGAAAATACATTAATTTATCACCGTTACAATCAACTTGATCTTCATTATAGTCGATATTATTATCTTCCATAAAACGATAAAACTCTCCAATCCACTTAGTTATTTTCTTGGTTACAAAATTGTCACCACGTCTCGGAGACTCATGATTAAAAAGTATCCCTGCACTGGCATGAATATTATAAGCATCCCTATACATTCCAACCGCATAGTGTGCAGCCACTTTTGATATGGCATAAGGGCTTTGAGGAGAAAAAGAAGTCTTTTCACTCTGTTCTACAGCACCAGTACCTATGGTATCGCAATTTTTACCAAACATTTCGCTAGTACTGGCTTGGTAAAACCTACAACTTGGGCAATCACGCCTTATAGACTCCAAACAGTTAATAGTCCCCATAGCATTTACTTTGAATGTAAATTCGGGTTGATTAAATGATGTTCCTACATGGCTTTGGGCTGCTAGGTTATAGAATTCATCTGGTTGGTATTTTCTTACAATATCCCCAATAGAACATGAATCAGTAACATCTCCCTCGACACACCTGAAGGATGGGTTGTTTTTAAAAGCAGCCATTCTTTCTGTAGTATCTGTACTTGATCTACGAACTATTCCTATAACATTATACTCTTTTTCCAATAACAACTCAGTTAGATACGAACCATCTTGTCCAGTTGCCCCAGTAATAATAGCTAGGGGTTTAACTCTTTTTTGGTTTAATTGTAACGGTATTGTCATTTGGGTTATATTCCTTATCATTGTAAACTTTATGTATACCACGACGCTTTAGTGTTTTTGCTTTATTAGATTCATCGAAAGATCTTTGGCGGTTAGGTCTTGGGCCAACACCCATTATTGTAATACCTTCTCTTTTGTTTGGGTCTTTTTTAGGTTTTGGCATTACTGATTCATCAAGAATATATTCTTCTTCTTGATCTACAAGCTCTTGTCTTATATCATCAATTGTCATTTGTCCTTCTTCATAAATTTTCTCCGATGCGTCATGATAATCCTCAATTTCTTTAGTTGGAACAACAGGAAAAGCGGCTGTTTCTGGCTCAACTCCCTCAATAGGAAAAGGTGTTTCTTTTTCTCCTTCTTGTTCTTTATCAGATGGTTCTGTGTTTATTTCAGAATTATAATATCCATCTCGCAATATATCTTCTGTTTCTTTATCAAGTTCTTGTCTTTTCTTTTTGATTATATGTTCTGGCGTTAGAGTATCTAGCAATACTTCTTCTTTCTTTAGTGGCTTGGTTGGTTTTTCTTCTTTACTCATAATCTTCTTCCTTTACCGTTTCTGGTGTTAAAAGGGGTTGGTCTACAAAATTATCAGAAAAAGTATGATATTCTGATAAGTCTTTCTTGGCTCTTTCTTTAGCTAGACGCATAATTTCAATGTCTTCTCCAACTCTAGCTCGTATCGTTTCATCTTCTAGGGATTTCAAAAATCCAGCAAAACTTCCCCTACTATCTTCGATTGTCTTAATGCGATCAGAACGAGCGCCTTTAAGTTCTTTTGTTATATCTTTTACTCTGTCTAATATTTTGGAGTGTTCTGTGGTATAGGCAGATATTGAGTTTTTAATCATACTTAGTTCTGTTTCTAAATGCATGATTCTATCAGCGTTACGTTCGCCAACTGGCACATTATATTCTTCTACAAGTAACTGCTCTAAGCGATTAATATTAGTTTGGGCGGCTCGCCTATCTTTCATTACTCGGTTGCCCATAACTTCTAGGGTAATCCATTGTTTCATCTGGAGTTCTTCGGTAAATAAGACATCTTCCCTAAACTGTTTCATTAGCAATACCCAGTTCTTTATGAAGTATTCTAATTCATTATCGGTAAACTGCTGGATAACTTCGCCCCAGTATGGGCGTGTCTTTAGTCTCGCTGTAAGAACAACATCATCATATTCTTCATCTGTCAGATCACCGTATGTTAATTGGTTTTTTCTACAGAATTTTTTTACTGGATCTGTTGTGCGATTTAAAGCTGTAGCTATTTCTTCTATAGATTTAATTGACACATTGTTTATTATATATTGTTCTTCTTCTTTACTAAGTTTACCACGCTTCTTTGACATTTATATTCTCATCTTTAACTATTTTTCTTATTATAAGTATAAGGGCTGTTTTTTGTGATTTTGGAATTTTAATATCGTTCTTTAATTTTATCCAATCAGATCTAAAATTAATTGGTATTTTATTATCAATAATTGCTATTATCTGTTTATTAAACATATTGTTAACTAGATTTGTATTTGTTTTCATAGAAGGTTCTTGGTCGTCTTTTACGCATGTTATTTCAATAGGCGTCATAAGATTTTTCTTCGATGAGTTTCTACTCCACCAGCTTTGATATAACTCACAATTAAGCTTATCATTATAAGCATCACATTGACTTGGTATATTTGTATTATAGGCATTAAGAGGACAGTTAAGACAAGGCTTTGGGCGTTCGTAATTATCTCGTTTGAAATTACAAAGTCTATTTCTAACATAAAGCCATAAGAAGGTATCTAGTGTGGTTCCTTTTGTATTGTCATATTTATCCAAAGCTTCTAAAGCAAAGATGCGTGCTTGCTGTTTCATGTCATCAATATCATGATAACCAAATCTAAATTTTGAAGCGAGTCTATTGGCGACCAAATTTATAGAACCCAAAACCTCGTCTCGCGTCATTCCTTTAGGAATTTTCATTTTTGTGCTTGACGTTTGGATTTTTAGTTGGTATACTTAGTGCGGCTTTTACAGTTTCAATATCAGGATCTTCTTTTTCTAAATCCTTTTTAACGGATTCGTCTAGTTCAAAACTAGCTTGTGTGCGAAGAACCGAATTGACTGGGGTTGATTCTGGTGGTATGTTAGACATTTTTCAAAAATCCTCTTTTTAAAATGACAAAAGTGGTCTATATGTAATATAATTATACACGTAAAGTGTACATTTTAATAATGGGATACACCAATTTTAACCAAAAAGAGGGAAATAATGAATAAAATATGGGAAGAAAGTGAAAAAACTTTTATTCGAAACAATGCTGATCTGATGAAGGATATGGAAATTGCGCATAAGCTGTCACAAATAACTGGTCGTAGTGTTAGTATTCAAGCCGTTCGTAAGCAACGCCAAAAAATGGGCATTGTAAAAGAAAGAGGTAGGGGTCGTTGTGCTGTAGTAGACCCAAATAAAGGACAATGTAGCAATGTAGGAGTAGGAGTTAATCAAAGTGAAAAAATATAAACAAGATAATGAACTTCCATCATTAGTAGTTGAAGCAGCTAATATAGTTAGACGATCTATAACCAGTATGATGAAACAATTGGCTAAAAGAGATATTGTGGAGTTTCTTTATATAGAAGATGACGGAACTCCAGTTATTGGAGATTTAAACAATGATACTGCTTTTAGAGAAGGATTTCTCGAAGATGTTAATCAGTATGTCTACAAAGAACTAGTCAATTGGTCTAAGATAAGGCATAAAGAAGAATACAAAAAAAAGAAAAAATGCAAAAAGAAAAAGAAGTAAAGTGGCAATGCCCAGTCTGTGGAGATAAAAGATATCAGAAATATGGTGGTGTTACTGTTCCAGCTATAAGTATAGACAGTTTTAATTCTACTGGCACCCCAAACACTTCGGTCCATATGGGCCAACACTTCATGTGTAAGGGGTGTAGTGTCTTTTTCTCTAATCCAAGGTTATTTAATCTAGAGGCTATAGAGCAAAAGAAAGGTAATAATAATGTTGCTTAGAAGAAATTTTTTAAAACTTATTGGGGCATCTTTATTTCTTCGCAAATTACCAGAACCTACCAAACCAAAGCCATATGAAAGTCATAGTGCTAGAATATATGAGTTTTATGCATATTCAACAGTTGGATATGCAGTTATAGATAATAGAAATATATTGAGGGCAAATTTTTGAAAAAATTCCTAGTTAATGTTTGTAAAAAAGAGCCTTTTGATATATACATAGGCCGACCAACAAAATGGGGAAATCCTTTTATAATCGGCCAAAATGGCACAAGAGAAGAAGTTGTGGCTAAGTATCGAGAGTGGATAACTTTGGGCGATGGCAAACATCTTCTTAAAGATCTCCATGAATTAAAAGGAAAAGTATTGGGGTGTTGGTGCGCCCCTAAGTTGTGTCATGG
>Ga0307378_10010792_pt1 | contig 11832 bp, 12 predicted proteins | sample UN1MG_FD_202238 | JGI IMG/M metagenome (GOLD analysis project Ga0307378, IMG submission 202238) | Soil microbial communities from Risofladan, Vaasa, Finland - UN-1 | ecosystem: Environmental > Terrestrial > Soil > Coastal area > Acid sulfate soil | place: Finland: Risofladan, Vaasa | collected...
AACAGGGACCCGGTCAATCAGCTCTTCCTCATATTTGAGAAGAAATCGCAGGGCATTGTCGTCGGTGGCAATAATAGCGTCAAGTTCGACTTTACCATACTTCAGTTGCAGCATCTTGCTAAAAAGCTCAAAGTACTCTTCACGTAGTATCCTCTTTGTATCCAGATACTCGATATAGATTTCAACGTCTTTTATCTCTTCGAGCAATACTGCTTTGGACCCGCGCACTTCGTCGTCTGTCCATTTGAAGCCTTTATGGTAGGCGTTAAGGATGAGAATTTTCCGTGTTTGTCTTGCCTCATGCCGGCCCAAACTGATACTTACCAGCAAAATAGTCAAAAAAAACACGGCAAAAAAATGCGATAAAATGCTTCTTTGGTAAAAACTACCCGCTGTCCCTTTATGTTCGGCCCCTTTATGCTCGGATTCTACTCGCTCAAAGCGCATCAATTGATATTCCTCGATGAAATTCTCTCCACTTGTGCCCAAATCATGCAATACCCTGCTTTCTACGGGGCCGACCGCACTTCTTCGGCCTCAATGCCCTTTTCCCTGTTAAAAACGCCATAGGCGTATAAACACTATCCATTTTAAGGATTTTCGGGAAAAAGTCAACTTAATTTCCGTGCAAGAATTTGGGATATTACTTTTGGATTTGCCCGCCCTTTGGTTTGCTGTATAACCTGCCCCAACAGAAAACTCTTTGCTTTTTTGCTTTTCTTGTCGCCTTTTTTTACATCTTCGACTGCCTTGGGATTTTCTGAAAGTACTTGCTCGACAATTGCTTCCAGTTCCCTTACATCACTTTCTAAAATCAGGTCAAGTTCTTCCGCTATTATTTGCGGCTCTTTTCCGCTTTTTACCATTTCCGGCATTATAACACTCGCCGCACCGGCGTTTATTTCTCCGCTGTCAATCATTTTAGCTAATGCTGCCACGCTTCGGGCCTTCATATCTAATTCCCCAAGGCGGCATCCTGTCTCATTTGCCATTTTCAAACCGACCTGCGTCAGCAGGTTGCATACCCGTTTGGCATCGCCCCCGTATGAAATAGCCTGCTCGAAAAACTCCGCCGTTGACCGCTCTGCCGTCAAAACTCCTGCTTCGTTGTCACTCAATCCGTATTCCTTAACGTAGCGGCTTTGTTTTTGTATCGGCAGCTCACACAAACCCTCGCGTATCTCCTTAAGCCATTCCCTGTTCAACTCTACCGGCAGAAGGTCCGGCTCGGGAAAGTATCTGTAATCGTTCGCCTCTTCCTTTTCTCTCTGCACAAAAGTAGCCTGCCGTTCCTCGTCCCATCCTCGCGTGGTCTTGTTGCCTGCTTCTTTCGTCCTGCCGTTTCCTGCGAATTCCTCGAGCTGTCTTTGGATTTCATAATCAACGCTTCTTTCCAGAGCGCGGAAGCTGTTCAGGTTTTTGATTTCTACTATGGGTGTTTTGTATTCACTGCCGTCTTTGGTAATAACAAGATTGATGTTCGGCTCGAAACGCATTTGCCCCTTCTGCATATCCGCATTGGATACGCCTAAGTATCTGACTATTCGCTGCAGTTGGACAGCCGTCTCCCGTACTTCAGCCGAACTGTTCATATCCGGCCCGGTCACAATCTCCACTAATGGTGTGCCGGCACGGTTCAAATCAACCTGTGAAAAATCCTCGCCCGTGTGAAGGTTCTTCCCCGCGTCTTCTTCGAGATGAACTCTGGTTATACTGATTTTTTTCCTCTGGCCCGGCTCTGCTGCTATCTCTATAAAGCCGTTGCTGCCCAAAGGAGCCTCATACTGGCTTATCTGGTAATTCTTGGGTAAATCCGGGTAGTAATAGCTTTTCCTGTCCCATTTTGTCAATTCTGCTGTTTCGCAGTTAAGCGCAACAGCCGTCACAACAGCATATTCGAACGCTTCCTTATTCATTACCGGCAAAGCTCCCGGCATACCCAGGCACACCGGGCATACCCTGCTGTTGGGCGCCTCACCGAACCCCACCCCGCAGCCGCAGAACAGCTTGCTCTTCGTACAAAGCTGTACGTGAACTTCCAATCCTGCAACCACCTTGTATTCCAACTGGGTACTCATTTTTCTTTAACTGATAATATTTGGCTTTCTCCTGTGCCAATCGGTCTGTGACTCGTACATCCTTGCTATTCGCAGCAGTTTATCTTCGGTAAAAGCCGCCGTAAGTATCTGCAGTCCAATCGGCAGGCCCTTTTCATCGAAACCGCAGGGAATGCTGATTGCAGGTATGCCGGCCAAATTAGCTCCTATCGTATAAATGTCCGAAAGATACATCTGAAGCGGCTCGTTGATTTTTTCTCCTCTCTTGAAAGCCGTTGTCGGCGAAACCGGCATCATAATACAATCACAACTTTCAAACGCCCTGACAAAATCTCCCCGTATCAAATTGCGGACCTTAAGGGCCTTCAGATAATAAGCGTCATAATAACCGCTCGAAAGTGCGTAAGTTCCAAGCATTATTCGCCTTTTTACTTCATTGCCGAAACCTTCGGCACGTGTTTTCGAATAAACCTCGATATAGTCTTTGGCCTTTTCGCTGCGATGTCCGTAATGCACCCCGTCGTACCGCGCCAGATTACTCGAAGCCTCAGCCGTCGCTATCACATAGTAAGCCGCTATGGCATAGTCAAGATGAGGCATCTCTATTTCTATTATCTCCGCCCCCGCCTTTTTATATATCTCTAAGGCGTCGGTTATAGCTTTTTGCACCTCTTTGTCCGCCCCTGCATTAAACTTAGGCACTGTTGCAATTTTCAGCTTCTCTATCGGCTCATCGATTTTCTCGAGATAATCACAAATACCGGCGTATTCTTCACCCACGCTCGTACTGTCAGCCGGGTCATCACCGGCTATAACATTCATCATCAGCGCCGAATCTGCTACCGTTTGTGTTATAGGCCCGATTTGGTCGAGACTCGAGCCGTATGCCACAAGCCCGAACCTCGATACTCGCCCGTAAGTCGGCTTTAACCCAGCAACTCCGCAAAAACACGCTGGTTGACGAATCGAACCCCCCGTATCCGATCCCAGAGCTGCATAACACATCCCTGCCGCCACCGCCGCAGCAGACCCGCCGCTGCTTCCCCCCGGCACTCGGCTTGGGTCCCACGGGTTCACCGTAACCTTGAGCCCCGAGCTTTCTGTGCTCGAACCCATCGAAAACTCATCCATATTCGTCTTGCCCACTATCACCGCATCAGCCGCAAGCAGTTTTTCAACCGCCGTCGCATTATAGGGACAGTAAAAATCCTCCAGCATCTTTGAAGCGCAGGTTGTAACACCGAAGTTCGTGCATATATTGTCTTTTATCGCAACGGCAACACCCCCCAGAACCCCCACTTGTTTACCTGCGGCGATTTTAGCGTCTATCTCATCCGCACGGGCCAGTGCCTCTTCTTTGAATGTGCTGATATAAGCCCCGATGACAGGCTCGTAAGCCTCTATTCGCTCAAATAATGCTCCCGTCGCAGCGACACTTTTAATCCCCCTTGCTGCGATTTGCTCTCGCAGTTCTTTGGCGCTGTTCACTTCCATCTGGTTTTTTAGTCGCTATTTTTCTTAATCGGCTCTCCGGTGGCTTAAAAACCACTTGTAAAGCTCGTCGTTATTATAAGTTTCCGTCCACGAATCGTGTCCAGCTTCCGGATAAACCGTCAGCTTGACTTGCCCTCCGCAGGCTTTCAAAGCATTGACCATGTCCTCGGATTCTTTCAGGGGTACTACCTCGTCCTTTGCCCCGTGAAAAGCCCACACCGGTACATCTTTTAGTTTCTCAGCCAAAGCCGGTATCCCTCCGCCGCAAATCGGCGCCATAGCCGCAAAACGTTCCGGCTCCTCCGTAGCAAGACGCCACGCACCGTAGCCGCCCATACTCAATCCCGTCAGGTAAATTCGTTCCTCATCGACCTCATACCTGCCGACAATATCATCCAGAAGGTTTGTCAGCATATCAATTTCGTTGGGCCACCACTTCTCTTCCGGACATTGCGGCGATACGACAATAAACGGAAAATCCTTCTTCTTTTCTGCGATTTTCGGCGGGCCGTGAACTTTCACTTTTTCCAAATCGTCTCCGCGCTCCCCCGCCCCGTGCAAAAACAATATCAACGGCCATTTTTGTTCTTTTTCACCGTACCCCGCCGGCAAAAACAACAGGTACCGACAGCTTAGCGTCCTGGTTATTGTCTTTTCAAATACCTCCGAACGTTGAACGCCACGTCTAACAGACGGCCTTTTCATAATCTTTTCCTCCGGCACTGAGCATCCGACCCAAAACATTAAACTAAAAACCAAACACGTTAAATTAATTCTTCTCATTAATTCCCTCACATACTGACGCACTTTACCCTCCGGAACTGTCGTCGAGTATTTTCGGCACTTTGAAAAAGTTTCCCTCCCTTTGAGGCGCATTGCCCAGAGTCTTTTCGCTCCCCAGCGATTCTTTGATGCGGTCCTCACGAAAGCAGTTGCTCATCGGCAGACAATGTGCTAACGGCCGGACATTCGTCGTATCCAGCTCGTTCATTTTCGCCATATATTCCAGTATCGCCCCTAACTGGCCCGTAAATTCAGCCGCTTCCGCTTCGCTCAACTCAAGACGCGATAGCCTCCCGACCTTTATGACCTGCGCCATATTGATTTTCTCTGCCATTTTTTCCCCAAACAAAAAGCGAGGCTTTAGCCCGCCTCGCCGTTAATACAACTCCGCTAATATCGCTTATCAGCCCGCTGCCTCCTCAGCGGCTTTGTAATTTCTTTTGACAGGCTTCTGGATAAGTCCTATGCGTATAGCCTTCGCAGAAACCTTGACCCTGCACACCTTACCGTCGATAACTGCATGAACCTTTTGAATATTAGGTTTGAATTTCCTTTTGGTAACGCCCGTAATTCTTCTGCCGACACCGCCGAGATATTTTGCCTTGCCGCGACGGGAGATGCTCTGGCCCGCCGTCGTTCGTTTACCCGTAAAATAACACTCTCTGGACATCCTGACTTACTCCTGTTATATCAGCCAAAACTTCTGCTCAAACTTATGTAAAAGCTCCAGACTATATGAATTTATATCAAATTTGCAAGAACAAACACAATTTTAATGCGAAAAAAACCTTTTTTTTCCTTCGAACCCCTGATTACGCCCTCCAGGGCCGCTTTCGCTCTATCTTCTTCGACAGAATATTCTTCGCAATAGCCGCATCTTCTTCTATCTGAAAGTCGAACATCCCCGCTACCACAAAATCCGCCCCGTTCTTATAGGAGTACTTAAAAGCCTCCCTCGGACCAATTGCCCCTGCAGCCATCACCTTATAAGCAATCCACGGCTTTTCAACTTCCTTCATAAATTCAATCGTTTCCGCCGGCGTAGCGGACCAGTAATTATCTGCCTGGTTGCCCATTACGTCCTGATGCTGGTCTGCTCGTTTCGCCGACCAGTAATTACCGCTGTGCAGTGTTTTCATATAAAAATCTACTTCTATCCCCGCCGTTTCAACAAGAATCGGCACGTTTAACGAATGCCCTCCTATACCCGCGATTACTCCGTTGCTCTTAATAAACGAAATGGCTTTTTCAATCAAATCGCCCCGGTCGCTTTTCGCATAGTTATCTCCGCACCCGCCCTGGATAAAAACGCCTACCGCCCCGTTATCAATCGCTTTTTTCAGATTACCCGTCAGATCGTTTTCCGTCGAGTCCGCCTGTGCAAGCCATTGAATCTTTCCACCTCTTTCTTTCCAGTATCTTTTCAGTGTCCTGATTGTGTTTTCATCCCCCTTACTCGTTGCCACGTTTGCTATAACCGTATTTATCCCGTTCTTCTCGGATGCCTCCAGCGTATCCATCACTTTTTCATCTGTAAAATAATGCTTTAACAACGTCGATACATACATCAGGTCCCTGCTGTGCGCATAGCCGTTAATCAAATTACCGCCGCATATTAACCGGCTGATTTTAACATTCCCGATTTTACCCATCGGCAGCCCTTGACCGCCGGTCTCTAATACCGGCTTCTTTGACTTGTTGCTCTCTTGTGCGAGTAGTGCTTTTTCTTCAAGACTAAGACCAATCGCCGCACCAGCCGAAGCGGCGGCAATAGACCTCTTCAAAAATCCTCGCCTGTCCAATTGTTCTGACATAGCTGATATCTCCTTATTTTAGAGATTATTTTTCTTCTCTTTTGCAGCATTATACCACTAACCGTTTGTTCTTAAAAATGCAAACCGTATTTTCCTCTTCGAGTCATCCCCTCCACGGCCGCTCTCTCTTAACTTTGCCTAATATCTCTTTTGCTATTGCTGCGTCCTCACGAATCTGAAAGTCGAACATCCCCGCAACTATGAAGTCGGCCCCGTTATTAAATGCGTAAGAAAAACCTTCTCGCGGCCCTATCGCCCCAGCCGCCATAACCTTAAATGCAAGCCACGGTTTATCGACCTCCTTCATAAATTTTATCGTTTCCTCCGGAGTCATCGACCAGTAATTATCATCGGGGTTGTCCGTAACGTCCCTGTCCTGCCCCGCCCGCCTCGCCGACCAGTAATTCCCGCTGTGTAGAGTTTTCATATAAAAATCCGGCTCCAGCCCCGCCGTTTCGCAGTCAATAAGCACGTTCAGCGAATGGGCCCCGATTCCCGCGATGACTTTGTTACCCTTCATAAAATCCAGCGTCTCACCGAGAATATCCACACGCCCCTTTTGAATATGCCTGTCCGCAATGTCCCCCTGTATATAAACCCCGATGGCCCCGCTGTCCACCGCCACTTTCGTATCGTCCGTCAACTGCCGTTTTATCTGTGCAATCCATTGCATCTTCCCACCGCGTTTCCAGTGTTTCTTCAATACCCTGAGCGTCTTCTCATCAAACCTCAGCACAGCCGTATTTATCCCGTTCTCCTCGCACAGCTCTAAGGTCTCGATAATCTTTTCATCTGTAAAATACTCCTTTAATAACGCCGACACATAAGTCAGGTCCCTGCTGTGTGCAATCCCGCTAAGCAAGTTCCCGCCGCAGATTAACCGGCTGATTTGGATATTGCCGATTTTGCCCATCGGCAGATTATTGCCGCCCGCCTCCGGTGCCGCCTTCTTCTCGCGCCTGCCTTCTTCTGCTAACAGAACTTTCTCTTCGAGGCTCAAAGCAAAGGCCGCTCCTGCAGATGTTATTGCGGATTTTTTCAAAAATCCTCGCCTGTCAATTTTCTCCGACATTGCCGCTGTCCTTAATTTTTTTTTGTCGCCCCTCACGCTAACCACGGCCGCTCTCTGTTTACGTGACCTGACAGTATGTTCTTTGCAATAACAACATCGTCCTTAATCTGAAAGTCGTACATCCCCACAGCCATAAAGTCTGCCCCGCTCTCGAAGGCGTACTTAAACCCGTCTTTCGGATAAGTCACACCCGCCCCCAGAACCTTAAAGGCTATCCACGGCCGTTTGATTTTGCCCATATACTTGATTACTTCATCCGGCTCATCGCAGTTATAATCCGACGTGTTCAGCGTCTTGAAATAGAAGTCCGGCTTTATACCTGCCTCTTCCACGTCCTTCGTAACGTCTAATTTATGAGACCCTACCCCTGCGATTAATCCGTTCTTCTGAATAAACTCCACAACCTTGCCTAACAAATCGACTTGACCGTTCTCCCAGAACCTGTCCCCGACTCCGCCCTGCATAAACGCCCCGACCGCTCCGTTATCGATGGCAGATTGGATATTCGTTGTCAGGTCTTGTACCTTGGGATACGTTTGTGCTATCCACTGTATCTTGCCGCCCTCTTTTTTCCAGTATCTGTTAAGTATCCTGATAGTGTCTTCATCGGTCCTCAGCACTGCCGTATTTATCCCGTTTTCTTCGCATATCCGAAGAGTCTCGATTATCTTATCGTCCGTAAAATAGTGCTTCAGAAGCGATGATACGTAAATCAGGTTTCTGCTGTGGGCAAACCCGCTTATCAGGTTGCCCCCTATCATTAACCTGCTGATTTTAAGCTTCCCGATTTGACCCGTTTGCAGTCCCTTGACCCCCGTTTCTTTGCTCTCGCCTGCCTTTTCCGTCTCTTTTGCCAATAGCGACTTCTCTTCGAGGCTAAGCCCCAATGCAGCGCCAGCCGACAAAATACCCGATTTCTTCAAAAACTCGCGACGTCCTATGTTAGTTGACATAACTGACTCCTTTTCGATTGGCTTCTATACTAATACCTCTTTTCACATCATTTAGCCGCATTATAACATAAAATTCTGATATTAAAAGCGCAAATCCTCTTTTCTCCCAAAAACCACCCCACACACCCAATACATTCATACTTTCCCCCCAATAACCTTGTCATCCCCGAGCGCAGTGAAGCGAAGTCGAGAGATCTATTAAAAAAAGTCCCGCGAAGCGGCTTCCTTCTCAGTTAGCCCCCGAACGACAGTTCGCGGGGTTTTAATCTATCGCGAACAATTCCTTGGGTCCCGATGCTTCTCCGACCATTATTCCCCTTTTGAATTTTAAATATTTATTTTCCCTTTGCCTTTTCTCTTCTTTTCTTGTATTATATTTCCCTAAAAGCGGAAACACCAATGAGCGAAAAACACCAACGAAATTAAATATATGAAAATGGAACCGAACCAGTGGCTAAATTACTATAAAAGTATTGTATAGCTCTGCCACAGGTATTATTATGTTGGGTCATTAAAATTAAGGATTACAATGGCATATTCATTTATTGATTTAGCAGCAGATGTTCTCAAGTCTGAAAAAATGCCTTTAACTGTGCCGCAGATTTGGGAAATAGCCAAGCAGTCTCCTTTTATTTCTAAACTCAAGACTAAAGGAAAAACACCTTGGGCATCTCTTGGTGCAAGACTATACGTTGATGTAAGGGACAATCCTCAATCCAAATTTATTCAAGTAGGCAAGCGTCCTGCCCGTTTTTTCCTGAAGACAAGAAAGTCTGAGTTGTCTGAAATGATACTTCTGAAACTCGAAATTGCAGAGGTTAAGAAAAAATTTCCAGTTACGTCCTATGACGAACGTGACCTTCATGCATTACTTTCCTACTTTGTCTATGCTAATCCAACATTTTCTCGTGGCCGTAGAATCTTTACTAAAACAATATTTCATGAGGCATCAAGAAGGAAGGGATTTAATGAGTGGTTGCATCCAGACCTAGTCGGAATTTATCTACCAATCGATGATTGGAAACAGGATGTAATAGAGTTCAATAGGCTGTTAGACAATAATTCCATAAGACTTTTCTCGTTTGAGATTAAGAAAAGTCTATCCAAAGGAAATTACAGGGAATCATTCTTCCAAGCTGTATCTAACTCATCTTGGGCACATGAAGGTTATCTTGCAGCTGTCGATATCACTCAGGACGATGATTTACTGGCTGAACTTGAGCGCCTATCTACCTCATTTGGTATAGGAATTATTCAACTGAAACTAACGGACTTCGACTCGTCATGTGTATTATTCCCAGCGAAAGCAAAACAAGTTTTGGATTGGGAAACGGTCAATAAGCTCTGTGACCAAAACCGAGATTTTGAGAAATTCATACAGGATGTAAAAATAGATTTTGACTCTAAACGGGTACACGGTTCAGAATATGACAGCATTGTCAAAGACCCAATTAAGTACATAAAAGATAAACTCAAGATCGAACAAGAGGATTGAGGAGATTTCGCTGTTCAGTTAATCGTTTGACTGCAGGGCAACGCAATATTGGGCGAGTATTGAAGTAGCAACGGGAACTTCTTAAACAGGTGGCATAAAATCAGTGGAAACATATGCCATAGGTAACATATTGTATATTATTATGTTAGACATAAAGGGTGAGCATGGATATTTATTCACGTCCATTTAGAATCGTATTGGATATGATCGGCCTACTAGTCGCAGTGTGCGGAATAGCGCTTACGTTTGCGCATGAAGCTTATGTCGTCGGCATTCTGCTCGTGGCAATTGTGGTGGGTCTTGCCATAGCTTTGATCAGGCATATACGCGCTAAGGATTTTCGTTATCATACTCTTCATCATTATGTTGAAATATTGGACCCTCTGGGACGCATTACTATTTGGCGCAAGGAAATATATGCCACTCCACTCGAAAGAAACATACGTATATGGCAGGATCACCTTTTTCATGCGAGTGGATCTCTGCATTTTGAATCTACAAATATTGGCCGTCTGGTGAGTTCGGAATAGGAAGGTGGTGCGCCATCAGTCACAACAGTTTTTGACTCTCCTCTAGAAGTTGGCAAAAAAATTCACAAGGTTCTAACGATACATTGCGAAGATTGCTTTCCTAAAGAAAAAGAATCTATTTCGTGGATACCTATGCACCGTTTTGAAGAAATGGGCTTCCATGTGACTCTTCCAAAGGAACGTCCTTGCAAAGGTCAGCCCAAGACCATGTGCTATACCGGTATATCCTCAGAACAATTGAATGGTACCGAAGTTTCTGAACACGGTACGAGACTTGATGTAGTGATTACCTGTCCAAAACCGGCCGGGAAATACGTCATGTTTTGGGAGTGGTAAATCACCAACAATCTACACCCCGCTGTTGCTGCCTTCTGCTCGGAAGCTGTTTTATCCGTGCGCCTGCGGCGTACTTACTGGAGGTTTCCTCGTTGCGGCCTCCGCCAACAACAGCTAACGTTTTCTTCGTGTGTTTCGTGAGCTTCGTGTTTCCAAAAATTAAAACTAAAAATTTATTATTTTCTTCTTTCCCACTTCCCCCATCTTCTCCATTCTAACATTTTAACCAACCTCATTTTGACAGGGAAATTTTCCCCCACAAAATCTTACCTATTTTAACATTGGAGGAGCCATTTGTATCAGGTGTGCAATTTTGTGCGCTTTTTTGCACAAAAGCGTGTCATTTTTTCGCTTTTTTTTCAATTTTTCCGCTTTTTGTGCGTTTTTTCGTCTTTTCTTTGTCATTTTGTGACTTTTTTTGACGTTTTTTAAACCACCACCCCCATTTTTAGCCTAAAATCAAGGGTGACAAAAATCCACCCACCCCCATTTTTAGCGCGATTTTTCACCATTTTCAACACAATTGACAATTTATGCCTTAGGCACCACCCCTGTTTTTTTTCTAAGGTTCTCTACCTCTTTTTTGCTCAGCGCCCTGAATTTCCCCACCCCAATGCCTCGTTCAGTCAGTTTACCTATCTGCGTTCTTTTCAGCGATTTCACTCTCAGCCCCACATTCGCCAGCATCCTCCGCACCTGTCTGTTAAGTCCTTGTCTGATAGTGATTTCCAGCAGTGATTCCTTTTCGCTCCGCTTCAATATCTTCACTTTCGCCCTCCCCGTCCTGCCTTCGGCCATCCAGACTCCTCTTTTTAGCTTCTCTACCTTCTCCCCGACTGCTTGTCCTTTAACCCTGGCGACGTAAGTCTTTGCTATTTCATATCTTGGGTGCGTCAATCTGTTTGCCAATTCGCTGTCATTGGTCAGAATTATCAGCCCTGTAGTATCGATATCGAGCCTGCCGACGCAGAAAATCCTCTCCCGGCTGGGAACCATATCTATGGCTCTTTATCTCCCCTCAGGGTCACTATTGGTACAAATCACCCCTTTTGGCTTATTAAGGAGGAAATAAACCTTCCTCTCTGCCGATATCCTTTTGCCATTTACCGTTATTATGTCATTTTCCGGCTCCACAAATGCCGGCAGCCTATCAACAACCTTTCGATTTACCCGCACAGCCCCCTCTAAAATCAGTTCTTCGCACTTTCTCCGCGAATCCACTCCCGCCGCCGCCAAAACTTTCTGTAATCTTACCGCACTCATAACAGGTTTCTCATTGCTTTCTTTTTCTCGATTGG
>Ga0307378_10010793_pt1 | contig 11831 bp, 9 predicted proteins | sample UN1MG_FD_202238 | JGI IMG/M metagenome (GOLD analysis project Ga0307378, IMG submission 202238) | Soil microbial communities from Risofladan, Vaasa, Finland - UN-1 | ecosystem: Environmental > Terrestrial > Soil > Coastal area > Acid sulfate soil | place: Finland: Risofladan, Vaasa | collected...
ATCGACCACGAGACGGACCTGTCCGGGCTCGGCCGGGCGCTGGCGAGCCACCAGCGACGCCGCGGCGCACGGCCGAAGCACCATCCGCGCCGGCTTCAGCCCGGCCGACCGGCAAATCGCGCGGACCGCGTCGACCCGTTCCGCGCTGATGGCGGCGGCCAGCACGTTGCGGGGCTGCGCCGGATCTTCATCGAGCGAGAGGAAGTCGAGCGGCCAATCCTCCCCCAACGCGTTGAACTCCCGCATCGCCTGAAAACGGACCAGCTCCGGCAACTCGTCGTCGGGGGCGGGGGGCAGGGAAAGACGCCGCAGCTCGACGGCGCTGCGTCCGACCGCCACCAGCGCGGGCATGCGGCCGAGATGCCGGGCGGCCAGGGCGGCGGCGATCCGCTCGCCGACGTCGACCTCCGGGGCCTCCGCGTCGGATGGCCCACTCCGGAGGTCCACCACGAAGGCGTGCTCGAACGCGACTCGGCCGCCACGCGACGTGGCCACCGCCACGCGCGCCTCGTCGTCGTTCCATTCCAGGGCTAGCAGTCGGGGCATGGGATACCGCGGGGGTTAGAGCGCTAACTGACCTATATCCGAATACGGTTTGCGGATTCTGCGAGTTCTGGCGAACGGCGTGAATGGTCAGGACCAAGTGGGGCACGATTCCATCGTGCCTGGCACGTTGGAAACGTGCCCCACGGCCATATCGCGACAGTTGTTCTTTCCGCGATCCTTAGGTGCCGGGCAAATCGACGCCGGGCCGTTCGCAGGCGAGGGGCCGTATGCCTTGGCACGGAGCTGTCCGACGATCTTCCCCTATACTCAGCCTAATCGGTGGCCTTGGTGGAATCTACTACCAATCGGGGGCCTGGACGCCCAGCGTTTCCGGGGGGTAGCCGGGGCCCAGGTGGCTCAAGTCTCTCCAGAAGACGACCCGGGCGGGGCTTTGGGAGGCGTCGAGCAGGACTTCGATCCGCGCCGTGGGGCCTTCCTCGTCGAAATAGCCGACCACCTGGGCCCGGTACACGCTCCCGCCCGCGGTGACCAGCGGCATCAGCAGCTTCATTTGCTCCAGCGTGACGACCCCCTCGCAGAGGAGCCAGGTTTCGTGCCGGTGGTACGACTCGGCGGCGGCGGGGTCCGGTTGGCGACGGCTGATGATCTCGTCGACGACCTCGCTGGTGAGGCCGGGGATGCCGGCGAGGATCGTCTCGGGGGCCTGATTGATGTTGATCCGCGCCGGAATGCGCTCCGATTTGGTGGCCGTCAGGTAGTCCATCAGGGTCGGCAGGTAGGTGAGGTAGCTCGCCAGGTCATCGGCGAAGGGGCTTTCGAGGATCTTCGACTCCTCGCCTTCCTGGCCCTGGCTCCCTCCTTGGCCTTGCGAGCCCCCCTGGTTCCCGCCCTGATTCTGCGATTGCCCTCCTTCCCCGCTTTGTCCTTGGCTCTCTCCTTCCGTCTCTTGGGTCACTTCGACTTTCGTGCCGATGAGATCGAGGATCGTCGTCAGCTTGTAGTCACCCGACTGCGAAAGATCGAGATCGTCGACGGTGTAGCTTGTTTCGCCCTCGTCGTCGGTGTCGCTCGGTCCGTACCGCCGCAAGGCGACGATGAACGTCGCCCACTGCTCGTCGAGGACCTCGGCCAGCTCGTCGTGGAGCGTTTCCAGGTCGTCCTGGTTGACGTAGATCTTGGGCTCCCCGTCGGGCCGGACGTTGGATTCCAGGCTGTAGAGCGTCAGGTAGGCGGCCCAGCCGCGGGTGAGGGAGCCGTCGGAATTGTCGATCCCGGAGACCTCCGACGGGTCCGGCTCGGTCGAGTCGGCCTGCCCGTTGCGGTTCGCGTCGACGCCGAACAGAAGCCACGGGGTCACGTCGCGGACCAGCAGCAGCTCCTCGACCGTTTCCAGCGGCCCGTTCTTGGGGGCGTAGGGCGGATCGAGCGAGGAGTAGTAATCGACCTCGGCGCCGTACTCGCGGGTCTCGTCGTCCGAGTCGATCCAGTCGAGGATCGCGTCGGCGACGTCTTCGGTCATGCCGGGCAGCGCCATGAGGATCTGCCGGCCGCCGTTCTCGACGCCCGCCTGCTGGGCGTACTTGTCCAACAGCAGGATCGCGTTCAGATTCAGTCGCGTCGATTCGTCTTCCAGGCCGTAGCGGACGCCGGTGCAGCTTCCGTCTTCGATCAGGGGAGCCACGAAGGTGAACCGTCCGCGGGCGCGGGCGAGCTCGTCGTCGATCACCAGGACGCTGCGGAATCGGTCCGGATTGTCGTACGAGCCGCCGGCCTCGTCCCGGGACTCTTCATCTTGGCCCAAGAACAGCCGCGCCATCTCCACGCCCGATTCGGCCAGCGCCTGGGCCTGGGCTTGCCGGCCGGAGAGGTTCGCCGCCTCGTGCTCCACGAGCATCAGCTCCGAGAAGGTCAGCGCCCCGAGGCTCAACACGGCGATCACCACCAGGACGAGGATCAGGATCATGCCGCGGCGGGAGCGGCGAGTCTCGGCCGTCATCTCGTTGCCAGGCTCCGCCTGGCAGCGCAATGCCTCACCCTCGTTCCCAGGCTCCGCCTGGGAACGCAATGCCTGGCAGGCTCTGCCTGCCGTCCCTGTGGCGTCGTCTCGTGGGCGCTCGTCGCGGCGTCGGTTGGTCGCGTCCGAGGCGGAGCCTCGGGGTAGTGCGTTCCCAGGCAGAGCCTGGGAACGAGGGGCGAATCGTCGGATAGGTGGGCGGGTCATCGCGCGGACTCCTCCCCGGCGGAGCCGGACTCGGTCGAGCCGGACTCGGTCGTTTCGGTCGTTTCGCTCGCTTCGCCCGACTCTTCCGTTCCCTCGGACGTTTCGTCACCGGACGACGCGTCGGCGGCCAGCAGGTGGATGATGCGCGAGTAGGTGAGCGACACCTCCTCCCCTTCTTCGTCGACGCTTTGAGTCGTTGCGGTCACCTCACTCGGGTCGCGGATGGGCCGGATCGTGAGCGTAACCTCCACGGCGACGGGCAGGGCGCCGGCCTCGCCGGAATCCCAGGAGTCGACCCACTCGGTGCCGTCCCAGTAGCGAAAGGCGATCGCGGAGACCTCGGGGGCAATCGGCGTGACGTCGGAGTCGTCGTCGATCTGCCCTTGCCCGGAAGCCCACAAGCTTGCGGCCCGATCCAGCTCGCGGCGGACCAATCCACCCGACGGCGTGCCGTCGGCCGCGTAGCCGGTTTCGTCCTCGGATTCCACGACGTAGTAGGTAACCGTCTTCACGTCGCTGATTCGGTCGACCGTGGTCGAGCCTTCGGTCGACGTGTAGAGGGAGTCGAACTGGTCGAGTCGAGGGAGGATTCCCACGTCGACTTGCAGCCGGTCCGACTCGCCGTAGACGCCGGGAGTGGCCTGCGGCGTCGCCGATTCGGCCGAATCCCCCGTCCCCTCCGATTTGGAATCCTCGGCTCCCTCGCTCTCGTCGCTCTTCTCCTCGGCGGACTCCCCCGGTTCGGAGCCACCCGAGTCCGCCCCTTCCTTGGCGCCGCCTTCCGAATCGGCGGCTCCCTCGGTGCTCTCCCCGGCTACCGTTTCCGCGCCCTCGGCGGCTTGGGCGGCGGCCGATTCGAACTCCTTTACCAGCTCCGCCATCTGGAGCGGATCCTTGGTAACGGCGCAGCGCAGGTCGTCGGCAATGCGGCGCAACAGGACCCGGGCGAGCTGGGCTTCTTCCACGTTGCCCCGGCTCCGGTCGACCACGCGCAACTGGAAATCGACGGCCATGCCCACCGCGAGCAACACCAGCGAAGCCAACGTGAGGCTCAACAAGACCTCGATCAGCGTGTAGCCCGGACGAGGACGGCCGATCGGCGCGGTGGACGCAGCGGATCGACCGCTCGCCGCTCGCTTCCCGCCGCCCAGGTTCCTCACCGCGGACTCCATGCTCATGCTCTCTAGAAGGTTTGACTCTGATCCACGACCCAGCGGACCAGCGAGAACTCGACCGGGCGCCTTGTCTCGGGCAGATCCTTGGTCACGGTCACGCGGACTTCCATCAGGCCCTCTTCGGCGGCCGGGTTCACCTCGATCGAGTAAAGCCACTCGGACTCGGCCTGGTCCTCGGTCGGCTCGAAAGGAGCGCTCTCTTGCGCCTCGGCGGCGATCAGCCCGGCGGTGATCTCGGCCATCTTGCTCTGGCACAAGAGCTGCGCCTGGGTCAAGTCGCGGGCCTTTTCCGCCTGGCGCATGCCCAGCCGCGACAACTCGCCCAACGTGGCGATCGCCCCGCACAAGATCGCCAGGGAGAGAATGACTTCCAACAGGGTGAATGCGGCCCGGGCACCTCGGGTGCCGGTTCTGCCGCGTGGGGACTTGGCTCTCATGGCTAGTGGCCCGTCCAAGCTGAATCTACGGGTGCCACGGTTGGCTTGTCCAACCGTGCTTCCGGCACTGCTGGGCAAGCCAGCAGTGGCACCCAGCCTGCAAACTTGAGAGGGACAGACCACTGGCCCGTCAGTCCGTACCGTGTGAGTTGGGTGCCACTGGCGTCTCGCCAGTGCGTCCACGAAAGCACGGGCAGGATGCCCGTGCCACCCACAAGCTAACGGTTGACACACCACTAGAGCTCCTCGGCGGAATAGACCTCTCCGACCGTGATCACGCCCGTCAGGCCCCGCAGCGACAGCTCGACGCAGCGGTCGTACTCGTTTTTGAGAACGACCGTCGCGGTGGAGGCGCTGCCGTCGGGATAGAAGAGGATCGGCTCGGACCAGCCCTGGCCGCCGTCGACCGACGGGGCTTCCTCCAGCGTGAGCGACTCGGCCCGGGCGTCGGTGGCCGTCTCGCCGGAGAGGAAGGTAATTTTTTCGGGCAGACGGGGCTCGGCCCCGAGCATGAAGGCCGGGTCGGTCTCATAGTCGCTTGCGCCGGCGAGTCCGTCGGCCGACTGGGCGCCCGCCACCGACTCCGGGCCGGCGTACGTCTGGATCGAGTAGCGGTCGCCTTCGATCGAGTAGCGGAAGACGAGGGTCTCGCCGGTCGACATCGCTCGGATCCGTGCCCGGCCCCACACCACGCGGACCAGGTCGGCCGATTTGCGGAGCCGCTGGTTGGACAAGGGGCGCTCCAGCGACGGCCACGCGATCGACGCGATGGCCACCAGCAAACAGAGCACCAAGAGGACCTCCACGAGCGTGACCGCGTGCCGGGGACGACGAGATGGCGACGGGCGGACGGCGATCACGGCAGGCTACTCCTCGACCATCCAGTTACCGATGTCGTCCTCGGTTCCATCCTGACCGTCGGGGCCGAACGACCAGATGTCGGGCCAGTCTTCCTGGTTCTTGCCCGGATACTCGTAACCGTACGGTTGGCCCCAAGGGTCCTTGGGCACCTCGCTGTCCAGATACGGTCCGAACCATTTGTCCTGGTTGGGCAGATCGGAGGGCGTGTGGCGCAGGGCGTCGAGCCCTTGGGACGACGAGGGGAAGTCGCCGATGTCCAGCCGGTAGGCCTGGAGCGGCGTTTTGTACGCCTTGATTTGGGTCTTGGCCGCGTTGATGAAGGCCTTGCGCTGGATCGGCCCGTAGGCGGTCACGGCCAGCGAGGCGATGATCACCAGGATCACCAGCACCAGGAGCACTTCGACCAGCGTGAAGCCGCGGCGACGTCGGCGCCGTTTCGGGGAATTCGTCATGGGCTCTCTTCTCCTCTGAATATGCAGTTGCTCGTTGATTGGCTCACGCTCGTCAGCCCCCGTTTCTCGCCCCAACCCCCCACCCCCCACTCCCTACTCCCCACTCACAACGTCATGCTCATCTTGAACATGGGCAACAGAAGCGCAACGACAAGCACCAGCACGACGCTGGCGAGCATCACCAACAAGAGCGGCTCGAGCAGGCGGACGGCCAGCTCGAGCTGGCGCCAGGTGCGGCGCTCCAGGGAGTTGGCGATGTCCAACAACACGGTTTCCAGGGTGTTCGATTCCTCGGCCACGGAGATCATCTCCACGATCGTGGGCGGGAAATGCCCGCAGGCGGCCAGCGGTCCGGCCAACGACTCGCCGGCCGAGATGTTTTCGGTCGCCCCATGGATCGCTTGGGCGAGCACGCGATTGGCCGCGGCCTCCGCGGAGATTTCCAGCGAGCGGAGGATCGGCACGCCGTTGTGGAGCAGGGTGCCGAGCACGCGGCAGAACCGGGCGACGGCCAGGTTCGAGAAGATCTTCCCGGCCAGCGGCATTCGCAGCTTCACCAGGTCGCGCCAAGTCCGGCCCCGGTCGCTGATGAGCCACTGCCAGGCGAACGCCCCAAACACGGCCGCGCCGAGCAAGACCCAGAGGATATAGTCCCCGATGAACCGGCTGAGGCCCAACAGCCATTCGGTCAGGATGGGCAGCTCCCCGCGTTCGCGCAGGCGGTCGAAGAGGGTGTCGAACATGGGGACGAAGAACACCAGCAGGACGACGACCACGATCGACCCGAACGCAGCCAGGACGCAGGGATAGGTCACCGCGCCCACGGTCCGGCTTTTGAAGTCGGCCTGAGTTTCCGTGAAGCTGGCCACGTGGGAGAGGGCCTCCTCCAGAAACCCGCCTTCCCCGCCGGCGCGGACCATGCTCACCGCCATCTCCCCGAACACGCGGCGGTGCCGGTTCATCGCCTGGGCCAGCGTGGACCCCTCCTCGACCCCGCGGTGGACCTGGCAGAGGACCTCCTTCAGCCCGGCATGCGAGGTCTGCCGCCGGAGCACCTCCAACGCCCTCAACAGGGGCACGCCGCTTCGCAGCAGGTCGGCCAACTGTCCGTAGGTCGTGGCCAGCAACTGGGCCGGCACGCGGCGGACGCGACCGGCTTCGGCCGCCCCCGTCTCCCCCCGCACGTCGACCGGAAACAGCGACCGCCCGGCAAGCGCAGAAACTGCCTCCTGCCGCGTGGCGGCGGTGACCACGCCGGTGACCTTCTCTCCGCTGGGGTCGCGAGCGACGTAGTTGAACTCAGGCATGGGACTCGCAACGGACTATGGATACTTGAGGATCAGTCAATCGCAGCGTGCGTGCTCGCACGCACGCGGAATGGGCTTGTTTTCGCCAAAAAACGTCACCGACGCGTGGGTGCAAGCACCCACCCTGCCACTACCTGAAGATCAGCGATGAGCGGTACGCGCCGTCGGGCACCGGCTCATTTTGGCTTATTCTGCCCGTAAGTATTCTCCTTCGTCACGCGCACGACCTCCTCGACCGTCGTACGCCCGACCAGGACTTTTCCCCATCCGTCCTCTCGCATGGTCCGCATCCCCTGCTCGCGCGCCGCCTGCGTGATGTCCCAGGCATTGGCGCAGTCGTGGGCGAGCTTGCGGACTTTGGGGGTGGTCACCAACAGCTCGAACAACCCCAGCCGACCGCGATAGCCCAACTGCCGGCACGCGCGGCAGCCGACCGCGCGATAGAGCGTCGCGCCGTCCGCAAGCTGATCGTGGGGGAAGTCGTCGGGCAGCTCCTCCGGCTGGGGCCGATAGGGCTGCCGGCACTCGGGGCACAACGTGCGCACGAGCCGCTGTGCGATCACCGCCTCCAACGTGCTGGCCACCAGGAACGACTCGACCTGCATGTCGATCAGTCGCGTGTAGGCCCCGGCCGCGTCGTTGGTGTGCAAGGTGCTGAACACGGTATGCCCGGTCAACGACGCCTGGATCGCGTTCTCGGCCGTCTCCAGGTCGCGGATCTCGCCCACCAGGACCACGTCCGGGTCGTGTCGCAGGATGCTCCTGAGCGAAAGGGCGAAAGTGAGCCCGATCTTCGTATGGACCTGGATCTGGTTGATTCCCTCCAATTGGTACTCGACCGGGTCCTCGGTGGTGATAATCTTCGTCTCGGGACTGCGAATCTCCAGAAGCGATCCGTAGAGCGTGGTCGTCTTGCCGCAGCCGGTGGGGCCGACCGCAAGAATGATCCCGTGCGGCAGATGGATCATTTCCCGATAGGTCTCGTAGACCTCTTCGTCCATGCCCAGCTTGGAAAGCGTGAACTCCATCTGGCTCTTATCCAAGAGCCGGAGCACGAGCCCTTCGCCGTGGATCATGGGGATCACCGACACGCGGACGTCGACCTGCCGGCCGGCCACCTTCAACTGGATGCGGCCGTCCTGCGGCAGGCGGCGCTCGGCGATGTTCAGCCGGGCCATGATCTTCAGGCGACTGATGATCGCCGCCTGGAAGCGATTGATCTCCGCCGGGACCGGCTGGGGCTGCAACACGCCGTCGATCCGGTAGCGGACCCGAAGGCCCGACTGCTGCGACTCGATGTGCACGTCGCTTGCGCGCACGTCCAACGCTTCCAGAAGGATCTCGTTGACCAGCCGCACCACGGACGGCTCCTGGGCCATTTCGGACAGCTCGGAGCCGTCGGTCTCGATCTCGTCCAACAGCTCGACCTGCTTGTCGGCGGTTTGGGCCAACAGGCCCTCGACCGTTTCGCTGCCGACGCCCAGGTGCGTCTTGATCAGTCGTTCGATCTCGTTTCGGGTGGCCAGCACGGGGACGACCGTCTGGCCGGTGGCCACTTCGAGCTCGTCCAACGGGTAGAGGTTGAACGGATCGCTGGTCGCCACGACCAGCACGCCCTTGCGCTGATGGACCGGGAACAGGGACTCGCGATGCATGAACCGGGGAGGGAAGCCGTCGAGGTTCGCCGCCTGGATCTCCATTTCCGAGAGGTCGACAAACGCCAAGCCCAACTCGTCGCCCAATGCCTTCAGCGCGGCCTCCTCGGTGACGAAGCCCAACTCCACGGCCACCTGATCCAATCGTGCGCCATCCGAGTGGGACCGTCGCACCACCTCGAGCTGCCGATCGTCGAGGAGTCCTTTCTTCAGCAGGATCTCACCAGGTTCCATCGCCTACTCTCACTATCTCCCGGGACGATTCGCGTCGCCGCTACGCGGATTCTCCGGCTGGACTTCCGCCCCCGAACGCGCCAATTGTCCCGGGGCCCTCCCGCGAAGACTACCCTCCACGATAAGGAGTATTCCCCCGCTTCGTCCAGGGTATTCCTCACCTTCGGCCAATAAATCGACATCCCCCGGGGCGACCCCAAAAGGGCCGTTCCGGGGGCATGCCGGGGTGCTCAATCAATCTGGCCGCGGGCCAATACCTCAATCTGGGTAGCGGCCGTCCCGCCGGGTCGTGCCGGCGACCGGTGTGCGGCCTATCGTTCGCCGCGTGGTCGACGGGGGCGGTCTCCGCCGCGTTGGCCTTCGCCGCGTTGACCCTCGGGACGCCGGAATTCAAACGGTTCGCCCATCAGGTTCGGCATCATGGCCTTCTGATCGTCGGTGAGGACGCCCATGGCGTTCTTTTGGGCTTCCGACTGGACTTCGCGAAACTTCTCGCCGAGTTGCTCCATCTTCTCGCGAGCCTTCGCACGTTCCTCCTCGCTCATATCGCGAAATCCCTGGAACATCGCCTGCCGTTGCTCGCCGAATTCCTGCATTTTCCTATTGCGCCCTTCGATGGCTTCCTTGACTTTTTTCTGCTGATCTTCGGTGAGACCCAGTGCCTGGATGATATCCGCCCTGACCATCGCGTCGACGCCCTGACGCTGGACTTCAAGCTGCTTGAGGCGCTTGAACTGCGGTTTGTCGAGGATTTCCGCAATCTGCTTCTCGATCCCCGGGGCCCGTTTCTCGGCTTCCTTGCGGGCCTTCTCCATGGCCTCCTGCATCCTCTCCCTTCGCTGTTCCTGGGTCAGGTCCTGCCCGCTCTCTCGGTCGGGGAATAATCCCCGCATCTCTTCCCGGAGCTTTTCGCCGAGATCTCGCAGCTTCTCTTGCTGCGTTTCGGTGACTTTGAGCTCCTCGCGGACTTGTTCCATGCCGAGCAGTCCCACCAGGCCGCCGCCCATCATTCCGGGGCCGCCACGCCCCCCCATAAAACCGCCGGGCCCGCGTCCGCCCGGTCGTCGGCCACCCCCCGGCGGCTGGGCGCCCGCCGCCGCCATCACGAGGGCCCCGATCAGAGCCGCCGAGGCGAGCAACTGAAGACGAGGAAATCGGGTCATGTTGGACTCCTTCTTGCTGAACTGAGAACTGAGACAGATACCAGACGATGGGTCCCCCGCGGCCCCTACCAGCTTGGTAAACCCCGCCAGGGCCGGCAAGTTCCGCTATCTGCTCAAGAGTCCGAAACCTGGCGACGGTTGCCGGGTTCTTAAGAGTATCCCCCTTTTCAATACGCTTCCGAGTCGCCGATGCTGTCCGGAATATCCCCCACGAGTGGGTAGAATAGGTCTTATTGTCCCCGTTTTCTTGCTCGGAGACGACCACGATGAGGAACCTCACCATCCTGTTCGCCGTTGCGGCCATTCTGGTCTCCGCCTTCGAAGCGGCGGGCCAAAGGCGTGGTGATCGGGACCGAGGCGGGTTTGGCCGACCCGATGGCGGATTCCAAGACCGAGGTCCTTCGGGAATGGAATCGCGGCGGGGAGGGCCCTCTGACATGCGTCGCCCAGAAGGGGGCCCGCCCGGAACGGAATTTCGACGGGGAGGACCGCCGGACATGGGTCGTGGCGGCGGAGGCCCGCCCGGAATGGAGTCTCGACGGGGGGGGCCGCCGGACATGGGTCGTGGCGGCGGAGGCCCGCCCGGAATGGGGGATCGAGGCTATGACTCGCACGGAGATCGCTCTTCAAGATTCGAGGGCTTCTTGCGGAGTATGGACGCCAACGGAAACGGGGTGATCGAGCCAAGCGAGGTACCGGAAGAACGCCGGGGCATGTTGCGCTACATGGCCGGCAGGATGGGGTTGGATCCCGAGAAGCCGATTCCCTTGGACCAGGTGCGCCAACGCATGAATAGAAGCGATCGGGATCGGGACGAGGAACCAGGCTCGGGCAAGTCGGCCGACGAGCCGGAACCCTTGGTTCCCGGGTTCGGCGAAAAGCAGGAACTGGCCCGAGTGGCCGCGTTCGGAGAACGGGTCGAGTATCCCACCCTCGGTTCGTCGGCGTCTCAATCGGCGTTGTCGAAGATTGACCCGGAAAGGGCGTCGAGGATTCGCGGTTTCGCCGATTCCATGTTCGCGCGGTATGATCGGAACCAGAACGGCGTCCTGGACAAGGAGGAGTGGGAGAGCTCGCGCTTCGCCCAAGGCGCCGACCGCAACAACGACGGCAAGGTCACCAAGGACGAGCTCACCGCCCGAATGGCTGAATTCAGCGGACGCCGATCGGAAGACTCGGATCGAGGTTCCTCCCAAGGGGACAACTCCGACGGCTCGGGCGATTCGGGTTCGAGCAAGTCGAACGGCCGCAAGTCGTACCGCTTCCGCAGGGCCCCCGAGCTGTTGCCTTCAGGACTCCCCGACTGGTTCGCGCGTGACGACGTCAACGGCGACGGCCAGGTGGCGATGGTCGAGTATTCCAGCTCCTGGTCCGAATCCAAGGCCCGCGAGTTCCTCCGCTACGACCTCAACCACGACGGTATGATCACCCCGCGTGAGTGTCTCGATACCCCGACGACCACGGGGGAGCTGGCCGGCGCGGGCGACAAGTCCGCGGGTCCGGGCGGCCCACCCGCGGCTCCGGGCGGCCCACCTTCAGGCCCGGGCGCCAAGCCGCCGGCCGACTCCAAACAAGAGGGCGGGACGACCCCCTGGTGGCTGCAATAGGCCCCTGTCTGTTCCCCATCAACAACGAATCGCCGACGTCGCCAAGCGCGTGGTGATCGTCCTTTAACCGCAAGCCGAAGGCGTGCGCGAGCAGCGAAGGCAGGTTCGCGATCGCGCTTGCGGTTAAGGATCGGCCTGTTCCCCTAACCGCGAAGCGGTTTCACAACACAGCCCAGGGTTGCGAAGCTACCCTGGGTTGGCGGGCACCGAGT
>Ga0307378_10010794_pt1 | contig 11829 bp, 10 predicted proteins | sample UN1MG_FD_202238 | JGI IMG/M metagenome (GOLD analysis project Ga0307378, IMG submission 202238) | Soil microbial communities from Risofladan, Vaasa, Finland - UN-1 | ecosystem: Environmental > Terrestrial > Soil > Coastal area > Acid sulfate soil | place: Finland: Risofladan, Vaasa | collected...
TTGCGATAAGGTAGCCGGCGCACCATGTTTAGCGAAAGGCGGTGACGAGATGAGACTGAGGCGAAGCGTGCCCGTGGTGGCGGCGTTCGGACTGGCCGCCGTTCTCGGCCTGGCGGCGGTGGCGGTCGCACAGCGCGATGCTGCCACGATCGAGCGGCAGTACAAGGCGCGAGAAGCCACGGTCGATAAAAACAGCGCCGACCAACTCTACGAACTGGCCAAATGGTGCTTCGAGAACGAGTTGCCGGAACAGGCGATGGCCCACGCGCTGGCGGCCCATGCCAAGGCCCCCGAGGACGTGCGCCCGAAGTATCTGATTTACGTTATGACAAAGGGCGGCGAGGAGGAGAAGGTCGAAACGGAAGAGCCGGACACCAAGACCCCAACGATTTCGGACGAGGAGGTCCAGGGCGTCTTTGAGCGCGAAGGCAAGGAGGCCATGCGCGGCTTCCAGGAGGTCCAGGGGCTCTTGCTTCAGCGGTGCGCGAAGTGTCATCGCGGCGGGGACGAGAAGGTGAAGTTTTTCCTCATCCGGCAATTGCCCCGCTCGGACAAGACGCTGGCCCAGAACTTCCTGGCCATCGAGAAATACCTCGACCGCGAGAATCCCGAGGACAGCCGCCTGCTGCAAATGCCCCTGCGCGGAAAGGAACTGGGTCACGAACGCGTCATTCGAAGCACCGGCGACCCCGTGTTCCGCAAAATCGTCGAGTGGATTAAGTCGCGTAAGATACCAAGCGCAGAGTTGTTCCCTGAAGACTGAGGGAAAGCAAGAGGGACGCCCGAAGTTCAAAGAATAACCGAGGGGCGGCCCCAATCGCTCGTAAAAAGTAAAAGGCCGACGGCTCACGCCGCCGGCCTTTTCTGTCTCGCATCCCCGGGCGCCCTACCGACCTGAAATCTCGGCCAGGAGTTTCTTCGCCTCCTCGGCGTGCGGCGTGTCGGGATATTTTTCGAGAACTTTCTGGAGGTAGGGCTTCGCCTTCTCGGGCATGTCGGCCTGGATGTAGTTTTGCGCCATCGAGAGCCAACTTTTGCAGTCCCTTTCGGCGGCCTCCAGCCGGATTTGCCGCATCACCTCGGGGTCGGCCCGCATCGCGGCGGCGCGCCCGGCAGCAGTCCGGCCGGCCTCCGTGCCGGGGAATTTCTTCGCCAGCGCCTCCAGCGCGGCGAGGCGCTCGGCAAGCGCTCTTTTCTCCTCGCCCTTTTCGTACTCGGCCAGCGCCTGGGCGGCCTTGTGCTCAAGGCGGCCCTTCTCGACGGCCGCCCACCTCTTCTTGTCCAATCTCAGGGCCTTGAATTGTTCCTGGGCCTTCGCCGCTGGCTCCGACCCGGGGGCAACTGCGATGACCTCTTCCAGGCGAATGCTCGCCTCGTAATACTTCTTCTCCTTGAGAAGCGCTTCGGCATTGGCCATCTGCTTCCCGGCGGCCTCGAGGAGCGCAGCCTTGACGGCTTCGGCGCGGCCCTTGACTTCAGGATCGGCTTCCGGGGCGGGCACTTTGGCTAGCAGGGCCGCGGCCGTCGCATAGTCCTTGCCCTTGAGGGCCTTTTCAACGCGGTCGAGCAGGGCCATGGCCGCCGCCTTCTGTTTCGGCGACATCAGGGTGGGCGGCGTCTTCTTTATCTGCCGCTCGAGGGCGGCGTCCAGGCCGCCCATCGGATGCCCTTCCCAGGCAATTATCCCCGAGGGGTCAACGATAAACGCATGAGGAATGCCGCGGACACCGTAAGGGCCGCCGCTGCGGCTTCCGCCGCCAACCGCGTATGTCATGCCCATCTGGCGGGCGAACGGCTCCACCTTGCTCCGGGACTCTCTCGTCAGGCTGATAATGACGACGCCCTTGCCGCGCGACTTCTCGTGCATCTCAATCAGGTGGGGGATGGCCTTGCGGCACGGAGAGCACGAGGTGGCCCAGAACTCGACGATGACAATCCTGCCGCGCAAAGCGGCCAGCGAAAGCGGCGGAGAGTTCAACCAATACTGCGCGTCAATCTCCGGCGCCTTCCGGCCGACCATATCCGCGCGGCCGGTCCCTGCCCCCAAACCCACTGCGAAAACCAGAACCCACAGCATCGCACCAAGCCGCCTCATTCCGGTACCCTTTCGCTTGCGAGCGCCTCCGGGTAGGACAATGGACCGGCCCTCAGTTTCGGACCGGTGTCTCTCTCAGTTGCGCTTCGACCGCCGCCTCCAGCCCTCCCATCGGATGACCTTCCCAGACAATCATCCCCGAGGGGTCAACGACAAACGCATGGGGAATGCCGCGGACACCGTAAGGGCCGCCGCTGCGGCTTCCGCCGCCGACGGCGTAGGTCATGCCCATCTCGCGGGCGAACGGCTCGACGGTCGTCTTCGGCTCATCGGTCAGGCTGATAATGACGACGCCCTTGTCGCGGAACTTTTCGTGCATCCGGATGAGATGCGGAATCGTCGTGCGGCACGGAGGGCACCAGACCGCCCAGAACTCAAGGACCACCACCTTGCCGCGCAGTTGCCCGAGCGTCAGCGGTTCGGTATTGAGCCAGTACTCGGCCTCGATTTCGGCGGCCTTGGCGCCGCCTCCAATGTCCGCCGGTGGCTCCTTCTCACACCCGGCCAAGACCGCCGCCATGCCGACAACCGTTATCATTACCATCGCCAATCGCCACATCCTTGTGCTCCCTTTGTCACACACCCCCGGTTCCCCTTGTGAATTATCCGCTTTCCGCACCCGGAAATCCAGGCGCTTCGCCGTCCGGTCTAAGAGAACACCCGCCAGATCAGGAAGATAAGGACGAGGATCACGATAAGGCCCACCGCGACCGCGGCGCGCTTCAGAGCCTGGCGGCGGTGAAATGCTCTCTGCCCCTGATGGCTCTCATAAACGTCATACGCCAGGACTCCCAGAGCGCCCAAGGCCACGGACCACCAATGCCAAGGAGCCGATATTCTTGACCCGCCCAGGCCTGGAAAGGGCGCCTTCGTCTCCTCTGCCCGTCGGGCGAAGGATTGCCGCTCCTCCTCCAATTGCATCCGAGCCACGCCGAGGCGCTCCAGACGGTCCCAATCCTTCTCCGTGCGGCCGTCCCGCTCCTTTTCGAAAAGGACCTGCACCAGTTCCAGTTCGCCCCGGTCAAACCAGTGCAATCCACACGGGCGGCAGCGCTCCAGGTGAAACGCCCCTTCCCGGTACGGCACGGTCACCTTCTCCATGGACATCAGGCACCGTGGGCATCGAAGGGGGGCGGGGTTATCGCTTGCCATGGCCAGGGAAATGGTGTCGCGCTTCTGGCGGCGGGTCCAGCGGCGAACCCGCCGCCGCTTAATCGTCTCCAAACGCGCCGCCTCGACCAGCGCGCCCCGGCAATCCGGGCACAGGTGCACCGTGACGCCTTCGTAGTCAATCCGGCAAAGTGGGATGTTGCACCCGGGACACAGGAGCACACACCACCCCCCTTCCGCTACCTGCCAGGCGACGCCGCTCTCACCTTCCTATACGCAGCCGCGCGTGGACCTATTCACACCGACCTTCCGGCACCCCATGACCGCGAGGCCGTCTCAGATGACCCCGTCGAGGTCGGCAAGACCCAGCGGTTCCTGCACGGCGAACGGCTCGCCGTAGGACCGGTTAATCATCTGGCCCCAGTATCGGCAGACGTCGGCGACGTATGCAACGACCGCGCCCGCCTCCCTGCCGCGACCCTCGAAGAACTGGCTCTGATAGCACTCGATGGCCCGCTTTTTCGCCTCGAACTCCTCGCTGATGTCCACGACAAAGGCGACGTCGGCGTGCGTCCTCAGGTGAGTGCAATAGTAGAAGATGAGCCGCTCGGAATAATGGGGGTCCCCCGCCATCTCGGTCTTCGTGAGTCTGGCGTGGAAGCGGGCCTGGATACAGAGTTGCGTCGCGGCCAGGTGGTCGGGATGCGCGTCGTTCCAATGCGGCACAAAGAGGACGCGCGGGCGGAGGCGGCGGAACGCTTCGGCCACTTTGACGCGGGCCTCGAGCGTCGGTTCGAGTTCGCGATTCCGAAGGCCCAGGTTCTCGCGGTGCGTCAGGCCGAGAACCTGCGAGGCGGCTTCGGTCTCGGCGCGGCGTTTCTCTGGAGTCCCGAAAGGCGTCGGCTCGCCGCACGTCAGGTCCGAGACGCCGACGCGCCGGCCCGCCCGGACGAGTTTGGCAATCGTCCCGCCCATCCCGAGTTCCGCATCGTCCGGATGCGGCGACACGACCAGGTACTCGACGGTTTCGGTTTTCGCCATCGACAAGGCTCCCGCCCGCCAGTATGCCTCCCCATGCCCTTCCGAGCCCGCCGCGGCAGCGGTGGGGCATGGTCTCTCGCCGCCGCGCCAGCGCGGCGCGCGCCCTTCCTGCCGCGCGTTACACCTTCACCGCCGTCGACTCCGAGTTTTTGAGCACCTCCTCGACCGTGACCTCGCGCCCCAGCCGGTCCGACAGATAGATCCCCTCGCTGATGAGCATGACGTCCAGTGCGATCTCGGCCGTTGGCATCAGGGGCACGCGCCCCTGGAGCACCGCCACCCAGTGGGGCTGGGTCGCATCGTAGGCGCTCTCCGTCTCGTTGAGTTGGCGCCAGCGCCAGTCGGCCTCCTTGAGGTTGAACGTCACGTCCGCTTCGATGTCGTCCATCGTCGTATGGTACGAGAACGGGTCGAGCCGGATGCCTCCCGCCGATCCGACGACGTAGGACCCCTCGAACGGGTTGAGGTGAATTGCCCAGGACTCGATGATGTCGATCGTCAACCCCCCGGCGCATTTGACGAATCCGAGGCCGAGTTCCTCCACATTGTAGTTGCTGATCTCGCGTCGCTTGGCGTCCATGTCCGTCTCCTGGTAGATCTTCCCACTGATCCGCTCAACCTTCGGCTGGCCGGCCAGGTAGAAGACCTGAGCCAAGTGGTAAACGCCCATGTCGTAGAGGGCGCCGCCTGCGGCGATTTCCTTCTTGACGAAGGATGATGTCCCGTAGCCGTCCACGTAGGGCCTCCCGCGCCGGCGGTACCCGGTGGAGCGGGCGTGGTAGATGCGGCCGAGACGTCCCGCTTCGATGAGGCGCTTGGCGACCTTCGTTTCCTTTCCGAAGAGGGGCGACAATTGGATGCTCAACTCTCGCCCGCACTTGGCCGCCTCGTCCAGCATGGCCTTGGCGTCCACGTAGGACCCGGCCATTGGCTTCTCGCAGTAAACGTGCTTCCCCGCCCGCAGCGCCTCGATCGTCACAGGCGAGTGGAAGTTGGTGTGCAGGCATACGTCCACTGCCGTGACGTCGTCGCGCTTCAGCAACTGCCGAAAATCCGTGTAGACGTGGGGGATGTGGTGCGCCTCGGCCACGCGTTTCCCCTCGGCCGCGTCGATGTCGGCCAGCGCAACGATCTCCGCCCCGGGGATCTCGGCGTACTGCTTGATGTGGGCCTTGCCGATCTGCCCGACGCCGATCATGCCTATGCGGACCTTCTCCATCGCTTCGCTCCTCTCAGGGAATGAGTGCTGGGTATTCCCCCCGCAGGCGAGTCAGCATGCGCCGCACTTCAGCCACCTGCCACTCGACCTCGGCGTACTCGTTCTTCGCACTGTGGTGCTCGACGCCCCAGTAGCCCGTGTACCCCGCGTCCAGGAGGATCCGCATCTTCTCCTCCAGGCAGGTCGCGGTGACCTGCGCGTCGACGTGCGTATGCATCGTCCACGGGACCGCCATCCGGTCTCCCTCGTCCTCGCGGCCCTCGACCCAGTGGCCGAGGTGCAGGAGGATGCCGTAGGCCGGGTGGTCCACGGCCTCATACACGCGTTTCATGTTTTCCGGCACCAGGGCAGGGCCGAAGTGCGTCTCCGGACCGACGCGGTACCCCTGGTCGCCCGCCCGCCGCGCCCACTCCCGGAACCGCTTGACGATCAAGTCGAACTGCTCTTCGCTCATCTCGGACGAGTTGCCGCCGAAGTCGATCCGCAGCGTCCGCGCGCCCAGGATTTCGGCCGCCTTGATGTGCGCGAGGGCGCACTGGTAGTTCTTCTCCCGGACCTTGGGATCGGTGTCCCAGACGTGGGCCCCGTCGACGCAGACGTTAGCGACAACCATCTCGCAGGCGTCGAGTTCCTGCCGCACCTTCCCGAGGTACTCCTCGTCGGTGTGGCCGCCCAGCGTCCCGTTCCAGATGTCGGCCGCGTCCAGGCGGTACCGGAACCTGCACGCCTCCAGGTACCCGAAGGCGTCCATCTTGCCCTCGTCCAGCAGGCCATGGAAAGCGTACGAGGCGATCGAGATCTTCATGGGCGTCCTCCTGTTGGTCTCCCGCGACTCGGGCGTCGCCCCTGCGGGGCGGCGTCGCTCGGTGGGCTCCGCGCAGCGCGAAGGCGTTCACTGTCCTCTCCGTGACGGCCTTGTCAAACAATTTCGGTCCGGCGCGACGAAAAAGAGCCGGAGCAGACGGCCGCCCGGTTGAGGATCCTGGCGGCCGTAACGTGCCTCGCCGAGGGCGCGCAAGGCGGCGCTGTAAATCGCTTCCGAATAGGAGCCCCGTGGGTCGTTCGGCAGCCACGTGCCGAAACGTCGTCCATATGACGTGGTAGGCGATGACCAAGGTGCCAAACCTTGAACAACCATCGCCATGCCGGCGACGGCTTAGAGGCTGTTTCACAACGTGCGCGGCGTCCTCCCGGATGCATCGGGACCGACCCGCCGCGAGAAAGGCGGCCAAGCGGGGTGGCGGGTGGGGACACCCGCCACCCGAGGGATATGAAACAGCCTCTAAACGCCGGGATGGCGGCGCATACCCTACCTGGCCACGCGGCGAAGTTTGGTGGCCGTCTCGCCGCCGTTGAGCAAATAGAGCAGCGGCAGCGGGCGGTCAACGCCCTCGATAAACTGCGGCCGCGCTTGCCACGGTGTCACCGAGAGTACGTTCGCCAGGTCCATCCAGTGCTGGAGCCGCGCCACCTTCAAGTCCCAGATCATGTGAAAATGATTGGCCGGGGCGTACTGCTTGTACTCAGCCATCGAGGCGTATTTCGGCACGACCCACGTGTGCGGCCAAGTGGGATTGCTCGTGTTGGCAACGGCGTGGGCGAGTTTCGGCGGCATATCGACCGTCCGGGCCTCGTCCCAGATCAGGCTGAACATACCCGTCAGATCACTGTAGGCCATTCGGCTGGCGATGCCGTGAATGCCGCCCGGCGAAATGAACGTCACGCTGTTGCCGCCGCCGGGGAAGTAGTAGTCTTCCGCGATCGGCATTGCGACGCGTTTCATAACCTGCGCAACCGGCTCGCCGGGCCGACCCGCCCAGTCGAGGCTGGCCGAGCCGGAGTTGTTGCCATCGACCAGGCCGCGCTCGGCCCACAGGTCTTTCTTGGTGAAGCGGATCTTGAGTTTCTTCGCGAGGGCCTGTATTTCCCACGGTTCCCAGACCTTCCGGAAATCCATGAACAGGGGCGGGTTGCCGCCCGACAACCACGTCGCAAAGAGCATCGTGAGGAGCCCCTGGACGTCGGCCTCGGTGGCGAAGGGCAGGGGGGGCTTCTTGCCGTTGTGGTCGAAGGTCGAGTTGAAGAGCGACTCGGCCACGTCGGCGATGGGGAGCGGAATGCCCCGCCGGTCCGAGCCCCACTCCAGTTGGTTCATGAACCCGCCGCCGACCGCATTGAGGTCCGCCAGGAGGTCCCGCATGATCAGGTAGATCGCAAGGCTCTGGTTGAACCGCTCGCTCTCCGCTTCGTCACGGAGTGCCAGCCGCTCGCCCACGTGCTTGTCGATCCAGCGGCGGAGGCGCGCGAGTTCCTTCTCGTCGTAGGCCTTCTTGGCGAGCATGTCGGCCAAAAGTTTCATGTCCAGCCGCGCAATCTCCAGGCCGAACGTCCGCCGCGTCGGAATCACGTGCGCCAGGGCCGTCTCCATGCCCATCGAATCGTGGCCGAACACGACCACCCGCCGGCCCTTCAGGCCCGCGTACGTCATCGCGGCATAGCACCAATCGACGAGCGCGTCGGCCGTCGCCTCGGTCATCGATGGCTTCATGCCGATGTCGGGCCATGTGCCCACGTTCAGCGCCACGAGCCGGCCCGACTGGGCCAGCGCGCCGTTGACCGCGTGGGCATAAACGACACCCGGCTTGGGCCCGGAGTTGCCGCAAGTGATGTTCACCGGCAGGTCGTCGGGCAGTTGGCTGAGGAGGCTCATCAGGGTCAGTTGCGGAAACGCCCACGTATCCGGCGCGCAGACGAGCGCATCGACACCCGCGGCACGGAATTGCCGGGCGACCACGTCCGCCTGTTTCTCGCCGTCCACCAGAAGCGGCGTCCAGACGACCTGGACAGGCCGGCCATCCGGCATCTTGACGCGCGCGGCGACCACCTCGGCCACAAGGCCGACGATGTTGCTGGCGCGGCGGCGCGAGGGCTCGTCAATCCGCGGGTCGCCCGTCGCGCACACGCCGAAGGTCACGACGCCCGGCTTCGCTTCAACTTTTTCGGGAAGCCGTTTTGCCTTGGCCATGCCAATCTCCTTCTTCTGTCGAGACCGGCCCGCGCTTGGGCGCCGCTTGCCCGCACGGGCCGAAAAGGACCGGTTCCCATATCCGCCCGGGCCAAGCAGTTAGAATCGCCCGGCGATGGGTGAAAGTCAAGGTGAAGCCGGCTGATCCCGACAGGTCGGGACTACCCCTTGGCGCTTGTCGTCGCGCCTCTCCCTTTGCTTCCGGGGAACGTTCAGGCAGGTCAAGCGCCACAGATGGTCAAAGCGGCAAACAAGAATGGCGGGAGGACGCGGGGGCGACGGTCTGCCCGCAAGTGCCCCAAGCACCCGGATGAAGGCCGTTTCGGGCACAATTCTTGTCCGACGGCAGGCAAATGCCCGCCTGTTGGAGTCCGGAAAGAGCTTGTCGATCTTTGAGACCGCGATAGAATCGTGGAAAAGGCCTACGGTGGTCGTGGGTGCGAGTTCATCTGGGAAATCCAGAATGAGGGCGGTTACGCAAACTTTGTGAGTCGCTGAAAACCTGGAGGGCCGACAAAAGATACCATCTATGGGGGCGGACCGGCTCCGATGGCCCTTATCTTGGGTTTATGGCAGACTTCGTGGCGACTCCCTTCGCAGAATTTTCCCCGAACGGTTTGCATTCTCGTGGTTTTTGTGTATAATGGGGCGGCTGAGGTGACAGCCCAGCCAAGACGCACCCGGGGAAAAACGGGCGAAACGTACCCCCCACATTTGTAAAAACAGGGTGTTGCACTGTCCCCAGCATGTTTCAGGGGCAGCGCCGTGTTTCGCCCGGTTGCGTAGAGGGCACGCAGACGATGTTCGAATCGAACTGGCATATCGGATTTAAAGCCCTATCCCTCGGGCAGCGATTAAGTCCGTGACCGGAGTACAGGCGGCGCAGCGACGAAGGATTACTTATAAAATCGGTGGAGGCAAGGAGGGCGAACAATGAAACAGTTAAGAACAATTTGTGCGGTGTTGGTTCATCCAGGTCTATTTGGTCATGTTTCGGCGGTCGTAGTCGCCCTTCTGTTGGTGGGGGAAGCCTTGGCTGCACCTACTAACACTAGGCCGGTAACCATTGATACCTCGACGACAGATAATGAGGACCTCGGGGGTGTGTGCGACCTGTACACGGTTCTTAATGGGACCAATGGCTATCCCAGCTCGGTCTCGGGAGCCACCCTGCCCAATGCCGGCTGGGGCGATTCCGGGATTGATCAATATACTGACCAGGAAGATTTCGCGATCTTCGAGCGAAGGGATCCTTCGAAAGACATCACCTGGTTCCTTCTCTACGAAATGAGTGCAAACGCAGGAATTAACGAAATCGGTATCTATGACTACGATAACCCCGGCACCACGCTGAAGCTCATAAGTGGATCAGACAGTGCTTACCAAGACTCGCATCCTTATTGGAACGGGGTGGTGAGTGGTTCGACAACGTTTGCGGCTTCACGCTTTGGTTTCTATCTGTACTATGTTCCGGCGGGTGAGACGGACGCCGTGTACTTCTACACCGAAGATGACAGGAATGACGGGGAAGCCCATGCCGTATTTTATGACACCAGTTCCGCCGGAGGCACCTGGCCCCAAACAGGCGTTGTTATTGGCTGGGAGGATTTGCCACTCGGGGAGGGCCGGGAAGACGATTATAACGACTTGGTCATGTACGTCGAAAACGTCACCGTCCCCGAGCCGGCGACGCTGGCCTTTCTGGGTCTCGGCGTGGCGGGCCTTGTGGCGCACCGCCGACGGAAGTAAGCCGGGGTCGCAAGAGCGGTGTGGGTGGGGGTGCCCGCAAGGTGGAACCCACACCTGACGGATGCTTGAAGACGGTGGTTGCTGCGCCCTGTGGTGTGGCGCCGCCGCCAACGAACGAACAAGGACAGGCCGGCCCGAATTCGGGATTAAGAGAATGGGGTGAGCGAGGGGACTCGAACCCCCGACCCCCAGGACCACAACCTGGTGCTCTATCCACCTGAGCTACGCCCACCACACGCCAAGCGAGCGATATTATGCTCCCGCGACGGCACAGAGTCAAGTCCGAGCAGGCGGCCGACCAGCACAAGGTAGGGGGCTGACGGCGCGACCTTATTCCGGCTCATTCTTCGCGCCCGACCGCTCGACCTGGAAGATGGCGAGGCCCGCCCGCCAGTTGGCCAGCCAGGGGCCGATCCGCCGCTGGCCCGGCGTCAGGAAAATCTCGCGGACACGCGCCAGGCTCATCCGGTTGCAGAACGCGCGAAAGTCCTTAATCGTGCACAGGTGGACGTTGGGCGTATTAAACCAATGGTAGGAAAGCAGGGCCGTGCGCGGCATGCGGCCGGTCCAGAGCAGCCCGAGCCTCGCCGACCAGTGCCCGAAGTTCGGGAAACTGATGATGGCGCGCCGCCCCACGCGGAGCATCTCGCGGATGGCCTCCGGCGGCTTCATGACCTGCTGGAGCGTCTGGCTGAGGATGGTCACGTCGAACTCGCCGTCGCGGTAAAAACTCATGCCCTCGAGCATGTCGCCGTGATAGACCGGCACGCCGCGGCGGACGCACTCCAGGACGGCCGTCTCGTCGATTTCGATGCCGCGCCCGACGCAGCGCTTGTGCTCGATGAGGTCCGAGAGCAGTTGCCCGTCGCCGCACCCGAGGTCGAGCACCTTCGCCCCGTCGGGGACGAGCGACTCGATCAGTTCGTAATCGAGCCTGAGTTTCGTCGGGCGACCGCGTCGCGAGAAAATCATTCTTTCGTGTCCTTGCCGGCACGCGCCCTCACCCGGCGCTGAACGTTCGCCAGGAAGCCCGTCACGGTGTCGGCCAACCGGTCGTTCGGCAGCAGGAAGGCGTCGTGGCCGTAGACGCTTGGAATCTCCAGGAACGTCGTCGGCACACCGTTGGCCTTGAGGGCCTTGACGATTTCTTTCGATTGGTACGTCGGGAACAGCCAGTCGCTCGTGAACGAGAGGACCAGGAACTCCGCCCGGACCCGCTCGAACGCCTGAACCAGCGAGCCGTAGCGCTCCGCCAGGTCGAAGTAATCCATCGCCTTCGAGATGTAGAGGTACGAGTTGGCGTCGAAGCGCCGGACGAAACTGTCGCCCTGGTACCTGAGGTAACTTTCGACCTGGAAGTCGGTCTTGAAGTCATAGCCGACCGACTCGCGGTCCTGAAGGCGGCGGCCGAACTTGGCGTGCATCTGCGCGTCCGACAGATAGGTAATGTGTCCGATCATGCGTGCGATGGCCAGGCCGGCCCTCGGGGCGGCTTTGGCGTAGTAGTTGCCGCCCATCCAGTTCGGGTCGGTCATGATGGCCTGCCGCCCGACCTCGTTGAAGGCGATGCCCTGGGTGCTCAGGCGCGCG
>Ga0307378_10010795_pt1 | contig 11829 bp, 13 predicted proteins | sample UN1MG_FD_202238 | JGI IMG/M metagenome (GOLD analysis project Ga0307378, IMG submission 202238) | Soil microbial communities from Risofladan, Vaasa, Finland - UN-1 | ecosystem: Environmental > Terrestrial > Soil > Coastal area > Acid sulfate soil | place: Finland: Risofladan, Vaasa | collected...
AGATGATACTGTCCACTCGTAGTCCCGGACACTGCTGTCTACTAGACCGATGGCTTCATGTATCAGCGCAGCGTAGCTCCAGATCTCAACAGCTGGATCCTCCCATCCCCCCTCGAGAGCCGCAAGTTCGAGGAGCGTGGCTGCTCTTCTTAGGCGTACCCATAAATCACCTCCGACCTCGTCCGCATGATCGCTTAGAACCGCTTGCAGCCTGGTCACCTCAATGCTACGCCGATCTTTGAGGAAAGCGGCCGGCAATTCCCTCTTGGGAGAATTCCACCATCTTGCTGGGCTGGCCAATCCGGGCATGGTTATCCCCTTGAGAAAACCTGGCGAACTAGGTGGTCCAGTCCATCAACGCAAATGACGCGGACCATTCCGGGGACGCTGAAGTCGGCCTCTATTGCCGGGACCGCATACTTATCTTGCCAGTTCTGCTCTTCCGCCACAAACGCTGGAACGGCAACAAGCCTGGGCTTGGCATCCGGCAGTCCCTCAGTGTACGGGTCGTACCAGTCCAAGAAGGCGGTTCGATGCTTCTTGTCAGTATGCAGGTTGGCAGCAATGATCTCCAAGTCGTCATCAAGTTTGGTGGATTGTGCGAGGTAATCCTTTAGCTCCCTGATCGCGTCATAAACAACCGAGGGCGTTGTCCCGTCTTCCCCCTGCTGGGTTGTCTTTGCAGCGATCACGTAAATTGCTGGGGGTGATGCATCTAGGTCGAATCCCATGAGATCCATCCCGAATTGGTGCTGGTTCTTAGTAGTGTTGAGCCGCCATTTGTAGACGAGTACCACCTTACCCTCGATTTCCTCGAAGTAGGCGCAAAACAGGATCTCGCCCGTATGTGCCCATTGGAACTTGAAGGACGTCGGAGGCTGAGATATGGCCTCCTGGAAGTCGATGCCATATCGGAGGAGTATGTCGACAGCCTGTTCCACTGTCCGATACATAAACGGCAAGATGCGGCGAAGCCCATTCACCAAAGCCGAGTGGTACTCTGGATGAGGGTCACGCAGCGCGGCGCAAACGCAGGGATTGCGCCCTAGCTTAGGATGCTGTCGACACAGCAGAATCCGTTCAAGATATATCATCGGTCGGCCGGGCGGCAGCAAATCGTCCACCTGTATGTGCATTGAACCACTCCCGATCATCCTGCTAGTTCGATAGAGTTGCGGGGTATGAAAGCCTACTGTGCAAATCGCCCTACCAACTCTTCGTATTGCTCCAGGACCATCCGCTTGGTCCGATACTCTCCATACTGCTCCTCATCCTTGCGCCGCACGATGGGGAAGGTGTCCAGCATGTAGTCCAGTTCTTCACGCGTGAGGCCGTAGAGGTGCGCATACAGGGCGTCGAGTTCGGCCTGCAGGGGTGCACGGCGCTCGTCGTCCCTGGTGATTGGCCTGTCAAGCAGAGTCACCAAATCCATGCTCACACCCCCGTCTCTCCTTGAGCACTCTACTGCTACCTAGAGTCTCCAGTGTGCAGGCAGGGGTCGCACCCTGCAAATCACTCGAGCACTCATACATGCCTGCCCGCTCCAAGACCTCAGCAACTTCGCTGCCACGCCTCCAAGTCCCCTCAGGTACTGATCGCGCCGATGATCTCGTGTATGAACTGCGGAAGACCGGTCACATCCAAGCTCCTGAACACATCTTTCCAGAGCAGCAGGTCGTGAGTGTCACGAGTCTTAGCGGGCTTCTCCACCAGAAACACGAACTGCGTCTCAATCCCCAGGAGGTCTTGCATCAAGTACCTCTGCAGCCCAGTCTGGCTCACGTACTGTAGTCCACGAGATCCAAAGATCTTCTTCTCGCTTCCAGATTGTGGATACTGACCCTCCGAGGATTTGAGCTTGGCTTCGATGCAGACGGCTTGGTCCCTCGAGGTGTGGATGACAACGTCCGGCTTGGCATTGAATGCCCATTTGAACATGCAAGTCTTCAGGAACTCGTCGTCATCTTTGATTGTCCCGTTAAACCTGGACACGCTCCATAGTCCCGGGCTCTGAACGAACTTGCTTGACGGTCGGGGAACGGCTCCAAAGTGCCTGTTGAAGTCCGCGACGGACATCTCCTGCAGCACGTTCATGTTCGAGGGCTTCAGGAGCTCAAGAATCAACCCTCTCTTGGTTGTGTTGTCCTTGATCTGAGACCAGAGGTCACGAGGAAAGGCGTATTCCAGGAAGATGGCGATCTCCTCTGGTTCGACTACATCGAAGGGACACTCAATGAGGGCGAGGAACCGAGTCAGGTTGTCCTCCAGCAGCAGGACGTGATACAGGGCTGCAGCCAGATTCCTCTCTTCTCTGTTGATTGCTGAGTAGCCGCTATTCCAGCCCAAGTATTCTCTGATGTTCATCGTTCTAGGCCGCCACCCGGGAGCATATTCTCAAGTGTGTCGCCTGGCAGCCACTGCTATCGCGATGACTCACGCGTTGAATCTCTTGCAGAGGTCATAGAATTCCACCAAGTCGTCGCTGCCAATGTTTGCCAGCACCTGTTCCCATGTGTAGGAATGGATTCCCAGGTTGCCGAGAACATCCCTCCACCCACTGGCAAACCGTTCAACTGTGTCCCCGGGCTCCGCCCCCTTGAGGAAGCCCTGTAGTCTCTTCGTGATCTGCTTCTCGACGTAGTCCCTGGTGTGTAGATCGGGGTCGATATACCGATTGTCTTCGGCATACACGATCACCAGGTGTGCAGAATAGCTGCCCTTAGGCTCTGCCAGCAGTATTGAGTTGATGAGACAAGCTGCCGTTCGCGATGTCTGATCGAAATCGGGGGCGTTCGTGACACCGGGGCTGATTCTGCCGAAGATCTTTGCCTCAAAGGCGGCGATGTACCTGAAGTTGGACTTCAGCACAATGCCTGACTTGGTCTCGGTGATCGAGAAGTCACCTACTATGCCATCAACGTGCGTGTTTCCTTCGCGGTGACTTCCTCTTCTGAAGGGTGTATACAGCTGGCCCTCTGAATAGCCCGTGGCACCCGGCGGAAAGGGTAGGAAGCCAAACCCAGTGCCTTCAGATTCGGCTATCCACCCCTTGAGCACGGATCTGAGCAGCCATCCTTCGTTGAAGATAAGCGTCTCAGGGAAGAGGCACTTGGGTGTATCCCGATTGATGAGGCCCGCCTCATATAGACCTAGCAGTTCCTTAAACATCGTTCGATTCCTCCTATCAGCCTTGAGCATTCCCGGTCAGCACACGGAATTCAGAGGGATCAGAGCTACGAACTCTGCAAACCGACGAAGAAGCGCGGAAGATGTTCAACAACAGGTAGGTCCTCATCCTCCTGCGCACACATCGCGGTTGACGAGAGCCAGGACTGGATGCATGTCTCAGACGGCCATCGAAGTGGAGGCGAAGTCAGCAGATGATAGCACAAAAGGAGAGAGAGGGCAAGCTAGGTTGCCCATTGTGGGACGGGCGGCAGAGTCAAGGGTCTGCTATCGCCTGGACTGGAACTGGACGTCCTGGACGGGGACGCCGTCGAAGGCGAGCTGGAGGTTGTGAACGGTGCGCATGATGGTGGTGTGGAAGCGGTGGGCGAAACGGGCGCGAAGGGGGCGAAGCCCGCAGCCACTATGAGCTGCGGGCCTCGCGTCGCCCCGCGAGAACTGCGCCAGCCGATAGACCCTGTTAGAACCGGTGTGCTGCTAGCAGTTCCGCGGCCAGATTCCTACGGGTACCACACATCGTCCACGGCAGGAGGTGCGGCAAGTTTGGCGGCATCTGCGCCAACCAGCGTGCCGGCACTCAGTTGATGTAAGTACCTATTCTGTTGGTGCCGGCAGCAGAAGTGCCGACAGTCACGCTCTGGGAAGAGCTGGTCTTTCACCTGCCGCCTTCTCGGACCCCTCCACAGGGTCTGGAACGACCCTTCCTCCAATGAGCCGTAGCACCACCTGTTCTCGCCCCGTCGGTAGGTGCATGCGTACAATCCGGAGGGCGTGATGGTGGTACGGAGTTCCTGCGCTAGGCACACCGGATAGGTCTTCTTCTGCGACTGCGCTTGACCGGTAGCCAGTCTGAGGAGTGACGGCGGAGCGACGGTCCTGAAGGCGGCGTCATCGAGTTCTCTAGCACGAGCAACCTGCTCCCTTATGACCTCGATGACTCGCGTCGGTACAGGGAGTATCTGTTTAGTGGGAGGATGCACGGCTACCTTGGGCTCGAAGTAGTCACATCCTGTATCTTTTGCCATCCTTGCCGCGTCCGCGATTTCGTGGTAGTTGGCCCTTGGTCCAGTGGGGAACACGACAAAGGAATAGCCGAGATGGGCGCGCTTGATCCCGGCGAGAATCTCGAGTGAGTCGATGATCGTGGGGAAGTAGGTCTCATCGACACCATGGACTGTGGCATGGGTTCTGGCCGTGGCCGCATCGACGGATACGCGGAGCCAGGATGACACGGATTCTGCGTAGACCTCGAGGTTCTTGTGCAGTCGGCTTCCGTTGGTCACCAGAGCGGTGACCAAGCCACAGTAGTCGGCTCTCTGTATGCATTCAGGCAGCCCCGAGTGTGTCGTGGGCTCGCCGCCACCCACGAAGTTGATAGCCTTGACACCAGACTCAGCCAACTCTAGAATGAGCGCCTTGAGCCTATCGGCGGGGATCAGCCCGCGATTGAGGCTGATCCCATCCACACACCCAGGGCAGTTGAAGTTGCAGACCGAGCTCACATCCAGGTCCACAGCAATAGGCGCGGGCATGCAGAGGCCGCACGCGATATACCGGAGGTAAGGAGCAATGCGGTCGTCCTCGAGCTTGCCGAGTAGGTCGAACTTCCGCGCTCTATTGGGATCCCTGGCTTGTGTGCCATCCAGTAGCTCAAGCTGCCCCGCCAGATGCGGGGCGCCACCGAGGCCAGGCTTGGAGGTCATCTTTACGTCTCGAGGCATCGTATGCATGGGTCTCCTCCCTTGTCTAAGGCGATACCTACCCTTGGGAGAAACACCTGTCCCGCAGAGGTGGAGTTGACACCCTCAACAGAATGCGTTATGCTGACTTGCGGGGAGGTCCTACCCTCGGTCGCCTATCTGGGATCGCCAGTCCTTGAGGCCCGGGGCAGATCTCCCTCCTCGGTATCTGGCAGCTTGCGCTGCGCGGACGTTGGCTCGGGGCACGGTCGAAGAGCCCCAAGCAGCACGTTTCGTACTCCTGTGTGTCAGACCATTGCACCACCCCCCCTCCTCTCCAACTACTGTTTGACAGCGCCATCCATGACCACGTCTTCATGGGCGAGACGGCTGCTTCCAGAGGATAAAGCCTAGCGGCAAGATTCGAATCGACAGCTGCGGGCAAACCGGAGTGGGTCACCGCTGTCTGCGCTCATTGCTCGCGCCCCTATCGAGAATGCTGATCTGTAGGCCGGCATCATCACCCTTTCGAGGTGGTCACTCTAGTCACCCGGTATTCGTACTATATACATTATACCCAGTTTTCCCAGGTGTGTCAAGTATGTGTTACTGCAAGGCGTCATCTCAAGTAGCAGTTGATAGTTTATCCAAGCCTTGGTATACTTGAGTATGGCAAGATGCTGGGCCCATCCACAGGCCGCGCGGCGCTCAGTGGCATCCACAGGGTCTGTGGATGTGAGAGATTACGCCCATCAGGTATCAACTGATAAGGAGATGAATCTGATGAAGAGGAAGCTGAAGAGTGATCTGCCAATTGCGGACACAATAAAACAAATACGACGAGTGGAGAGAGAGATTTCCCTCGCTGAACTCTCTCGTCGCAGTGGCCTTTCGAGGCCTTACCTGTCGCGGCTGGAAGCTGGGCAAGCCGACAACCCAACAGTGGAAACACTTGGACTGATCGCTGAGGCCCTCGGAGTCCCGATGATTACTCTCCTCAGAGAGGACACCGGGCCGGAGGGTTCGGTTTCCGCCCATGTGCTGCCCCGCGCCGCGCAGTTCGTCAGAGATGCACTTCTTGACGACCTACTCTGGCATGTGGATAAGTCCTTGCTTGAAGCGGAAATCATAAGCTTCACCAGGGGCCTACTGGCGGGTGCCGCGGTAGCTCGGCGTGCTGGCGCGCTGATAGCCGACTACGGCCCGATGCCGGAGGCGCTAAGAGGGACCGCCGCCAAGATAGGCAAAGCCATCGGCCTGCGCCAGTTCGGACAGACTGCGGCTGCGTCAGAGATCCTGAAAGACTGCATCGACCAACTCGAGGCGTCTGGAGTCTCTGGACCACTACTGGCTAAGGCTTTTGTAGCTCTAGGGGATGTTGAGCTATTTGAGAGAAGGCCGAAAGAGGCGTGGGCGTTGTTCACTCAGGCCCGCGACTTGATGGACCGGGCTCTTGTCAATGGAGATCTGGAGGAAGAATTCAGGAGACGATGCCAGATCCACAAAGCTGAATCCCTATGGGCTAGGGCGAAAGCCAATCTCGCCGGCGATGAGCCCGACAAAGCAGAAAGGGCAGAAGCTGAGATTCAGTCCGCAAGGGCGATCATAGAGCACATCGAAGCAGCCGGTGCTTCTGACATCAGCACGAGTCTTGCCGAGGGAATATGTGCGCAAGTACTGGGGCGGATCTATGAGGAGAAAGGCGATCCCGAGCGGGCGTTCTACTGGTACAACCAAAGCCTACAGCATGACACATCTCTGCATGTGAAAGCGCGAACGAGCGCGTATCTCTGTTCCCTCTGCCAGAGGGTCACTAGGTATAGGAGCGAGCTGGAAAGATACTGCGAGCTTGCCGAAAGGATTGCGGACCGCCCCCTAGGTTTTCGCACAAGTGCTCCTGCCAGCAAATTCTACCACATCCTGGCAAGAATCTACGCGACTAGAGCTCGGTCTTCCGCTGAGCATGACAAGCACGGTGACGCGGCTGCTTGGTACGTCGCTGCGCTTGACGCGGCTGACAACTTCGAATCTGACTGGCTATTGATGGAGACACTCGAGGAAGCCGAACACTTCGTAACGGACACGAGGAAAACGAAGCGAGCGATTGCGGGGTCCTTGCGCGATCTTGAGAAGAAGATGACAAGTTACCACGAGGTCACGACCCGGACGACCGAATCGGGGCATGCCGGTGAAGAGCTGTGAGCAACCTGCTGGAGATGCATCCTCGGCGGTACTATTCTCAGCCCAGAGATGATCTTAGGCGCTTGGTGCCGAAGGATGTGAAGCGAGTTCTTGAGATAGGGTGCGGAAGCGGAGTTCTGGGAGCAGCATTGAAGGCACAAGGCGTGGAGGAGGTAGTAGGCGTCGAATTGAATGAGGCAGCAGCCGAGGCGGCACGTCGCCGCCTGGACAGGGTGATACTGGGAGATGTGGAGAGACTGTCCCTTCCATTTCCACCCTCGTATTTCGACTGCCTGATCTACGGCGATGTGCTGGAGCATCTCGTGGACCCATGGTCTCTTGCTCGGAAACACTACCCCCTTCTTAGACCTGGCGGCTATGCACTTGCAAGCCTTCCAAATGTCAGGCATATCACGGTGCTCTTGAATCTTCTCATGGGCCGATGGCCCTACGCGCCATCATCAAGGATCTTCGATAGCTCTCATCTACGCTTTTTTACCTTGCGCGAGTCCAAGAGGCTGATGATCGGCGCAGGGTACCAATTAATACATGTCTCTAGAACCTACTCTGGTAGCCCTTGGCTCTCTGTTGCACTGAGGGTTGCTTCGCTATTCATCTTTAGAGACTTCTTCACATTGGACTACCTGATCCTCGCGAAGAAGCCATCACCGGTAGCCCGACCTCACCCGACAACGTGAGGGCTTTGGGCATACATCCCGGCCCCCTGAAACAACGTTCTCAGCGGGAAGCGCGGCAAGCAGCACAGTTCCGATGATGAGAGCGACTTGCGCCTTTGCCAGCTTTCCGTGCGAATCGAGACAACTCCGAGATGTGTCGCGAGATACTGAGCATCCCGGTGGCCTTTCCCGTTCCCGGCTGTATACTTGCGCGACGACTGATAGGCTGTCGATGTTGCTACATAGCGTATCGAAGCTGCACACGCCCGAGAACGCTGGGCTGACAGGAGGAATCGACACACTCTCGATGACTACTTCCCAGAACCGGAGACAGCGAACGGCATGCTCCGAGAACATCGTCTTGCAGAGTACTCAGGTGCCGTGAGCTTGGGAGATTCTCACCCTCAAGGAGCAGCGAACTTGGAAGGAGAAGGCGCCAAATGAGATCAAGCAGCATGAAGGGAGGGCTGTCGGAATGCGAGGCTCCTCGACCACTATACGGTGATGAGTGGGAGTTGGGACCGAGAGGCCTCGCTATCAGCGAGGATTTTGCCGACATCTTGCGAGAGGGCCAAGAGTTGCTGCGGCATGGTCGTCATAGGGAAGCGATCCAGTCTCTTCATGAGCACAGACTGGGGTGCTCCTTGGATGACTGTAAGACTCGTATTCAGCAGTGCGGGTTAGTGTCGCTGCTCCTAGGCATTGCCTACAGGAAGTACGGCCGTTTTGGCCGAGCTGAAGAATATGTTGGCCACTCGATCGCGCATTTCTCTGAGACTGGCGATTTGTCCAATCATTCTCGCGGCATTCTCGCGCTAGGGGATGTCTACCGGGCGCGAGCTTTGCGTGCACAACCTGAGCAGAAGGTCGACGCTTTGTGGTCAGTGGCACTGAAGCAATACGAGCACTCGCGACGGGTCTTCTCGGCCCTTGATTCTCAATCCCGGCTAAAGCCCACCAACCAAGTGCTGCTTGCACAGATACTCTGGGCTCATGCTCGAGTGTGGACACAGCAGCATACTGAGACTAACAGAGCGTATCGCTACTTGATGGAAGCGTGGCGCATATCGAAAGAGAACCAAGCAGAGTGGGCACAAGAAGAATGTGCCCAGCTCATCGGTCGACTTATGATTAAACGAGGGGAGCTAGGGCGGGCATCTTGGTGGATCCACAAGTCCTATCGGCTTGCTCGGCGGTCTGGCAACGTTGATAGAATGGTTGAGAACCTACTGTACTTGGGGAGGATAGCGCAGGAATCCGGGAAGAGGACCGCTAGGATAAGAGCATACGGCAAACAGGTGGAGAAGCTTGTGCGCCCCTTGGTGGACCAAGACTTGCCGAAGGAACATCAATTCTACGATTTCCTTCGCCAGGCACAAGATCTGATTGCATGCCAGGGTGATTCGTCAGAGCAACCTCACTGGTGACAGGCGTTGTCGGGGTGGGACTCTTCTCGGAAGACGTAGCATCGCGAACGGCTCCATATCACCCCAACGATGCCTCACTTGCACCAGGTCGATGAAGGCGGGCGCTTCCTCTGGAAGTCCACGCCACTAGTGGATGTCCCGAGGTGTCGATTGCGAGGGATTGACGGGCCGTGTCACCGCTCTCAACAGACCTAGTATCGCCTATTCCCTCACCGGAAGCGGAGCCTTCGCTAACCTCGACCCATGTCCCGGTCTTGGGCAGTTGTGCCGCTAGTTGAATTGCGGAAGAGACAATTCCCAGAATAAGCGGAGCCGCCAGGAACCGCCGCACTATACCTCCTCTGGGCGAGGCCGATACCAGGCTCTCTGCACGACGAGGCGACCGGCAACCGCAGGTTGGCGAAGTAGGGGAATCGAAGTCACTGGATTGTACCACAATGGCGAAGGCACCGCAACATGAGTTCTTGCAATCTTGAAGGGACGCAGCCTATCACGAGGAACGTGTGGTAGGGGTCACCCGATCACATTGGAGTAGTTGTCGAGTTGGATGGGCAGCAGGGGACTGGCCCCTGTTGAGGGTCCTCCTATCGCTTGGACTGGAACTGGACGTCCTGGATGGGGATGCCATCCAAGGCGAGCTGGAGGTTGTGGACGGTGCGCATGATGGTGGTCTGAAAGCGGTGGGCGAGGACCTCGGCGGTGAGAGGGTCTGGGGTCTGGACGAAAAGGATGCCTCGGGTCCGATCGAAGGCCAGGGGATAGGTGTGGGCAGGGCTCGGAAGGGACAGTCCTCCGAGCAGCCAATCCCGCTTACGAGCGAGCCCAAGAACGAGACGGAGTTGGGCTACTCATCCTCACCTTCGCCCAGTCGCCGGAGCCTGGCATCAGCCCGGCGCCAGAGACGCCGCCACCAGGACTGGATTCGGGCCAGGTGGTAGAGCGTCCTCCGCCAGAAGATGCGCCAGCGGGGTGGCTCGGGCACTGGCAAGGGCAGGCTCCACTCGATGGCCGTGGCGGCCCAGGCGAGGCCGGCCCCAAATGACGCACACACGATCAGGTCCCCCTTCTGCACCCGGCCCTCGTCAATCGCTTCGGCTAGAGCCATCGGCACCGACGCGGACGAGGTGTTGCCATAGCGGGCCAGGTTGGTGAACACCCGATCGGGCGGGATCCCGAGCGCCTTGACGGCACTCTGTATGATGCGGCCGTTGGCCTGATGGGGCACAAAGAGCGCAATATCCTCGACCTTGAGGCCGACCTGTTCCACCACCTGCCGGGTGGCCTTGGGCAAGACGCGAGCTGCAAAGCGGAACACCTCGCGCCCGTCCATGTGGATGTAGTGCTGACGCTGGTCGACCGTCTCGCTGGTGGCGGGATGAACGCTTCCGCCCGCAGGCAGCTTGAGCAGGTCTCCACCCGACCCGTCGGCACCGAGCACCGAGGCCAGCACGCCGCCCCGGGCTTCGTTGGCCTGCAATACCAGCGCCCCGGCCCCATCGCCAAAGAGGACACACGTGTTTCGGTCGCTCCAGTCGGTGATGCGGGAGAGGGTCTCGGCGCCGATCACCAGTGCGTTGTCGTATCGCCCCGCTACGATCAGGTCAGCCGCTACGCTCAGGGCATAGACGAACCCGGAGCAGCCGGCCGACAGATCAAAAGCGCCCGCACTGCGCGCCCCCAGGGCGTCTTGATCCAGGCAGGCAGTGGAGGGAAACACATAGTCGGGCGTGACGGTGGCGACGATGATCAACTGCACCTTGCGCGGATCGAGCTCGGCCACATCTAGCGCAGCCCGAGCCGCGCGGAGGCTCATGCTGGCCGTGGTCTCGTCACTGCCCGCCACGCGTCGCTCGAGGATGCCTGTCCGCTGTTGGATCCACTCCTCCGAGGTATCCACCATTCGTGAAAGCTCATCATTGGTCAACACCCGGGCGGGCGCGTACCGGCCCCAGCCCGAGATGTGTGCGGCCCTACGCTGTTCGTTCGCCATGGCCTACCTATGCCTCCCAGTTCCGAAAGACCAAGCAAGCATTCTGGCCGCCGAAGCCGAAGGAGTTGGAAAGCGCGATGTCCACCTGGGTCCGTCGAGCCTCGTTCGGCACGCAGTCCAGGTCGCACTCGGGGTCTGGATGCTCGTAGTTGATGGTGGGGTGCAGAATGCCCTCCTGCATCGTCATAATGGTGGCTATCGCCTCAACCGCACCGGCCGCACCCAGCAGGTGCCCGATCATGGACTTCGTAGCATTAACCGGTATCTCGTAAGCATGAGACCCGAAAACGCTCTTGATCGCTACCACCTCGGCCGGATCGCCTAAGGGCGTCGCCGTGGCATGGGCGTTGATGTACCCAATGTCCTCAGGCTTCAAACCGGCGTCGGCGAGCGCCCGGCGCATGGCAAGAGCAGACCCAGCACCCTCAGGGTGTGGGGCGCTGATATGATAGGCATCGGAGGAGACCCCATACCCTAACACCTCGGCGTAAACCCTGGCTCCCCTCGCCATAGCATGGTCCAGGCTCTCTAGAACCAAGACGCCACAACCGTCCGAAGCCACGAAGCCATCCCTCTCGGCATCAAAGGGCCGGGACGCCCGTTCCGGCTCATGATTGCGGGTAGAGAGGGCCCGCATAGCACATATCCCGGCCAGAGCAAGCTCGCACATCGCGGACTCTGTGCCCCCG
>Ga0307378_10010797_pt1 | contig 11828 bp, 8 predicted proteins | sample UN1MG_FD_202238 | JGI IMG/M metagenome (GOLD analysis project Ga0307378, IMG submission 202238) | Soil microbial communities from Risofladan, Vaasa, Finland - UN-1 | ecosystem: Environmental > Terrestrial > Soil > Coastal area > Acid sulfate soil | place: Finland: Risofladan, Vaasa | collected...
CCCGCGCGGTAGAATGGCGGGTGGCCAACGTGGGTGGTTACGATTCGGGAAGGACGAGGTTTTCGGAGGGACAACCACGATTTCGGGACCGCGCTGCAGGACCCGAGCGCGCCCCGAGTGGAAGCCATCCCGTTCGCGTGGTGGCGGGGGCAGGTCGTGGGTGCATCCTGACGCCTGGAGACGCGACGATGGTTCTACACGACCATCTGGCGACGTCGGTTGCCAAGGCGAAGCGCAGTGAAGCCTGGCCCTGTCCTTCACCTGGGGGCCGGAAGGGGTGACCGATGCGGCGTAGGACTTCGACATGCCAGACTCCGAGCCACATCATCTCGGGACGTACGACAACGCCCCGTAGATCGTAGTTCGAAATTGCGTATCGGGCATCATTGTTCTGGACCGGATACCGAAGTAGCTGCTGGTTCCTTCGCACCATGTTGCCTCAAGAGGGCGACTACTTCGGTATGTCCCTGACGCTTGGCTTCCATTATCGCCGACTCTCCCAAGTTTGGATTAGCGCCATTCTTTAGGAGGACGCGGACCGCTTCGACATGCCCGTTCTGGGATGCCCAGTAGAGCGGCGTGTAGTTACGCGATTCTACGACATTGGGATTGGCTCCACGACGGATCAGGTACTCAATGGCCTCGGCTTTTCCCTTATACGCAGCGGCGTGAAGTGGCGTGCCAAGCCCCAATGACGTGTCGATCTTTGCTCCTCGGTCGAGCAAAAGCGCGACAATATTTATTTGTCCCTGCTCAGCCGCAAAATGTAGCAATGTCCCGCTCGCCCACGTTTCGTTTACGTTGAAACCATCATCAAGGATACTGCGCAGCTCGTAAATCTTGCCGTAGTACTGGGCTCGCCAGGCCTTCTCCTTGATGTTCACAACAGCTGCGCCCTTGGATTTCAGAAACTGGACCATGGCCGTCTTACCAGCATTCTGGGCATAGACCAACGGAGTCTCTTGATAGGAGTCCGAATCCTCGGCGTTGATGTTCGCACCGTGTTTGAGGAGGATGTCGGCGATCGTCACGTTGCCACGCTTGGCTGCGACGTGAAGCGGGCTCGGCAGGCCACCTCCGCCATCGTTCACGTCGGCCCCATGCTTCAGGAGCAATTCGACCATTGTCTGGTCGTCGTTACCAACAGCCCACGCCAGCAAGGACATGTCCAGAGTATGATCGTACATCGCCTGTGGATTGCTCTTTAGAATTGACTCAACTCTGCCCGCGTCGCCCCTCTTGACCGCGTCGTATAGGCCTGAGGTATAAACAAGCCGCTCCTTCTGTAGTTCTTGCCTCCGCATCTTCTCGCTCAGAGGAATGCACGCAAGCGCCGCCACATTCATCAGCACCCCGGCAACCAGTGCGATGATCAGGAATACCCGAAAGCCAAGGCGCGCCCTCTTCCTCCCGAGTGTCGCAACAAGAATCGTTCCGGGAAGGAACAACAACAGCATGACGGGCAAGGACACGAAGCTGAACAGTATTATCCCCAAGAAGCCCCATTGTTCGCCCTTGTAGCCCATCTCCTGGAGGGCCCACACCAACATGGCCAACCCGAAACCGGCCGCCATCACGTTGCCTACCAACAGAATCCCCGTAACAATAGAAATCCATGCTCTGCGTGCAGGAGGGATGTCGTTCTCCGCCATGTTCGCCATTGTCCCTCCCGAAAACTCCATCCGCCAGTGAGTTGATGAGAGATCGGGTCGAATGAGGGGCGAGCGGGGGACGATCGAGGTCAGTCGCGGGACGATCCAGCAGCCGTGGGGGGCGGAAATGCCAGCTTGGCGCTCTCATTTCTGTTAACCGGCTCCGGCCAGTTTCGTAATCGTTCCGACTGCTACGACCCCCACCGCTCCGGTCTCGAACTCCGTAACACACTGACAGTAATCACGTTACAAGGACTAGAAAACAGAGAGTGTTTCGTGAGAGGGTTGCGAGCGGGGAGGTCAAGCGTCAGTCCGCCGAATCCGGCGGCGCAGCGGTTGACGCGAAGGCCCGCGAGCGAGGGCTTCCGGGCCTTCGTCGTATCTACGTGCAGCCAAAGGCTTAGCGCGAGTGGCACCTTTGGCCCCGCGCTCTCTGTTTGCGGCCGGTTCGTTCGGAGCCGGGCCGGTGGTGGCTGTAGGGGCGCCCAACCGCTCGAAAACTCTCTGACTCTCGCCCCAAAGGCCGCTTCCGGTTAACAGGCAAAAAGGCCAGACCACCCCGGTCCCAACCCTCTTCGAACTTAGCATCGGGCTCGCGGGCACGTTCAGAATGGCCAGACAGCAAACTGCCGCGCAGCGGCTTCGGTCAACAGCAGGCCTTCTGACGCGGTACCAAGCCGCAGCCCCGTCACCAGACCGCACGGGCAAGATCACAGCCCGATAGCAGGCAAAAGCCCGATTCATGGAGCCGGGAAAGACCTTGTCGATCTCCCTGACCGAGGTAGAATCGTCGAAAAGGCCCACGGTGCTCGTGGGCAGTGATTCTCCCGGAGATCCCGAATCGGGGCGATCGCGAGGACGCATGTACAAATGGAACATCCTCCTCGGCTGGTGTGGGATGATTGGGGGCGCGGTGCTGGGCATGACCATTGGCCTGCGGGCCGAATCCCGCGACTGGGCCGGCGGATACGGCAGCTTCCGCCGCCAGGCGTTGCGGCTGGCGCACATTGCAGCCTTCGCGCTGGGCATCATCAACGTGCTCTACGGCACGTGGACCGAGGGCCTGAGGCAACTTCCCATATGGGCCGGGCGGACGGGCTGCGTTGCGATGATGGCCGGAGGCCTGCTCATGCCGTGTGTGTGCCTGGCGGCGGCCTGGCACAGACGGCTCAAGTACCTGTTTCCAATCCCGGCGACGTGCGTTCTGGCGGCGCTGGTGATCCAGGCGTGGGGCTCGGTTCGCTTGATGTTGACGGGAGCCTGAACAGAGATGCGATTGGGCCTGCTGGCGATGAGCGGACTGCGGGTCATTGATCCGCAGCTTGCCTGGCTGGGCGTGACGCTGCCCCAGATCATAGCCCGCGGCCACGTGGTGGCGTCCTTACCGAGCCTGTCACTTCTGACCATTGCCGCATTCACGCCGGATGAAGTTGAGATGGAGTACGTGGAGATTCCCCATATCGCCGATCTCAACACCCGCCGACTGCCGGACTTCGACGCCGTCGCGATTTCCACCTACTCCGCCCAGGTTGGCGAAGCGTATGCCCTGTCCGATGATCTCCGGCGTCGCGGGACGAAGGTGATTATGGGGGGCCCGCACGTTACAGCCCTTCCGCAGGAAGCGTTGTCGCACGCCGACACCGTCGTGCTCGGCGAGGCCGAACCGTACTGGCCCCAGGTCGTGTGCGATCTGAACGTTGGCCGATTGCAGCGCGTCTACGGCGGAAATGGCGGGGAGCTCTACGATCTCAAACAGGCGCCCATCCCCCGGTTTGGTCTGCTCGATCCGGAGAACTACAATCGCATCCCGGTTCAGACGTCGCGGGGCTGTCCACACAACTGCGAGTTTTGCGCAGGATCGCGCCTCTTCGGGCCGGGATACCGACAAAAGGAGGTCGATCAGGTCATTCGCGAACTGGAGGCGGTGTGCGAGATCTGGGAGCGCCCCTTCATTGAATTCGCCGACGACAACCTGTTTGTCGATCACAGGTGGGGCCGCGATCTGCTGGAGCGCATCACGCCGCTTGGGATCCGGTGGTTCGCAGAGACGGATCTGTCCGTCGCCGATGATCCCCAACTTCTGCGGTCGCTTCGTCCGGCCGGGTGTTATCAACTGCTTATCGGCCTCGAGAGCCTGTCCAGCGAAAACTTACGCGCGATCGAGTCGACGGGTTGGAAGGCCGCGCGGCTCGATCAGTATGTGGACGCGGTCCGACGGATTCAGGATCACGGGGTGACCGTCAACGCGTGTTTCGTCGTCGGATTGGACGCCGACACGCCGGGTGTCTTCGATGGCATCCGCCGGTTTATCGAGGAGGCCGAGCCGCTGGATATCCAGGTGACCGTGCTCACGCCGTTCCCGGGCACGGCGCTGTATCGCCGCCTGCAGGGCGAGGGCAGGCTGGACCGCCCACCGTTCTGGCACAAGTGCACGCTGTTTGACGTGAACTACCGGCCGAGAGGCATGTCGCGCGAGCAGTTGCGGCAGGGCCTCTATGACCTGGCTGTCGAGCTGTACAGCGACGAGGCCTTCTCGCGTCGCAGACGGCAGTACATGGGCTTGATCCGTCGCCTGCGGCAGCGGGAAGGCGAGGCACGAACCAAGCTATCTACTTCCAGCGACAACTCCCGGGGATGAACCATGTGCTACGACATGTGCCTGCGAGCTCTTGAGGATGCGATCCAGACCTTCGGCAGCATGAAGTATCGCCGCGTCGGCGAAGACGAGGCCACCGAAGCGACCGGGCGGGAAGTGTCCGCGCTGGTGGCGCAGCTCCGGCAGATCCGCGAGCAGCTTGGCCGGTTCGAGGGAGCCCACCTCGACGAGACGGTCAAGTGCAACGCCTGCAACGTGTACCACCACCACAATCACAACAAGACGGAGTGGCGCGGCCAGGCCAGCCGCGGCGGATACGACGATGACGTCAAGTGGGCCTCGCGCAAGGACGGCGCCCGCTACGTCATGCGTCCTTCCTCGCCCTATGCAGACACGTAACCTCAAACAGCCCCGGCCACTCAGCGGCGCCGATCGCCGCGTTGAAAGGGACTGCGCGTTCGCCCCGCGGCCGGGTTATGACTCTTATCGAAGCCAAGACCGTGCAGGCCGGGCCAACATGACTGCGGGCACAGCGATGGGGAGCTTTGTCGTGCGCCGATCGTGGGTGAGTCGATGACCGGCGAGCCGGTTTTCGCGATCAATTCCTTCGCGCATGATGCGGGCGTGGCGGCCGTATGCGACGGAGAGGTGCTGTTCGCCATCGAGGAGGAGCGGCTAAACCGCGAGAAGAAGACGGCGAGGTTCCCGGAGATGGGCCTGCGCGAGATGAGCCGGCGGCTTGGCCTGCCGTTCTCCAAAGTGCCGACCCTCGCATTCCCCTGGCGGCCGTGGAAGCTGCTGCGAACCATCGCATGGGAGGTGGCCAAGGGCCTCCCGGCCGCCCTGAGTCTGATCCGCGACGAAGCCTGTCCGAACCTGAACATGCGATCCATCGGCCGATTCTGTCTGCTGCGACAGACACTCAAGCGGCGGCTCGGCTGGCAGCCGCGGATTGTACACGTCAATCACCACCTCACACATGCGGCCAACTGCTTCTACCACTGTCCTTTTGACGACGCTGCGATTCTCGTGATGGACGGCTTCGGCGACGACGCCTCGGTGGCGGTGTTCCACGCCCGAGGCGAAGACATCCGGCCGGTCTGGAAGAACCGCTTCTTCGATTCACTCGGCATGTTCTACGCGGCCGGCACGCTGCACCTGGGCTGGCGAACGCTGCACGACGAGGGCACTGTGATGGCCCTGGCTGCCTTCGGCAGCGAACGGCTCGTGCCGCAATTCCGCAGGCTGGTGCGGCGGCTGCCCGACGGCGAGTTCAGGATAGACCGGCGGTGGCTGTCCTTTGAGCACTACGGCGAGATGCAGATGGTCACCCCGGCGTTCGAGAGAGCCTTTGGCCCGCCCAGGAAGCCCGACGACCCGATCGAGGACCGGCACCGTGACCTGGCAAGGGCGATCCAGACTGTCACGGAGGAGGTGATTCTCCACATTGCGCGCGCGGCGCGGCGGCGCACCGGATCACGGAACCTCGGCGTATCGGGGGGCGTGGCGCTGAACTGTCAGGCAAACGCCCGGCTGGCCCGGGAGGCCGGCTTCGAGAACGTCTATGTCCCCAGTTCGCCGAGTGACGCGGGCACGCCGCTGGGGGCGGCCGTGGTCGTGGGCGGGTGCCGCCGCGGCGGGCGGCGCCCGGGCTATCCATCGCCGTTCACAGGCGGCGAATACACACGCCAGGACTGCATCGCCGCGCTCTCCGGCCGCGACGTGGAATGGCGGCGCGTCGAGGACCCCGCCCGCCTCGCCGCCCGTGCGATCGCCGAGGGCGCCATCATCGGTTGGTTCCAGGGCCGATGCGAGACCGGCCCGCGGGCGCTCGGGAATCGCAGCATTCTGGCCGATCCGCGCCGCCCGGATGTGCCCGATCGCCTCAACGCCGACATCAAGTCTCGCCCAGCGTTTCGCCCGTACGCCCCGGCGGTCCTCGCCCCCTTTGTCGGACAGTGCTTTGAAGAGGTGGCGGACAGCCCCTACATGTCGTTCGCCCTGCCGGTGCGGCCGGCGTGGCGGGCTCGTGTGCCGGCTGTGGTCCACAGGGACGGCAGTGCGCGCGTGCAGACCGTCCACGCCGACCTGTACCCGATGTTCTACTCGCTCATCGACGCCTTCCGGAATCTGACCGGTGTGCCGATGGTCGTCAATACCTCATTCAATCGCCAGGGAGAGCCCATCGTCCACAGCCCCGCCGATGCCGTCGGCGTGTTCTGCCGGACCGGCCTCGATCTCTTGTTCATCAACGACCTCGTCGTATGGCAGCCCGACAGTCGATGGGCCGCCTTCACCCACACCTCCGCCGGAGAAAGAGCACTTCCCGGGGCGACGTCTTGAAGCGCCTGTTGAGCCGCAGGCGGATTGCTGCCTCGCCGGCACCCGCACCTACGTCGGCCGAATGCTCCGCCTGACCAGCCTCGCGCCGGACATCGTCGAAGCGATTCTGGCGGGCGAGGAGCCGAGTGGTCTCTCGATTGCGGCGTTGCGGCGTGGACTCCTCATCCTCTGGAATGACCAACGCGACGTACTGGGTTGCTGCTGCCGGGGCGGCGAAAACGCTTGGGCTTAGTACTACAACGCTGCTTGGCTGAGGCCCGAAGGGCCGATCAGAAGTTGGCCGGGGGCGTAAGCCCCCGGAAAGCAAGGTCTTACAGCTCAGAGCCCCAACGGGGCGAAAGAGATTTCTGTCGCCCCTTCGGGGCCGACTGGATTGGCGGCCTGTATCCGGGGCCTGACGGCCCCGGCTAACGTCTGCCCGGCCCTTCGGGCCTGCCACGGCGGGGTCGGAGCACGTGACACGATTACGTAGCGTTGTAGTATTAGGTCCTGAAGACGGACCCACCGGCGCGGGAACCCAACTGGGTGCCGCTGACGTTGGCGCCCGGAAAGCACACAGTCCGCGTGGCAGTCCTGGCGTTCCCGTGGGCCTGGCGGTTTGACGTCAACATCCCGCTTGTCCGGCTGTGACGGGAAGCGGCCCGGCCCATGCCGCCGGTGATAACAGAACCGTCAGCAACACGGCCAGATGCGTACTCGCCCACGCGGCCTTGCCTCGTCGCGTCCGGCCCTTCATGTTCACTCCCGCATTCCGCGGTATTCAGACCGTGACAACTGCTCCGGTCCTGGCCGACTCGTAACAGGCCGCCAGTACCTTCTGGCTCTCGAGGCCAAGCTCGGCGCTGTTGGTGGGCGCGCGCCCTTCCAGCACGGCCCTGCTGAATTCAGCGATTTCCGCCATGTACGTGTTGATCGGATCCGGCGCGATGACCATGCCGGCGCTCTGCTGGCGGGTCTGCTGCGCGTCGTACCCGCTGGCGTCTTCTTCCAGAAAAGCCACCATCTCGCCGGCTGCGCCCTGACCGATCGTGTTCTTCGCCAGGATGCTGCCCTTCGAGCCGTAGATCTCCAGGACGTTCTTGCTGCTACTATCTGGAATGCAGAAGAAGGTATCTACGGTCGCCATCGCGCCGCTGGCGAAGAACAGCATCGCCACAGCCCCATCTTCGGAACTGTAATCGTGCACGATGTTGCTCGTGAAGCAACTGACCTTCTCGATCTCCCCGAAGAGCATCTCCAGCAGATCGATGCAATGGCCGCCCATGTCGATCAGCGATCCGCCGCCGCCCGTGGCCACATCTTGCCGCCAAGCGCCGGGAACCGGCGGATACCAGCACGACAGTTGCGCCCGACCATATGTGAACGCGCCGAGCTTGCCTTCCTGAATCAGCCGCAGCGCTTCGAGATGCTGGGTCTGGAACCGCATCATGAAGGCCGTGCCAAGCGTAACGCCGGCGGTCGTGCAGGCGGCAATCATCTCTTCCGCCTCGGCCACCGTCATCCCCAGCGGCTTCTCGCACAAGACGTGCTTCCTGGCCGCTGCGGCTGCGAGAACATGCTCGCGATGAAAACTCGCCGGAGAAGCGACGTACACGGCGTCAATGTCAGCTGCCAGCAGTTCCTCCAGGCTCCCAGCCGCCTGGGCGCTGAATTCCTCAGCAACTTCGGCGTTCGCGTCCGCGTTGACATCGTAGACCGCCACGAGTTCGGCGTTGTCGGCGGGGGCTATGCCCTCGGGAATCGTCCTGCGGCGGGCGATGCCGCCGGATCCGATAACTCCCCATCTGATCGCATCTATCATGTGAGGACTCCTACTGTCTGAATAACTCCTCCAACTGACGTCGGGCAGATGCGGCAAGGGCTTGTCCGGCGTTTCTGTCGTACAGCGTGGCACCGGGGGTCGTCTCGTAGCCACCCGCGTTGAACGCCGCCGCCATTGGGAGATACCCGATCGCGTCGTTTGCCAATTCGAACACAAACGTATGCCTGGCCGGGAAAGCTACCTTGATCTCCAGCCCAAGCTCACAGAATACTTCGCCCGGCAGGCCGACAACCCCAATCTCGCCTATCCTGGCAGCCATGACCTCGGCGTGATCGTCGCTGCCCTGTGCCTCGTACATGGCCACCCACGTCGCGGCTCTGTATGCCTCCGGCAGGCCGTCTTCTTCTGCCGGCGCCGCGGAATGCGACCCGTCCAGGACCCCCTGGGCCCAACGATGTTGCTCCTCGCTGATCCGGAATCGCTTTAGCGTGACAGACTTGCGGCAAACGGCGATCATGTCGGCTGGGGCCGGCTTGGCCGCGTCCATCGCATCCTTCACCACGTCGGCGAGCATGTAGCCGGTTCGCCGGGCGGCGGCATATCCACGCCGCGGGACAAACGGGTCTGCGTGGTTGATGTGGTTCAGATCCCCACAGCAGCCGTTGAAGAACAACGTCGTAAACTCGCCGGGAATACGCCGCGACATCGCCTCGGCCAGGCAACCCGGATACCCAGCCGAGTACAGTTGGTTCTCGTAATCCAGGATCGCCGGGTGCAGGGCGAAGTTCACGATGACCGCCCGAGGCTCTGCATCTCGCTCGATGACCAGAACGCCGACCTGCGGGTCGATCGGCCCGGCCGGCCCCTCGACGAAGTCCGGCGGCAGATCTTCCCAGTTCATGTGTACCACGCCGTCCTTGCAGTGAAGGCGACGGCAGAACGAAAGCCGTTCCTGCCGGCCGAGCCCCACGCGCAAGCTCGCGGGCTGTACGTCCCGATCGGCCAAGACCACCGCCTCGCAGGCCGTCCTGAGGAAGCGCTCGATTTGCTCATCGTCGGCCTTGGGCATGCCGTAAAGGCTGACCGTGGCCGGTCCGCTATGAATGTGCGTGGCGGCGATAAGGACCTCCTGCGGCCTGAGATTGCACCGGCCGGCGATGTAGTCTCGCATCAGGGCGACCTGCCTGCGGTGAAGCATGCAGACATCGACACTGAGCAGGGCAAGCTTTCGGCCGCGCGCGTCGTGAAACACCGCCGCCTTGGCTCGAAGCGGATCGTGGACGCCCTTGGCTGCGTAGTCGGTCCGCACGTTTCCCATCAGCGGCAGACCCGCCGGCGGGGTCCAGTCCACTTCCGCAATCCCTACTCGCACAGACATACTGGAACCCCAAAAAACCGCCGAGCCGGCAGCCTGGCCGGGCCGGCCGGGCGTAGCCCTGTTGTGCTCTACCGTGAATACGCCTTGATGACCTTCACCAGCGCGTTGGCGATCTGCTGCATGTCCTCTTCTGTGTAACTCGGATACGCGAAACAGGTGAAGGTGTGGCTTTCGTGCCAGACGGCGTTGGGCACATCGACCTTGCTGTAGTCCACGCTCTGGGGGTTGGTGTACTCACTACTGGTGAATGGGAAGCCCGATCGGCCGAATCCGCGAGGCTCGGTAAACGCCCGCTCGGTGTGGCACTGCGGCCAGAACACCTTCCACACCGGCGCTCCCTCACCGGTGGCGGCTTTGACAAACTGCATAATATCGCAGTTCATGTTCTCGATATCCAGGCTGATCGCCATCGTGTACCAGCCGTTCCGGCGGTCGGGCGTGTCGATCGGCAAGTACTTCACCTGCGGCAGATCGCGCAATGCATCCATCACTACGTAGGAGTTGCGTTTGCGCGTCGGCAGGTTCCAGTCGTCGATCCTCTCCAGCTCGGCCAAGCCGATCCCCGACTGCATCTCCGTCATGCGGTAATTCCAGCCAAGCATGTTGTGGATGTACGGCAGCTTCTGCTCCATCTCCAACAGGTTCAGACGCTCCTTCACGTCGTAGCCGTGGTCGCGGAAGCTGCGGGCGGTCCAGGCCAACTCCTCATCGTCCGTGGTGACCATGCCGCCTTCGCCGCCGGTGGTGAAGGTCTTGTTCTGGCAGAAGCTGCACGCGGCCATGTGGCCGATGGTGCCTGTCTTCTTGCCCTTGTAACGGCCACCAAACGCCTCGGCATTGTCCTCGATCACGAACAGATTGTGCGCCCGGGCGAAGTCCATGATCTTGTCCATGTCGCAGACGTTGCCGTAGAGATGAACGGGGATGATGGCTTTGGTCCGCTCGTTGAGAAGCTTCTCGGCGGACTCGACGCTGATGCAGTGGTCGTCGATGTTGACGTCGGCGAAACGCGGAATCGCCCCCGCCTGCAGCACGGAGAAACTCGTGGCGATGAATGTGTAGCTCGGCACGATGACCTCGTCGCCCGGGCCGATGCCCAAAGCGGCAAGGGCCACGTGCAACGCAGCCGTGCCCGTCGCGACGCTGATAGCGTAATTGCTGCCCTGCCACTCGGCGAACTTCTTCTCGAACTGCATGCCCTTGGGGCCCGTCCAGTAGTTCACCTTCCCGCTACGAAGGACCTCTTCGACGGATTTGATCGCCTTTTCGCTGAACTGAGGCCAGCCCACCAGGTTGTTCGTCACCACCTTCGGGCCCCCGTCGATAGCGAGTTTCTCTGACATTCGAATGCTCCTTCTCTCGTCTGGTTATCTGCCAAGCCCGATCTGCGACGCGCCGGGCCCGCCGCAGCCGGCGAAGCTGAGAAATCCTTGCGAGCCTCGGCGCCACCTACCACCAGACCAGCCGCGACTACGTCCGCTTCCTGACCGACCGCCTCGCCCTGGGCAACGTAGGTCGCTAAGTACTCAAACTGACCGCTTTTCCCTGACCCCGAAGGGGTCTGCGATGATAGCCGTGGGCGGAAGCCCACGGTGCCAGGCCCAGTTGGAGCGGAGCCCCGTAGGGGCGAGCGAAATCCCAGGACGATCTGGGACGCACGGAGAAGCTCGATCGACCCTTCGCGGCTCCATTCGTAACTCCTTGCCCGCCGGGGGCTTCCGCCCCCGGCCATCGTCGGTCCGGCCCTTCGGGCCTGAAAAAACGGTCACTTTGAGTAAGTACGTACACGGGGCCGGAAGCATGGCACCCGACACCCGACGACAATGCCGGCGTTCTGTGGGACTTGGGCAATGCCGAATCGCGGACTTCCGAATGGCGGATCAATGACGAGACCCGAATGACGACAGGTCCATCGCCCTTGGCGAACATGGTCGCCGGTCGGTTATCGCCTCACGGGAGCATCTGGAGTTTCTCAAGGCTCGCGGCGTCGAGTCGGAGTTCCGCTGCCCGGGCCGCGTCGCGCAACTGCTCTTCGCGCGTCACGCCGACCACCGCCGCGCTGATGCCGCCCTGGGCTGTCACCCACGCGATGGCGCA
>Ga0307378_10010798_pt1 | contig 11826 bp, 7 predicted proteins | sample UN1MG_FD_202238 | JGI IMG/M metagenome (GOLD analysis project Ga0307378, IMG submission 202238) | Soil microbial communities from Risofladan, Vaasa, Finland - UN-1 | ecosystem: Environmental > Terrestrial > Soil > Coastal area > Acid sulfate soil | place: Finland: Risofladan, Vaasa | collected...
GGACGGCCACCGCGACCTGCGCCCAGCAGGGCCGCAGCGTCTTCGACTACCTGCATCAGACCCTCCTGGCCCACTTCGCCCATCAACCCACCCCCTCCCTCTTACCCGCCGGGCCGTGAACGGTTACAAAAGTGGCAACATCCAGGGGTGCCACCGATTGCTTGTCAATCGGTGGGGCGGGTGTGCAGCGCACGGTTTGGCAAGCAAACCGTGGCACCCTCCGGCCGAAGAAGTGCCACTTTTTTGTGGTGCACCCGGCTGGTGGCGGGCGGAGTGGTGTTGGTTGCGGCAGGCGCAGCGCTGGGGCAGGATTGGCCGCAGTGGCGCGGAGCGAATCGCGACGGCAAGGCGGTGGGGTTTGTCGCGCCTCCGACTCTGGACGCTGCGCGGGCGGCTTGGCCGCAGGAGTTGAAGCAGGCGTGGCGCGTGACGGTGGGGTTGGGCGATGCGACGCCGGCCCTCGTCGGCGACAGGCTGTATGTGTTCGTGCGGCAAGGCGAGGAGGAGGTGGTGCTGTGCCTGAGCGCGGCGGACGGGAAGGAAGTGTGGCGTGACGCGTACGCGGCGCGTGCGGTGACGGGCGCGGCGGCGCGGCACCCCGGGCCGCGAAGTTCGCCGACGGTGGCGGAAGGGAAGGTGGTGACGCTGGGTGTGGGCGGGGTGCTCTCGTGTCTGGATGCGGACAAGGGGACGGTCGTGTGGCGCAACGAGGCGTACGCGCAGGCCGTGCCGCAATTTTTCACGGCCCAGTCGCCGATTGTGGTGGACGGGATGTGCATCGCGCACCTGGGCGGAAAGGGCGACGGGACAATCCTGGCGCTGGACCTGGCGACGGGCGAGGCGAAATGGAAATGGACGGGCGAGGGGCCGGCGTACGCCTCGCCGGTCCTGATGACGGTGGACGGGACGAAGCAGATTGTGACGGTGACGGAGACGCGGGTGCTGGGCCTTGCGGCGGCGGATGGGAAACTCTTGTGGGAGATTGCGGCGGCGCCCGAGGGACGGTGCTACAACTGTGCCACGCCGATCGTCGAAGGGCAGACGGTGATTTATACGGGGCAGGGCGCGGGCACCCGGGCGGTGAAGATCGAGAAGGAGGGCGAGGGGTTTGCGGCCAAAGAGGTCTGGAGCAACGCGGCTCTGGGGACGGCGTTCAACACGCCGGTGCTGAAGGACGGGTTCGTGTACGGCCTGTCGGACAAGGGGAACCTCTTCTGCCTGAACGCGGGGACGGGGGAGACGGCGTGGACGGACGCGACGAAGCGCGGGGGGAACTTTGGGGCGATCGTGGACGCGGGGTCGTGCATCGTCGCTTTGCCGAGCGACGGCAAACTGATCGTCTTTGAGGCGAGCGGCAAGGCGCTTGCCGAATCGGCCCACATCAAGGTGGCCGAGACGCCGGTGTACGCGCACCCGGTTCTGGCGGGGAAGCGGGTGTTCGTGAAGGACCAGGAGGCGGTGGCGCTGTGGACGACGGAGTGAAGCCAACGCGGAATGCGGAAGGCGAGTAACGCAGTAACGAAGTAACGTAGTGACGAAGTAACGGACAACGGAAAAGGCGCGCGGCGGGCTCGAAAGGCGCGGAGGCGGGGTTACCAGTAGATGATGCGGGTGAAGGCGGTGCGCTCGCGCGGGGGGAGGGCGTCCACGTCGGGGATGAGGTAGCGGTTGTCGCTCGTGTCAATCAGCACTTTGCCGCGCTGCCCGTAGTCCACGGCGCGGTCGTGGCTCCATCGCATCATGAACCGTGCAGGTCCCTTGTCGGTCTCGACGTCCATGGAGACCAGGCCGTAGCGCCAGCCGACCTCGTTGATGCGCGTGATGGTGTGCATGAAGTATCGGCGTGCGAGGGCTTGCCGGACGAGGTCGGCCTGGTCGGGTGGAAAGTCGGCGAGGTCGCGGATGATTCCGATCTCCAGGTCGTCGCCCTCGCCGACGCTGTGCATCAGACAGATGTAGCCATCGCGATGGGCGACGGGAAAGGCGTAAACGGCATAGACGCCGCCGTAGATGCGCTCGCCGGTGACGGTGACGTGGAGGGCGTCGTGGGTGCCGAGGTGGATCTGGCACATTTCAGGTGTGAGCCGCCGGACGCGTGTCGGGTCGGATCCGGGCGAGAGGTCGGCGTCAGGGGTTCGAGCGTCGGGGGATTGTTGCATGGCTCACTTTCGCTTATTGCGGAAGTCGAGGGAATCCACGCTGGGTTCGCGCGCCAGTTCGGTCTGGATTTTGACGAGTCGGAAGTACAGGCCGCGTTTTTGCAGGAGTTCGTCGTGGGTGCCTTGCTCGACGATGCGTCCGTCGTCGAGGACGAAGATGCGGTCGCAGTTTTTGAGGGTGCTGAGGCGGTGGGCGATGGCGACGGTGGTGCGTCCGCGCGTGACGCGCTGGAGGGCTTCCTGGATGAGTTGCTCGGACTCGGTGTCCACGTTGCTGGTGGCCTCGTCGAGGATGAGGATTTGGGGGTCGTAGAGGAGAGCGCGGGCGATGGAGATTCGCTGGCGTTCGCCGCCGGAAAGTCCGGCGCCGCGCTCGCCGATGTAGGTGTCGTATCCGAGGGGGTGTCGGAGGATAAAGGCGTGCGCGTTTGCGGCCTTGGCGGCGGCGAGGACGTCTTCGGGGCCGGCGTCGCGCCGGCCGTAGGTCACGTTGGCCCAGATGGTGCCGCGGAAAAGGAAGGGTTCCTGGAGGACGACCCCGATGGTTCGGCGGAGTTCGTCGAGAGGCAAGTCGCGGACGTCCACGCCGTTGACGAAGACCCGGCCGTCGTCCACGTCGTAGAAGCGCGCGATGAGGTTAATGAGCGTGGTCTTTCCGGAGCCGCTCTTGCCGACGACTCCGACGTGCTCGCCGGGGCGGATTTCGAGGGTGACATCCTTGATGATGGGCTCGTGGCGGTCGTAGCCGAAGGTGACGTTCTCGAAGCGGATGGTTCCGTGGAGCGGCGGCATGGTGGTCGGCTGGCCGGCCTCGACGATCTGGGGAGCGGTGTCGAGGACCTCGAAGGTGCGCTGGGCGGCGGTGAGGAAGCGGGTGAGCCAGTCGGTCAGTTGCGTCATGTGGGTGAGCGGGGCGTAGAACATGCCGAGGTAGGCGAGGAAGGCGACGAGGTCGCCGAGGGAGAGGCTTTCCTGGTGGATGACTTCGCGGCCGCCGACGTACCAGACGATGGGCCCGCCCAGGCCGAAGATGAGGGCCATGGTGGGGTTGAAGAGGCTGGTGGCATATTCGACGCGGCGTGCGGAGTCGCGGACGTATCGGCTGGAGCGAGCGAATCGGCCCTCCTCGCGTTTTTCCTGGCCGAAGGCCTTGACGACGCGGATGCCGGAGAGGATGGAGTTCAGGGAGTTCATGAGCCGGCTTTGGGCGTCCCAGACGCGGAAGTAGCGTGGATAGACCCGCCTCCAGTAGAAGGCACTGGCGAGGATGACGAGGGGCGCCGGCAGGAGGGTCCAGAGGGCGAGTTTCCAGGAGATGCTGAAGAGCATCGCGCCGGTGACGATGACGACGAGGATCTGGGCGAGGAATCCCTGGGTGACCTGGCGCACGAGGTCATTGAAGGCGGCGGTGTCGTAGCCGGCGCGGCTGATGAGTTGGCCGACGCTGTGGCGGTCGTAGTAGTCCACGCTGAGGCGCGTCAGACGCGCGAGGACGGACTCCCGCATGGTGGCGGTGACCTGCGTGCCGACGAAACTGGAGAGTCGGCCGTTGATGCTGTCGCAGAGGGCGCGGAGGATGAGAATGGCGACGAGGGCCATGACGAGGTACAGGAGCCAGAGTTCGCGTGTGGCGAGTGGAACGGTGGCGGCGTCGGCGCTCTTGGGGGCGATGACCTGGTCCACGAGGATCTTGGTCAGGCGCGGCGGGATCATGAGCAGGCCGATGCTGGTCATGAGGACCAGGAGCATGAGGGTGGCCCAGGCGGCGTAGGGTCGCATGAGGCGGATGACGCGCGAGAAGACGGCGCCGCGGTCCACGCATCGTCGGCAGATGTCGCCCTTGAACTCGAGGGCCAGGCCGCACTTGGGGCACTTGCGCGGGTCGTAATCGTCGGCCGGGCCGACGTCGGGCTGGTTGCCGTGGATCCAGGCCTTGAGTTTGGCGGCGACCTTGCGGAAGGCGTCGGCGCGGGCGTTGGAGTAGGCGACGATTTCGACGAAGACGCCGCTGGCGAGGGCTTCGAGAAACCCGCCGCCGACGCCGCGCCGCGTCCGAATCTGGCGGATGTCCTCGCGACGCAGGCTGATGCGGACGACGGACCGGCCGTCGGACGGGCGGCCGAGTGTCACGAGGCGCTCCGGCTCGACAAGGAGGAATACCTCCTCGTAAGAGCCGGCGAGGTTCAGGTCGGTGCTCGTCAGGAGCCAGGCGAGGTCGGGATTGACGCCTTCGGCCCGGGCGAGGTCGGCCAAGTCCCGGGGCAGGGCCATCTGGAGGAGGGTCGAACGCTGCGTGGACATCGCCGGTGGCATCCCATGGCCCGACGCCGCGTCGGAAAGCCTCGCGTGACGTCGGGGGGTGCTATTATGCCAACCGGCGGCGAAAAGTCCAGGGCTGTCCTCCGTGAAAGCGGGCGCTCGGAGGGGAGCCGCAAGAACCGGTTGCACCGGCCGCCGGGCGACGTTCAGGCCCTCGGTTCACCCGCCAGGGCCAGGATTTCCTCGAGCAGCGCGTCCAGCAAGTCCGCTTCGGTGACCTTGCGCACGGCCTTGCCGCGGCGGAAGAGGACGCCGTGACCTTTCTCCGCCGCGACGCCGACGTCGGCCTCGCGCGCTTCGCCCGGCCCGTTGACGACGCAGCCCATGACGGCCACGGTCAGCGGCGCCTCCAGGTCGCACGTTCGCCGCTTCAGTTCTTCGACGAGCGCAATGAGGTCCACCTGGCACCGGCCGCACGTGGGGCACGAGAGGATCCGAAGCCCTCGCCGCTCGCGCAGACCCAACTCCTCGAGGATTTCGCGCGCCACGAGGACTTCCTTGACGGGGTCGCCCGTGAGGCTGACGCGCACGGTGTCGCCGATGCCCTCCGACAATAGCGCCCCGAGGACAATGCCGGAGCGGGTGCGGGCCTCGTCGGCGGGTCCGGCGGCGGTGATGCCGAGGTGGAGCGGCAAGTCGCACGCCTCCGCCAGGAGCCGATACGCTTGGATGGTCGTCGGCGCGTCCGACGCTTTCGCCGAAAGGACGATGTCGCGAAAACCCTCGCGCTCGGCCAGGCGGACCCAGTCCACCAGGACATCCACCATGAGCCGCGCAAGGTCCTTCCGTTCTCCCGCCCCCGCCGCTCCGCGGACGCTGCCGGAGTTGACGCCGAAACGGATCGGCCGGCCGAGCTCGGCCGCGCGTGCCAGGACGCGCTTCAGGCCTTCGGGGTCGTCCATGTTGCCCGGGTTGAGGCGGACCTTGGCGACGCCCGCCTCCAGCGCCTCAAGCGCCAGGGACGTGGTGAAGTGAATGTCGGCAATCACGGGGAGGGGGGAGGACCGGACGAGTTCGGCCAGGGCCTGGGCGTCGGGCCGGGCAGGGACCGCCACGCGCACCAGGTCGCACCCGGCGGCGGCGAGACGCCGAATCTGCGCCAGCGTCGCGGCGGCGTCGCGCGTCGGCGTCGTCGTCATGGATTGGATGCTCACGGGGCGGTCGCCGCCCATCGGGACCGGCCCGACGTGGACGAGGCGCGACGGCCTCCGCGGAAACGCCTGCTTGGTCGCCATGGCAGGCATTATCCGCCGAACGCGGCGCACGTGTCAAGCAAGGGGTGTGGCTGGATTTTTCGGCGAACGTTAGTTCTCAAACTTTCTCTCAAAGGTTCGCTTGCAATTCGGCGACGGCGGCACTATCCTTTCGCCACGATGCGGCTGAGGGTCTTGTCGCTCTAGCGCCCGTCGGCTGGCACGCATTAGGGGAACGACCATGAACCACACAGTCTTTGCGCGCCGCCAGATCGCCTCCATCCGCCGGACCGTTGGCCGGGGCACAGCCATCAGCGCCCTCTCCGGCGGCGTGGACAGCGCCGTGACCACGGTGCTGGCGCACCGCGCCCTCGGCAAGCGCCTCAAAGTCATGTTCATTGACGACGGCCTGATGCGCGAGAACGAGCCGGAGGAGGTCCGGCAGGCGTTCGCGAAACTGGGTATCCGGGTGCGGATTATCCGCGCCGCAGGGAAGTTCTTCCGGGCGCTGAAGGGCATCACGGACCCGGAGAAGAAGCGCAAGGCGTTCCGCCACACGTTCTATAAGGTCTTCAAGCAGGCGGTGCGCGAGTTGGGCGCGCGGTTCCTCGTCCAGGGCACGATTGCCGCCGACATCGTCGAAACGAAGAAGGGCGTCAAGACGCAGCACAACGTGCTGGACCAGATCGGCATCCGCGCCAAAGACCGGTACGGTTACGCGACGATTGAGCCGCTGAAGACACTCTACAAGCCGGACGTGCGGAAGGTCGGTCGGGCCGTCGGCCTGCCGCAGGCGATGTACCAGCGGATGCCGTTCCCCGGGCCGGGCCTCGCCTGCCGCTGCCTGGGCGAAGTCAACCCGAAGCGCATCGCCGTCGTCCGCCGGGCGTGCAGAATCGTCGAGGAGGAGACGGCGCGCGTGAAGAAGTTCCAGGCGTTCGGCGTGCTGCTGGCGGACCGGGCGACGGGGGTGACGAAGGACGGGCGTCGGCGCTTCGGCGACATCGTCGCCGTCCGCTGCGTGGACTCCGAGAAGGCGATTCACGCGACCGCGACCACCCTGCCCTGGAAAATGCTGATGCGCATCCAGGCGCGGATCACCCGCGAGATTCCGTCGGTCACGAAGGTCGTGTACGACCTGACGCCGAAGCCGCCGAGCACCATCGAATACATCTGACCCCCGACGCGGGGGCTGGGCCCCTTCTTGCCGAGAGCCTATGGGCGACGCCAAAGCCGCGCTGGTCCTCGAAGACGGGATGGTGTTCCAAGGCAAGCCCTTCGGCGCCGCCGGGGAAGCCTTCGGCCAGACCGTTTTCTACACCGGCGTCGTCGGGTACCAGGAACTCCTCACCCACCCGTCCTATGGCGGCACGCTCGCGGTCCTCACGTATCCGATCATCGGCAGTTACGGCGTCAACGAATCCGACAACGAATCCGACGGCGTTCACGTCCGCGGCATCGTCGTCCGCGAATACAGCCGAACCTTCTCGAACTTCCGCGCGACGGGCGCGCTCGAAGATTTTCTGAAGGAACGCGGCGTCGTCGGCATCCGCGAGGTGGACACGCGCGCCGTGACCGTCCACCTGCGGGACGAGGGCGAGATGCGCGGGGCGGTGGTCTCGGGCGACTTCGACCCGCAGCAAGTTGCCAGGAAGATGAAGGCAACGCCTTCGCCCTTTGAGGAAGACCTTGTGAGCCAGGCCACCTGGGCCGGCTCGCGCCCGCCCCAGGGCGCCGAAAAGCATCGCCTTGCCGTCTTGAACCTCGGCGTCACGGAAAGCCTGCTCGGGCAACTGGGGGCGCTCGGGTGTAGCGTCCAAGTCCTTGCCGCCTCGGCCGGACCGAAAGACCTTCTGGCGAGCGATCCCGAAGGCGTGATTGTGGCGGGCGGGCCGGGCGACCCGCACATCCCGGCAAAGGCGCGCGAAACGGTGACAGCGCTGGTAGGCAAGGTGCCGATCCTCGGCATCGCCCTGGGGCACGAGGTGCTTGCCCTGGCGCTCGGCTGCCGGGTGAAGCCCATGAAAGCGGGCCATCGCGGCCTCAACTACCCGGTGCGAGATCTTCCGGCGGGACGCAGTCACATCACCGTCCAGCACCACAGTTTCGTGGTGGACGGCGAAGGTGTGCCGGAGGAGGTCGAGGTGACTCACAAGAACTTGAACGACGGCTCCGTCGAGGGCATCCAGAGCCGCACGGCCGAGGCGCGGGGGGTTCAGTTCCACCCCTCTCCCGACGAGACGGGCGGGCCGAGCGCGATCTTGCGCGCCTTCATCGAGCACAAATAGAGAGAACGGGAACGTCTCTTGCCGAAGCGAACGGACATCAAGAAGATCCTGATTATCGGCTCCGGGCCGATCATCATCGGCCAGGCGTGCGAGTTCGACTACTCGGGCTCGCAGGCGTGCAAGGCCCTGAAGGAAGAAGGGTACGAAGTCATCCTCATCAATTCCAACCCCGCGACGATCATGACGGACCCGCGGATGGCGGACCGCACGTACGTCGAACCCATCACCGCCGAGGTCGTCGAGAAGATCATCGCGCGGGAGCGGCCCGACGCCATCCTGCCGACCCTCGGCGGCCAGACGGGCCTGAACGTGGCGGTCTTTCTCGCTCGTGCCGGCGTGTACAAGAAATACGGCGTCGAGGTCCTGGGCGCGAGCCCCGAAGCCATCAGCCGCGCCGAAGACCGCGACCTGTTTAAGAAGGCGATGCAGGAGATCGGCATCCGGATGCCGGCGAGCGGCATTGCAACAAGCGTCGAGGAAGGGCTGGCCGTCGGCCAGGAGATCGGGTTCCCGCTGATTCTGCGTCCGGCGTTCACGCTGGGCGGCGCCGGCGGCGCCACGGCCTACAATCAGGAGGAACTCGCCGACGCCCTGGCGCACGCGCTCACCACCAGCCCCGTCGGCCAGGTGCTGGTCGAGCAATCGGTCCTCGGGTGGAAGGAGATCGAGTTCGAGGTGATGCGCGACTCGCGCGACAACGTCATCATCATCACCTCGATGGAGAACGTGGACCCGATGGGCGTCCACACGGGCGACTCGATGGTCGTCGCCCCGTCGCAGACGCTCACCGCCCGGGAGTACGTCGAATACACCGACCTCTGCCGGCGCATCATCCGCAAGATTGATGTGACGGGCGGCGGCATCAACATCCAGTTCGCCGGCAACCCCGAGAACGGGGACATCGTCATCATCGAGGTGAACCCGCGCCTGTCGCGCTCCAGCGCGCTGGCGTCGAAGGCCACGGGTTTCCCGATCGCGCGCATCGCGACCAAACTGGCTGTCGGCCTCACCCTCGACGAAATCCTGAACGACGTCACCGGCAAAACCACCGCCTTTTTCGAGCCGGCTGTGGACTACTGCGTCTTCAAGATCGCCCGGTTCACGTTCAAGAAGTTCCCGCAAGCCAAAGCGGCGATCAACACTTCGATGAAATCGGTCGGTGAGGCGATGGCCATCGGACGCACCTTTAAGGAGGCCCTCCAGAAAGGCGTCCGCAGCCTGGAGATCGGGCGCTACGGCCTGGGATTCGACGGCAAGGACCATCTCGTCCCCGAACCGAAGGACGAAGCGGAACTGACACACAAACTTGTCGTGCCGAACGACATGCGCCACTTCTACGTGAAGCGGGCGCTGGAGCAAGGCTGGACCGTTGAGCGTGTGGCGGACCTGACGAAGATTGACCGGTGGTTCATCGAGAACATTCGCGAGATCCTCCAAACCGCCGAACGCATCGCCGCGTACAAAGGCCGACTCGCCAAGATGCCCGACGACCTGCTGCGCGAGGCCAAGCGGGCCGGGTTCTCCGACGTCCAGATCGGATTCCTCACAGGGAAGGACGAACTGGCGGTCTGGAGCGAGCGCGAAAGAAGAGGCATCCGCCCCGCCTACAAACTTGTGGACACGTGCGCCGGCGAAACGAGCGCCGACCACCCCTACTACTACTCCACCTACGAGCCGGTGGATGAGAATCGCGTGACCGGCAAGAAGAAGATTATCATCCTCGGCGGCGGGCCGAACCGCATCGGCCAGGGCATCGAGTTCGACTACTGCTGCTGCCACGCCTCCTACGCTGTCAAGGAACTCGGCTACGAGGCCATCATCGTCAACTCGAACCCCGAAACCGTCTCCACCGACTACGACACCTCCGACAAACTCTACTTCGAGCCCCTGACGCGCGAGGACGTCCTGGAGATCGTCCGGGCCGAGAAGCCCGAAGGCGTCATCGTCCAACTCGGCGGCCAGACGCCGCTGAACCTCGCCGTCCCTTTGGAAAAGGCCGGCGTGCGGATCCTCGGCACGAGCCCCGACTCCATTGATCTGGCCGAGGACCGCAAACGGTTTCAGCAACTGCTGGGCAAACTGGGGCTGATTCAGCCGGACAACGGGACGGCCAACTCCTTCGACGAGGCCAAGGCCATCGCCGCCGACATCGGCTATCCGGTCGTGGTCCGGCCGTCGTACGTCCTCGGCGGTCGCGCCATGGAAATCGTGTTCGACGAAGAGGAACTGGCCCGCTACATGGCCGAGGCCAAGATCGCCTCCGAGGCCCTCGCCGAGCATCCCATCCTCGTGGACAAGTTCCTTGACAACGCCATCGAGGTGGATGTGGACGCCGTCGCCGACGGCAAGACCTGCGTCGTGGCCGGCATCATGGAGCACATCGAGCCGGCCGGCGTCCACTCCGGCGACGCCGCCATGGTCATGCCCCCCATCACCCTCACCGACGAGGTTTTGGAGCGCCTCCGCGAGCACACCAAGGCCCTTGCCTTGGCGCTCGGCGTCAAGGGCCTCATGAACGTCCAGTATGCCGTCCGCGACGATGTCATTTACGTCTTCGAGGTCAACCCCCGCGCCAGCCGCACCGTCCCCTTCATCTCCAAAGCGATCGGCGTCCCCCTGGCCGCCATCGCCACGAAGGTCATGCTCGGCCATTCGCTCGAGGACCTCGGGTTCACCAAGGAGGTGGCGATCGGCCACTTCGCCGTCAAGGCCGCCGTCTTCCCCTTCGTCCGGTTCCCCGGCGTGGACGCCGTCCTCGGGCCGGAGATGAAGAGCACCGGCGAGGTCATGGGCATTGCGGAGTCGTTCGGCGTGGCCTACGCCAAGGCCCAGCAGGGCGCGGGGCACGTCCTGCCGCTCGAAGGCACCATCTTCATTTCCGTCCGCAACAGCGACAAACGCGACATCGTCTTCATCGCCAAGAAACTCGAGGACCTGGGGTTCGATATCGTCGCCACGGAGGGGACCGCGGCCGCCCTCGCCCGCAACGACGTCCGCGTCCGCCGCCTCGAACGCATCAGCATAGGACGGCCTAACGTCCTGGACCTCATGAAGAACAAGGAGGTCCGCCTCGTCATCAACACGGTGAGCGGCAAGACGCCCCGCAAGGACGAGATCACCATCCGCACGCAGGCGATTGCGAACGGCATCCCGCTCATCAGCACCATCGCCGCCGCCGGCGCGTTCGTCAACGGGATCGAGGCATTAAAGAAACGCGGCCTGGCGGTCAAGTCGCTCCAGGAGTACGGCACGCACTACGCCCCGCCGAAGTCCGCCGGCCGTTGACCGCCGCCGAGCGACCTTGCCGCGCGCCTTACGGTCGCAGCCGCATTTGGCGAGCGCCAGAGCGGTCGCTTTCCGGCGCGGTCCAGGCGCCCGTCCAGACGGGCCGCATGCTCGGGGCGAGTTATCTGGTTTATGCTGCGCCCCAGACCGGCGGACCTCGCCCGACGCTCGGCCTCCTGTGCATCGAGGTCGGCAGCGGAAATGTGCTGTACGAACGGGCGGTCGCCTTGGACTTGCCCCGGGACGATGCCGGAATGACACGTGGGGCGGGGTGTATCCCGCATTTAGCAAGGCCACCATATCTTGTGGGAATGCGAAATGGAGCCCCAACAACGGGGTCTGCCCGTGGCGAAAAAAAATTTCAAAAATTGTCCAAAAAAAACTTGACGCCGAAAGGCGTGAGGGCTACAGAGGGAAGAGTAATCCATTTCCTGCAAGAGATGTGAAGGCTACAGAGCTGGCCTTTCGCAGGTTTTATGCGGCGCGGGTGGCGGTGGAGAAGAGTTGTGCGAGGGTTCCGGCCATTTCGCGTAAGCCCCTGCGCCGGGGGGCACAGGCGAAAATGGTTTGCCGGATCGTTTC
>Ga0307378_10010799_pt1 | contig 11825 bp, 9 predicted proteins | sample UN1MG_FD_202238 | JGI IMG/M metagenome (GOLD analysis project Ga0307378, IMG submission 202238) | Soil microbial communities from Risofladan, Vaasa, Finland - UN-1 | ecosystem: Environmental > Terrestrial > Soil > Coastal area > Acid sulfate soil | place: Finland: Risofladan, Vaasa | collected...
ATAGTTCGCCTTCCATTGGTACGCCATACACGCGGTATATCAAAGGGTATCGGGTTAGCTGCTCACCAGTCAAAGTCAGCTTTGTAGCTGTTTGGTCGTTTGATTCTAATTTATATTCCTGAATAGCCCATTTGCGCCACTTGATAAAATCTGCTTCCGATTTAAAATCAGAAATAACCCCACCACCTATGTCATACCTCGGCCATGTCGGTACGAGCTTCACTGTCGTTATTAGCTTAACCTTACCGCCTAACCCTACCACATTGGCCACTGCTGCTGACCCATCACGCTTCACAGTTACGCTTGTGACATTTGCATTACTGTCTGGTAAGCATTCCTGCGGTGTTCCTGGAAGGTTAGGTTTAGGTGCTAGAGTGAGTTGTACTTCATCAGCAGGGGAATCGTCTAGCTCTTTAATACGTATCGTGCTTGTGGTGCTCGTGTATTCCATGTACCAATACCACCGCCCTGGAATACTAGATACCACATAATCCAATGCTGTCAAAGGATTGTATCCGTCCAAGCTATAATTGATTGGTTGACGTAAATCTACAGCTATACCTCGAAGTGCTGTTAAGTCTGTAGAATCTAGGTTTACTGGCGCTAATACTACATTATAGGGATCAATAAAATACGTGTGAATGTATCTAATAATAGTTAGCCATGTCCAATAATATCCAGCGTAAGACTTTGGAGCAAACCTTGTATCTGGTAACCCCATAGTCTCATCATCATCTTCTGTGTCAAAATAAAATGCTAGCGTTGTGCCTGTAGTTAGGTTGTCCAAAAAGCAATCTGGTGAACCACCTTGATTGAAAACAAGTTGTTCATTCTGTAAATATCCAGAGCCTGATTGTAGATCACTTCGAAACTTTTCATAAGTATACTTAGCATCGCCTGCTGATATTCCACTTCCCATTCCACCCGCAGGTGCGGATATTTCACCTTTATTCAAATACCATTTGCCACGCAACATTGATCTTTTTGATAATAACCATTTGTAGCAAACACATTCAACAGACATACTCTCGCCATTGGCATTGATAGTTCCTTCGTTAGATACAATGAATCCTCTGTATAGGACTGCGCTCGTTGCATCATCAGTTATTCTAACTGGTAGAAAGAATGTTTGTTCACTTCCAAATTCTTCATCGTAAAATATCAGAGTAGCTGTATCATACACAGCGCCAATGTTACGCGACATAGAATCTACTCGTGCATCTAAGTCAAAGATGGGACTGACACCACCCCAAGGTCTTGTATCTGAAGTGACATTCAGTACACGATTTTCTAGCATGTCTGTGTATTGTGACATATTAAGGACAACACGTTAGTGATGATTGAAACTGGAGGGAATACTTCATACTACTCCCTACTGCCTGTTGGTTAGTAACACTTACGAGTATAGCGTTTTCATATACTTCACCATCTAGGTCTAGATCCCCTTGTTTGCCAAGTGGTCCCAAAATCCAATCTGCAATATACTTCTGCATATTTTCATTGGTTTGCCCTACCATCCAGCATTCCAATCCTATTTGATTGACTCCGCCAACAGGTGTGTTACCTCTGCCGAAATTTCCTGGTATCCATTCTGCCGTATCTAAATCATATGTGACACTTAATCCTAATTCGTAATTATCGAATATTGGAAATCCACACACTGGAAGAACACCAGTTTCATAATTCTTGAATGCACCATATCTTACACGCCCATCTACGAATGTCGTTGGTTCGAAAGTTGGCTGTTCAAAATCTAAACTAAACACAATTGAATATGTCATGTATTCAGTAGTGGCTAGTACATCTTGCGATACACTTAAGGGGGTGGCGTTTGGATAAGCTACATTATCAACTACCAAGGTGGCATTCTGTTTAGCTATTAGAAATCTATTTAGTTCTCTTTGTAGAACATGTATCTGTGACTTTGTAGTTGCATTAGGTGGGAAGTGCTGACTGGTCAGTGTTATAGTTCTGTTGACGCTATTGCTTGGTTTCAATAAAGCACCAGAAGTTCTAGGGAAAAGAAAAGTCGCAGCGGAAGAAGAACCTTGCAATGTCCATTTTTCCAAATCGTTAATAGCTACTCCATCGAATGTTGCACTGATAGCACTCATGATCCTGGGGCTTCCTGTACAGTGGGTGCATTGGATGAGTTCTCACGATTTTCATGGGGAGCAACAGTAACATTGCCTTTAGGAGTCCAATACGCCACTGCTTTATCTAAGCTTTGTTTTACTTCATGCTGTTTAGCTGTATTCTTTCTAGTGGCATCGGTAAGTGATTCTGTAGCTATTGTGTTAGCTTGTGTAGCTTTACTCTGTTTATCTTTTTCAGGTAATGTTCTAGATTCCAGTGGAGAAATCGTTCTACTGCCTCTTCCTTGTCGTAGGATCCCATGCGCAGATTGCCCTTGGAATCTGCCACCTAATCCACTACCTCCTGAGAACATAGCTTGCTCACTATCAAACAGTGAACGTCCGCTTAATACCCTGCTTACGCCCTTAGTCTTACTAGGACCTCCTTCAAAGAAAGAAGCAAAGCCTGAAGTGATGTCACTACGTTTACCCTTTATTCTTCCAGAGCGTGTTAAATTAGGATCACTAGCTGATCTATTATTAATTCCGAAGACTCCTCTATTGGTTTGAGCAGCTTTTTTGAAAATTTCACCCAGATTTCCTCTATCACCAGCAGCATTTCGTTCTGCTTCTGTAGTCTGTAGTTTGTCTCGCATCAAGCCATCTTGACCCCGATGCCTCAAGAAAGTTTTAGTTCCCTTTGCTTGTTCCTTGGTATTCTTTGCGATCTCTTTAAGGGGACTCCATATATCACCAAGGGGACTAGTTTGTGGTGCATTTGCTCGTGCAGCCTGTGACCTTGCTACTAAAGAACTACCACTACTACCATTACCGCCACTTGTTCCTGAAGCAAATCCGGGAACTCGCTTATTGATAATAGATTTCATAAAATCCTGACCGAAGAAAGTCACTGCATCGGCAGGTATTACCGCTTCTCCAGGTGTCAGCATTGCTGGAACTGAATCTGTACCTTTAGCTAACGCCTGTATTGGTGTAAATGGTATAGTTCCCTTTTTTCTCTTGCGCGTCACAGCCTTTTCTCTCCGTGCCAAATCTGACTTAGCTTTGCGCTCTGCTTCTTTGGCCAGTTCTTCTGCTTGACTCTTAGCCGTATCTATACTTTCCTTGACAGTGTCACGCGTACTCTGAACAAAGTCTTTAGATAAGTTAGAATCGACAATAGCTTTAGTTAACTTTTCAAGTTCCTTAACCAAGATCCTTTGGCTTTCAATCGTTTTTGCCAAAGCATTCTGACGCTCATTATGCCTCTTAACGTCTATTTCACCGCGCGCTGTTGCTTTGTTAAATTCCTCCACAGGATTACGGTTAACTTTATCTGTGTCTACTCCAAAAGTTTCCCTAGCTTTCCGTATCCCTTCTGTGAGCGCAGTTTCTGGCAATTCATCTATAACCATTTCTAAGGCGTTAGCTATAGCCATGAATCCTGCTTTAATCGCAGGCGCTAAGCCTTTGATAAGTAGAAATGTTTCAGATATGGCACGTAAGAAGGCTAATCCAAGACGTATTATATTATCAATAATTTCTGCAATATTAAGTACGAATCTCATCGTATCTTTAATATTCTGAACTAATACGTTTGAAGAATTTGCGAATGCTTCACTCAGTTTTGGAACTATCTCTTCAATAAAAGCATCGACAGAAGATGTGGCTAATGTTTTGATTGCTGAAAAGATATTCTTGAAACTGTCTATTACCGATTGCGCTTCTGGTGATATTTCTATTCCCTTAAACTTGTCAGAATCAAAATTATCCACTACTCGGCTAGCTTTAAGGATTCCTTCTGAAATTTTACTAAGACCTAAGTTCAGGGAGTTTACACCTATCTTGCCAAGTATATTAACCAGTTCTTTAACATCTTGCTTTACTTTTTCAAAGTCAAACTTGCCTGTGGTTATCTGATTTATCAACGTCTTAGTCTTAGTGAACGCTTTATTGATTAGGTCTATCGAAGCTAAAACACTAACCAAAATAATCTTGCCAAGATTTATTCCACGGATATAATCAACCACAGTTGCGAAAAGTTCGCGCAAGTTTCTACCAAATTCTACAAGTGGTGCGATCTCAAAAGGATTAGTGTTAGATATATCCCTCATCAATGCGCCTATCTTCCTTAGAGCAGATAGTATGGCACCTTCTAGTGGATCAGCTATTACTGAAATAAACTTAGCCCACTTTTCAATGGATCCAAGAAATTTTTCCCCTGAGACTAAATCACCAATAGCAATCAATACAGTTAAGAATTTATCACTAAGTATATTTGTCATAAAGAAATCTGAAACGAGCTTGCCAAATCCTTCTCTAACAACTAGCGTCTGTTGTTCTAGAAGCTTCATTCGTTGTGCAGCAGTAGTAAAGATAACTTTTAACTGCTGACCTTGTAAATTATTAAGTCGTTTGATATCATTAAGAATCTTCTTAAATTCTTCTGCTCTTAATGTCAGCCCTGCAAAAGCTTTTCGTGACTGATTAGTTCGAAAAATATCCCTAAGGTTATCCGGACTGATGCCTTTAAGTTTCTCAAGCAAATTAACAAACTTATCTCCAAACCCTTTTCCTTGCAAGTCTTCGATAGATACCCCAAGCTTTTCGAACTCTTTACGAGCCGTGGAAGCTGGAAAAGCAATAGATTCAATGAACCGCGATAGAAATCGTGTAGTACTTTGCGTACTGCCACGGCCAAACACACGTGTTAGAGCCGTTATGGACGCAAGCAGGTCTTCTATGCCTACGCCTGCAAACTTAGCTATACCTACAACACTACGGAGAGATGGTCCGAGTTCTTCCAGAGAAGTACGACCTAATGTGGTAGCTGTGCTCAATAGCTTTGAAATTCGATTAACACTTTTTAGTCCTTCACCGTAATTCTGATAAACTGTAATCAAGGCATTAGTAGCATTAGCAAGAGTAGACTGGTCAGCGGTAGCAAGCTTAGAAGATACCGATAGAAGCATTTGCTGTTCGTTTATGGAGCGCAATCCTGAAGATATAATGTCAAAAGCTGCGGCGGAAGCATCCTTACGGTCGAATCCAAAGCGCACTCTCGCTGAATTAATATCACCAATGAGTCTATTTATTTGATTACTTTGATTAGCAACTTCCTTGGCGGCTCTTGTTGCACCTGCCTGCAATTCTAGAAAATCTTTAGTACCATTTTTCACCAAGGAACTAACTAATTGTAATCCTGTTTCTACAATGGTTTTAATACCTTCAAAAACAGAAACGACAACTTCTTTAAAACCTTTCCACAACGCAGTCCATATTTTAAGTACGGCACCTAATGAAACTTTAACTACTGAACCGACTATCTTTAGACCTGCAGAAATTAAGCTGAGAATAGATTTAAAAAGTTTATCTACAAGATCTGTTATTTCTGCGATAATATCTGTCACGAGTGTCAGCAAAACAAATCCAATAGGAACTAACAATGCAGGTAATGCAGCAGCCAACCCTACGAATAATGGAGTCAACCCTAGCCCTACCAATCCAGGAAGTGTCGCTAGGCCAGATATGACAAGCAGACCAACTCCACGAATAGCTGCCCCTACTGCAGATCCAATCAAACGCATCTTAAGGGTTAAGACATTTATTATTGCTTCACCAATTAACCCTACCGCGTGACCAATATCACCTGCTATACTACCTATGGCACTTCCTAAAGCACTGCCAAGTTGAGAAGCAATCATCTTTGCTCCTCCGGCTAGTTGCCCTTGGAATCTTTTGTTGCGGAATGCGTTCTGTATTTCGATACCCGCAGTCACTAATCCAAAACCTAACGCACCCGATAACTGTGCGCCTATCTGTTTGAATTGTCTCGCCACCCCTTGCAACTTATCTTTAAAACTTGGCGGAGCTCCTGCCCTAGCGCCAGAAACTCCTTGAAATCTCGAATTCTGTTCACTAAAGAACTTCTTAATTTCTGCATCAGTTTCTTCCAGTTCCTCTCTGGTTGCGTTTGCTAAATCTGGAAAAAAACTTTTCGACTTAACTTGGTTTATGCGTTGCATCTCATCTTGCAAAGTCTTAATCTTATTCTTAAGTTCTCCACTTGCGTCACCCGCTACAGACATCCTTCCTCTAAGCTGAGCGATCTTATTTGAATGCTTCTGCAATAAAGCTGTCTGTTGCGCGCTGAAAGATTTGCGAATCTGACGACCAAGAGCAGCTAATGTTAATTCAGCTTTCTTGGAATTCCTTTGTAATTTGGTTTCTTCAAGAATAAGCTTTTGCATCGCTTTCTTAGAGATCTGCGCACCACTTGCTATGTCTCTGAAAATCAACTTACCTTTTGGTGTGAGTTCAGCTTTGATACCCTTAGCTAAGCGCTTAAGGTGTATCATCCCACCACCAGTTTTCTTCAGTTCCTGTAGGTTTGCAGATAACTGTCTACGCATATCTTTGAGAGCGGCCCCCGTAACAGCGGCTTCTCTAGGTAGATCCTTAAGTGTTATCTTCTTGAATTCTTTTTCGATTTCCTTGGCGCTACCTACTAACGTTTTTTCAAACGCAGGCTTACCCTGAACATCGTCTATTCTGATTTTAACTCTAAGTTCAGCAGCCATTATTTCTTTCTTCCAAATATGGTATGCGCGGACAAGTTAAACTTTTCAGTTGTTTCCATGTAGTCATGAATTTTTGCCAATGCACCCTTTAAGTCAAAATTAGGATCTCTAAGTTTTTCTGGAGTAACCTGACTATATAGCCATTGGTGAAACTCACGTTGCTCCTTAGGTGTAATCTTTCTTGACTTGAGCCTTTCCTGCGCTTCCTTAAGTGCGGCAGGTTCCATGCCACTCGTTCCGAGGAAATCAAGCATGTCTGAATCATGACCCCAAGTCTGCTTAAAGTTTGGACTTGTTTTACGCTTTGGTATACCTGTTGTGGTATGTGTACCAGTATTACCACTATCAGTGTCGTCAGAGTCTTCATAACGCTTTCTAATGGAATACAAAAGACCCTCCAGTAATTGGGGGTCTTCATTATCGATCATGTCCGCGAATTCTGTCAAAGACCTACAACCACCCAGACTGTATTCTTTTGCGAATACATCCACAAGTCTGAAGAAATCTAAAGGGTTGTATGCTAGAGTAAATGTCTTATCTTGTGATTCTCGAAGGTAGGGGATGTCATAAGCACTTCCGTCCGCGTATATTACTGCGGCGGAAGTGCTATGAACATTATTTTCATAATCTTGTAATTCTTCACTCACACTCTAGCTAAGAACGATGTCGGTGTTCTTATAGACAGCGTCCTCTTCCATCTGTACTGTGCCAGATACTGCAAAGCTACTGAGTATACTCATGTCACGCATATCCATAAGGTCTGCAATTTCTTCATTGAGTTTTTCTTCTTGCTCTTCGTCATCGGTCAAAGCAAACTCTGGGTGTGCCTTGGCAATCGACATACGTAGCATTTCAAGGATAAAGACTTCTTCGGTTTCCTGCAACTTGTTAAGTTCTTCAGTTTCTTTCAGTGACAGTCCTTCCTCTTCTTCAATGGTCTGTAATTCAGTAATACGAGGCAGGTGCGGGTTGCTGCTTTGACGTTTCTGTATGGCACCTACTTGGCGTCGTGTTAGTGTTGAAAACGTATATTCCTTGTCGTCAGCCAGCTTAATCTTCAATTTGCGCATTGTTTTTTCCTTTTTAGATGTTAATGCTCTGATTACATATAACAGTTATGAAGAAAAAAAAGGAGCCAACCCGAAGGTCGACTCCTCTTTCACATGGACTGAATTGCCAGATTACATTAGCACCATGCGTATGAACCACCTTTGTCAATATGGTCAGGATCACCGATTGCAATCGTAATATCCGAAGTTACAAAGTCATTCTGAGTGGAACTGACATTGAAATTCGTAATCTTACAACCTGCAATGACACCCGCGAGACCACCACCATTGACGCCTAGACCAAGTGTAACTGTGATGTAATCATTTGTCAACGGTGCATCGTTTGTTGAGAAACGAGACGAAGATGCAGTAATTTCACCCGAACGGTTACCGAGTTCGATAGCCATTGGCAAGCGATAATCACCTGCATAGAACGACTGTGGGTCACCGTCATAGCTGACAGTGATTTCAGTCATGATGCCAATTTCGACATCACAACCACCACCTTCTGCAGAGGTATTCATTGTACCCACAGAAAATTGATACGTAAAAGCCATGTGTTTTCCTCCTTAAGGAATGAACGTTTATTGTTGCACTGAATGTAATCTGTCCAGTAACATATTAATCGTTCTACTCCATGTGTAAGGTTTAATCTTCCCGTAATTATTTTGTACTGTATTATTCTGGTCCGGAGTACCCTTTTCGTTGTATACCTTACGCATCATGAAAGACAGTTCTTCTACGTCTCCATGAGCAAGTTTTTCACCTTTGTAGTATTCGCTTGTGCCTTCATATAACTCTTGGTCAGCTTCTATATATTCTACTTGTCTGCACATGTACCTGTTTGTTCCAAGGTAATCCATGAACCCTGAACACTGACTCGCAAGCTGTATGATAGGTTTGCCCATAGCTCCTATTTCAATTCCAGGCAACCAAGTCGACTCCCCTTTACTAAAACCTACTAGAGTATCAAACCTTGCTGCTACTGTTGGGATCACTGTAGGGTGTAGTGGTATGTCTAAGATAGTGATATGTGGCACACGGTCATGTGGAATATTCAATTCGTTTATGATTTTGTTAAGTTCATATTTAATACACCAACGCTTATCGTTTTTCATGTTTTCCTTTGAACCCCACTTGCGAGTGCCATATTTACAGCACAGCATTAGCGATACTGGTTCAGTGCTTTTGAATTCTTTAACAAAAGCTTGTACGATTTCTTTCACGCTCTTTCGCGTATTCCAACTACCCAGTACACCAAATACGTAACGATTGCGCACTGTAGATATGTCCATAGGCTTCACTTTAGCGTTCCATACTGTAGGGTCATACCCTAGTGGCATATAAGTAACATTAGTTATTCCAGCTTCAGTGAATTTATTGTAATCTACCCATGTTGGTGCATAGATCTCATCAGCGTTTTTGAGCCATTTTATAACCTGTGGCTGGACACCAAGGGTTTCTATCATTGTCCAACCAATTTTATATCGGCTGTCTTCTGGTATCTTATCGTGTCTCAAGTGTCCCGGTCCTGCTATTGCTATGAAGGTAGAATCTTTACCTTGGAACGCAGGATTAGATACATACCAATCCATCTTCTGCCCTAATATTGGATCAATATCACGCGGGGATCTAATAGGGTTAAGTTTCATGCAGAACTGCCCAGTACTTTCCAAGCCAAATATTACTTGTCTGGTGTGTTCTGCGTATCCGCCGTAGAAATCTACATAACCTCTTATCTGTAGATGTGTGCGGTGTGGGCTATTATGTTCACCAATATGAAAAGATCTACTTAATGCCCCGAGTTGGGTTTGGACATTAACTAGATCTTCTGGACAATAAGGCTTTACTGCCTTAACTCTTTGCTCTGCGCTTATATTGTCAGAACCTGTTTTCTTAATAGGCTTTATGATGGAAACAACTTTTTCAGGAACTTCCCGTGCTTCTGGTAGCGCACTTTTTGTTCTCTTTGCCATTTATGAACATACCCATGTACCGTAATCTGTGTTGAAGTCTTCATCTTCTCCCTTGGTGACATGGAACTCCAGTAAACTAACAGACTTATCCATGCTCTTATCGAAATCAAATTCAGACACTGTCTTAAGTATCATAACAACACGGAGGCCTGTATTTGGTACAGCAGTGTATTCAGTCAGTGGTTCACCATTATTACGATTAAGTAATATCTTGATCCTATCACGTATACCTGTGTACACTTTGTAAGGTTCTGTTGCGTCTTTGGACTGGCTTATTTGAAATCCTAAAATGCCACGTTCAGCTGTGATCTTTGGTTCGCTCTTTAGCCCTCGCCATTGTATGTTAATGGATGGATATCTTACACCAGTAGGAGATCTCATACTGGGATATACTGCTTTTACACCATTATCATCTAAGGCAATCATTGCCATCAAAGTTGCATCTGCTGTTAATACTTCAAATACTTTTTGCTCTATTGTTTTACCGTCGGCCATTATATCTTTCCTAATGCTTCTTCTAATAGTTGCACAGCAATTACTTCTGCTCGTTCAATCCAGTTGCTACTCGCTGACACTGAAGAAACATGGTGTGGTCCTCCACCTACAAAGCGTATTGAATTGCCGCCACGAGAAGGTTCAACTTTATTTTGATAAACGTTATTACCAGTAGCTTGATATTTTGAAGAAGCTCTTGGGTCGTCATCTTTAACGCGAAACACATATGCTTTATCGCGCCGAGGTATTACAAAAGAATCCCTTCCAACTGAAATAGTGCGCCACGTATAAAAACCATCTCTACCAAAAGCATGATATAAATTTCTACTTAAAGCGTTGATGTTAATTTCCCATTCTTTTTCGGTTAGTTTAACACCAATACCAGAACCTGCTTTCGGTGTACCGAATGGACGTTTTTCACCTGGAAATAGACTAGCTGTGATTGTTTTGGCATATGCTCCAAGACCACCTCCTGGCTCTTCCCCTAAAGCTTGCTTCATGGCTTCACGTACTATTCCAGGACCCTTACTATTAAAAAAATCAGTGGTTTTCTTTATAGGTGTGATCAACTGTTTTTGCACAGCAGTCTCATTTAGTTCTACTATAGCACTAATAGCAAGACCACCACCACGGCGTCCAGACTTCTTATTTAGGAATTTTGTCTTAGCCATTAGACTTCCTGCTGTGTAAATTCTTGTAAAATAATTTCCCAGTGATTATTTTCTTCTGTGGCATTTTCTGGCATCACCACATTGAAATAAGATTGTGCATTCTGCATTCGTGTGTCCTGCACTACTAACTTGTCTCCACTGCGAATATCTAACTTAGTTCCTGCTGGATACTCTAGTGGCATAAAGCACAACCAGTTAATGGAAGCTTCATTTGTTGGTATACCATATTCAATCAAGTCTTCTTGACGCATTGTTTGTTTTCTTATTGGTATACCTGAATGGATAGAATTGTGTGTAACTACCTGTTCACCAAACTCGTTTTGACTGGCAAAGACTTCCCTTTCCCAGGAAGCCAATAGTCCTGTCTGTATGCACAGAGATAATACCGACATTATATAGCCTCATATCCTTGAGTGTTTATCATCGGTAACTTACTAATCGCATCTTGTATGTAGAAATCCAGTGATTTAACACCACCCCATGCACCCGCACTATTGATAGCACCTAATCTATATTCGTACCTTCCTATCTTTTCTTGTGTGATGTTTCCATATTTCAGCCAACCATCAGGATTGGAAAGCTGTAATTGCTTCAACATTACAAGTAATTGGATAAGTTTTATCAATGGCGGAACATCAATGCCAAATTCACCCACAAGTCTAATATTTTCACATCCGTTAGGAAATATCTTTTGGTAACCCATTAGACTTACTTCAATATTTAGGACCCTTGATTCTAAATCACCATTACGAATAAGTGTAATTTTACCAGTTGACGTATCCCAAAATACTTGCCTGTTTGATCCAGTCAATTCCAATGTCTCTTCTGTTCCATCAGCGGCAATAATAGTCACTTCTGTCAAACTAGTGATTGGTGCAACAGGTGAAAAGATTGTTGGACTGTCTTCTCCATTGACTAGAAATGTAACTGCTCCTAAAGTAGGATCACAAAATACGTAGTCTATACACTGCTTAATGTA
>Ga0307378_10010800_pt1 | contig 11824 bp, 6 predicted proteins | sample UN1MG_FD_202238 | JGI IMG/M metagenome (GOLD analysis project Ga0307378, IMG submission 202238) | Soil microbial communities from Risofladan, Vaasa, Finland - UN-1 | ecosystem: Environmental > Terrestrial > Soil > Coastal area > Acid sulfate soil | place: Finland: Risofladan, Vaasa | collected...
GTGCCGGCGAAGAGGTCGGGCGGACCGACGACGCCGGGGCCGTCAGGACATACTTCGCGATGGCGGAGACACGCGTCCACGTCAACCCCGCCCCTTACATCCACGACATGTACGACCGGCTCGACCCGAAGTGTCTCGTGGAGTATCACAAGGTCACGCTGAAGGCCGTCGACCCCGAGGGGAACCCCGTGCAGTGGCCGCACTACCGGGTGCGGACGCCCGACGGCAGGACCTACGACGTCGGCGTCCACGACAGCACGTCGGTCCCGGTGGGGGTGAATCCCTTTACCTTTATCGCGAGCAAGAAGAGGCTCGGCCTGCGCGGCGAAAAGACCGTGACCATCGCCAAGAGCGGGGACGAGGTCGTCATCGAAATGCAGCCGGAGCCGGAAACGGAGAAGCCGCCGGAGAAGCCGGCGAAGTAGTCAGGGATCTCTGGAGGAGACAATCGTGAGAGGAATGACATTCTCGAAAGGCGTCGTCCTGATGGCGGTGCTGCTGCTCCCGACCGCGACGACGCATGGGCAGCAGAAGGTGTACGAGGAGTTCAACCGGTTCTGCATCGAGCACTTCGGCGCGGAGAAGGAGGAACTCGTCTACACGTTCGCCGGGAAGGAGCTGAAGTTTATCGACGACGGCCGGTGGGTCTACGCGTCGGAGCGCTCGGCGGTCGTCGGCTTCGACACGAACCTGCCGGCAAAGACTCAGATCGAGTATGGCCCGACACCGGCTTACGGCACGACCACCTCCGCGCCTGAGCGGCATTTCTACGTGCACCTTCACCGTCTGAGAAACCTGACGCCCGACACGGAGTACCACTATCGCCTGCTCGCCGTCGACGAGCGCGGCAGCCGCATCACCTCCCCCGACATGACCCTCCGCACGAAGAGCATGCCGGTGGCCGTGCGCGTCACGGACGGCCTCCAGGGACCGCCCTACATCCTCGACAAGGAGGGTGCCACCTATCTCGTCACGCGTGACCTCGTCGTCGAGGGCACGGCGTTCGACGTCCAGGCCTCGGGCGTCACGCTCGACCTGGGCGGTCACACGGTGGTCTACGACAACCGGAAATGGGGCCCCGTGCTCGACGGGAAGACGGGCAAGCCGGACGGCAATTTCTGGGGCTGGATCAACAACGCGAAGTACGGGGTGCGGATGCTGAAGGGCACCGGGCTCAAGGTCCTGAACGGGACCATCCGTCAGGGCGCGGGAAACGACGCCTCCCAGGGGAACTCCATCGGGTTCAACCCGATGTACCTCAAGGGCGGCTCGGGGATGGAGATCGCCGGACTCGAGATCGTCTATTCCGGTCCGCAGCAGATCGGCATCTACAACCACTGGGGCGGCAACAACTCGGAATTCCACCACAACGTCTTCCTGGACCTGGGCACGGAGATCATCAACCGGCACGGTGCGGGCTCCCGGGCGATCATCGCGTACGGCAGCCGGGACCTCACCGGCATCAAGGTGCACCACAACCTCGTGAAGCGCACGCGCCAGGGCGGCCTGAGCGGGGACGAAATCTATCACAACGAGGTCTGCATGGACTCCTGGGCGACGAACGCCTTCGGCATCAGCGTCTCCTCGGGAGGCAACGCCTGGGGCAACCGTGTCGTCGGCGGCGGCTACCACGTGTGTGCCTTCGCGTGGGGCAGCCGCATCACCGGACATCACAACTTCGTCCACCTCAAGGCCGACGACTTCAAGGAGAAACGTTTCGACGAGTACGGTCAGTACGCCTCGTGCAACGCCCTGCGTCTGACGCAGTACGGCGGCAGCAAGGTACCCTACGAGGACAACCTCTACCACGACAACCTCTTCGTCATCCACGACTCGGGCGGCCGACAGGTGCGCGGCGTGCAGATCTTCAGTGATCCCTACGTGAAGAACTACGTCCTGCGCGATTCGACCGTGAAGGTCATCGCCGACGACGAGGAGACCACCAACGCCGCGTGCGTCGTCACGCAGGGAAACCAGGACCGCACGCCCGACATGAGGCCGGTCTTCTACCGCAACTGCACGTTCATCTCGAACATCACGAACGTCAAGTTCGGGGACGACTACGGCACGGGCTCGAACCATCACTTCGAGAGCTGCCGGTTCGTGAAGGTCGGGAACCACGCGAAGTATCGCACGTTCTGGTTCGGCAGCGGGTATCCGTCGAAAAATCACGTGCTCCTCGACTGCACCTACGAGGGCGGTGCAGATCCCGGGAGCATCCAGTGGCTCGCCCTGAAGCCCGACCACGACTTCAGCGTCGCGTGGACGCTGACCGTGAGGACCGCCCCCGGTGCACAGGTCACCATCACCGACAGGAGCGGGAAGCAGGTCTTCTCGGGGGCCGCGGACGACAAGGGCGTCGTGAGTGTGCCGCTCGTCCAATACGTGCAGAAGATGTCCGGCAGGACCGAGACGACGCCTCACACCGTCACCGTCAAGGGCCGCGGCGCCAGGACCGTGACTCTGGACAGCACGAAAGAGGTGCAGTTCTGAAAGCAGGAGATCTCAGATGGCATGCGTGAAGTCGACGATGACGGCACTCGTCGCGTTGGCGGTGTGCAGCTTCTACGCGGGAGCGGAAGACACCTACCGGTTCCGGCTCGATGCGGGTCCCACCGGCAGCAAGGCCGAGGTGAAGCCGCCGCTGGTGAGCGACGAGGGGCTCCAGGTGGTGGAGGTGGCCGCGCCGGGGGCGTTGACGCAAAGCAATACCCGGTATATGGTTACGACGGACATCGAGGCGCCTGGGACCGCCTTCACCCTCGGCAATGGCGTTACGAACGTCATCCTCGACCTCGGCGGCCGCGTCGTCACCTACAACGCTGAGACGCAGCCGAAGGTGCCCGGGAAACCCTACGGCGAGTGTGTCTACGGGCTGCTCATCCGCGGACGCGGCATCGAGGGCATCGTCATCCGGAACGGGACCATCGTGCAGGGGAAGGGCTCGAACGCCGGGAGCCACGCCATCAGCATCCAAAGCGGGAAGCGGATCGAGATCTGCGACACGAACATCCGCGTCCACGGCCCGAGCACGAGCAACCTTGCGACCGTCTGGACCGGACCCGACGGCCGCGTGCACGACAACTACCTCGAGAACCGCTCGCGCGACACCGCCCCCGGACTCTTCGCCCCGACCGGCATCAACCTTTCGCAGACGGCGCCCGGCTGGGAGATCTACAACAACACCGTCGTCGGCGGACACCAGGCCGTCGCCGTGTGGGCCAACGCCGCCGCCGACCAGCGCACCGCCTACGAGATCCACCACAACCGTCTCTCTCCCCGGCGCATCCACGGACTCAAGGCCCCGCAGGGCATCCTCTGCTTCGGCTCGGACGGCAACCACATCTACGAGAACGAGATCGCCACCGACGACGCCCGCGGCATCAACCTCCAGGGAAGGGGCTCCGGAAACAACAACGTCCACAACAACCTCATCGCCTGTCGCTATTCCACCGAGGCCACCGAGGGCAACTACGTCGAGAACCGCTGCTACGGGTACTGGGAGCGTGACGGCAACGCGAACCGACTCCACGCGAACGTGTGGATCGTGGGCAACGAGGTGACCGGTGACGGAACGTCGAATTCCGTCGGCATCCTCGCGACGACCACCGGCGGCCGGCTGAAATCGGCCCAGTATACACAGAACCGCATCATCTGTTCCCACAGCGATCCGGGCGTCGACGTGCTGGGCTTCGACGTCAAGCGTTCCGACAAGGACGTGATCGTCCGCGGCAACGAGATCTTCGCCCGAACGTCCGCCGTCCGTGTGTGGTCGACGTCCGACGGGGTGCAGGTGAAGGAAAACGTCCTTCTCAGGACGCCTGCCACCGCTGCGGACGCCCCGATGCTCAGCGGCGACTGCATCGACAAGTGCACCCGGGAGGGAAACGTGGAGACGACGCTCCGCGTCGACGACGATCCGCCCCGGCCGCCCACCGGCCTCCACGTCATCCAGAGACACGAAGCCCTCGAACTTCGGTGGGACCGCAGCGCGGAGAAGGACGTCATCGGCTACAACGTTTACTGCGACGGCAGGAAGTTGAACCCGTACCCCGTGGGGGGCTGCTTCCACGTGCACGTCGACGTGAAGGCCGGCCAGACGCACCTCTGCCAGGTCACCGCACTGGACCTCGCCGGGAGGGAGAGCGCACGGTCCGCCCCACTGGTCGCCGTCAAGAAATGACCCGAGCCTGAAGGAGACCCATGGTGCCGCAGAAGATCATTATTGACACGGACATCGGCGACGACATCGACGACGCGATCGCCGTGAGCTTCGCGGTGAGACGTCCGGAGCTGGAGGTGGTGGGCATCACGACGTGTCACGGCCCGACCGACAGGCGCTGCCGGATGCTCGCGAAGCAGCTCTCGCTCCTGGGCGTCGAGGACATCCCCTTCGCCCCGGGTCCGCACCTCCCCCTGGCCCCCACAGGCGGCGGGAAATGGGCCGAGGACGCCCCACTGGAATACGACTTCGTGGGTGACGACGAACCGGTGCGGCCGCCGGCAAGTGACGACGCCGTCGAGTTCCTCTACGAACTCATCTGCCGTCACGCCGGGGAGGTCATCCTGGTCACCATCGGTCCCCTGACCAACATCGGCGTGCTCTTTCGCGAGCACCCGGACGCCGCCGACAAGTTGCCCCTGATCGCGATGATGGCCGGGAACTACCCCCAGAGACGACGTGAGTACAACATGTGGCGCGACCCCGAGGCGTCGAAGGTTGTGCTCGCCACGAAGACGCCGAAGTTCCTGGGCACCTACGACGTGACGCGTCGTGTGGTGATGGGCGATGCCGAAATTCAGGCCCTCCGCGCGAGCCGCGACCCCGCCTGCCAGGGGCTCCTCCGGCAGATCGAGCTCTGGTGGCCCCACAAGGGCGGGAAAACAGGTCCCGTCGTTTACGACATGTCGCCCATCGTCTGGTGCTTCGACCGGAGCTTCTTCACGACGCACGAATACCGCATCGACGTCCTCCTGGAGGGACCGGAGCGCGGGTGGAACGTGGAATCGGATTCGGCGACGTCCATCGACGTCTCGGTGGACGTCCGTGAGGACGACATGCTCGAGATGCTCATGAAGACGCTCCTCGGGGAAGAGTAATGGGTGCGGCAGGCGGGCTCACGAACCGGAAATGGATTGAGGAGACGCTGGCCCACCGTGAGACGGGTGCGGTGCCCTACAACTTTCTGTTCTCGCCGCCCGCGCTCGAGCGGGTGCAGAAGCACTACGGCACCAACTCCATTCAGGATGCCCTCGACTTCCCGGTCCGCATGACGGGGACGACGTCCGTCAAGCCGCTCTACGCCTCACCGGCCGAATACGGCGATACAATCACCGACGAGTTCGGCGTCGTCTGGTCCACCAGCCCCATCGACCGCGGCGCTCCCATCGGGCCGTGCCTCACGGAACCCGGTCTCTCCGGCTATACCTTCCCCGACGCCCGCGCCGAATACCGCTTCGAGCACATCGGCGAGTGGTGCAAGCGCACCCGCGACTGTTACCGCATTGTCTGGATCGGCGACCTGTGGGAGCGTGCGACCTTCATGCGCGGGATGGAGCACCTGCTCCTCGACGTCGCACTTCATCCGGAGTTCGTCGATGAACTGCTGCACGGGATCGCCGGTTTCATCCTCGAAACCGAGTCCGTCCTCTTCGACCGGTTCGACTTCGAGGGCGTCGCCCTGAGCGACGACTACGGCACCCAGAAGGCGATGCTGATGTCGCCGGACGACTGGCGGAAACTCATCAAGCCGCGTGTGGCGGAGATCTTCGCCCTCGCGAAGAAGCACGGGCGGACGTGCTTCCTGCACAGCTGCGGGCACGTCAGGCCCGTCATCGGCGACCTTCTCGAAGTTGGACTCGACATCCTGCACCCCATTCAGCCCGAGGCGATGGACGTGTTCGAGCTGAAGCGGGAGTTCGGCGGCCGGCTGACGTTCTGCGGCGGCGTGCGGACCCAGGACCTGCTGCCTTACGGGACGCCCGAAGAAGTGCGCGAGGAGGTGCGCCGACTCAAACGCGAGATGGGAAAAGGCGGAGGCTACATCCTCGAACCCGGCATCACCCTCCAGGACGACGTGCCCATCGGTAACATCGTCGCGATGATCGACGAGGCACGGAAGCCCGGTTGACCCGGCAACTTCCCCCGTTGTCATTCTGAGGAGTCCCGATTCATCGGGACGACGAAGAATCTGGTCACGGTTTGAGGGAAAGCCCTGTCTTTCTCGAAAGGCATGTGTCTCTCTCGATGTGAAGCCAGATGCTTCGTCCCGACACGTCGGGACTCAGCATGACAACGTTGTGGACGCCCGGCAGCTCATCGTTTCCGGATCCAGGCTTCCGCCTGCTTCCAGTATTGCGCGGATTCGAGGGGCTCGGCGTCGAACTGCCAGTACTGGGTCATCATGCGCTCCTTGATGCGGGACCTGCGGCCCTTCCTCTCAAGATATTTCCTCAGTGCCTCGGGGCCGATCGCGGCTTTGGGTTTCCACGACCGGCTCGCAACGCATCGCACGAGCGACTCGAACATCGCGCAGGCTTCCGGCACGTCGCGGTCGAGCCCGGTGAAGTTGAACCCGCTCACCATCAGCCTTCCCCGTCCGACGCGCAGGTCGAAGAGATACGCGAACTTCCGCATCGTCCAGGCGGGTTGAAGCTCCCGCAGCTTGAACGTGAACACGTCGTACCGGTCGCGCGAGGCCTTGTCCACCCCCTGGACGACGGGGTCCACCTGCACCGGAAAACCGTCGAGGCTCAGCTTGTCACAGTCGTCGATGAGACCCGCGAACTGGAAATCGATGAATCCGTCGTGTGGGAAGTGCCGGACCGCGGGGTGGTCCCTCAGGAACCCGCCGAGGTTGTGGCCGCGATCCCAGATGACCGGCTTGAACCGGTCCCACGTCGCGGGCATGTAGTACCGCTCGGGCTTCGCCGTCCGGTCCCGGGTTTCCGGCACGCGGTAAAGCATCAGGACGTCGCCGCCACGTTCGAGGTGACGGAAGACCTCCGGCGTGAACCGGTCGGCGATGATAAGCTTCTCAGGTGCCCGCAGACTCCCGGTCATCCTGAGCTGCGGGTAGCGCGTTCGGAGGTCGATCTCGCTCAGCGCCACGGTCGCCTTCCGGTTCGCGAGCCTTTCGGGGCGGTTTGGATAGCGCCACAATTGCCAGGAGTTTGTGACGCTCCGACCTCCGGTCCGTTTGAGGGCAATCCGGAGTTCCATCGCTTCGGCGCGTGCGGTCTTCGGAAGCGCTATTTCAAGCGTGGCGATTCTTGCACGTCCGGCTTTGATCTCAACACCGGACAGGCCTCCGGCCAACCGGAACGATTTCGACGTGAGCGACCACGTGAGCTTCGCGTCGCCGTAGAAGTCCTGTGAGAAATTCGACAGCCACACCGGCACCGTCAGTCGCTCGCCCTCGAAGAACGTCCGGCGGGGCAGCTCCGCCGCCAGCACCACGTCGCCGTTGAACGCACGGTAGTCCGCCGGCCGTGCGCCCGCCTTCGGCTCGTCGAAGCAGTCGATGATCCCGTTGGCGTTCTCGTAGCGCTCCGTGTCGGCGAGCTGAAGGAAGTGAAACCCCACCAGGATGGGACTCCGGCGGATGCTCTCCAGCACCTGCTTGTGCCAGAGGTGCTGAAAGCGCCGCGACGCTTCGAGCATCCTCGGGTAGTCCTTCTCCAGCCCTTTCAGTTTTCGCAGCCTCTTCAGTTCGTCGATCCACCACGGCTTGTCCGAGCCGTATTTCGCGAACTTGCGGTCGAGGGCGTCGAGGTCGCGAAGGGCGACGTAGTGACAGACCTCGTGCGCCGCGACGGGGAAGTTGACGGGGACCTCCCGGCGTGTCTCGGCATCCGGCCCGCCGGTTGCCATCTTCCTGCCTCTGCACGAGCCGAAGATGGCCCAGTTGGCGCTCGTATTGAACATGTCGTGGCGCCGGCCGAAGGGGGCGAAGTAGCCCATGTGCTGGACGTCGAGGTCCACGCCCTCACGGTCGTATTCGCCCCGGGCGCAGGTGTCGATGAAGAGCCGCGTGGGGTCGAGCCGGCGGAGCTGCGCCGCACGCTCGGCCACCTCCGGGTTCCGTCCGGGCTGGTTGATCTCGTTGCCCAGGCAGTAGACCATCAAGGAGGCGTGGTTGCGGATGCGCTTGATGGCGTCCTGCCACAGCTTCGGCCTCACCAGCACCGGGTCGTGATCCAGGAGGTCACGCTCGGCCTGATACTTCCCGTAGTACCTGCGCACCTCGACGTGCGTGAGGATCCCCAGCCGGTCCGCCGCGTCGAACCATGCCCGCGACGGCACCTTCGAATGAAACCGCACGAAGTTGAACCCGAACCGCTTCGCCGCACGGATGTACTTCTCGCAGTATTCGACCTCGGAAAGCCCGCACAGGTCCGGGTGGTCGTGCGCCTCGCGACCCCGGATGACCCCGCGGATGTAGAACGGCCGGTTGTTCAGGAAGATGCAGTTTCCATCGACGTGGAACTTGCGCATGCCGAAGTCGTGTGACACCTCACATGCGTCTCGCCCTGCTCGCAACCGGACGGTGAGCGTGTAAAGGTGCGGGCTGTCGGGCGTCCACGGCTTGAATGCGGGCATCGGGCAGACAAACCGCACCGTGCTTCTCGGCCGGGCGACCGTGCCCCGTCCGACGGTCTTGCGTTTCGTCGTGATTTCCCACGAGACGCGTGAGCACCCCTTCGGCGCACGGAGCGTCACCGTGAGGCGTGCATCGTCGAAGTCCGGCCGGATGAAGAGCCCCCTGAGGATTCTGTCGGGATTCAGCATGTCTCGTTTCCTCGAAGAGAAATCAACGTGAGGGGGTATTATGTGCGTGCGGAGACGGGATTTCAAGGTGTGACGCGGACAGGATACGTGCCGAGTCGCTTGGCTGCGTCCACGAAGGCGTGAACGTTCCCGGTTGGGGTCTCGATGGGCACCATCGCCCCGTAGAGGGTGAAGCCGCCGCCGGGCGCCGCCCGGGCGATGAGTTCGGCCACCTTCGCTTCAATCTCGGCGGGCGACCCACGCGAGATGAGTTTCGCCGTCACGCAGCAGAGCATCGGTTTACCGTGAGTTCTCAGCAGCGACTTGTATTCGCCGAGGTCGATGTCGGGACGCTTTTCGAGGTCGAGCCCGAAGGCACGGACGTTGGTGGAACCGGAAGCGATCACCCGGCGGACGAGGTCGCGCCAGTCGGGCACCGCCGAGCACCCCCAGATGCCGCCCCAGGACGCGCCCGGAGGCGTCAGCATCCCGATGACCCGGGCGGTGTAGGGTAGGACGAACTCGTCGAAGATGTCCAGAGAGACCAGAGGCGGCGCCGCCCACGCGTCGATAATCGAGGTCGCCATGGCCCCGTGCTGGAGTTGGACGTGGGCGAAGCCGGCCGAGAGCCGCGTGCAGAACTCCATCAGCCGGTGCACGAAGTCCGGTGCTTCCACGATGTCCAGCATGAGCTGCTCGTACCCGCGCAGATTCACGGCGATGGAGAACGGCGCCGTGACCGCCGCATACGCACCCATGATGTCACCGACCAGTTCCTTCAAGAGCCGGTTCACCTCCAGCACCCAAGGCATGCGACCGGCACGGGTGAAGTCGGGAAGACTCAGCCCGTCCAAGTCGCCGCGCTCGACGATGATGTGACGAGCAACCTCGGGGAACCGGTCGCCCGTGCAGCGAAGCGGCGTCCCCAGTGCTTCCACCTCGACGTTGTAGCAATCGGCGAAGGAGCACGGGAGGTCGTGACCGTATTCCAGCAGCGCCTTCAACTGAGAATAGACGTGTGCCGCGGGGTCTTCACAGATGCGTCGGACGGGGAGTCCCGCAATCCGTGCGGCGTGTTCGTGAATCTGAAGGATAACGGGGACGCGGTCGGGTTCTTCGAAGCGGTTGGAGATGCGGAACCGCTCCAGCGGCGTCATCGACTCACGGGAAACCTGCTCGTGCACCTGCTCCGCCAGCCGCTCGAGTTCCGCTTCACCGATCTTCACGTGATGTCCTGACCTTTGGGGAGGAACAGGTTGAGGGCCTTCTTCGCATACTGGCGAACCTGCACCGCGTCGTCCTTCATCAATTCCACCAGTGCCTGTTGTGCCCTTTTCATGTCGTCGGCAGCGGTTTTCGGTTCGGCACCCATGGCTTCCCCAACCTTCCCAAGCGCCGATGCCGCCAGTCGGCGGATGTTCACCACCTCGGAAGAGGCACATCGGATGAGAAAGGGCAGTCCGTGTTGACCGCACAGTTCGCCGACCGCCCAGACCACGTGCGAGCGCTTGCGCGTGTCTTCCGTCCGGTTGAAACTCGAGATCAGCCGTTCCGCGACCTCCCGCGGGTGGAAGATGTTGAACGTCGGCCGCATCGCTTTCGCCTCTTCGAAGTCGGCGACGAGCAACTCTCCGATCATCGCGTCGAGCGCTTCGGCAATGCCCGCTGCCGGTCGCGGAGGGGGAGTCTCTCGCTCGACTTCCGGCGCACGTTTCCGCTCCGTGGACGGCCCGGTCGAGCGTGATTCGCGCTCGCTGCCTTCGAGCATCTGTCGGCCTGCCTCGGTCAATTGCAGGACGGGACGCCCGCGGCTTCCTCCTTTGTCCACAAGCCCTTCCTCAAGCATACGCTGGATGACGCGGCGAATCTCTTCCCGGGAATTGCTAACGGAGCGGTAGGCTGTTGTCTCGTTGGCGCCCGCCAGTTCAATCCACCTGGCTTTCGAGCCTGTGAGGACTTCGGCGATCTTGCCCGCACCGACCGCGAAGCGAAGACCGTCTATGCAGTCGAGCACCCGAAGACGAAGGTCCTGCTCGCCCGCCTGCGGGGTCCCGAGTTCCGCAACGTCGGCCTTCGACGCCTCGACGGGCACGGTCGGTCCGGCAGCGGGGAGGTCGTCGAGCTTCACGTCACGGGAGACCTCTTCGCCGCGTTCGGTCAGTGCGACGACGGGACGACGGGCGCCGCCCTGGAGGTCGAGATACCCCTCGTAGATGAGATCGTCGATGATGCCCTTGATGAAGTCTCGCTTGGCGCTCACACGCCCGTAGGCGGGGTTCCGGTCGAGACGCCGGTCCAGGATCTTCCGGTCGGCTGACCCTCGGACAATGCGAGCGATGAGGACCTTCCCGAGCGGGAAGGGCAGATGACGGACGCAGACAAGGACCGGCAGTGCGACTTCGGGACACCGCTTCAACGCGCTCTTCGTCTCATCTTTTCCGGATTCCGTGCAGCGGTCGCACGTCCCGCAGCGGAACGATGACGTCTCGCCGAAATAGTGCAGGATGAACCCGCGCCGGCAGTCGGAGGTCTTGATGTATTCCTCCATCGCCGCGAGTTTTTCCTCCTCGAGTTGCCGGAGCATCTTCTGTCGCTCCCAGTCGATGGCGAGTGTGCTGAAGTCGGGAGGCGGTTCGACGAGTTTTTCGATGCCCCGGCCCCGGAAGGGAGGCTCGTAGCGGATGATGCCGTCGTGATCCATCGCGGCGAGCGACCGGCGGACCTGGTCTTCACTGAGTCCGGAAGCGGCACAGAGTTGACGAAGATCGACCTCGTAACGCCCCGGGACCTCCAGGTCAACGGCGAAGGAAAGTCCCTCCAGCACGCGACGCGTGACGCTCCCGCGGACGGTGGGCAGAACCTGCGGTGCCAGCCGGTCGAGCGTGACGGCGAGTCTCGTTTCACCCGCGAACGCCCGGGTCACCCCCGCACCGTCCAACAGACGGACCGCGGAGCCGACCTGACCGTCCTTCATCTCCCCGGGGCATCGCCCGGCGATCTCCTTGTAGGTCATCATCACCGGGTTTTCCCTGAGCCGCCAGAGCGTTCTGTAAA
>Ga0307378_10010803_pt1 | contig 11821 bp, 18 predicted proteins | sample UN1MG_FD_202238 | JGI IMG/M metagenome (GOLD analysis project Ga0307378, IMG submission 202238) | Soil microbial communities from Risofladan, Vaasa, Finland - UN-1 | ecosystem: Environmental > Terrestrial > Soil > Coastal area > Acid sulfate soil | place: Finland: Risofladan, Vaasa | collected...
GTGTTTTTACTATACTCAAATGCCTTTTTAAATAATTTGCGTATATCGTAGGTTTGTCGCAAGGTTCCAAATATTTCGTTTTTAGTGGTTTTTTGCCCTTTCTCCATTAACTGTTTGGAAATGGCAACAGCCTCCATCACATTATGACAAACAGTCCCCTTTTCTGCTTTATCTCCAGACGGGTCCGGTCTATTTAAAACATACTTAATAAAAAAAGATAATTCGCATTTATCTAGATCTTCAATGGACGAGGCGCTAAGTCTTTGGATTGGGATCATACTGGTCTTAGTATATTAGTTTCTTTAATTCGTGAAATCAATGCAGCACACATATCTTGTGGAGTGCCCGCTCTATTGTCTATTACAATCTTCCACGGCAAGTCTTTATCAAACGAGTTTTCGCTAATATGACCGTCTAGATTATTATTTATATCTCTTAACAACAATACTGTTACAGACTTATTTAAATAAGATGTGTTAACATAATGGAATTCATTATTAAATCGCATATCTGTAATTATTGCAAACTCTGGTTTATCTTGTTTTATTTGATAGTCTAGTGAGTTAACCCAGCACGAATTAAAAATACGCCTACATATATCAGTGCCAAAATACTGCAATAACTCTCTAACAGTTATATTCTCGTTTGGTCTATATGTTATAGACGTTGGAAGTTGTCCAAATTTATTGCGACCTAATTTTCTGTGATTTCTTTTTTCCCAAGCTAAAAGCTTATCATAAAACTCTTTATCTGTCACAACGCCAGGGACATCTTTCCATTTTATGTCCGTCAGTGAATTTTTTTGCTCTTCATTGCCATATAATAGTTTTATATCTATGTTAAACATAGAGGCGCAAATCTCTTTTAACTTATCTGCAAAACCATATATTTTTACAATACTTGGGTCAATATCATTAATATGTATATTATTAGAGCCGCGACTTCCTGCTATTGTATTTATACAATGATCAGAATTCTTTGGGTCTAGCCTAAAGTCTTTAATGCTGTTTCTAGAGCTAAGTATTAATCCTGATAAGTAGGTTCCCGCAAGCCCTTTCCCGCTTTTCTTTTTACCACCAATAGCAATTATTCTAGTCATATTTGTTTTTTTAATTCCTTTTGGATTGTTTTAGGATCCGTATTATCTAAATCTATAAATGAAACTTTGGGGATAGTTATATTATACAATCCCTTTAGTTTTTCAGCAATATCACCAGACGCTATTTTACCAGCATTATCATTATCAAACAATATAACCACATGTTCAGCACCGCATGTACTTAAAATTTGTTGTTGTCCTGGCGAAAATTTTGTCCCAAAAATAGCCATAGCGTTGTTAAAACCAGCCTCCTCTAACCTCCAAACTTTTGCTGGTCCTTCGCATAAAATAGCAACTCCAGATGTTTTAATGTGTGATTTCGCAAACCATGAATTATAAAGAGAGTTGGATCGCCAACCACCGCTCATATGTTTCCATCTATATTGTTTATCACTAGTATTCTTTCTGGCTGAATATGCTGTGATTCCAGTATAACTAGTATTATATACTGGTATTATAGCACTGCCGTATAATTTTTTAGTTTTATCTAAACAAGTTCCAACATCGTATTTTAAAAGAGTCGACTTTTCAAAACCTCTATTTAAATAATATTTACACGGCACCTTTATTTTTTTCAAGTATTCGTCTCTAGACATAATAACATTATTATACTTAATTGACTTAATACCTTCGGTGTAATTAATATCGCTAAGAAAAATCTGATTATCTTTTAAAAAACTGTCTACGGTAGTTTTAATACCGTGTTTATTTAACATTGCGGCTATTAAGCCATATGGACTAGGACCCCATTTACTTTGACAATTATGTGTCCAACATGTCCAAACCCCAGTGTTATTATACATAGAGAATGCTGTTGGGTTATCTCCATCATGAACTGGGCACGGACACTTAAATATTCCATTTGAATAATTTGCCCGAATACCAAGTTTATCTAGAAGGTTTCTAAAATTCGATATTTGTTTTTCCATCAGAGCCTACTATACCCTCGTCAACGTAAGACGACTCACTCTTAGCATTTTCAACATTCTCTGTATGCATATTACGTTCAGAAGCCTTAAAGAAATTTCCGGTTACCTCAACGTTAATATAGTCTCCATGACGAATACCTTTACCGTGCCTACAATGCAATGTCATCAATTTAAAATTGCCCGCATCAATTATACCCAATTCGTTTTCCGCCATAATCTCTTCATTGCTTTTTGGCTTAAATATTGAGACGTTAGAGCAAAACCATGCAACCCTATCTGATTGTGAAATAGCAGAGGAGTCTTCTCTAACTATACCGTCTCTATTTAACTGGATAAATGTTAGTATTGGTATATTGTATTTTACCGAGAAGTTATGAAGCGTAGACGCCATAAAGCCGATTTTTTGATATTCAGCCATATCGCCCATACCTGAAGAATCCATTAGTTTAATATAATCAAATATTATTACACAAGGGTTTGCCTTTCCATTTAATTGAATACCAGGTGTTTTAAACAACCAGCGTCGCATCATAGAAATCTGGTCTTCAAATGACGTACCTACTACATTTTGATGGTATATATTTTTTAAGTCTAGTAATTTTGCCTTTATTGAACTTCTAAGTTTATCTAAGTTAACAGTGTCATTCTTTACTTTACCGGTTTCAATCTGGTTAATATCGACCTCTGAAATACACGCAGAGACTCTAAACTGCTGTTCTTCTGTAGTAAGCTCTGTGTCTACGTACAAAATAGGGATATTAAGGGAGGATATATGATTAGCCATATTAAGAGCTAAACCTGATTTAAACCCCTTGGTTCGAGCGGCTATTACACTTAAAGAGGACGGACGCAAACCACCGCCAATTGCAGAATCAAATCTTGGAAAACCTGTTGAAACTCCGACTTGTTCTACGGGGTTTTCTATTCGTTCTTTTATTAAATCTAGTAATCCGCCACTTAAATCCCTTGGTTCAGAATCTATGTCGTTTATTAGCTGAGAAAAATCAAATATTCTATTCTCTGCCAATCCCAGTATTTCGGAAATAGCTTCTCTTCCAGTTATCTGACCAATATCTCCTTGAGCGGCTTGTAGTTGAGCTTCTAAAAGAGACCCTACTTTTAGTTTTCTTATTTTACCAGCATATTGTCTGGCGTTACTAGAGTCTGTGTCAAAACATATTACTTGATTAATGTGCTCTTGGCATTCTTGTGATAATGGAATTCCTTGTTCTTGTGCTGATGTAAATATTGTTGCTATATCTGGTCTTTTTGTATTATCTCCTTCTATTGCATGTTTTAAGCACAAATACAAATATTCGTTATGTCGTATAGAGAATGTGTTAGAGTTTTGAATGACGTCACATACATCAAAAAAAACCTCAGACCCTCCATTATATATTGCTGACAAAACCGCCTTTTCTGCAATCACATCAGTAGGCACTCTTAACCACCTCTCATTGAACAGTTATTACATCTATAAGATGTATCATTATTTCTTCCAACCACTTGAGTTATTTGACTAGGATAAACCTCATCAATCTTTAAGCAGCGTTCACATCTAACTTGTACTTTTTGTACTTTACCTTTTCTTTCTGTGGGTTTTCTATTAGCCCAAACCTTTTTATCAAATTCGTTGGTATCTTCTGGTGCAACACGCGTATCATTTTCTAAAAACTGTGGTGGTTTATTTCTATCCTTAATAGATACCGTTCTTTGTATTGGATCTGGTTTTCGTTTATTCCTTTGATTTTCTCCTTCTTGTTGTTCATTATGTTCAATGTTTTCGTCTTTTTCATTTTTACTCTTCCGTTTTCTCTTCCTTTTTTTACTTGGTTTATCTGAACTTTCTGTGTTTATTAATTCTGTACTAGAACCATTTAATTTTGCTAGAAGACTCTCTAACAGTAAATCTTTTTCTGCTTGCGTTAGATTATTAATAGACACTTTATTTACACCTCGCCATCTCTCTAAAAATATCCGCCTGATGTCTTACGATATTAGCCAAACCAGTTATTTCTTGCACGCGGGCTTCAAGCCCCATTTTTTCATCTAAAAACTGTCTAAGCTTGGGGTGTTCTCCAGATCCAGCCATAACTTCCATTTTAAGATCTGCGCTACCATATACCTTAGAATCATTCCAAGAAATACCGGCTATTTTATTTAGCATATTCTGACAAACTGATAAACGGGCACGCTCTCTATTTTCACATCGTTGTAAATATACAGAATATTGTATACAAGCATTGCAGAACGCAAAGCAGTCGTCTTTAGAAAAAGATCGCATTTTATCAATATTTATATTAACAACACTGTTAAAATCTTCAACAGGTGCTGTCGTTCTATACAACCTTAAGGATTTATTAAACTCATCTAGCATTTCATCCGTCGAGTTTATGCTTCCAGTCTGTGTCTGATTCGTCATAGTTAAAATTTACCAGTCTTAGTTCGTTTAATTCAGCCCACTCTGATTTAATTCTGTCATTATGTCGCTGAACTGAAAATTGTTCTTTGGATTGAAAATGAGCGCATCGTTCAAAATGCTGTTTTCCATTAACCTCTATTATTATGCCCAGACTGGGTAGATAAATGTCTAAGAATAGTGTTTTACCAACATCTACTTTTACACTGATTTCTTCTAGAATTCGGACAGTTGGAAAGCGGCTTTTTACTACTAAAACCGCCCTTTTATGTAATGCTGATGATTTTTGTTCTATCTCAGCAAAATTATTATTCTTTATCGGGTACATCTTCCGATTCAGCCCCATCATCTTCTGATTCGCCAAAACTTGTCCTATTACCAAGGATGCTCCAAACCTCAGTCTCAACAGAGGAATATAGCTCCTTATCCTTTCTTAATAACGCAGCGGCATTATCTATGCCCTGAACCTTTTGGTCAAATAAAGTGAGCCAAGAGCCAGCAACTTTAAGGGATGGTATTTGAGCTAATTGAGCTAATGACATAAGCTCCATTTCTTCGTCAATGCCATGATTATATCTTAAGTATCCAGTGCATTTACGTTTTGGTGGTCCTAGTGCAGACGTACCACACTCCCAGTTCATCTTTTTACCAATTTCATTGCCGATTTTATCTTCCCAAGACTGAGCATAAAGCCCCTTTAATTTAAAGTCGTGAGCGTACTGAATTTTGGTACCTCCGCCCTCTACTCTACCACTACCAAAAGACTTGCCGCTAGTATCCATATGACTATGAGTGATAGCAATAAAAATATTGTTGGTTACAGATAGAATTGGAGACAATACACGAGTAAGGTTTGCCAGGATTTTTGGTGTCGGATCTCTATACTGTTCTCCAATATCTGGTTTATCAGCCAATTCTCTTGGACACATTTGAGATAAAGAATCAGCAATTAAAATAACCTTTTCTTCAGTCTCTAATTCTGTTCTAGCAAGATTTACAAAGTCTTCTGCATAAATCATATCTTTCTTATTAGAGGTATAAACATCTGCATTTTTGTGATCAAGTCCTTTAGTAGATAATATATCTCGTTTAGTTAATCTGTGTTCGCCATTTAAATAAACAACTCTATAACCAAGCGCTTTTTGTGCTTGTTTACAAATATATAGACTGGCGGCGGTTTTCCCAAATTTATGAGCTCCAGTGATTAATGTAAAACTGCCCTCTGTTATACCTCCGCCTAATATATAATTTAATGCAGGAGACAGTTTAAGAATAGCTCTCTCCCTTTCAATAAAGTCTGCAGCACTAACTTTAACAGACTCCATTAATTTTTCTATACGGGTTTTTGCCATCAGTCTAATAAATCCAAGTTTGTTTTTTTCTTTGAGAACAGCCCAATGCTATCTCTTGTAATATTAATTTCTTCAACCACTAATTCATCACTAATAGAAGCTTGTATCTTTTTATACTCTTTGCAGATTTCTATAATAATAGGATGATTTAAAGAATACACCTTTTTAGTTCTAGTATCTCTAAGAGCCTTAAGAATTGGGACCACCCCAAATTCTTTTACCAATTTACTAGCTGGCTTTGTTTGAAATTTTAAATAATTTAGCCATTTTTTTAGCATCCAAAATTTATCCGGCAACTCTATTCCTTCATGTACCGCCTTTTTCTCACAAATCAGTTCTGCTACCAATTGAGTGCCAGAAACTTTTTTCCCTGGCGAAAATCGAGAGCTGTATTTCATTATTTAACCATTAGGTTTAAAGATATGTCCGCCTACACCGCTTCTATTTTGGTCTAGAGGTCCACCAGTCCTGTCCGATGCAGATGAAGACGCTTCATTAGAAGATACTACAGTAGACCTTCCCCACTTCTTCATAGTTTGTAGTCCACGAGCCCCACCAGAATTTCCAGCACCCGATTTAACGAAGCTCATAATGGATTTAGAGGACGGCTCCCCATTTAAATCTATTTTACTAAGAGCGTTTTTAACTAATTCATGGGCGTTGTTTAATGGAACCCCCTGCTTAGTTAAGTCCTCAATTGTTTTAGAAACAGCCGTTTCCCAATTAGATAATAAATTAGAATTAGTCTCTTCATTATGCTGTTCTTGAGTAAATAATACTTCTATTTCATTGATATATTTATTAACTATTGAACTATTTCTACTTCTACCTAAAACCTCCTTGATTTCTAATGGCGTTTTATTTTCCTCTACTAGAGATCGAATTGCAGCCATCTCTATTTCTGTCAGTGGTCCTTTAGTCATTATATAGCCTTTCTTGCCTGGGTATAGTGTCGTTGATTTTTGCTCTTTAAATAAGACATGTAGTTGTCAAAACGCCCCTTGGTAACTTGACGCATATTAAATAAAGAGATTCCGCCTCTCATAACCTTTGCGTTTCTAATATGTGTTACATTGGCTGGGTCGAATATTTCCTGATTATCGCTCATTTTGACATAATATTTATTTATAGACCCAACTTTAATAATTCTTGCTGCTGCTAAATATCTATCATGGGCAGCATAAACTCTTCCGTTAGTAGGATCTTTATACTCGCGTAAAATATCAGCGCCAGTATAATCTTTTTCATCACCCATGCCAACCATAGTGTAGGTTGTGTCATGATTATCTTTATTTACAGCCTTATTAAAGATCTCGTTTTTTTTATTCTGGACAAAAGTACCGTCGTCCATATTATTCTCCTGGTTTGTAGGTTTTTAAAGACTCATCCATTGGGCGACTATCTTTATCTGTTTTATTCTTTTTGGAAATGGCTTGCTTTTCATCTTCGGATAGCCTTGTAGAGTTTTTGTCAGCAAACGATCCTAATGTTTTTGGCGGTCCAATAGAATACCCAATATCTGATTCAAAATCTCTAATCATGTGCTTAGAACTGTCGCAATCATTGCATCGTGGAGTATGCAGAGGGTCGTGGATAGATTGCCTTAACTCGGTTCTAGAATTACATTGTTCGCATAAGAATGTGTATGTTGCCACTAAACTTCCTTTGTTATTATATTTATAGTATCATTAAATAAAATAGTTTTAACAATGTCTTTCTTTTTTACATAAAACTTAGTTTGTATAAGTCTTTCTGCAGTTTCAGATAAAATGCTTTTTCTTTTTCTGAGAACCGAAACGTTTGGTATATTTATCTCATCTACTAAAACTCCATTTAATTGGATTTTTAAATCAAGCCTATCATTAATGTCTTTGTTCTTGTTTGGTAATATTACAAACTCCTCTTCTTCCTTAAGATCTTCTTTTTTATCTAATTGCCTTTCTTTTTTTATTTCGCTATCATTTAGATATGCTTCTTTTTTTTCTTCCCACTCTTTTACCTTATCGGCATTAGACATTAACAAAACCCCTCCATTTAACTCATAATATTTGATTGGAGGCTCTCGCTTTATATTCTCAACGCTTTTATTGTACTTTGTGGCTGTTTTTTCTTTTTTAGCTACTGTAAGATTTTTACCCAAAACAGCATACAGTAAATTTTTTATATAAGCTTTAAATATATTCATTATTGAATTGCCCTAGTTTGCCTAACGAGATCGTAAGCGTCGCGATGCCGCAACACATCCTCTTCTTTAAATCTGATTTTTCCTAGATTTGAGTGTTCTAGCGATCTAAACCATCTTGCAAAAAAATTATCACCATGATTTCGCTGATCTTCGTCACCAGCAATAATAACCTTTGACCCTGGAGATGTTCGACTTATAAATAATTCAAAATCGTCCTGTTTTCCATTCTGTGATTCGTCCATAATCATAAGACTTCTTTTAAAATCTTCTCCTCGAATAATTTCTACTGGACACATATCAATTGTACCATTTCTAATAAGGTTTTTAAATACTTGTTCTCCTAAAAACTCTTCAAAATATCTAATTTGCTGTTTGAAAAAAGCCAGACCTTTTTGTTCATAACTTCCAGGAGGATATCCAAAATCTTGAATTAAATGTAATGCAGGTCTTGTGATAATAACTCTATCAACCCTACCTTGAGATAACCATTGACACGCCAAACCTATACAGATATAGGTTTTACCAGTTCCAAAAACCGCGTTGAGTGCTAAAAAATCTTTTTCGTTTATCAGTCTAAAAAACTCTTTTTGTCTTTCGTTGCGAGCCTCGATGTGTTTAAGTAACGAAATAGTTTTTTCTTTTGACATATTTTATTTTAATCTCTCGCTCAGTGTTTTATAAAACTCTTCAGGTGAAATACACGAAAGTCCAGCCATTTCAAAACTATTAATTTCTATAAGCGTCCATCCACCAGACTCTTTTTCTGCAATATCAAAGCTATAGGCTTTAGGACTGCCTCCAATCATATTAATCACATTCTCTGCAAATGTCAAACCTTCTTCTGATAATTTTACGTCTGTATTTTCAGCGTTCGACCAATAATATCCATTGCATAAAATATGCCCATTTAAAACAAAAATTCTATGTTCGTTAGTTACTGGTAAATCGTTTAACAAAACATCGAATGTTTTTAGCGGAATGTATTCTCGATATATAATTGGCTGGTATCCTATTAACCCATCATTATATAAAAGGCACCCAATCTCAACAGCCTTTCTTTTAGTGCTAGCATACATAGAAGTATTCCAGTTCTGTTTTTTTGAGTTGGTTACACCCTTTACTACAAACCGTCCTTCTTCTGCAGTATAAAATTCATCTTCTCGCCAGGTTTTTGGAGTTATTTTTCTTAATTCTGGAGATGACCAATACCACTTAAACTCACTGATCCAAGCAAAACTACCATATGAATTAATTAATTTACTACCAAGATTATTTATATTGTATGCCAACTCTCTAAAATACGGCAGACAGGCATACCTTGGTATAACAAGCGAGTTTCTTGGAATATCGGTAATACATTCATAAACATCAAAATACTTCTTAGCGACCTCTAACTCTCCATCATCAGCGAGACAGCAACGCATCAAGATTACAGGTTTCATGCCAATACTCCATAAAATAATTATAACTGTCTTTTGGGCTTAATGGAACTATTTCTTCTTCTATAATAGGATAACCATCAAGTATTTCATACCCCCTAAGATAAAAAGACTCTGAGTTACATAGAGTTCTGTCCGCAATATGAACAACGCCAGCAGGCTCTTCGATAAGTTCATATAAATGAGATAAGTCGAGAGCCTGAAGAATTATTTTAATAGCATGCTTTTCATACTGTGAAATATTCATATTACAACCGAAAGCAAATATAGATATGCTGGGTTTAACTGGAGCAACTATATCCCCCACAAAAACCTCAGATAAATCATGGCATAGACACGCTAGTTTAACGTCTGTTTTTATATCATCATGAACATTTTTACTGGCGTATTCTGAGACTAAAACTGAGTGTTGCGCCACACTATAAAACCCATCTATATTCCCGTTAAATCTACAAATATTAGAAATTGATTTAACTAAGTCAGTAAATACAATATCTTCAACCTTCAGTTTAGTTGGGTCTATAACCTTACCAGACACAGTGCTCATACAACCCTTAGGGAATTTATTCATTTTAATTTGTAATGAACTCCATCAATTATTAATTCTTCAATAGTGCGGTGGTCAATTTGTCTTTGTCCATCGTTTTCTAAATCCCAAACAACACTCCTACCCATCATTTTATCAATATAAAGAAAATGCCCCCGTAAAGTTCTTTTACTACCATCTTTTTTTGTAAAAACTACAGTGAATATATGTTTGTTGGAATTAATTAATTTGTCAGCAAGCGTTGTTCTGCAGACAATCTCTTCCTTTTCATAATTAGAACAACTAAGCATTTTATCTTGAACTTGCCCGATAGCCTGAAATTCAAAACCGGTTTTACAGTCTTTTAAATAAGTTATATCATTGCCAACTTTTGTTACCAAGCAATAATGATTTAATTGTATGTAGTCATTAGTTTTAAATTTAGTGGTCATTTTTCACCCCTCTTTGCAATTTAAATATTTTAACCCAACGTTACGTTCTAGGTTTACAGCAAATGCGGTTTTAGTTCCGTCTGGTTTCATGTCATTAATTAAATATCGAGGTCCACCTCCTACACCCATAATTAATTGGTCATAGAAAATTCCATGAAAGTCTAATTGACTTTCAGTAATTTTCCTCATAGACTCCTTCCGCCCTGTGGTTAGAATAATTCTAGACCCTTTAGCTTCCCACTCATTAATCTTTTCTAGTACACCCTCCAATAATAGGTCATTTTTAAAAGTTCCGCCAGTAATTATCTTGCTTAATGAGCCTTGGTGCTTAAGCAAAACACCATCAATATCAACAAAGTATGTATTAGGAGCCATAATCTATCCAATTAATTCTTTCTTCTTCGTGCCACTTTTTAAAAATTCGCCGCTCTTCTATTGTGTCATGACAAATAGATGCAATATCGCCATCAGCCCAATAATGTTCTAGCTTTTGATCACCAACCCCATCTGGAATTCCACAAAACCCATACACTGTTGGAACTATACCCATTGATACTAAAATATTAACAAAGCCCATTCCAACGCTGGGCTGTTTTCTAAATCCGTAATAAGCCCTGCTAATATCTATTTTATGATGTGTGCAGCTACTATGTATTTTTCTTTTACCATACTCATAGCTTCTGCCTACGTCTTCTGGTCCTATACATATTACTTTAGAATTGCGCTCTTTAATAGCGGTATCCCAATATGGATTGTTTGTAACAACAGCAGAGAAGAATTTTGGATTACATACTCTAATAGTGGTTTTAGATCCAACGTGTTTTTCGTATCCTTTTATAGGGCTGGTATTAAATCTTACTACATCTATAAAAGAATCTATATTAGACCCGTATTCCTTTATTAGAATCGATGAAGAATTTCCTACCACGGCAATATTATTGCTTATAGAACATTCTGGACTAGTGAACAGTAAATTCTTTTTGAGTTGCGTCGAGTTCATGTGAGTATAGATTCCAATCTTTTAACCCCTTTCTTTTAAAGTGCTGTGGATTAAAATGTTCGCCTCTTTCGCCAATAATTTTATTACGACCAATAACAGGAACTACCTTCGCTTGATTAGTTAAGAAGAAGAACGCAGCAGTAACTGAGTCATGTATTATATTATTCCCCTCTATTTCTTTCCAGCCAAAAGTTTGATCCTCAGGAAAACCATCCTTTGGATAATTATCTTTATTAATAATCATATTACTGATTTTAGTATTTCTCCATACTAAACAATTATAATAGTTTTGTTGAGTTTTATATGGGTATTCTGTAAAAAATAAATCTACATATTCCTTCATTAATTCCGAAATCTTTAACCAAGATTCTTTTGATTGTAAAAAAAACCAATGATGTATTGAGTTTCCATATTTTATTT
>Ga0307378_10010804_pt1 | contig 11821 bp, 12 predicted proteins | sample UN1MG_FD_202238 | JGI IMG/M metagenome (GOLD analysis project Ga0307378, IMG submission 202238) | Soil microbial communities from Risofladan, Vaasa, Finland - UN-1 | ecosystem: Environmental > Terrestrial > Soil > Coastal area > Acid sulfate soil | place: Finland: Risofladan, Vaasa | collected...
GAAGACAAAACTTTGGTAGAAAATATGATTATTAGCAAAAACGAGATTTCTTCTTATACTATTGTTTTAAATCCACCAGATACTGATCGGGTCTTTTTACATTATCCTGGACCCAATCATACCTTTGCTGCCAATGATATTCCTTATGAAAAAATAAAAAGTGGCTGCATATTCCATTTTGGATATCCTCCTTTAATGCAGAAATTTTATGAGAAGGACGGAAAAGAACTGGTAAAAATGTTTCGAAGAATTAGAAAGATGAATATGATTACCAGTCTGGATATGGCTATGCCGGACCCTGAATCTCCTGCTGGCAAAATAGATTGGCATAAATTCTTTAAAAACGTTTTACCTATGGTAGATATTTTTATGCCCAGTATTGATGAGCTGTTGTATATGCTAAATCCAGAGAAGTTTTATAAAATTTCAGAAAAGAAAGAAAGAATTGATGTTTTATTATTAGATCAATTAGCTACACAATTAATTGATTATGGGACGAATGTAGTAGCAATAAAAGTAGGCGACCAGGGTTTATATTTAAAAACACACCAAATAGAAAGAAGTAATTTATCTTGCATAATTAACCCCCAAGAGTGGAATTATCGGCAGCTTTTATCCCCTTGTTTTGCTACGGAAGTTAAGGGAACTACTGGAACTGGTGATACTACTATTGCAGGATTTTTAGCTCAACTTTTAGAGGGAGGAGAACCGGAAAAAGTCATTACCTTAGCTACTGCAGTAGGTGCCTGTTGTGTAGAAGCGGTTGATGCTACCGGGGGGATTCGACCTTTACCTGAAGTTGTAAAGAGAGTAACCTCTGGGTGGAAACGCTTATCACTTTCTATTCCTACAGACAATTGGAAATATGATTATCAATATAAAATTTGGAAAGGTCCTGAAGATAGGGCTAGATGATCATTAGAAATAAATGAAGATAAGAAAGGGAGGAAAATGAAAGAAGAAGAAAAAGAAAGAATAAAAGCAAAAGCTTTTGAATATTTTCATAAAGCAGGCATTATTCTTTCTTCGCAAGAGAAAGAAAATATGAAAATTGCCGATTTTGGTTTAAATGATTTCGAAAGAACCGGTATTGTTTTAGTAGTATATGTAAATAACTCGAGGTATTGTGCGAAAGAAATGGTTCTATTTCCTCGTCAGACCTGTCCTGAGCATCGCCATCCTGATCATAATGGTAGGAAAGGGAAAATGGAAACATTCCGTTGTAGATATGGGGAGGTGTATCTCTACACAGAAGGAGAGAAGACAAAAAATCCAAAAGCTCATCCACCATTACTAGATGAGAAATATTATTCCGCATATCATGAAATTATCCTATTACCTGGGGATCAATATACCATAGATAAAAATACTCTCCATTGGTTTCAAGCAGGTAAAAGGGGGGCGGTTATTTCAGAATTTTCTTCTCCAAGTGATGATTCCAGTGATATTTTTACTGATCCACGTATTAAGAGAGTACCGGACAATTAATTTATTTTATTAATAAATGTTTTGAATTATTATGAGGTTAATATGTTAAAAGTGGGAGAAAAGATATTATCACGTCAGTGAGTGGGAAAATTTATATATTATTTATAATTAGGCTTTTTATTGATTAGATGTCGAAGAAATTAAACTTATTTGATAAAAAAAAGAAATTAAAAATTAACTTGACAAGTAATAATAATTAAAATAAAATATTTAGTAAGTATAGTTTGCTAACTAAAAATAAGGAGTTTTTATGTTAGTTTTGAAGCCAGAAGATACGCGAAAAAAAAATGCTATTACCTTGCTCCATCTTCTACTAAAAGAGGATGGTATTTCTCGGGTAGAATTATCCCGGATAACTAGTTTAACTAAAACCACTGTTTCTGCCATCATTAAAGTGTTTAAAGATTCTAGCATTGTCGAAGAATCAAACCAAGTTTCTACTGGTAATATCGGAAAGTCGCCTATTCCTCTCCATATTAGAGCAGATGCTGTTTATACAATAGGTGTACATCTCAGTAGGCAAAGGGTGGAAACATTATTAATGGATGCACAAATGAATATTATTACCTCCAATATTGGAGAAGATTATACAAGGTTTGGTCCGGAAGGAATCATTGATAGTTTATTTATTAATATTAATAAAATAATGGAATATGCGAAAAAAAAGGAGATTGATATTGGAGCGATTGGTATTGGTGTACCTGGGCCTTTGGATGCCCAAACTGGTGTAGTAAAACACCCACCAAAATTTAAAGGGTGGAAAGATGTTCCTTTGGGAAGTATTGTACAAAAGGAATACGGAATTCCTGTCTGGATAGAAAATGATGCCAATGTCTGCGCTTTAGCAGAGAAGTGGCTAGGAAGTGGAAGAAATATACATAATTTTATCTGTATCCTTTTAAATGAAGGTATAGGAGCCGGAGTCATTATTAATGATGAACTTTATCAGGGTACCTATGATTTTGTTGGAGAAATCGGACATTTTTTATGTTATGAACACGGACAATTTCAGTATCTGGAGGATATTGCTGGAGTAGATGTCTTACTACATTTGGCTAATTCTCAGGGCTTGTCAGTAAAAAGTTTAGAAAAAATGGCTGAATTACTTCAACAGGATAATCAGATTGCTAACTCAATCGTGAAAAAACTAGCAAACTGGATAGGTTCTGCTATTGTGAATGCTATTCATATGATTGGACCTCAGACCGTATTTATTGGAGGGAAAATGATTGTCTTGGGAGAACCTTTAATTCAACCGATTAGGGAAATTGTGTCTCATTATTTATTTGGAGAACAACCAGTAAATATTCAATTCTCTAGTATCTCGTCAAATGCAGTAATCAGTGGAGCAGGAATTTATGCGATGATTCATTATTTAGAAAAAAAGAGTTCAGAAATTTAACAGGGCTAACCAACTGGAAAGATTTATAGTTTTCTGGTAAAATTTATTATATGCAAGCAAAGAAAGAAAAAGCTGGATAGAGTGATTTAGCATCGAGTAGAGATTACAAATAGGCTTTCAGAAAACTCGCTCTTTAAAAATTAAATATTAGGAAGGAAAGATTTTACAAAGCGAATCTTATCTTTGTTACCTGTCTTAGCAGCGGTCAAGGCTATCAGAAGAACGGTAATATGGGCGATAGTGCAGTGATTAGAGATAGCCCGGAGTCCTCTGACACTCGGGTTTTGCATACAAAGGTCAAGTAACCTGGAAAATATCCTTTCACACCCACTGCGGAGGTTGTAAATCTTCTTGAATTCCGGAGTGCCATAAGCAATCTGTTTGCGGATATCTTCGCTAAGTACCTTAAGTATATGCAAAACAACCTGTGCCTTTTACAAACTGGGGATGCATCCAGGGGCAGAAGGGATGTTCTTTTCTAAACTTTTTAGAATGGATAATGGAGCAAACAAACTTGAGTCTGGTTCTGTTTCCTTCTTTGTACTTACCCCACTATAACATTTCGAAACCGGCTAAGCAGATGCGGTTACCAGTTGAGGAAACCTTAAGATCTTTTTCTCTTCTTAGATTTCGAGCAATATAGGGCTTAGCTTTAAGGTCACAAATGATAAAGTTAAGTACTTTTGCCGAATCAAGGCCAGCATCTGCGATTACCCCACAGATATTAAGGTCGAACCTATCTTTAGCAAATCGAAGCTGAGGGATAATTGCTTTACTGTCTACTACATTGGCTGTCCTGGTTTCTTCTAGAATAGGTAATTCAGATAAGGCATCAGAGAGGACAAAATTACGATAGCCCCAAAAATATTTGATTTCTTTCTGAAAAGGCTTAGGAAAATGAACCATGATACTAAGGCGAGATTCCGGATCACCCTTAGGACTCTTGGTCTTACTAAATCTATCCTTGATAGAAGTCTTGAGGTTGTTTTCTTTAACTTTAACCGGGATATTAGAGGAATCGAAGGTAAGATAAGTTCCCTTAATTTCTTTAAGGTCGATTAACTTACTTACCAGAGAATCTCTCACTTTTTGGAAGATCCTATTTTCAGTATCTCGCAAAAAGGCCGAAAAATTCTCCACACAAGGTAGATGGAGGGGATGAAAACCAAAGACTAAGGCTAAATCAGGGTTATCCTGAAGTTCTCTTACCAGATCAGAAAGATAAGATACATTTTTAATATTTTTGTAAATAAGGGCTTTAAGTAAAGCTTTATAGGGAATAGGTGGTCTGCCGGTAGAAGGATACAGTATCTCTAAGGGTGAGGTATCAAGAAAAGAGAAAAGAATCTCGTATTTTTCTAAAGGTCTTAAGTTAAAAACAGTTTCAGCTTTAAATAAAAGTTTCTGGTTGGTCTTAAATCTATTCATAGTCTTACCCCCTACTTTTCTGAAAAGTACTGTAACTAAAAAAGAGTATCCTTAAAATATTATAGGGTAAAAGGTAGGTGGAGGTGAAATCAAATTCAGATGAGCAAATAATTTGCTTAAAATAGAAACAAAGGTTTCAGAAAACTCTAGAAGGTGAAAAAAATTTACCTCCAAGCCTATAAAAAATCGATAAAATGGGTAGAAATTAATCGATAACCTTCCTGAACCCCTTATCAGATAAGGGTTTCAAGGGGTGGAGGTGAAGAATAAAATAGAGGTACTCTAAGGGCCTTGCAAGATAAGGGTTTCAGAGTTTTCTGAAAGGCACTTATTAGAAAAATAAGGAGGTGGGTTCATTTGATAAAAACTAGCTTTATGACATCCAATTTAAAACCTACTCAAGGTGGTGTGGGTTTATTTGGCAATTTAAAAGTGGAAAGAGGCCTGTCCATGTTCCCGGGTGATTTAGAAAAAGCTTTTTCTGTGGCCAAAGAATTGGGATTTGATGGTATAGAAATTTTTGTGGCAGATCCCAAAGAAATTTCGTTATCTAAGCTGAAAGATTTAACAGACGAGTATCAAATAAATATTTCTGCAATTGCTACTGGAGGAGCAGCAGTAAGAGATGGATTAATATTTTCTTCTCCGGAAAAACCTATCCGTAAAGCAGCTGTTCAACGAATTAAAAAACATATAGATTTTGCTTCACATTTTAAAGCAGTAGTGTTAATAGGGTTAATAAAAGGATGGGTAGTTGGTGACTATTCTCAATCTGAAGAGCATCTCACAGAATGCCTTAAAGAATGTAACATATATGCAGGAGAAAAAGATATAAATATTGCCTTAGAACCTATTAATCGTTTTCAAGAAGATTTTTTTAATTCTATTTTGGATTGTAAAGAATATTTGGACAGAGTTCAACTTTCTAATGTAAAGATGATGATCGATAGTTTTCATATGAATATCGAAGATGTAGATATGTGGGGAAATATGCGGCAAGCTAAAGATTATATCATTCATGTTCATTATTCAGATAGTAATCGTTTGGCTCCGGGAATGGGTCATTTTAATTTTATTAAAATGACTGAGATTTTAGAAGAGATAGAATACAAAGGATATATTTCAGCCGAGATTTTACCTATTCCAGATTCCTATACTGCTGCCAAGCAGAGTATTAATAGTATGAATTTTTATTTAAATCAACTAAAGAAGAGAGGATTGTCATTTAAAAATTAAAAATGAGACACTCTCGTCTTGAGGGGTTCAGTCCAATATAAATCTTGAATGAAGGGAGTTTAAAATGAATTCAAAAGAAAGGGTATTAAAAGCTGTTGCACATTTACCAACAGATCGTGTTCCAGTTGATTATTGGTCACGATCAGATGTAACTACTAAGCTTATTTCTTATCTTAGTTTAAATTCGGAAGAAGAGTTATATAAACGGTTAGCAATTGATTTTCGTAAAATTCCTATAAATATGCACGATCCTATCTTTGAAAAGAAAGCTACAGGAATATTAAAAGGTTCTTCTTCAAATTCTGGTCGTAAATTTGTTTTCTATAATGATGGAAGGTTTGAAGATGAGTGGGGAATAGTACGATGCCTTGGTTCTGATAAAGTTTATGAGAGGTGGATAAGTGGGCCATTTGTTACAACTAAAAATATGGATTCTTTTACTTGGCCAGATTTAAATAGTTTCGATTCGGTACAAACTCTACGTTCGCGTGTTTTGGCTTATCAGAACCAATTTGCTTTAATAGGAAGTATTGATCTCCCATTTAAGATATGTTGGCATATGCGTGGTTTCGAAAATTATTTATGTGACATGACCCTTGATCCTATTTTTGCTAAAAATTTATTAAAACGTATTGCAATTTATCAGAAGGAAAAAGGAATGAGGTTTATTCGAGCAGGGATAGATATAGTCGGAATATTAGGGGATGTAGGTATGCAGGATCGATTATTAATAAATCCTAATACTTGGCGTGAAATTGAAAAACCAGTACTAGCAGAAATGATTAAAGAATTCAAAAAGGAAAATCCAAATATTTTAATTTTTTTTCATAGTGATGGAAATATAACAGAACTGATACCCGATATTATTGAAATAGGTGTAGATATTATAAATCCTATTCAACCGGAATGTATGGATCCAGTCGAGATAAAGAGAAAGTATGGCAATCAAATTACTATGCATGGTACAATTTCTCTTCAAAAGACTTTACCGAAAGGTTCTGTAGAAGATGTAAAACGTGAAGTTTATGAAAGAATTAAAACATGTGGAAAAAATGGAGGATTTATTATTTGCCCCTCTAATGAATTTCAAAATGATATTCCACTTGAAAATATTGTTGCAATGTATGATGCGGTTTTACATTATAATAAATAAATAAGCTTACCTATTTTTCTAAGGGGGAAGGATAGAAGATACAGTTAAAACTATAATAAACAAAAGACTAGTTTATTCAGGAATAATTTTTTCTCTAACTTACATAAGAATACATAAATTGTAGCAGTCCCTATTAGGGATGTTAAGGGTGAAATTATAAGGGGAATAAATACCTCCTCCAGAAGAGTACAATGGAGAGAAGAGATTGATTTGAAGTAGTTTTTTAATCCATACATTTTTCTTAAATCCTTTTTAACTAAATTAAAAGAGAAGATATAATTATTTCGCTTGCCTATATATAATTTTATTTTTATTAGCCCCCATTTTATTTTTGGGGGCTAATAAAAATATTATACTTTCATGCACTGTGATATTAATACTACCTTTTCTTTCATTCTACCGCGAGTATCTTGTTATACAGCTTTTCAAATGATGGTCCCTTTTCTTTTACATAATTATCTCGGAAACTGAGACACTTTTCTCGGAACTCGTTTAAATCTTCAACTTCGTTTACCTCAAGTCCTTCAGCAACAAGTTTATTTATTGCAACCTCTTCAAGTTCCAACAACATCTTAAACCCATAATCAGATGCTTCATCTATAGCCTCGAGAACAATCTTTTGTAGATCTTCCGGTAAACTATCGAACCAACGTTTACAAAGCATGAAAGATACACTTCCTCCAATATGGCTGGTTTTACTTAAATATTTCGCTTGTTCCTGAAATTTATTGGCATAGATCAAAGAAGGAGAGGCTTCCATCCCATCAACTACTCCAGACTGAAGAGCCGTGTAAACTTCATTCCAGGTTACTGTGATACTATTAGCACCAAGGGCATTAAGCATACCAACATACATAGGATTTGGAGCACGCATCTTTAACCCTTTCATATCGGCTACCTTGTAGATGGGCCGTTTTTTATTTAACATATGGCGAAATCCATGACTCAAATACCCTGTTGGTTTCATATTATATGGTGCAAGAAGTTCTTCCACATACGGCATGAGTTCCTTTAGAACCCTCACCAGATGAGCATAATCTTTATAAATGTAAGGAAGTTCAAAAAGTGCAAGTTCTCCCACGTAGCTTGATGGAGCAGTCGTTAAAACTGTAGTTACCTCCAACGAACCGTCGCGGAGCATTTCTGTAAGCTCACGCTCGTTGCCCAATTCACCATCAGTTGAAACAGAAGTCTTAATCCTTCCGTTACTTTTTGCATTAACTAATTCTGCAAGTTTTATGCTTGCCATGCCAATGTTATCATAAGCGGACATACAGCTACCAATTCTCATCTCATATTCACCTTCACCTGCTGCAAAAATAAAACTAGTTGCTACTATCATAAGTGTAAGTAATAGAATACTTTTTTTAAAGTTCATTAAAAATACCTCCTTTAGGATTAATATCAGGCTTTCCAAAAAGCCTTTCCATTTTTCATAACTTTCACTACTTACCTTTCATTTATTCGGGATAGTGCAGCGCCAACTACCCCAAAATCAGTAGATTTGGTATAACATATCACCTCCCCTGTCTTTGGCCAGCCACAGCCTATCGTCCTAGCTTGAGTCTTGATACATCTAGTTTTAACCAGGCACCCACTACAATCGGTCCCATGGTAAATCGTCTATTTTCTTCTATTCTGCCTTGCCTTGGTATAGGCGCTAATATTTTTCCTTCAGGACAACTGTATTGGCCAGTGTGCTCATTATAAACAAAATTTCTTTTGTCATATAGCTTTCGCTTTCTTTCTTCCCATCTAAACTCTCCAGCTTGTTGTCTGGAATATATCCTTTTGTATTTTTCTCTCCCCCTAACTGCTTTCTCGCTTCTTCCAGTCTCTTCAGCCGATATTCTCTATCTTTTATTTCTTCCGGGATTGCACTACCATCGCTATCATTACTCGCCTTTACTCCCTCTAATCGATCCAATAATTTTTCTATTTCTTCTTCTACTTTCTCTATGTCTTTTTCCAGAGATTCCTTCTCCCTGGTTTATCTAACTGAGGCAATCGCTTTTAACTTTGTCCCATCAAAGATAATATGCTCTAAGTCTACCATTCCTAATTTCGCACATAATCTCACTATTTCAACAAATATTTCCTTGATATCCTCCACATACCTGGACCTGAATAAACAATCGTCCGAAAATCAGGTGCCTGCATCTCCTTTATATCTATCAGCTATGCTACTAATATCTATGCTGTCTACCACATCGCGCTAATTATTCTCGCAGGATGCTCAGAGCCAACAAATTTCTCTAATTGTGGTGGTAGTAAAAAAGTTTGTTCCTGATTATGCTCTTTGAATATCTTCATCCCATTTCTCCCGGATCTTGTTTCTCTCTTATCATTAATATCACTATACCTATACTAAATCTCCGAGAGAAAAGCAAGGTAACAGGGATATTTTTTAATTTTTCCTTTTTATCTCTTCTTGATTTCATATACATACTTTTCTAAAATAATCATTCTTGAGCACATATGGCATTTAGACATACTAATATATAACATCTAACATCTAAAATGTTATATAGCTTTACTATACATCATTGCATAAAAAATAGCAAGAAAAATTTGTTGGTTTTTCTTCTTGAGATAAGTCTACCTTTTTTATTTACCTTTTGGCAAATCTCTAAAACCCCTACTAAAATTTTACACTATCTTGTGCGTTGTCAAGGACATACTATATTCCTTTTAAATTATAAAGCTTTAAGAAAGATTAATCCTGAGGTCGCCAGATTATTTATAATCGAATACCTTTTCACTAATAAAGGCAATATTTCCGATACAGCTATGGACTGCACCCCTCCCTTTGGACACATTTAAAGAAAAATAAGACTTGTTGTATAATAAAATAACAAGCAAGAAGAAGAAGGAGGAGGAGGGGTAAAGATATAATGGGTATAAAAAAAGAAAATATTCCAAAGAACAAAAAGAAGAAATTTTACAAAAAGCATTAACTGGTAAAAGTATCCTGGAATTAGGAAAAGAAAACAACATCTCCCCTGGACTTATCAATCGCTGGAGGAGACAATGCTTAGACGGAGAATTAAATAATAATACAAATCAAAAAATAAAAAGACTGGAAATACAAATAGCCAAACTTGAGCAGATGATCGGCAAACTTACTATGGAGAACTACATTTTAAAAAAAGAGAAAGAATACATACGAAAGAGGAAAAAAGAAGGTTCATCCATCATTACCGGGAAGGCTGCAGACTAATGGGTATAAAAAGGCCTACTCTTTACTACCAGCTAAAAGGTAATCTTGATAAAAAGATAAAAGAAGCAGGTATTAAAGATAAAATAGCAACTATTTCCCGGGAACACCCCTATTACGTTTATAGAAGAATCACCGCTCAATTAAGAAGAGATAAGGTAATAGTAAATCATAAGAAGGTATTAAAAATGATGCAAGAGATGGGTATACAAGGTAGAATAAAACACAAATATGTCACCACTACTGATAGCAAACATAATAATAAAATATACTCCAATTTAATCAAAGACAAAGAGTTTACCGGTATTAATCAAGTCTGGTGTGTGGATATCACCTAGATCAGGATACTTAACGGTTTTGTCTACCTGTCAGCCATAATAGATATTTATTCACGAAAGATAGTAGGTTATGCTATCGGTAAAACCTTATCTCCTAAACTGGCCATTGCTGCTTTAAATATGGCTATAGCTACTAGAAAAACCGATAACCTGATTCATCATTCAGATCAGGGTAGTAAGTATCCTGTAAAGATTATATAAAAATATTAAAGGATAAGGGTATCAGAATAAGTATGTCCGGAAAAGGCAATCCTTATGATAATGCTTTCGTTGAATCATTCTTTAAAACCCTGAAACAAGAGGAGATATATTTATGAATAAGTTCAGATACATATGCACCATTGCTAGGATGAAAGAAGTCAACTAAAATAGGGTCAAAAAGGGGTGCATAGGGATCATGAAGGGGAGCATTGGAACAGCGACTTACCTGTCCTATACTCGACCTTACTGGGGAAAGAGCATAGACAAGTTGAACTATATCGATAAATTATCCCCTGAGGCGAAGGTAAGATATAAAGCCATTAACCTGTACAGTTCCGGAGATTATTCTCTCAAACAGATCTGCGAGATCTTTGAAATAAATAGGAGCACCTTTTACCGGTGGAGAAAAAAATATAAACCAAGTAGAGTTCAGAGCCTAGAAGATAGATCCAGAAGGCCCCAGAGGGTAAGGACTAAAGTAGTCAGGAATCACAGCGTAGAACAGCAAGTCTGTCAAATAAGAAGGAAATATCCTTACTTTGGTAAAGAGAAGATAAAAAGAATACTAGAAAGAGATGACGGAATAAATATCTCAGTCTCCTCGGTAGGCAGAATTCTAAATCAGTACAGATCTGTTCTCCCTAAGGTTAAGATACAAATCAAAAGAATAAAGACTTTAAAGAAGAAGAGAATCAGGTTAACCCAGGTAAAAAAAGATATGAAAGGAATGATATCCGAATGGCTGCAGATTGACACCATAGAATTAAACTTAAGATTTAATAAAGTCTTTCTCTTTTCTGCGGTAGATCCCTTATCCAGGCTTTATTATGTGAGAGCTTATCAGAGGGCTACCAGTTTGAATGCACGAGATTTTCTCTTCAGGCTGACTTACTTACACCATGATAGAATTAAGTATCTACAGGTAGATAATGGTTCAGAGTGGGAAAAGCATTTTGTCAAAGAGGTTGAGAAAAGAAAGATTACTTTAGTTTATAATTATCCCAAATCTCCCAAGATGAATGCCTTTGTGGAAAGGGTAAACGGTACGGTCCAGAGTGAATACCTAGATAGATTTTACGAAGAGACCAGTGTAAGCAAAATTAATGAAATACTATATGATTGTCTAATTGAATATAACTTCTATCGACCTCATCGGAGCTTGAATCTTTTGACTCCGATTGAATATTGTAGTAAGTTAAATAACAAAGATCCTTCAATGGTGCAAATGTATTGGACTCAAACAGAGGGTTGTAAAAATATAAAAAAAGGTGTAGACTTACCTAAAATAACAAACAAACCTTTTTAACAAAGGAGGTAAGCTACACCCATGGATACTGATACTATAACAATAACTTTCC
>Ga0307378_10010807_pt1 | contig 11820 bp, 10 predicted proteins | sample UN1MG_FD_202238 | JGI IMG/M metagenome (GOLD analysis project Ga0307378, IMG submission 202238) | Soil microbial communities from Risofladan, Vaasa, Finland - UN-1 | ecosystem: Environmental > Terrestrial > Soil > Coastal area > Acid sulfate soil | place: Finland: Risofladan, Vaasa | collected...
GAGCGACTATATCAGCAGCATCATCGTGTTCGATGATGTGCTCGACCAGCAGTGCAAAGACGGCACCCCATTTCTGGAGCTAATCACCCGGCAAGGCATTATGGTAGGCATCACGCCTACCACGGGTTGGCAACGCCTGGGCAGCTCATCTGGGGAATATATCCCAACAGGGCTCGATGGATTACCGAAGCGATTAAAGAGGTGGCGGGAACTGGGGGCCCGTTTCGTCAAATGGCGGGTGGGAGTGAAGGTCGGTCCCGGTCTGCCCACCTCTCGTGCGCTCGAGACTAACGCGCGTAGCGTTGCCGAGTGTGCCGTACTGGCGCAGGAGGCCGGATTGGTGCCCATCGTCGAGCCCGAGGTGGAGATGAAGGGTGAACACGATATCGGGCGTCAGTTCGAGGTAACCGAATGGTTCTTACACAGAGTCTTTGAGGCGCTTTACGAACACCGGGTGATGCTCGAAGGGATTTTGCTAAAGACAAATATGGTGGTCTCCGGCAGCGATTGTCCGACCCAGGCGGATGTGGACACGGTAGCCTCCGAAACACTGAAGTGCATGCGGCGTACCGTCCCTGCGGCGGTACCGGGTATTGGCTTCCTGTCCGGCGGGCAGTCCGATGACAAGTCAACCGCCCATCTCAATGCCATGAATGCCCTTGGCCCACAACCATGGGTGTTGAGTTTCTCCTACGGCCGAGCGATCGGGCGGGCGGCAATGCTTGCCTGGGATGGTGAAACTGAAGGTTCCGCGGGGCAGACAGCACTTTATCATCGGGCCAGGATGAACGGTCTGGCTGTGCTAGGGCAGTGGTCGGCCGAACTGGAGGAGGACGGTTAGTCAAAGCCGCTTCAATTTAGCAAATAAGAATCGTAGGAGGGGTTATGTTGCATCTTGACGAGTATCGAATAGTGGACCTCAGCCCAAGGCTAGTTGCCAGAATAAAGAGACTTAATGGTGACATCGAGGAAGGGACAGCGGATGTAACTGGGTTACCGTGGATTCTTGAAGAGGGCGTAGCTCAATATGACAATACCCTGTTCAGCTGGGTGGGTGGATGGTCGGGTGATAAGGTATGGCCATACAGGATTAGCGGCCACTTTGGTTCTCACACAGAAGGTGGCAAAGGTCACATGGACCACTGGGAGGGACTCCCTGATAACATAATGGGTCTGTGGGAATATCCTCTTGAGACCTTTTTGGGACCGGCAGCAGTCTGTAATTTCACATCGTTGAAGCCTGTAGAAAAAGCGGATGAAAAGGGAGAAACCGCATGGCGAGGGCAGGCAATAACACCAGCCCATTTATCCAATGTTGAGAAAGGTGATATCGTTTTGATGTGCAGTCCTTACAGGGATGCTGAACAACCCTATCTTCCTGCTGAAACTACTGAGTGGCTGGTAAAAAAGGAAATCAAGATGCTGGCGGTTGAGATGCCTGGTGTGACGTGGGAATTAGATACTCAGGCGCCACAGCCACATAATTCCCCTACCCATAGGAACATGCTGGGAAACAACATCCCGATAACCTATCCCCTGGTAAATATTCATGAGTTGAGGAAAGACAGGGTCTTTTACATAGGTCTTCCACTCAATATCGAACGTATGGACGCGACATGGATCAGAGCAATTGCCCTGGAAGAACTTTAACTGAGGTAGATAAGTACCGGCACAAACAACATCAAGAGCATCTTCACCGCCGGGGACATCACAAGCGGTTGTTAGTGATGTTTCAGGAGCACTGGCGACTCAGTATGGAAGATATGGGTACCGGAGGATAACGGCCATGTTAAGACAGGAAGGGTGGCAGGTGAATCGTAAGAGGGTAGAGAGAATTTGGAGGAGAGAAGGACTAAAGGTACCACAGAAGCAACCGAAGAGAGGAAGACTATGGCTCAATGACGGATCCTGTATCAGGCTCAGACCGGAGCACAAGGACCATGTTTGGAGCTATGACTTTGTAATGGCCAGGACAGCTGAAGGAAGAGTGTTCAGGATGCTCAACATTATTGATGAATACACCAGGGAATGCTTGTTGATCCTGGTAAAGAGACGTATCACCTCACAGGATGTAATTGATGTATTATTTCACCTGTTCATCTTTAGGGGGATACCCGAGCATATCCGCTCGGACCATCTCTAAAATCTTCTCCGGCTGCTCCTGAATTTCCTTGAAAATCTGGACTACCTCTGCTACACTGACTTCGACTTTCACGGGCGCTTCTCCTTCCTGTTTGTTTTATTTCTCTCAATAAAACCTTGTAAAGGAAAGCGCCTACTTTTTCAACCCCCTCCAGGATTTCACACAATAAATGTTACACTACCGACCTGTAGTTTTAATCTAGCGATCACATCCTTATACTGTAAATCATTATCATTTTGCAATCGAGAACTCTATTTCAATGACTGGTTTCCAGTCTGTATAGCTAAAGGTCTCAAACCTATCCACCCTGTCCCCCTTATCTCCATAGTCGCCGACGATACGAGATTCGTATTCATATTCTACCAGGTCTGCCAACGGATTGCCGAGAGGTGTTTCTCCCACCCAGCGTTTATAAAACCTGACACTATCACCGCAGCTATTTTTATCTATCGGCACGTTCTTAAGGATAAGGGTTTCTTTTCTTGTCCACAGTTTGCCCCCGTAGTCTGTGTCTGTAAACTCACTCGTCAAGGTAATCATCTCTACTTCCACGGCATCTTGAGATACCGTTCCGTCAATCGTGTACTTATATGTCTGAGTATTTACGGTGCTGCCCCATGTTACATGAAATTGACTGCCTGTCCACTCAAGGGGAGGAGCACCCGTTGAAGATATACCCACAGAAGTATGTGCCATGAACTCGTTATGTATGGTCAGAACGCCATTCAGGTCATAATATGTAGGTCTACTCTGAAATGCCCAGAACATTGCCCTGACATGTGTTGTTCTCTGTATCGCAGTCAGGTCATTGATATCAGCGGTAGCTTCCGCCATGGCAATTACACTTTTTGTTTCACCGTCCAGCATCTTAACCGAAACATGCTTTGTCCCGTTGAAGGCATAATTGTGGTATTCTTCATTACGGCGAGTACCGCCGCGTGGACTTGCTTCTCTCTCGACAATACTCGGATTCATATCATCGAAATCCCATTGCCAGATTACTTTCTCTGGCATCTCCTCCCATGGCACATTAGGCACTATCGTGAATTTAACCTGGCAACCGGTTTCCCCGGTGACCTTTTCCGGGTCTATCGATATTTCTATACCCTTTTCTTTCTTCCCTTCGATAACCACCTTTACCGTGGCATCATCTATTGGCTTGTTGAAGGAATCCCAGAGGATTACCTCAACGATATAATTACCATCAGCCGGGAAGTTTACTGCGGCAACATTATCCGGCCCGGTGTTGAATTTTACCTCATCAACGTAACCGGAACCCCTATCCCTTACTACGCTCCAATCCCACCTGCTTCCAGCCGGTACATCATCAATCTTTGCCGTGAATTTGTAGACCTTATTAGGTTCACCTTTGAGCTCAACGGGGTCTATAGTTACATCAAGGCCACCGGTAAGAATAACATTCACCATCCAGGGAGACACCGTGACGGCTGTTTTCATGATATTAAACATTTCCTGGACTTCTTCCGGTTTAAGCCCGAGCGCGCTGATTGCGCGCTCGTGCTGTTTGGTATATTTCTCATATTCAGCCGCCAGATCACCCGTCAAAATAGTAGCCGATGCATACAGAACAGCTATTCTTTTTTCTTTGTTGTCCAGTTTTGACGCTACAATATGTGCAATAGCCGGTAACTCCATTCCCTTGCCGGCAATATCCATGATATGGCCGTTTGCCCCGGTTGTGGTAATCCCACCGGTTGAAGACAGGGTAGCATCTGCATCGGGATAAAGCGGAACCCCTGAGCCGCTCTCATTGGGGCTGAGCAACCTCAGCGTGTACAGTACCGGTATGTCACCGGTTATACTATCACCACCCTGGTTCTTCCCGGAACCTATCAACTCCACGGACAGAAACAGTGTTGTGCTGTCACCTGTTGCGTCCAGTTCAATCGACTTAACAACCGACAAATCCGCCGCAGACATACTGGTTGCTGTCTTAACCCTGACGGCAAAATGATTGCCCGCGGCAAAGGCACCGATCAATTGCTTGGCCACGTCCGGTATTTTCAGTTCTATCGGAGGTTCAGTACTTGGCTCAACCCACCCAAGTTTTTCTCCGGCTTTCTTGAAGAAATCGATTGTCGTCCCGACAGGTTTTAGGATCTTTTCTATTTCTGTAATCAGTCCTTGAATACGTTTGGCTGTTTCCTGTAAATCAGCTGCATGGGCAACCCCGATGAACCAGTTGCCTGACACCCCCTCTGCAGTTTGGTTCTCTACTCCAACAAGGATATCCCCAAGCATTAAGACAGCAGACATAGGGCTAATCTGGGTACTGGGCTCAATGGCAGGAGGTGAGGCAGGTGTTTCGAGATAAGGCCCGGAGGCAAGCATGATACCAAGCTGACTACCGGCATCATCCGCATTACTGAAAGACCAGTTAACGTACTCCTGTAAATCCGGTAGCAGGTCTTCGAAAGTGATAATCATGCCCGTGGAACTCAGGATAACGCCTGCTTCGGCAAGATAATCGATTATGGAACCTAAGGTTCGATAGTGCCCTATCTCAACGAAGTAGGCCAGTGCAGTTATGTCATCGGGCGTCAAGCTTATTGCATCCTCAGAAACATTCGGATTTACCTGGCGGCCATCTTCATCGATAAGCCCCAGTGAACTACCCCGGCTGATAACCTCCTCTACGGCTTCTTCACGCTGTACAGTTGAATCTGCCTGGGAGATATCCATGATAAGTTCTGCACTTTCCCCGATAAGGCCGGACGTGCCAGGAACCGAAGTATCAGAGTCAGAACCACAGCCAAACACAGAAAAAGCTAATAAGCAAACCAATGATAGTTGGACAATAGCCATAGTAAGTCGATTAGTATGCATGTCGAAACCTCCAAACCAAATCTATGGAATTAAGTAGATGCCTTCGCAAGTTGCACAAAGATACGATGCTTGAGAATCGCCTTTCAGGGAATCCTACACTTCAGCACAACTAGTTGTCAACAGGGTAGACGCGTAAAAAGGAAGCATTATTGTCAAACTGCCTCAGCATGCTGAAATCCTAACCCAGGCCAATCGTGATGTGTCGCGGAAGACGCTTACAATGGTGCTCAAAACTGACAAAAAGGAGCCTTCAATTGAGGAAGTATGCATGCTTGAGACTGGAAGCATCATAGAATTTCTTAGCCTAACATGCGAAGATGCTGAGAGCATACTCCGTGTGTATCAAAGATTTAACTGTGCCATCCAGAAAACAATCGGTGCGAAGGACATAAAGAGTATGGCAAAGTTTACCATTCGTATGTAAGATACAAGTCCAAAACAGTCCAACTCTAACATTTTACCTGGACCGGTTCTTGGGGGTCAGGTTACTGTTGACCTGCCACCAAATAGTGTACCACTAAAATGTTAGAGTTCCCGGATTTGGCAAGCGCCCTGCGACCCAATGCCATTTCCTCATCTCCCAGGTGGTGGTTTCCATTTCTACCCGCTGTATGTATCCTGGCCCTCATTGCCCGGTTGGGGAGATGTTACTCACCAGAGACAATAGCACAGGAACCCGGCAGGGCCACCGGGTTCCTGTGTTGTTCGTATTGCTCGGGTTATACTACTTCATGGCTGTCGCCAAAAGTGTAAGATATATCCTAGTCCCGTTTTCCAGTCATCTCGTACTTCAGGTCCTGGTCAACCCAGGTTCGGGCATACGTGTGCCCTTCGGCTTCGACTACCAGTCTGATTTCACCCTGGTAGCCCTTGAGCCACGGCTGCCATAACCTGTAGCTGTCCACGGACGGCACGGCAGTATAGAAGAACTGGCTGGTGCCGTAGGCAAATGTCTCCTTCATCAGGCGGTCTCGCTCCACCATGTCAGGCTCGGTCCTTACCCTGTCCATCAAATCGTTGAATACCGGGTCATCGGCATTGGCGAAGTTCCACGGCACGCCGGCCTGCCCGCCATACCAGAAGTTGAGTACCTCGGTGGGATACCACGTTCCGCAGGACCAGAACCATACCATCTCATGATCCCCGCCGTAGATGAAGGAACTGTAGGCGGCACCCTCCATCAGCCTGATCTCCGTTTCGATGCCGATGTCGCTCCAGTAGGCGATGACCAGGTCAGCTACATCCGACTGGGCGCTCAGGGGCATCTCTGCCTTGAAGCCGTTGGGATAGCCCGCTTCGGCCAGGAGCGCTTTTGCCCCCTCGGGGTCGTAGCGGAACCCCTCCTGGGCATCCTCGGGCAATTCGTCCAGCGGAGTATAGTAGGCCGACATGGCTTTTTGGGATGCCATCATGGGGTAGGGGTCGCCGTTGCCGCCGAAGAGGGTCTCGGCTATCTCCGGGAGGTTTATGGCCATCTGCATGGCCTTGCGTACCCGGATGTCGCTGTACGGCTCCATGCTGTAATTCAGGTTGCACACCTGGCAGGATCCCGGAGTCTTCGCCCACACCAGTTGGGGCTCTGAAGCTATTAGGGTCTCCGCGTCCTCCCAGCCGGCAACGAGCAGGTCGATTTTCCCGGTGCGCAGGGCAGCCAGCTGTGTGGACCAGTCTTGTATGAGCAGCACCTTGAACCTGTCTGCGTAGGGTATCTGGTTCTCAGGGAAGTTGTCGTCCCAGCCATAGTAATTGGGGTGCTTCTCGAAGGTCATCGCGCTGTCGATGACGACATCTTCTATCATCCACGGCCCGTGGCCGACGGCCTGCTCCCAGGTGAAATTCTCCCCGTACTGGTCTACGACCTCGCGGGGATGAATACGGGGGGCGACTTCTGTTCCCCAGTAGTCGGGGAACATCGGTGACGCCTCTTTCATATGGATGATAAGGGTGGACTTGTCAACCACCTCGGTCGACTCCACCACTCCCCAGGCCGTAAGGCCAACGTACGGGGTCGGCCCCACTTCGGCAAATTCTCCCAGGCCCATCATCCGGTCAATGCTGTACTTGACGTCATCGGCAGTGACCTCCCGCCCGTTGACCGGCGGCTTGTCCTGGAAGTGCATGCCCTTGCGAAGGTTAATGATGTAGGTCAGGGGGTCCGGGTTTTCCCAGCTCTCCAGGCTGAAGCCCCTGGTGTACTGCAGGAGGATATTCTTGGTCAGGTAGGAACACTCGCTTCGGTCTACCGCCCAGTCGCCACCCAGTAGCACGTCATAGATCGAACCTAGAGCGAATGAATTTCCCCCGGAAAGGTTCATATACGGGTCCCAGGTGGTAGGATTAGTACCAGTAGAGACAGTCACTGTCCCGCCGTACCGGGGCTTCTCCACCAGCCGGCCCTTTACGTCCTTCACCATCACCGGTCCTTCTTCCTCTTCCGCTACCTCCTTCTCCTCTTCTTCCTCCACGACTGCCGCCGCCTCTTTCTCGGTAACCTTCCCGGTTACTGTCGTTCCTTCTTTCTCCTCTTCTGTCGTCGCTGCCTGGCATGACGAAAGGACCAGCGCCGCTACCATCAGCAGACTCAGGAGCCCCCATAGAATGTTTTTCTTCATTGTTACACTCCTATAAACTTATAGTGTCTTGTTCTCTGGTTCGTTTTCACATTCTAATCACCTCCAGGGTTTGGATTGTCATCACCCGATATCTACTTTCTGCCGATCTTTTTCAGCCTTGGCCAGCCTATTTTTCAATGCTTTCCTGGCCTGCTCCATACCTCTGCCACCCAGACCACCGACACCACCTCTCAGCCTCGGGTCGACCAGGTCTCTCACCGCGTCGCCGAACATGTTTACCCCGTAAACAGCAAGGGTCAGGGCAACACCCGGCCAGAGGATTATCCAGGGGGCCCGCTCCATCTGATAGCGCGCTGGCCCGCCAATCATCTGTCCCCAGCTTGGAAAGGGCGGCGGGATGCCGAAGCCGAGGAAGCTCAGCGAAGCCTCGGCCAGAATAACACCTCCCACCCCTATTGAGAACCCGACGATTACGAGAGGCAGGATGTTGGGCAGGAGATGTCGCCCCAGTATCCTCCACGTGGATGCGCCTATGGCCTTCGTTGCCTCTACATAGACACTCTCTTTGATCCAGAAAGCGAAGCTCCTCGGTCCTCTGGAGGCGCTGATGCCGCCTGCGATGCCGAGGACAAGAATCATCTGGAGCATACCCGCCCCGATAAGGCTCATCAGGAGCAGGTAGATGACCAGCCCGGGAAAGCATAGCCAGGCGTCAACAAACCTCTGCACCACGATGTCAAACTTGCCGCCGAGGTACCCGGAAGTAAGGCCTATTGATGTGCTGACAACGGTACTAAGAACGGTAGCAGCGAGACCGACAATCATCGAGATTCGTGCCCCGTAGATGACACGACTGAGCACATCCCGACCGAGACTATCCGTGCCCAGTAAATACTGGGTTGATGGTGGACTAAACCTGTCTATCGGGTGAACTTCCTTGTAACCGTAGGGTGCGATAACGTCAGCGAGAATGCCGGTCAGGAGCATCACCAGGACTATTACACCACCCACGGCGCCCAGCGGCTTCTCCCTGAAGAGTCTCTTCACGAAATTGACCAGCGCGGAGCCTCTCCTGGTCTCCTCGAGTTCTCCGGCAAGCGCACCTGTTGCCTGGCTCATTTGTTCCCTGTTTCCTCTCCCACTTATTTGTAACGAATCCTGGGGTCCAGGTAAGCGTAGCTGAAGTCGGTAACCAGCACCAGGAGCATGGTGAAGACGGCAAAGATAAGGTTCGCTCCCGAAACCACCCAGTAATCCCTCTCGAGCAGCGTTCGCAGCATGTACTGCCCCATGCCCGGAAGGACGAATATCCGCTCCATAATGACCGAGCCGCCAATGAGCAGGCCTACCTGAGGCGCGAATATAGTTACCAGCGGGATAAGGGCATTCCTCAGGGCGTGCCTTAAGATGATAACCTTCTCCGTGAGTCCCTTTGCCCAGGCCGTCCGAACGTAGTCCTGCCTGAGTACTTCCAGCGTTATCGTGCGCAGGAACCTCATCACTCCGCCCGACATCGCCGTGCCCACCAGGACCGCCGGTATGATCATTATCTTAAGGTTCTCTATCGGGTTCTCACTAAAGGGGACGTACTCCACTTCCGGCGACCAGTTCAGATAGCGTGCACCGTAGACTATCAGTATGGTTGCCAGCCAGAAGGCGGGGGTGGCCAGGCTCAGTATGGAAAAGGAACGTCCCAGGTAATCAAGCCAGGTATCCTGCCGTATCGCGGAGTATATGCCTACCGGAATTGCTATCAGGTTGGCTGTCAACACCGCCAGGAGACCGAGTTCAAAGGTCACCGGAAACCTGCTCATTATCTCCTCAGTCATATCAAGGTGCGTCCGGATAGAGGTCCCGAGGTTGCCCTGGAAGATACCGTTGAACGCGAGCTCACCGGTTCTCGCGTCAGGAGTGCGCAACACCCCTATCCAGCGCCCGTACTGGATATGAACCGGTATATCCAGCCCCAGCCTGCGCTCAATCTCGGCACGGTCAATCGTGATACCAGTCGAGCCGACACTGGCCGCGCCGCCAGAGGAACCACCTGTCAGCCCGTACATCTCGTCGAGCAAGAGGTCCACGACATTGCCGGGAATGAGGCGCACCAGGAGGAAGACGATTATCGTTACGAGCAACAGGGTGGGTATGATTAGCAACACTCTTCTGACTGCGTAAGCGACCATGTATGGATTTCCCCCCTTACTGTCTCTTGTTCAGGGCTTTCTGAGCGATTTCAATGTCGTAGCTTCACCATTCTTCTGGCGGACCTTGCCGCTGAGCCCGATTACACCCAGGGCTCCGCACACGGGAGGGGGTAGCAGCACTTATTTAAGCTGGTGGCTGTCATCCTGATCCCCACCAGCACCCTGGTTTCCCCCGGCAGGGCCCGCCCAAGAAGGGAGTCTGTTACTCGTGGGGTGTGTTGGCACTCCCCCACTCTTCATTATCTGCTATCTGCTGACAGTCACGTCCCTCCGTCGATATCGCTCGGAATCTGTGTCGCTGATTGAGCCCAACTGGTCTCAGCGGTTTGACTCGTTCTTGTCGTCACCAACTCTAGCACCAGCCGAACACGCTCCTCGATGTATTCCTCCAGGGTGACGTGCTGTTTCAGGAACCACCCTCTCACCGCCCAGTCATGGCCGTACATCAATATGTCGTGGGCCAAGAGGGTCGGATTGCGAACCTGGAACTCCCCAGCCTCTATTCCCTCCTTGAACAACTCCTCAAAGAAGGACACGACCTCCATCTCGGAGGCCAGCGCCATGTCGCGGTCTTCCCGAGAGAACGTGTATATCTCCCGGTCGAAGAAGCGAAGCGGTCGTCTTATCGAATCCATGTCTCGGAGGTATATGGTCATACACTCACCGAGCGCCTTGGCACAGCTCACATCGCCGAGTTCGCTCCGGAAGTCTCTCAGTTTGCTAGCACCTCTCACATTGTTGATGAGAATCAGTTGGAGGATGTCTGCCTTTGAGCCGACATAGTTGTACAGGTTGCCGTGCGTCATGCCGCAGGCCTTGCCAACATCCCGCATGGTTGCCTTGTCGTACCCTTTTTCCAGGAATACCTGCAAGGCTCCTGCCGCGATAGTCTGTCTGCGCTGGTAGACGAGTTCCTCATCATTGCTCGTCGTGCGGATTTCTCTCACTGTTCCCTCCTTCCTTCTTCGGCCTCTGCACAGGCGAGAGTGGGCTTGTCGGTTGAACCATCGGGTTACTATCCAGTCAGTAACTGACCAACAGGTTAGCACCTCTCCCCCCCCCGTGTCAAGACGTTTGTCGGACAGAGAAACAGAGAATACGAATCTGTATGAGTCCTGTGTTGTCTGAGGAGTTCTGATAAATCTTGGCTGCAATACCCGATGTTTCGACAGCTTAACCCATCGTGTCCTGAAAATGCGGGTGCTTTCTATACAATTCGGTTATGACTCCGCCATCCCCTTTAAATCTGAGATATTGGCAACCAGCTCCTTGATCCATGACCACTTCCGCTCCCTGAGCTACAAGCTTTTCGGTATCTGCTAACACATCATCAACAGCATAACCTACGTGATGCAGACCTTCACCAACATTCTCCAGGAACTCCGAGTGAAATATTCGTCCTTCCACAATCTCTATAAACTCGACTTCTACCTCGTTTTCCATGTATGCGTAAGCGCATATTACTTTTACCATCTGGCCATCGGGCCTAGGGCCGCCCCTTACTTGAAACGCCCATGGCCCAATACCAAGCATGGATTCCCATTCCTTGGCGGCTTTCCGGGCGTCTTTCACTACCATTGCGATGTGGTCGAATGTTTTCAGGTTTAGAATGCTTTCTGGTTTATCCGGCATGATGACTAACCTCCTTACTACTCATATTTGTAATCCGAATGCCTCGGCAACACTCATGAATCGCCTCCGACCGCCAGTTGGCAGACTCGGTCGCAGTCGACTCTGCCCTCATACAGAGCCGATAACGTATTTTTTAAGCAGTCCCCGATAGGGTAACAAGTAAGTCTTCTTGTTCGTCGCGGATGATGACCGGCAGTTATGCCTGAACACCCTGAAGGGAATGCCCCGGTCTTAGAACAGGGTTTACTTTCCCGACAGTCAGCAGCGATTCGACGCAATCTCGAATGGAATCGTCCAATGACCTAAAAGTAATGGGTACTACCGAGCGAATGCGGTCGTTACGGAGATCGGTGCCCCAGTAAACCGCCCGTCGCTCGCTGGACCGACGCAGGGCTTCCTCATCCAGATCTTCTGTCAGCTC
>Ga0307378_10010808_pt1 | contig 11820 bp, 9 predicted proteins | sample UN1MG_FD_202238 | JGI IMG/M metagenome (GOLD analysis project Ga0307378, IMG submission 202238) | Soil microbial communities from Risofladan, Vaasa, Finland - UN-1 | ecosystem: Environmental > Terrestrial > Soil > Coastal area > Acid sulfate soil | place: Finland: Risofladan, Vaasa | collected...
TGATAAATCCAAAACCTTTGCTTCCGTTAAACCATTTTACTGTACCTGTACTCACTTCTGTGCTCCTTTGGCCATCTAACGGCCATAAATTTTGTCTCTCGTCTTTTTAGCTGAGGATATTCTTGAGAGACGTGAGAATATACTTCATAAAACACTATTATACTACATAAACCAATCGGAGTTCAATAAAAATAAAAAAAATAATTAGAAGGGGGTTTACATGTATTGTACGATGGATTAAATGCCAAATTTAAACGGGCTCCGGCTTGAGCGGAGCCCGCTGGTTTTTCCGGTTCGCTGTTTTGAATTAGCCAGGGATGACGTTCGTCGCACAAGGGCCTTTTTGGCCCTGTCCGACTTCGAACTCCACCTTCTGGCCTTCATCAAGAGTGGCGTAACCTTCAATCTTGATTTCCGAGTGATGAACGAATAAATCCTCGCCGCCATCGTCTGGAGTGATAAATCCGAAGCCTTTTTTCCCGTTAAACCATTTTACTGTACCTGTACTCACTTCTGTGCTCCTTTGGCCAATTAAGGCCGTTTATTTTGTCTCTCGGTTTTCTTTCTGGAGTATATTCTTGAGAGACGTGAAAATATACTTCATTGATACTAATTCTACTATAACAACTCCTCCGTCTTCAATTAAAATAAAAAAATATTTATAATGGAAAATCGGCGTGGGACCGAGGTCAGAGGCGAACTACACGCTTCTCGGCACAAGTTAATCCGCCGGACTAACAGAAAATTATCTGTTCTTCTTTTCTTGCTTTGCCTGTCTCTTTTCCTTAGCTGTCCTCTGGGGCGGTTTCTTTTTGTCTTTTCTGACATTTCTTTCTTTTGCCATAAGATTTATCTCCTATTGTTTACATAGCTATGATCAATCGCACTAAGGATAATTATACAATATTATCGTGATAATGTAATAGCAATATCGCACAAGTGCAACCCTCCTTACTCGCTTTATAGAGAAAATATAGGCAGGGGGGCTGTTTCAACAGTCCCGTGGTCCCTGGTTTTAATGTGCAAGGCTGTTGACGCTATGTGAATCGTAGGTAACAATACCCGGGCCAATCAAGTATATTGGGTAGTGTGAGTAGTGCAGAAATTATATAACTCAAACTGACCGATTCTCGCTGTCATCCCTGCGAAAGCAGGGATCCAGGAACGTAACGGCTTAAGTGGATTCCCGCTTTCGCGGGAATGACAGATTGTGTTATGTTATTATCATTGAATGATTTGCTGTAGCATTCGACTTGAAAACGGTCAGTTTGAGTATATAAAATGAAAATGGCCATGCTAAAAAAGGGAATATGAATAACGCTGTCGGTCTAAAACTTGGTAGCCTGACGCTGGACGTGCCCTTCTTCCAGGCTTCGCTGAGCGGTTACAGCGACTATACCATGCGTTCGCTTGCCCGCCGGTTCGGCTGCCCCTTTACGATGGCCGATATGATGCTGGCCAAGAGTGCAGCCAATCCCCGCGTCCTGCGGAAGGCCTGCTTTCGGCCCCAGGCCGATGAGCACCCCGTGGGCGCCCAGATCGTCGGCATAACCCCAGCGACAATGGCCAGGGCCGCTCGTGATCTGGTGGCCGCCGGATACGATGTTATCGATTTGAATTTTGCCTGTCCGGCCCCCAAAGTCTTGCGGCGGGGGCGCGGCGGGGCCTTGCTTAACGACCCGGATACTGTCATCGATATCCTAAAGGCAACTCGTGATGCCGTCGCATGCCCCATCCTGATGAAACTCCGCATCGGGGTGAATCATAAATCTGAGTCCCTGGATAACTTTTGGCAGATCGTGACCCGCTCGGTCGAAAACGGTGTTGACGCCCTCGTTATCCACGGCCGCACCGTCTCTGAGCGATACAGCAACAAAGCCGACTGGGATCTCCCGGCCGCGGTAAAAAGGAGCTTGCCCCACGCAACGATTGTCGGCAGCGGCGACATTTTCGATCCGGCAGCTACGGTTGACCTTATGAAAAGAACCGGGCTCGACGGCTTCATCGTCGCCCGGGGCGCCGTTGGTAATCCCTGGATCTTTCGCGATCTGCGATGTGTATGGGAGAACCGGCCCCTGCCACCGCCTCCCAGCCTGGCAGAACAACGGCTCGTTATTCTCGAACATTTAGGGCAGGTCCTGCAGAATTATCCCGAAAGAAAGGCGGTCGGCATCTTTCGCAAGTACGCCGTCGGCTATGCCCGCCGTCACCCGAAACGCAAGCAGTCACTGCTGGCCCTTATGAAGGCCAAAACCAGCGCCGAAGCCGAGGCTGCCATTAACACATGGTACACCGACTCTTATCCAAACGCGGATTGAAGGTACGTGTTTAGCCTAAGTCTGGCGTTTGCGACCATCCCCAAGCTTGAGGCGGCCACCCGTTTTCCTTCATTTCTGTTGAGTGGCAGCCTCATCCCGATTGTCGTTTATCGGGATGGGGATGGCTTTTCCTTGGCTAAACACATACGATTAATGAATTGGCATGTTAGATGTCGGAAGTCTAAATACTTTCTACCAAACACTATTCACTACTCATTCGTCCGGTCACTTAGAGCCTATCCGAATTACCCTTTAGCGTTTGTCATTCTGAGGCGAAGCCGAAGAATCTGGGATTGGTATCGTCGGTCGCTGCCCAGATGCTTCACTTCGTTCAGCATGACATGCGATAGCAAACCGTTATGTGGATAGGCTCTTACTGTCTTCCTGGGACGTTTGGATGTATGGGCTTGATTTTCCTTGATTAAATAACTCTGGAAATTGTATAATGACGTTGTTGTCTTGCCGGCTATTTGGCAGGCCGGAGCATGGTCACGGAAGGGCGGGGGCGCTCATAATAGATAATGCGTATTTGCCGCAGTTGAAGGAAGCAAAACATGGTACAGCGAAACGGTTTCACACTCATCGAGCTTTTGGTTGTTATAGCGATAATTGCCGTATTGATGGCTATTCTGATTCCGGCTCTCAACGTTGCGCGCGAGCAGGCGAGGGGAATCGCGTGCTCCTCGAACCAGAAATCACTTGCCCTGGGTTATATAATGTATGCCGGCGATAACGATGACACAGTATGCGGTGGCTGGGCGATGAGCAGCACGGTTAACGGTGTGCCGCCGTGGGTCATGCCGCCCCTTGAAAACTCCTCAGGCTCCATTGTTTCCATGGGCGGTGCCGGTGTGCCGGTCACGCGCCGGCAGCGGTATAACGGGCTGATGGAAGGCGAGTTGTACAAATATGTCAAGGACGTTGGTGCCTATCATTGCCCCGGCGACAATCGAGTCACAAGGGGTACAAGCCTTGGCACGGGGCTGGAATTTCTGATTTACCGCAGCTATTCTCTGACGGACCATATGCGGGCGACGGAACCTTCCGATCCGAAGAAATTGTCCGCTTTCAGAAGCCAGGCCATCAAGATGCTCTTTGTCGAGGAGATATACGACGGCTCGGCAGGCAATTACAATCACGGCGGATGGTCGTACGAGCCGGGCACAGGCAGCATGTGGGATCCGCTGGGCATATTTCACAGTAATGCATGCACATTCAGCTTCATGGATGGTCACGCGGAACGCAAGAAGTGGAGTGATAACCGGACGGTTATCTATTGTATAAGCCGAAGTGAAGCAGCTTCCATGGGTTTTGGTAAGGATCAGCAGTTCAATCCGCCGAACGTTGACCTCGAATGGCTCGATACACACTACCCCGGCAAGCAGCAGTTCGGCCAGTAGCCGTCCGGGTTGTAGGAAATCGGCCTTTATAACAATTCTTTACCTGAAGGCCAAAATGGTTACAATTTGCAGGTCGACCTGACGGCTTTTTTGTCGATGGAACCAATGTCAATTGTAAGGCCGAATAGTTTTCTTGTTTTTTAAAGGGTAAAGGGATGAGATATTTCAGGAATGACTTTTCAATAATGTTGGCAGTTTCGGCGGTTCTTACAGCACTCGCGGGTTGCAGCCCGAACGGAAATCAGGCCGGCGCAGCAACACAAAATCCGATCAATATATCACAAACCGACGAGGGCTTCAGCATCGCAGAGGGCGAAGAACAAGTAATGTTCTATCAGCGTCAGCACAAATCCATGGATGGAAAATACACACGCGCCAATTACATCCATCCGCTCTACGGCCTTGACGGCGAAATCCTGACCGAGGATTTCCCGGCCGACCATCCGCATCATCGCGGCGTATTCTGGGCCTGGCACCAGGCGTGGCTCGGGGACAAAAAACTTGGGGATTCATGGGCGACACAAGATTTTTTCTGGGATGTCTACGATACCGAAATTTTGACGATAGATTCGCAGTCGCGCGCCCTGCGGCTTGGTGTGTACTGGAAATCGCCGCTCCTGACAGATGCAAATGGAAAGCAGCAGCCATTCGTTAAAGAGACGACAACCATCCGGGTTCATCGTGCCGAAGGTGACATTCGCAAGATTGATTTCCGGATCGAGCTGCTCGCATTGAAAGATAATATGCGTCTGGGCGGCTCCGAAGACGCCAAGGGCTACGGCGGCTTCACGACACGGATACCATTGCCCGACGGCCTTGCATTCACCGGCACCAATGGTCCCGTGGAACCGACAAATCTGTCCGTCGAAGCCGGCCCCTGGCTGGACTTCTCGGGCAATCTCGGCAGCCGGGGCAAGACAAGCGGGCTGGCAATACTGTGTCATAATTCTTTGCCGGGCTATCGGCAGCGATGGATCCTGAGGAGAAAGGGCAGCGCCCAGAATCCGGTTTATCCGGGGCGTCACCCGGTCCCGCTGTCACGAGAGAAACCTCTCATTTTGCGCTATCGCCTCATTATCCACCGCGGCGGCGTCAACGACGTAAATCTTGACAAATTACAGGCCGAATATAACAACACGCCTGACCCGATTTTCGACAAAGAATAGACGCATATTTATCAAGGACTGAATTGCATTGAGTAGAGATTGGCGTCCTTCATAACAAATTTGAGTCGTATCGCCCGTCCGGAAAGCGGGCTTACATCGGTTCCATGTCGCCATGCCGCGGGATGCTCGATATAATTTCCAATTAGCTCATTTGCGTCTTTAAGGCAATAGTCGGCTATGGGCTCGCCATCGGCATTCTGGATTTCGACTCGTATAAATCCCGGGGCGGAAGTGGCGAAGTTCAGCAGTAACTTCCTGCCTGTAAAGGTGAATGGCCTGGTAGTAATACTGCCGCCTTCGTATGGGGCATAAATTGAAGCGAATCCATCGAGTCGCAGTGAGTAGCGGCGCAGATGCGCGGTCGGTTGGGCGTAATCGTGCTGGACATAGAGTGACATTTCGGCAGGTCCGGTTCGAACAACGTTCAGGGCTGGATAATTGGAACGGGAGACCCAGTTTTGCAGACCGATGCCCGGCCGGATGAAGCCTTCCATGAAAGTCCGGTCATAGATATTGCCGCCGCGGGACGTCATTAAGACGGCGTCGGAGCAGTCTTTGAAATAGTCGGGATTAACATTCACCTGTTTTGCCTGCTCGTCGCTCAGTATCTGTCTGCCGGGCAGAAACCGGGCGGCAATCGAAATATAGATATGAGGCGCTCGGAAATATGGATGTGTTTGGTTTGTGTATATGTGCTCGCGCGGGGTATCGCCGAAACTCATTTGCTCCGGTTCCGTCCAGTTTAGAAAATCCGTGGATGTCGTTCGGCCGACGCTGCGGAAACCGGTAAAGCCTGTGCCGGTCCAGGTTCGGAAGTAGCAGAGATAACATTGTTCATTGTCGGACCAGAAGGCAACATTCTGAGAATCGAACAGTCCCTTTGTAAAGACGGGTTCCTGGCGTAGTTTTCTCCAGTGGATGCCATCGGCGGAGATGTATGCAATCAGACCGCTTTTTTGGGTTCCTCCCAGAGCCTTGTAACGCCGGTCCTCCGGTACGCCGGGCCTCGTATCGAGCAGCGGACTGAAATTGTGGTTGACCGGAGCGGCGTCGGCCAGGATTACGTTGTTCGATTTCGATCCTTTTACGGCGAAAAGATTGAGCCTGGGTTTGAAGATGTTGATGCCGTCCGACGATTCGGCGTAGCAGGTGACTTCTCGCTCGCTGCCGTCTCTGCCGGCTTCCGGGAGCCCCCGGTAGTAGAAGCGGTACTTATCCCCGTCCTTGATCACGGTACAGTAGCCGCAGAAAGGCCCTTCCCATGGTTCGTCGAATTTCAGCACCGGCCCTTCGTCACGCGGGTGATGCAATACCAGGCGGGCCCCGTCAAGTCGATCGATTAGATAATGGTCGACAAACAGCTCCCGGCGTGAAGCGATGTCTATCCATTCGGACTCTTTTGCAAAAGAACGCGTCGCCGGTATGAATTGGCCCAACGATCCCAGGATTACAATTGTTAGTAGAAATATGTTCCTATTCATTTCGAACTCTTACAAATTCACTGTTTTGCTATTCTAATCATGTACTATAGTACCGGCGATTCCGCGAAAGGCAACACCCATACCAGCGTATCGTTTTGTTCTTTATAAACTTGCTTTGGCAAAGAATACAATCCCATGGGTAAAAATTGGTTTTTAATTGTTTCTTTTTCGCATAATCAAAGTAAAATTAGCACCTGAACGGATTTATTGCGTACGACCTTTGGCAGAGCGCAAATATAGGAGTTTTTGCGAATATGAGTGAAGGCAAATTGAATACGGCGATACTTGGTCTCAATTCGGGCGGGCAGCTTCTGCTGCAGGCGTCCGAGGCAGTGGATTGTCTTGAGATTCAGGCCGTAGCCGACAAGGATACGAATCTCGCCGAAAAAATCGCCGGCCAATACAAATGTGCCGCTTACGATGATTACAGGCAGTTGATTATGCAGAATCAGCTCGATTGCCTGCTGGTGGCCGCGCCGATGCACAGTTGCGATGAATATGTGCGGACGGCGATAAAAAAGAAATTCAACATCTTGAAGCTGGCGCCGGCTGCGAGGGATTTCGAAGAAGCGGCGGAGTTTGTCCGCCTGGCCGAAGAGCACCAGATACAATTTGCCGTTGGCAATCCGAGCCGGTTCGCACGGAGCTTTGTGAAGTTGCGGCAGTATCTTGAAGAAGGCAAGATCGAACATATCTTTCTCCTGACTGCTTTCTGCAACCTCGGCGATCAACCGCAGCCCGGCTGGCGGACCGACCCGAAACTGGCCGGCGGAGGAGTCCTGCTCCACGACTGCTACCGCATGATAGACCAGGTAGTATCGAATTTCGACATGCCGCAGCAGGTCTATTCGCTCAATACCAACCAGGCCCAGGACAAACAGCAGCGATTGTATCTGACGGAAGATACGGCGATTGTCACGGCGAAATTCAGCGATACTTTCATCGGAAACTTTATCGCGTCGCGTCGAGCCGGGGCCGGGCCCAAAGAAGAATTCCTGAAGGTCTACGGCAAGGACATAATCCTGACCGCCGGCGACACGCACCTGACCGTCAGCGATGGTCTCGGCCTGGTCGGCGAGGAAATACAATGCGACGGTGACGAGCTTGCCTGCACGACGGAGCTGCTCAAGAGTTTCGCCGGAAGCATTTTGTCGCCGGAAACGAACAAGCTCTGCAGCAGCGGCAGGGAAAACCTTAAAAATATGGCTGTCATTGAATCGGCATATCTTTCTGCCCGCACCGGCTTTCCGGAGGAGCCCGCCCGCATCCTGCAGATGGCGTCTGTCGTCGTCGATAAAGCGGAAAGTGATTAGCACGCCGTAAATAATAAAATAAGCGTTTGACAAATTATTCACCAGGTAATAGTGTATTGACAGTGAATAACCATATTATTGTTCGGTAATTTGGAGATTTCGGCATGGAAGACAGCAAGAAAAAGCCGATTATGATCGGTGTTATAGTCGTGTGCCTGATAGTAGCCGGCCTGGTAACCTTTGCCAGGCGTGGCGGCGGCAGCGGCCTCGACGGCATTTCCGATGACAAGATGACCTGGGTCAAATGCAGCAACCCGAGCTGCAACGCCGAGTACGAGATGGGAGAAAAGACGTTCTACAAAGCCCAACAAGAGCGTTTCCAGCCAATGGCGAGGGGTGCGACGCCGCTGACCTGCGAAAAATGCGGCAAAGACAGCCTTTTTCAGGCTGTTAAATGTGCGAATCCATCTTGTGGGATTGTCTTCATCCGGGGAATTGCAGGCCAGAACGACCACTCCGACCGCTGTCCAAAATGCGGCCAGAGCGAAACGGAAGAGATTCGCAGGAAACGGCTATCAGGCGGCTAATAAGCCGGTTCGAAAGGCAGGATTCACAAAATGCCGGCCAATCTTTTGTGTGGTAATATAGGTAATATCTATTGCCATTCTTCCGCTTTACTCGAACGCCGTTTTTAATCGCGGCGTCAAAATAAGTAAAATACTCGCAACAAGCCCGACCAAGCCAGAGGTCGGGTTTTTTCGTGCCGGGCCTTTCGGACAGGGGGGCTGTGAAATTAACTCTGTTTGTTCAAATTAGCCACAGATTAACCGCAGATTAACGCTGATGGACGCTGATAAATAATATCTTAAGAAAAAGATAAAAATCTGTGTAAATCTGTGTAAATCTGTGTATCTCCGTGTCTGAAAGTAGTTTTTGAATTTTATTAGACACTGATTAACACCGGTGAACACGGTTTGTTATTCACCACGAAGGCACGAAGAACCACGAAGGAAAGATAATAATCATTTTCATTAACCGCCGATAAACGCAGATAAACGCAGATTTTTCTGGCCACAGAGAAAGCAGAGAAAGCAGACAAATAATCATTCATCAATAATCAATAATCATTTTCTTTTTCCCCCTTTTCTTCTTTGCTCGACAGGGAGACATCGTTTACAATTAAACATAGAGGATATGACAGCTCTGAAGCGGCAACGTCGTAGTTTGTGCTTTCTTGATTTATGCCGAGAGGCTTGGGATTTTATACGGACACTTAGACCAACATAAGGGGGCAGATCAGGGACTTTTTTAACAGCTCCACTGTCATTAGTTTTCCCCGAGGAAATCTGAACAATTTTGGCTATAAACTTTGACATTAGCAGTAATATTCATGATAATAAGAATTGAAAAAGAAGTATGCTTTGAGATTGTAGCGGGACGGAGAGATATAGTTTGTATAAATATACATATATTTTTTGCAAAGAGCAAAAGAGATGATTAAGAGATTAAGAGTTAAGAACTTTAAGGCCCTTAGAGACATTGAGATAGAACTCACACCAATCCATGTTTTGATTGGCCCGAATGACTCAGGCAAGACGAGCATACTTGATGTGCTCGCTGCATTATGCAGAAGCGTTGATCACGACTTGGACCAGGCGTTCCTGGGCTCATGGAAGGGCGCAGAGCTTGTGTGGGGAGGACAGCCCCAAGTGCCTGTTACTATCGAGGCGGATTTCGATGATAATGTGGTTTCTCCTTATAGCATAGATCTGCTATTTGGTACGCAAAAAAGGAAAGTGGGTACACAGAAGGAGTCTCTCAGGGTGGGAACCTCTATTCAAAAATTACCCCCTATAGGTTCAAGAACATGGGTATATCATCTACAGGCTAATCCGGGGACGTCTGCACAACATAGCGATGAACTCAGACGAGTGCACCAGATGTTGGTTGGGGTGCATTATTACCGTTTTAATCCTTCATTTTTGGCATTGCCTGTTGCACCTGATTCGAAGAGGCGTTTCAGAATGGAATCCAACGGTTTTGGCTTGGCCCTGTGCCTGGATGAAATTCTGAGCTTTGACCGTGAAAGGTTCACCCAATTGGAGAAACGATTCACTGAGATATTTCCCCACATAGGATCGATAGCGTTGCTACAGGAAGCGGCCTACCGTGCCCCGGTTGATAATCCTGAGCAGGTGACAATGCTGAACAAGGCAGATGGCAAGGGATTATATTTCAAGCTGAAAGAGAGCGGGCAATTGGTGCCGGCCTCTCAAGCATCTGACGGAACTCTGCTGGTCCTGGCTTACTTGTCCATTCTGTATCTGCCTCAGCCTCCAAGATTGCTTCTGATCGAGGAGCCGGAAAATGGTATTCATCCCAAGCGCTTACGTGAAATCCTTGAAATTTTGCGTAGTCTCGTACATGAGCAATCACACACACAGGTAGTCCTTACGACCCATTCGCCTTATGTGCTTGATTTGTTCAAACCAGAAGAAGTTACTCTCTGCACTAAGTTAGACACAGGGGAAATAAAGACTACCCGGATGTCCGACAGTCCGGAGGTTGTCCGGCAGCTCGATGTTTTCACTCTCGGTGAAATTTGGACTTCCGAAGGTGACGCTAAAATCGCCGATTCGAAAGCCCAGCCAGAGAGGGCCAGAGAATGAGGGTTCTGGTTGTATCGGAAGGTAAACATGAGCTTTCGGGCGCCTTGGAGAATCTCCTGAAAAAGCTCGGTGGAGTTAGCGAGTCCTTAGAATTCGACCGTGTATCCAATAACAAAATCCACGCCGTTCATGGAAAAAGACAGGGCTATTTCAAGAGGGCTGTTCGTTGGTTGAAAGAGGCAGAGGACAGGGGCGCGAATGCGATAATATTGCTGATCGATGAAGATGGAAAGTCGGAGAGGATTAGAGAGATAAAGGATGCTCAAGATTATCACCAATCACGCCTTCCACGAGCTATGGGAGTGGCCATCCGCACCTTTGATGCTTGGATGCTGGCAGACGAGAAGGCATTAACCGAAGTTCTTGGCTATAACGTCAATAGACAACCCGACCCGGAAACTGTCGCTAATCCGAAACAAGTGTGCGCAGATTTACTTGCAGATAGTGACAATGGGATATCACAGAGTGAAATGTATGCAAGAGTATCGTGTAACATTAATACAGACATCTTGTGTGATCGATGCCAATCAGGATTCAAGCCCTTCGCTACATATGTAAGAAGAATCTTTTAGTAGAAGTCTTAAAGGTTTCCGCCTGCCCCATAGGGGGTACATTTTTCGATGAGTTGTGCTTGATAATGACAGGGTTTGATAGTTAGGTAGGGTGCGATGAATCGCACCGATTCTTTAAAAATAAAATCATGTCGGAATGTATATGATGATTTCGTTCGTGCGGGAAATATTTTTTGCAGGACGGGTAAATGAATTTGTATAATTCAAATGGTGCGTTTCAACGCACCCTACGTGATCTGCTGGAATTAAGGAGTGCTTAAGTGAAGTGTATTTGGAAAATCCCGGTTAAGGCTTTGCCGGTAATGCTATTGTTTGCTTTTATTATTAATAGTGCCGGGGCGGCTGATTCAAATGATGTGGCAGCCCGGCAGGATCGAATGAAACTTAAGGTTATGATAGATCCGCGGGTAGAGTTAATGGGCGTTATATTTCACTTAGCTGGAAATCCGGAGTACAACAACTGCAAGTCGAAGTTATATATGGGGAACCTGAACGAGCACTTCGCCGGGCATCGCGATCATCCGGCGGTGAAAATGGCGAAAAAACTGCGCAAGACTCGCGGGGTCAGCTATGATGCGGTTATGGGCATGGCTGTACACATCGAGGATATCAATAGCTGTGGCGAGATAGTACCTTTTGAGCCGAGGCCGGAGACGCTTGACGGCAGATGGCGGATCGATGAGGCCCGTGAATTTCTTGACAATTGTCGCGACTTTGTGAAAGAAACTGATTTCAATGCGTTTCTCGCGAAGAACCAGTCGCAATATAATACAGCCGTGGCAAGGCTTCAGCAACTTATTGACACGAATGCAAACCTGGCCTGGTTCGATGAGTTTTTCGGGTCGAGAGATGATGTGGACTTCAACCTTGTAATATCGATACTTAACGGGCCGGGCAATTACGGCTGCCGGGTGAGGCTCGAAGGGCGAACGAAAATATACAGTGTGCTCGGCGCATGGCG
>Ga0307378_10010810_pt1 | contig 11818 bp, 5 predicted proteins | sample UN1MG_FD_202238 | JGI IMG/M metagenome (GOLD analysis project Ga0307378, IMG submission 202238) | Soil microbial communities from Risofladan, Vaasa, Finland - UN-1 | ecosystem: Environmental > Terrestrial > Soil > Coastal area > Acid sulfate soil | place: Finland: Risofladan, Vaasa | collected...
TTTTTCTGAACATTTTCAATGGTAAATATCAGAAGTTTGTTGGCTTTCAAGATTTTTTCAATATCGGCCATGCGCGTTTTTTCTTCGTCCATCAAGGGCAGCTTGGAAAAAATCAGCGCGTTGGGCAACACTTTACAAGGAAACTCCTGGCTGCATTTTTTTAGCAAGTATTTGAAAAAAACGGTTTCCTGGGGGGTTTTGACCGTCTTTTCCAATTGAGCGAACTTCAAGGTTCTTTCCCTGCCTTCATACGCCTGCCGCAAACCGCTTTCCATAGCGGCCAGGTTTTGCAGAAAATGCTCCCAGGATGTGATGAACAAATAATTGAGGTTGATGACTTTCAGTTGCCTGGCAAGTTCCAATTCGATCAAAACCTTTGCCGTCTCGCTTCTTTCCAGCGAAAAAAAATAAAGCAGGCCTTGCACTTCCAGAAAATTTTCCACGGTCAACAAAGCCAGGATGATCTCCCTGAAAGATTTATCCTGGACAGAGCGCAGGATTTCCGCCATCTTTTTCAGCTTTCTCTGGTTGTACTGCGAAAGAACCGGCAAAAGCACCGTAAAATGATCTTTGGCATTTTTAAAATCTATTTCCTGCCGGAAACTGAATTCGACCTGGTTTTTAAAATGTGCCGCGAACAGATCATCGCTTATTTTACTGAAGTTCGCCGCTACGCTTTTCCCCGCGATCTGGACATTGCCCGAGAAATTCGCCTGGGAATGGGAAAATTTGATAAAATAAGCATTGAATCTCATTTTTTTTCAATATTGTCCGCGAATCATTGGCTGCATTGGGGAAATTCTTCTCCGCCAGGAATCAGCTGACGATGCTGACGCTGGCTTTTTTCAGTAGAAACTTGTTTTTGAAAATGGTAGAAAATGAAAGGAAAGAAATATACAGATACCCGTATTGAAAAAGCATGAGAAAGGGCAGGGTCAGCCAAATGCCTTCAATGACGCAGGTGATCACGGCAATAGTGAAATAGAGTCCGAGAGTGAGCTCAACCAGCGGAATTAAAATATTCTTGTTCCCTTTGTATTTTTTGGAGACCCAGTTGTCATTCCTTTTCTCAATTCCGAATTTGGGAGTACGCACGAATTCAGATTCCTTGTTGAACAGGGCTTCCAAAACCGCAACCGAATTGTTGATCGATAACCCAATCCCCAGCCCCATAAGCAGTGGCAGATACTTGAAGGTGCTGGTCCAATTGGAATAAAGTTCCTTCTGTGAAACGATATAAAAAGCAGAAACCGAGGCCGTGGCCATCAGGAATAGGGGCACATCATAAATAAACATCTCGCCCCAGACCAGATTTCTTCTTAAAATCACCACCGGCAGAATGGAAATCGACAACGGCACCATCAAGATGTAGGCCATGTTGGCTGTCAGGTGAAAAAATGCTTCTACTTTTACCTTCAGCGGCAAATGAGCTTTGAATATCCTTGGCAGCAACTTTTTGGCGGTTTGAATGGAACCTTTGGCCCAACGATGTTGTTGGGCTTTGAATGCCACGATATCAACAGGCAGCTCGGCCGGAACCGAATGGTCGGGGAGATAGATAAACTGCCAGCCCCTCATCTGGGCCCTGTAGCTCAAGTCCAGATCCTCGGTCAGCGTATCGTGCTGCCAACCGCCGCCGTCAACAATGGCGATTTTGCGCCAGATACCGGCCGTGCCGTTAAAATTGAAAAAACGACCGGAACGGTTGCGCGCCGTATGTTCGATCACGAAGTGGCCATCCAGAAAGATCGACTGCAAAATGGTCATCAAAGAAAAATTGCGATTCAGGTGGCTCCAGCGCATCTGCACCATGGCCACTTTGTCTGAGGTGAAATAGTGGATGGTATTCATCAGGAATTGTTTTTGGGGAATGAAGTCGGCATCAAATACGGCGATAAATTCGCCCTTGGCCACTTTCATGCCTTCTTCCAGTGCGCCGGCCTTGAAACCCTTGCGGTCTTTACGGTGCAGGTAGGAAATGTCCAACTCCTGATTTTTATATAAGTTCACCCGCCTCTGGGCGATGGTGACGGTTTCATCAGTGGAATCATCCAGGACCTGAATCTCCAGCAAATCCCGGGGATAATCCATTTTTACGACTGCGTCGATCAGGCGCTCCACAACGTACATTTCATTGTAAATGGGCAACTGGATAGTCACCCGCGGCAGTTCATCGAATTTGCCTTCTGGCTTGGGGACGCTTTTTTTGTTTTTATAATACAAATAAACCATATAATAGCGGTGCGAGCCGAAAACGGCCAGGATCGAAAGCACTACAAAATAAAGCACCACCACAACTGAATTTAGATTTTCCATTTCATCCCCATAAGGTCACTATTGAAAACAGATTATACAACAAAATCATTGTCGGTTCAAGCAAGCGTGTTGACAGAGGGGAAATATCGGGGTGAGAGGATTTGAACCTCCGGCCTTTCCGACCCGAACGGAACGCGCTAGCCAGGCTGCGCTACACCCCGGAACTTGAGAAATTTCATTGTATCACAAAAAACGATTTTACGAAATCCCCCTAAGGGGACACTGCCCCCAATTGGGGGGCCGCTGAACTTTGCTTTCGGCACCCATAAAATATATAATGAAAATCTGCGGGGTGCATCATGAAGCGGGCATTGATCAGTGTTTTTCGCAAGGAAAAGATCGAAATAATCGCTACGGCTTTGAACAAAGCGGATTGGGAGATCGTTTCCACCGGCGGAACCGCCGTCTACCTGAAGGAAAAACACATCCCGGTGACCGAGGTTTCCCAGATCACCAATTTTCCGGAAATTCTTGACGGCCGGGTAAAAACCCTGCATCCGCTGATATTCGGTCCGGTCCTGGCCAAAAAAACATCCGCACATCTGCGGCAATTACAGGAATTCCGCACAACCAAGATCGACCTGGTGATCATCAACTTCTATCCGTTTGAGGACGCCCTTGAGAAAAAAGCCGCCGATCTGGATGCCATGCTGGAAAATATCGATGTTGGCGGCCCGGCCCTGGTTCGCGCCGCTGCCAAAAATTTCCGCGATACCATCGTGCTCATCGATGAAAAGGATTACGAACCGGTCATTGCCGCGATTGAGAACAACAGTGATATCCCACTGGAATCAAGAAAAAAGCTGGCGCAAAAAGCTTTCGCTTATACCTCATTTTATGACTCGTTGATCGCCGCCTACCTGCATTCCGGCGCGATAGGCCACCCCGATTTTTTAACCATCGGCGGCCGCAGGACACAGTCGCTCCGTTATGGTGAGAATCCTCACCAAGCGGCTTTCATGGCCATCAGTGACCGCCGTTCACCCTTTTACGCCATCAACCAGCTGCAGGGCAAAGCACTGTCTTTCAATAATATCCTGGACCTGGCCATGGTGTATGAGCTGCTGAACGAATTCCAGATGAAAAAACATTTCGCGGCCATCGTCAAACATCAGAATCCTTGCGGTGCCGCCGTGGCCGCCGCCCAACTGCCGGCATTTCAAAACGCTTTCCACGGCGATCCGCGTTCGGCTTTCGGCGGCATCGTCGGCTTCAATCACCGCCTCGAGGCCGAAACCGCCGCTGCCATGAGCGAAATTTTTTTTGAGGTCATTCTTGCTCCTGACTACACAGAGGATGCCTTGAAGATCCTGCGCAAAAAAAGAAATCTTCGCCTGATCCGCATGCCGGCCGGCTACGTGGAAAATGCCGATTTCAAGACCATCCCCGGGGGATTTGTCTATCAAAGCCGGGACAACCGGGCCTTCGACGTCGAGGCCTTCGAGCTCAAAGCCGGAAAGCCCCTGGACAAGAAGGAGAAAACCGACGTGGAGTTCGGTTGGAAGATCATCAAGTTCGTGAAGTCGAACGGCATTATTATCGTCAAGAATCTCACTTTGATCGGCGTGGGAGCCGGCCAGGCCAGCCGCATCGATTCGGTGGAGATTGCCATCCGCAAATGCCAATCCTCTCCGACCGGATCGGTTCTCCTTTCCGACGCGTTTTTTCCCTTCCCCGATTCGGTCGAACTGGCCGCCAAACACAATATCGCCGTCGTGGTCGAGCCCGGCGGATCGATCAAAGATCCCGATGTGATCCTGGCCGCTCAGAAACTCGGCGTCACCCTGCTTTTCACCGGCATCCGTCATTTCCGGCACTGAGAAGTAGCCCGCCCAGCGAATCACAATGTGAGCGGCCCGACTTCCGTTGACAAACGGCCCGAGTTCCGGTATTTTTCTCGCATGGAAGCAGGCGGCGGCATAAAGATCTCAGCGGTCATCATTACCTACAACGAAGAAGATCGCCTGCCCGATGCTCTGGATAGTTTGCAGGGCGTAGTCGATGAGATAATCGTGGTCGATTCTTATTCAACCGACAGCACCTTGGCAATCGCCAAGGCTGCACAGGCCCGGATATGGCAGAACCGTTTCGAAGACTACGGAAAGCAAAAAAATTTTGCATTGGAAAAAGCCGGCCACGAATGGATCCTTAACCTGGACGCTGACGAGAGGGTCTCCCCGGAACTGAAGCGCGCCATCAGCGAGCTAAAGGAAAACAACATGCCCGCAACGGTGGCCGCTTTTGCCATCAAGAGAAAAACCTTTTACCTGGGGCGCTGGATCCGTCATTCGGGGTGGTACCCTGACCGCAAGATCCGGCTTTTTAAAAAAGCCTCCGCGACCTGGCAGGGGCGGATCCACGAGAGGCTGCAGGTCACTGGCCTCATCGCATCCCTGCCTGGAGACATTCTGCATTTCACCTACCGCGATATCGGTGACCATATACGCCGCCTGGACCGCTATTCCACTTTTTTGGCTGAGGAGATCGTCCGCCAAAATAAGAAATTCCTGCTGCCGCGCCTGCTCATTCTGCCGCCGGTGACTTTCTTCAGACATTATGTCTGGCGGCTGGGATTTTTAGACGGTTTCCCGGGACTGGTCATCGCCACGGTTTCATCTTGGGGAACAGCGATGAAGTATCTGAAGGCCCTCGCCCTGAAGCGCCGCTCCCGGAGCTGAAAGGCCGGGGTTGCCAATGGGGCCGGTATGCGCTATAATATGCGCATGACCAAAACACCCAAATGCAACACCAACCAAACGGCCAAGTGGATCCTCGTCATCGTTTCACTCGGCGTCATCGGCGCCGGGATTTATTATAAAAACTGGATCGGACTGCTGGGCATCATCACCCTGCTCAGCGCCTTCACCGGCACTTGCCCCCTTTCCCTGCAATTCAGAGGCTTGAACGATATAAAGATCAAACGCAGCAATTCAGATTCAGAATGACTTCCGGCATTTTTTAAATCGCAATCAATTGCCGACGATATGGGACGCTTGACAACTCTCATGAAAAGTGCTATCATTTTTGCAATTAAATAGAATCCGAGGAAAAAATGATCCCCCCCTTAAAAAAACATGGAATTTTATTGTTTTTTATGCTTTTATCAGGAATTTCCCTGAAATATGCTATCGTTCTGTCGGCCAGGCAGGTCGAAAATCAAAAAACCATCCTGTCACTGCAAACAACCGTCCACAAACTCAATCAGAAGATCGGCATGCACCGTGAAGCCATCGTTAAGACTGATTTCTACCGCTTCCAGGAAAATATTTTCCGCCTACAAAAACCCGGATTTACAAAAATCACCAATTCGGTTTTCAAGCAGAGCCGCAAGCACGGTTTCGATCCCTACCTGGTCATGGCAATTATCTTTGTGGAAAGCAGCTTCAACCGCCATGCCGTATCCAAGGCGGGCGCCTTCGGCTTGATGCAGGTGAATTACCCGGTCTGGAAAAACGAGCTGAACATCGACCGCAAAAAACTCACCCAGATCGATTACAACATCGAGCTCGGGCTTACCATCCTGAAAGGCTACCTGCAGGAAACAAAGGGGAACATGATAAAAGCCCTGATTCTGTACAACAACGGCTACAAGTACACCAATACCCACTACCACGAAAAAATCATCGCTTCCAATTTTTATCAGTACGCCGGCATCGGCTGAAGCATCCGTTTCGACCCGCGTCGGGGGTTGTAAAAAAGAACCGCCTCCCTCATAATCCGGCCTGGGAACGGGCCGTCAAAAGAAATCCGCGCCAATTCCCGCCCAAGAGCCGTCTAACCCGGTTTGACGGTAGACAAAGGAGGCGGACATGAAAATCATACTGGCAATACTGACGATCACCTTGACCGTGTTTTTGGCCACGGCATTGGCCGGGAACGCGCAGGAAGATGAATTGAAAGTCATAACCAACCTGTCGGGAAACCTGCAAAACCTTGCTGGCAAGGAATTGGTCATCACTTTTTCCGACGACATGCTGCCTTTGGGGGGGAAAAGAGATGGCAGCGCCATCGTGCAGATCACACCGGCAGTCAAGGGCGAATTTACCTGGCGCGGCAACCGCACCCTGGCCTTCAAGCCCGGGACCCGTTTCCGCTATTCCACCACTTATACCGCCGTCATTCCGGCCGGGACGCGGTCTCTTTCGGGAAAGTTCCTGCCACGGGCTTTGCGCTGGCAGTGGAGTACGCCTCAAGCATTTCCTATTGAGATCAAGCCCGCGGCCCAAACTTATTTTTCAGATTTGAACTCCGGAGAAAAATTGAATTTTCAAGTTTGGGTGAAAGACGCCTTCATCCTGCGCTTCAATCAGTCGGTGGCAGCCGCCGGCGCCAAGGATTTCTTCATCCTGAAAGCAGCAAAGAGCGGCAAGCCGGTCACGATCCAGGTTTCCCAAAAAACAGCAGAGGAGCTCAAGATAAGCTACGCCAAGGACCTGGAACGGGGGATGCTTTATCAGTTCGTCGTTAAAAAAGGCTTTCCCGGCAGCGAAGGGAGCACCGGGACCGGCAGGGAATTCACTTTCAGCTTTGACACCGTGCCGGATTTCAACTACACGGGAACACGGCCCCTGGTCCTTTATCCCGATTCACGCTATGGCCGGCTGTCTTTTTCCAACGCGCTGGCTGAAACGGATCCCGCACTCATCAAGATAGCGAAATGTTCGGGCAAGGATAGAACCCCGCTGATGTTCCGCCTTGAGTTACATCATTACGAGAAGCAAGCCCTGTTCATCCGTGTTGACGACGAACTGGCCTCGGGCGACCGCCTGAGCATCCGCATCGACCGGAACTTGACCAACATCTTCAAGGAACAACTCAAAGAGGATCTCGACATAGAGGTCAATGTCTGCTCCAGCCGTTCCCCGCGCCTCGACTTTTCACTGCAGGACAAAAAGTTGTCCATGACCGCCAAAAGCATGAAGCAAGCCAGCGTCCGCCTGCTCAAGCTCAAGCCCGAATTCTATACCCGGCTGACGGACCTGGATTTCGGCATCCTGCAGCGCAGGGATTTCAAGGCTGAATTCATCGAGAAAGAAATTCTGCAAAAGCTGACCGACCTGCCGGAAAAATCGAACAACCCCGCATTGAAGGACAATGAACTGGGCTCGCCCCTGGGCTTCTTCGGATTCCTTGTCCAGCACTACGAGCCGTACAACTCCTGCCGGGACATTTCCCTGATGCATCTTCCCGAACGCATGCCCCCGGCACTGCAGGTCTTTCACCGCCGCAACATGGATATGGTGGTCAAGGCCGGCCAGGGACAGACCCTGTATTGGCTGTACGACAACCGCAGCGGCAAAGGCTTGGGAAAAATCCCGTTCTTCCTCAAGGGATCTGGCAAGGAAGCTTTGCCTCTGGGAGAATCGGCAGGCAACGGCGTGCTGCTCAGCGCCAGGGAGATCCAGGAAACCGACCTGATTACGGCTAAAAATACCGACGCCGGCGACATGGCGCTGGCCAGGATAGACCGCCGGCCCCCATCCGACCGGGAGGTCAGGATCACCGTGTTCAGCGAGCGCGACTTCTACAAGCCCGGCGATACGGTCCATATCGGCGGCATCGTCAAGGAATATGCCTCTGGAAAGGTCTCCTCGCCAAAAGCGACATCGGCTTCCCTGGAGATCATGGGGCCGGACTGGCAACGGATCAAAACTGATACGTTGCAGCTCAACCACCTGGGCGGTTTTCATTATGATTACAATTCGGACCCGGCCGGCAAGAAGGGACGCCACCAGATCGTGGTCAAGGTCGCGGACACGCAAACCTGGCAAGGCCAGCACGCCGTGACCATCGATTACTACCAGCCAAACACTTTGGAATTGATGATCTCGGGCATAGCGAAACACTATTTGTTCACGGATATCTTCCGCCCGGTAATCAGCGGTTCTTATCTGGCAGGCAATCCCATGGCCGGCGATGGATTTACTTTTTCATTGGGGCAGATCCAAGGCGAGAGCAATGTGTTCACCACCGGGGAATGGCAGCGGTACCGATTCAACTTGGACCACCGATTGGCGTTAAACGAGCCATTCAAGAAAGGGAGCGACAAATTGGATGCCGGCGGCAAAACCACGCTGAACATTCCCATGAAAACATTCAAAAATGTCAATTATCTTGCCAATCTCCATTTTGAGGCGACCGGGAGATCGGCCGAGGGCAAGGAGTTCACGGCCCGGGCTCGGTCAATATTTTTCCCCGGCAACCTGCTGACCGGCATCCGCATCGGTTATTACCAGAACCTCAAGGATCAGGTCAAAGCCGAGCTGGCCCTGGTCGACTTCCAGGGAAAACCCGCTTCAGGCGAGATCCGCGTCACCCTCTACCAGGAATACTATGAGAATAGCCAGCGCAGGCTGAAGAAGGTGGCGGGGCCGGAGGATCTTTTTATCGAAAAGGCCAGGCTCCACTCTTTCCACGTCCCTGCGGCCGGCTATTACGTCCTTCGCTGCGATGCCCCCGATGCCAACGGCCGCATTGTATCGACTTCAGGCGCTTTCTTCGCATGGGACAGCGGCTACTCCGAGCCGACCGACAAACTCTGGATCGAGCCCGGAAAAGCTAACCCACGCATCGGGGAAACGCTGAAATGCTTCATCCGTTCTCCCCGTGCGGGGCAGGCGCTGGTGACCGTAGAAAGGGGGAAGGTGCTCGATTCCCGCGTCATCGAACTGCAAAAGATGACACCACTGGATATCCCTGTTAAAAAAGAGTATTTTCCGGGCTTCCGCGTCAGCGTCGTCGCCATGTACGAGAAGAACGTCTCCGAGGAGGCCTCCAGGGAATTCATGGTCGAAGACAGCGGCAAGACCCTGGATATCGGCCTGGAATGCCCGGCCGAGATCAAGCCGGCCGGCAAAACCACCCTGAAGATCCGTGTGCGCAATGCAGAAAAAACAGGGGTGAAGGCCAAACTTTTTGTCTATGCCGTGGACGAGGGCAACCTTTCCCTGCAGGGCTACCGGACCCCTGACCCGATCAGACTTTTTTATCACTCTTCTTTATCGAGACGAAATGCGATCCAGACCTATTATTCAAAAAACTACATGCGCTGGATCTTCGCACGCCCCATGATGGACATCGACCTGCCGGCGCCGGCTATTTTCGGCTGCATTTTCAGGCCCGACTCCACCCCCCTGGCCGGGGCGACCATCACCCTTGAAGACGAAAAGCACAACAAGCTGAAAACGACCACGACCAGCGCGCAAGGGTATTACAGCTTCCCCGGTTTGTCCAGCGGCCGCTACGCGGTCAAGGCCGAGGCCAAGGGCTTTCATCCCTTTCTCCGGTCCGATATTTACTTTAACGGGGGCAACCACCGTGCCTGCGACCTGGCGCTGATCCCGGTCGCGGCGGACAAATATTGGAGCTCCGCGGAAGAGCTCGGACTGGAGGGCGGGGTCGCGGGAAGGGCCACGCCCGCGCCCATGGCCGCTGAGATGAAAAGCATGTCCCGCCAGAAAGGGGAAAAAGATGCCGAGGGCGGTGTGATCGGAGGAGTTCTCGGCGGGGTCCCGGTCGATATTGCCGGCATCCGCGTGCGCAGTGATTTCCGCGAGGTGCTTTTTTTTAAAACCGTGGAGACCGACGAGGCCGGGAATGCCGCGGTCGACTTCGAGAGCTCGGACCAGCTCTCCACCTACCGCATCATGGCCATAGCCTACAGCGAAGATAAATTCGGAAGTACAGAAAAGAAAATCATGGTCAGCAAGGACCTGCTCATTTCCGAAGCCATGCCCGAGTTTGCCCGCCAGGATGACGAATTCAGCGCCGGCGTGCAGCTCAGCAACCGCACCGCGCACAAGCTTCCGGTCACGCTGCTGGCCAAGCCAGAGGGCATACGCATCAACGGCAATCCTCAGCTCGAACGCGCCCTGGACGCACGCGGCAACAGCCTGTTCCAATTCCGTTTCCTGGCCGACCGCGTCGGCGAAGCGAAGATCGATTTTTACGCCGTCTCCACGGCGGACAAGGACGGACTCCAGAAAAAACTGCCCGTGACCGACCGCCTGGTCACGGAGACGCTCATCGACTTCGCCAGCGGCAAGTTCCTGAAAAAAATGATCGAGCCCCAGGCCGATGCGGAAAACCAGGTCGTCACCATCAGGGTCGCCCCCTCCCTGCTGCGGCCGGCGGTCAACATCGCCAAAAAGCTCGTTTTTTATCCCTATGAATGCCTGGAGCAGCGGGCTTCCAAGGCGATGCCCTTCCTGGCCCTCAGTCCGCAATTGGCAGAGCGCCTGGAGCTTGGCCTGGACCAGGGACAGGTACGCGAGTCCGTGAACGGTTACCTGAAGATCATTCCCGAATTCATGAGCGGCAGCGGCGCCCTTTCCTATTATCGCGGCGGACAATACACCTCGGACTACCTGACCGCCTATGTCCTGTGGAGCCTGTACCTGGCCAGGGAGCGCGATTACAAAGTGGACCCGCGACTGCTGCAGAAACTGGCAGGCTACCTGCAGCGGGCCAGCTTGGACAGGACAACGGAGAGTTTCTACCAGTTCGTGCTGAGTTTGGGCAAGCAGGCCGACACCAAAAAACTTAAGAAGATGGCGGCGGAACGCGATGGCCTTTCCCTGCCGGCCCGGGTCTTTCTCTACCGCGCCCTGCACAACCAGGGGATGGGGAAAGAACTTCTATCCGCCATGTTGAACGAATTCAACACCAGCCTCCAGGTCGAAGCCGATTTCGCTTATTTCGACGTCCGCGAATTCAGCTACAACCGCGATTTCCCGTTCTACTCGTCGCGTTTCGCCACGGCCCTGCTTCTGCAGGCGGTCCTGGAAGTGGAGGGCGGCCATGTCCTGGCCGAACGCATCATTCGCTGGCTCCTCGAAGGCGAGCCCTACTGTTGGAACACGACCCAGACCAACTTCTGGGTCCTGTGTGCCATGGACCAGTACCTGGCGCAAGTGGAAAAAACCACGGCCCGCAAGGCGGAGATCGTTTTAATGGGTGAAAAGGCCGCCAAGAAATTCACTAACTACCAGGACATGCTCAATATCAGCAAAAAGCTCGGGGGCCGAAAGGAGCCGGTGGAAGCCACGATTACGGCCGACCAGCCGGTGTACGTCACCAGCGAATTGACCTATCAGTTGGCCCGGGCCGGGAAAAAAAGCCGCGGCATCGAGGTACAGCGGGTGATTTACGACGAAAAAGGGCAGACTGTAGAAAAATTTGAACGCGGGCAGATCTACCAGGTAGAACTACTGATCCAGACCGACAAGGAGGTCCCCTACGGCGTGATCGACGAACCGCTGGCCGCCGGCTTCGAACTGCTGCGCCAGGACTTCGGCTCCACCCGTTCAATAAAGGAATTCAATACCCTAAACCAAGGCAAATATAGAACGCCCTGGATGCGCCGGGAGAATGCCGCCGACCGCCTGGTCTTCTATACCTATTCCATGAAGGGAGAGCTGCGCTTCGTCTATTTCATCAAGGCCATGTACGGAGGCCGCTTCACCTGGATGCCGACCGTCGCCCAGGGCATGTACCACCCGCA
>Ga0307378_10010812_pt1:0-5000 | contig 11817 bp, 9 predicted proteins | sample UN1MG_FD_202238 | JGI IMG/M metagenome (GOLD analysis project Ga0307378, IMG submission 202238) | Soil microbial communities from Risofladan, Vaasa, Finland - UN-1 | ecosystem: Environmental > Terrestrial > Soil > Coastal area > Acid sulfate soil | place: Finland: Risofladan, Vaasa...
TGTCCTGCTCGGCGAGGAGTTCCTCCATCGTCGTCGGCTCTGGGCCGAGGTCACGCGCCGGCTCGGGCGCATCCTCTTCTTCATCGCCGGCCGCGGGTGCGTCGGCAGTCGCGCTCGCATCCAGCGCCTCGGCGCTCGCATCCAGCGCCTCGGGCTTGGGATCATCGCCAGTGGGCTTCTCGGCCGCCGCCACAGCCTCGGGCGCGTCGGGGGGCGCTTCGACTGGTACGGTTTCGCCAGAGGCAGGGACGGGTTCGACTTCCGCTCGGCTTTCCGTTTCAGGGGTCGGATCGGGGTCGATGGTGCTGATGGCGGGCTCGTCAGCGACGGCGACCGCGGTCACGGTGTCTCCGGACGCCTGGTCGTCGACGGAGGTGATCGCCTCCGGCTCCGGCTCCGGCCCGCCCGGCTGCTCTTCGGTCAAGGTGATGGTCACTCCTGATGGTGGATTTGCGCCCGAGAATCACGAAAGGCTCGAGCGACGCTCAAGCCGTGTCCGATACGATCAGGTGGTCCGTGGTTCTCTACTCCGCGGTCCGCTCCTCCTGCATCGATGGCTTGTCCAGCGCTCTTCAGCTGTCCTGCCTCTTGGGGCCGGGAGAGTCTAGCACACGCCCTCCGACGGCTACAATCGCCCAGCCGTGCCCGAATTGCCCGATCTTAGCGTCGTCGCCGACGCGCTCCATGCCGCCCTTGCCGGGCGGCTCGTCAGGGCGGCCGAGGCACCAGGTCCACTGGCCGTCCGAGGCACCCCGGCTGAGCTCAGTGGCCTCGTCGGGCAACGGCTTGTCTCGATCAGGCGACAGGGCAAATTTCTGCTGATCGCCCTGGAGCGCGACGAGGTCGCGTGCAACCCGATGCTCACCGGTCGGTTCCAATTGGCCTCGGCGAGCAGCAAGCGACCGACCAAGACGGCAGTGGTTCTCGGTTTCGGGCCGCGGGCCTCCGGGCCGTACGACGCGGCTCCATGGACGGATGGGGCAAGCTGGCTCCCGGCCCGCGATGGCGCGCCGGAGATCCGCTACCGAGACCCTACCCAAATGGGCAAGATCTACCTCCGACCCGCCGACATCGAACGGCCCGTTCCCGGCCTCGGTGCCCCGGACCAGGGACCGGAAGCCGACGACCCAACGCTGACGATCGAGGTCTGGCGCGACCGGATCCGGAAGCACCCCGGGGAGCTCAAGAACCTCCTGCGAAACCAGTCGTTCGTCGCCGGGATCGGCAATGCCTACAGCGACGAGATCCTGCATGCGGCCGGACTGCTGCCGTTCCGCAAGCGCTCCAGCCTGGCCGCCGAGGAGATCGATGGACTGTATTCGGCAACTGTCCTGACGCTCACGAATGCCATCGACACGCTCCGGGCACGGGTCCCCCCGACCTTCGAACACCAGGTGCGCGACTTCCTGGCGGTCCACAACAAAGGTGGGCAGCCCTGCCCCCGGTGCGGGACGAAGATCACTGAGGTGCGGGCCGGCGGCTTCATCACGTCGTACTGCCGCGGCTGTCAGCGCTAGGGGATCTGGAGGACCTGGCCGACCTTGAGGGTGGTCTGTGCCGGGAGACCGTTGAGTTTCCTGATCGCCTTGGGCGTCGTGTCGAACCTGGCCGCGATCGCGATAAGGGTGTCCCCCGGCTTCACCTTGTAGGTTCTCGATCCCGTCGTTGATGGTCGGGGTGTGGCCGGGGTACTGGAGGCTCCACTCGTCGCACTGGGCACGGCTCCGGGGGTCGCGGCCGGCGGGTTCGTGGCGATCTGGCCAGACGGACCGGGACTCAGCAGACTGCTGGCGGCCGGTTCGGTTGTCGGGCGCTCCGTGGCGCCAGGTCCCCCACCGCCGGTGAGCCGGCCAAGGATGAGCGCCCCGAAGGCGACCCCGAGGAGCCCGATCAACACGGTCTGGCCAGAGCGTCGATCGGGGCGCAACGCCGGGATCGCGACGGCCAGTCGACCGTGGTCGAGGACGACCGGGGTCGTGCGGGCAACGGGACGCCGCGTGCCCTCGTCACGGCTTTCGATGATCGATCGCGTGTCTCGCGCGGCCTGGAACGTGGCGCAACCAGAGTGGAGCGCGGTGAGACACAGCCGCCGTTGCTTTTCGGCGGCGAGGGGCGCCGGCGGAGCGAGCGCACCGCAGCGATGCTGGCGGGAGACCGTGGTACTTCGCCACGTCCCGTCGGCCGAGACAAGGAACGGGCAGATCGCGATCAGGGGCGGGTCGATCGTCGGATCATCGGGGTCGGCGGGCGCCGGGGACGCCGCCTGATCGACCGTTGTCATGCCCGGAAGGATAGCCCGGGGATCGGCGGCGAGCCCAGGAGCCACGCGGAGGGCCGGCTCCGAAAACGCAAAAACCCCGGCGACGACCTATTTTCCCGAAAGGCTGCCCTCTCAGTATCTTCGGCGCTGGAGAGCTTAACTTCCGTGTTCGGGATGGGAACGGGTGTGGCCTCTCCGCTAGAGTCACCGGGATCTTTCGCGTCTGGATGGTTTCGGCAGCGGCTCGACGCGCGGTCGTGATGACCACGTGAGGCGCCGGAATGGATCTTCGATCTTCGAGTAGTCAAGTTGAATCTGATCACGATCCCCCCAGCCACCGACCCCTGGTCAGTTGCTGAAGAGGTCAAGCCTTTCGACCGTTAGTACCGCTCAGCTGCATCCGTCACCGGACTTCCACATGCGGCCTATATAACAGGTGGTCTCCCTGCGGTCTTATACGGTTAACCCGTTGGGGAACCTCATCTCGAGGCGAGCTTCGCACTTAGATGCTTTCAGCGCTTATCCCAACCGAACATAGCTACCCAGCGATGCCCCTGGCGGGACAACTGGCACACCAGCGGTTCGTTCACTCCGGTCCTCTCGTACTAGGAGCAACTCCTCTCAAGTTCCCTACGCCCACGGCGGATAGAGACCGAACTGTCTCACGACGTTCTGAACCCAGCTCGCGTGCCGCTTTAATTGGCGAACAGCCAAACCCTTGGGACGTACTTCCGCCCCAGGATGCGACGAGCCGACATCGAGGTGCCAAACGGTGCCGTCGATGTGAACTCTTGGGCACCATCAGCCTGTTATCCCCGGGGTAGCTTTTATCCGTTGAGTGATACCCCTTCCACTCGGAGGTACCAGATCACTAAGCCCGACTTTCGTCTCTGCTCGACTTGTAGGTCTCGCAGTCAAGCTCCCTTATGCCTTTGCACTCTTCGGCTGGTTTCCATTCAGCCTGAGGGAACCTTTGGGCGCCTCCGTTACACTTTAGGAGGCGACCGCCCCAGTCAAACTGCCCGCCTGACACTGTTCCGCGCCCGGATCACGGGTCGCGGTTAGAAACGAAATCCAGCAAGGGTGGTATTTCAACGTTGGCTCCACCGAGGCTAGCGCCCCAGCTTCAAAGCCTCCCACCTATCCTACACAAGCTGAACCCCAATCCAATGTCAGGGTGCAGTAAAGCTCCACGGGGTCTTTTTGCCCTGCCGCGGGTAACCTGCATCTTCACAGGTACTTCAATTTCGCCGGGTCCCTCGTTGAGACAGCGCCCAGATCGTTACGCCATTCGTGCGGGTCGGAACTTACCCGACAAGGAATTTCGCTACCTTAGGACCGTTATAGTTACGGCCGCCGTTTACCGGGGCTTCGGTTCAAAGCTTGCACCTCTTCCCTTAACCTTCCGGCACTGGGCAGGCGTCAGCCCCTATACGTCAGCTTTCGCTTTCGCAGAGACCTGTGTTTTTGCTAAACAGTCGCCTGGGCCTTTTCACTGCGGCTTCGATCAACCCACTGCAAGCAGAGAGCTGCGAAGCGCCCCTTCTCCCGAAGTTACGGGGCCATGTTGCCGAGTTCCTTAACGAGGGTTCTCCCGATCGCCTTGGTATGCTCTACCCGCCTACCTGTGTCGGATTGCGGTACGGACACTATTGATCTCGCTAGACACTTTTCTTGCCAGCTCGGCTCGCTCGACTTCAAGGCAAAGCCTCTCGCATTCGCGTCTCGGGGTTGAATGACCGGGAATTTACTACCAGTCCCCCTACCTGCTTAGACGCCCACTTCCAACCGGGCGCTCGAACTACCGTGCCGTGTCATGCCATTGCTCCCACCCGGGATCAGCTCCTGGACTCGACCGACTTTCGCCGGCCAACCTCCGTTCACCTACCCCCAGGCGACACCTTGCGGTGCAAACGATCGTTAGTGGTTCCGGAATATCAACCGGATGTCCATCGCCTACGACGTTCGTCCTCGGCTTAGGCCCGACTAACCCTGAGCGGACAAGCCTTCCTCAGGAAACCTTAGGCTTACGGCGTGTGAGATTCTCACTCACATTGCGCTACTCATGCCGACATTCGCACTTCCGCCCACTCCAGCCGTCCTCACGGTCGACCTTCACTGCTGACGGAACGCTCCCCTACCAAACCACGACCGGCGAACCGGTCATGGAGTCCGTAGCTTCGGTACCAAGCTTGAGCCCCGCTGAATTTTCGGCGCAGATCCACTTGACCAGTGAGCTGTTACGCACTCTTTCAATGGTGGCTGCTTCTGAGCCAACATCCTGGTTGTCTTTGCGAATCCACATCCTTTACCACTTAGCTTGGATTTAGGGACCTTAGCTGACGGTCCGGACTGTTTTCCTTTTGACCACGAAGCTTAGCCCTCGCAGTCTGACTCCCGGGCTCTTAAATCACGGGATTCGGAGTTTGGTTGGGGTTGGTAAGCGGGAAGCCCCCTAGCCCATCCAGTGCTCTACCCCCGTGATTGAACGCCCGAGGCTAGCCCTAAAGCTATTTCGGGGAGAACCAGCTATCTCCGAGTTCGATTGGCATTTCACCTCTATCCACAGCTCATCCCCTAGCTTTTCAACGCTAGTGAGTTCGGTCCTCCACGAGACATTACTCTCGCTTCAACCTGGCCATGGATAGGTCACTCGGTTTCGGGTCTACAACGTGCGACTGATCGCCCTATTCAGACTCGCTTTCGCTCCGGCTCCGTCCTTCGCGGACTTAACCTCGCC
>Ga0307378_10010812_pt1:7500-11817 | contig 11817 bp, 9 predicted proteins | sample UN1MG_FD_202238 | JGI IMG/M metagenome (GOLD analysis project Ga0307378, IMG submission 202238) | Soil microbial communities from Risofladan, Vaasa, Finland - UN-1 | ecosystem: Environmental > Terrestrial > Soil > Coastal area > Acid sulfate soil | place: Finland: Risofladan, Vaasa...
GTACCGTCATTATCGTCCCTGATAAAAGAGGTTTACAACCCGAAGGCCTTCATCCCTCACGCGGCGTTGCTGCGTCAGACTTTCGTCCATTGCGCAAAATTCCCGACTGCTGCCTCCCGTAGGAGTCTGGGCCGTGTCTCAGTCCCAGTCTGGGTGATCGTCCTCTCAGACCACCTACCGATCGTCGCCTTGGTGAGCCGTTACCCCACCAACGAGCTAATCGGACGCAGGCCCCTCCTGAAGCGCCTTGCGGCTTTACTGGTGTGATCGAACACACCACCACATGCGGTATTAGCCACCCTTTCGGGCAGTTATTCCCCACTTCGGGGCAGGTCACCTACGCGTTACTCAGCCGTCCGCCACTAACGATCGAAGCAAGCCCCGATCGTCCGTTCGACTTGCATGTCTCATGCACGCCGCCAGCGTTTATCCTGAGCCAGGATCAAACTCTCCAAAAAGATGCACAACCTTGCGGTCGCGACTTTTGTCCGAGGGTTTGACCACTCGCACATCCTTATCACGGATTTCCTGTCACTCTTCAGTTGTTAAGGTGCAGCGGCCGAGGCATGAAGGCCCGCGGCGCAGAAGTCGGATGATGAGGCTTGGCGACCGAGGTGTCAAACGACACCACTCAGATGATTCCGGTCTCCACGAGCAGGATGAATGCCGCACCGCTGAGCCAGCACAGGAGGGCCAACTCGGCCGTACCGCTGGCCCCGAACGGCCCCACCAGGACCAGGTAGAGGACGATGCCGAGCAAGGCCGCGATACCGGCCTTGGCGAGGCGCAGGAGGATCTCGATAACGAGGTTGCTCATGCCATTCCTCAGACCGCCCGCCGGCCCTGAAGAGCGCGGATCAAGGTCACCTCGTCGGCGTACTCGAGATCGCCGCCAACGGGCAGGCCACGAGCGATCCGGGTGACCGACCCGACGACCGGCTCCAGGCGCTCAGCGAGGTACATCGCAGTGGCTTCGCCTTCGAGCGTCGGGTTAGTGGCCATGATCACCTCCACAAACGGCTGACCGTCGCGAGCCGCAGCGTCGGCCCGCTCAAGCAGCTCGCGGATCCGTAGTCGATCAGGGCCGATGCCATCGATCGGCGAGATGGCGCCGTTGAGCACGTGGTACAGCCCCTTGAACTCGCCGGTCCGCTCGAGCGCCAGAACATCGAGTGGCTCCTCGACGACGCACAACCGGGTGGTGTCACGGCCAGGGTTCCGACAGATCGGGCAAAGTGGCTGATCGCTGATGTTGAAGCAGCGTTCGCAGAAGACCACCTTGTCGCGCACGTCGATCAACGCGGCAGCCAGCGTCCGTGCCTCGACATCCTGCGCGCGAAGTAGGTGGAACGTCAGGCGCTGCGCCGTCTTTGGGCCGATCCCGGGCAGTCGCGCGAACGATTCGATGAGCCGGGCGACGGGTTCGATGACGGGATCGGCCATGTCGGAGTCGCGCGCCTACATCCCCGGCAGGCGAAGCCCACCGGTCACCGCGGCCATCCTCTGTTCGGCCAATTCCTTCGATGATCGAAGTGCCTCATTGACGGCGGCGACGACCAGGTCCTGGAGCATCTCCACGTCATCCGGGTCGACGGCAGAGGGATCGATCGTGACGCTGACGAGCTCCTGCTTCCCGGTCACCGTGGCGCTGACGACGCCGCCGCCCGCTGATCCATCGACGAGTGTGCTCTCAAGCTCGGTCTGGATGCGCACCATCTCCTGCTGCATCTGCTGCGCCATCCGTTGCAGGTTGGCCATCCCCATGGACTGTCTCCTCTCGTCGGTGCCGTCTGGTTCAGTCTGCCCCAACCGACCGGTGGCTGCAGCGCCGCGACCCGGGTCGTCAGCTGACCTCGTCGACCTCGGCTAGCTCATCGGCAAAGATGCGGCGCGCCTCGGCGACCAGATCGTCCGGACCCGGAGCCGGCAACTCGACGTTGGCGACAACGCAGCGGACCGACACCGGGTAACCAAGAACCGCGGAGATCCCCGCCTCGATGGCCGCCTTGCGCCGTTCCGCGGCGTCCTTCAGGAACGCCTGCTCCTCCGGGAACCCAAGGGTCACGATCGCGCCATCGACGGCGACCGGGCGGCAGGCCACGATGAGCGGCTTGGTCGGCGGATGGGCACTGAGCTGACTCACGATGGACGGCCATGCCGCCAGAACGCCGGCTAGCTCCGAGCCGGCACCGGGTACGCCTGGCACGGGTGCCGGCCCCGGTCCGGTGGCGGGGGTCGCCGGGGAAGGGGCGGCCACCGGAGGCGTCGGCGAACTTGGCGGAGGCGCTGGTGACGGAATGGGCTCGGGTGGGGCATCCGGCGTCCGCTCGGGTGGGGCCACCGCCAACTCGGGTGGGGCCACCGCCAACTCGGGTACGGCCGCCATCCTGGCGCCTCGGCCCGGCGTCGTCGGACCCGCCGGACGGCTCTCGTCGTCAGTCGGCGCTCCCTGGTCCGTCGCGAACATCGCGAGCTCGAGCTGGAACCTCAGGCCTCCGATGCCCGCCCGGTTGGGGTCGATGGCGGCCAGACGACGACCGGCCCGCGCGAGGGCCTGAGCCTCGTGGCGGCCGCCATGCGGGTCGCCGACCCCGGCGATCAACTCGACACGGATGGCCTCGACGGCCTGGTCCAGAAGGGCCCGAAGGTCGCGACCACGTTCCTCGAGCGAGTCGAGCAGGGCCACGCCCGCGGCGCCATCAACGTGGATCAGGTGGTCGATGAAGGTGTCGACGACCTCGGCGTCGGCCAGGCCGAGCAGGTCGCGAACCGTCGCTTCGTCGATCCGCTCGGGAGCGGCCGACATGAGCTGATCGAGCATCGATTCGGCATCGCGCATCCCACCGGCGGCAAGTCGTGCGATCAGGTGGACCGCTCCTGCGTCTGCGGCTCGCCCGTCGGCCACGAGGATCCGATCAAGCTTGCCTTCGATCTCGGCGACGGTCAGGCGCCGGACGTCGAACCGCTGCAGGCGCGACAGGATGGCCGGAGGAAAGGCTGAGGGCTCGGTCGAGGCGAACATGAAAATGACGAAATCGGGCGGCTCCTCGATGGACTTGAGGAGCGCGTTCCAAGCGGGCCCGGTGATCTGGTGGGCCTCGTCAAGGATGTAGATCTTGCGCCGCAGTTGGCCGGGCGGGTAGGCCAGCCGTTCCCGGAGGCCGCGAACGTCATCGATACCCCGGTTGCTGGCGGCATCGATCTCGATCAGGTCCAGGGTCGTTCCCTCCCGGACCGAAACGCACGACGGACATCGGTCACAGGCGTCGCCATCCTGCAGATCGGTGCAGTTGACGGCCTTGGCCAGGATGCGCGCCAGCGACGTCTTGCCCGTGCCCCGAGGGCCCACGAACAGGAGCGCATGGCTGACCCGATCGGCCCGGACCGCATTGCGGAGGGTCGCGACCACGGCCTCCTGGCCGACGATCTCAGCGAATGTCTGAGCACGCCAGCGCCGATAGAGCGCCTGGTGCGGCACGGTCGACGTCACGACCTCCTCTGGTCGGGGGCGAGCAAGCAGATAGGCATGATTTGCCGTGCACCCTCTGTCGACCTGAACGTTTCTCGTGCCCACCATGACGAGCGGCTCGGACCAGGCCGTTCCGCGGCACCCGACGATGATCGCTTAGTGCTGCTTCCTTCCGGACCTGACACGGTTCGCGGTTCGCCGCTGCGCGGGACCCGGTCCTCAACGTCGCGTCGTCGGGCGGCGTTCGAGAACGGAGACCTCGAGAGGGGATTCAGCCCTGCTGGAGCGGATTGCAGGTACAGGGCACCGCTAGTTCCCCGCCTAGCACGGCCAGGGAAGGATAGCAGGCCATGTCCGCGTCGCGGTCCACCGGGCATATCGGGGCAACCCCCTGCAGACGGCAGGGGTGGCGGAGAGGGCGGGATTCGAACCCGCGATGGGTTGCCCCAAACCGCATTTCCAGTGCGGCGCCATAGTCCACTAGGCGACCTCTCCCCGGAGACAACCAGCGCTCGTTACTCCTCCGCTCCGGTCGTGGGCGGTCCCAGGCCAACGCGGCGGCGAGCACGCGAGCGATCGCACCCGAGGGTCCGGAAGCGAACGCACGGAAACGCCAACGCGGGAATGGGCGGTTCGCGCCCGGAGCGCTGGCGGAGAGGGCGGGATTCGAACCCGCGGTGCTTTCGCACACCGCTTTTCGAGAGCGGCACCATCAACCACTCGGACACCTCTCCGCGGCAGAGGATACCAAACAAGGGCGGTGAGACCCTCGAACGGCCGGTCTAGCCTGTGACCAGGCTGGCGAACAGCGCCTCGGCCTGCTCCTGACGAATGCCGCTCACGACCTT
>Ga0307378_10010815_pt1 | contig 11814 bp, 11 predicted proteins | sample UN1MG_FD_202238 | JGI IMG/M metagenome (GOLD analysis project Ga0307378, IMG submission 202238) | Soil microbial communities from Risofladan, Vaasa, Finland - UN-1 | ecosystem: Environmental > Terrestrial > Soil > Coastal area > Acid sulfate soil | place: Finland: Risofladan, Vaasa | collected...
AACTGCGACCCGCCCACGACGGAGTGGTTATCGTGCGGTAGGTGAGCCCGCGGCGAAGACCCCAACCATGAAAGTGGTCGACTGAGATGAAAACGATTTGCCTGGTGTTAACGTGTACCCTCGCCGGGGCAGCGACTGCTGGAGAGAGAGCCTGGGAGCGCGGCGCCTACATGGAGGAATACTTGACGGTCGTTCCGTGGGAATCGAAGGCCCTCACACCGCTGTCGATGGCTCGGCAGCCGGGCCGGGGGCCGGTTGTTTTGTGCGAGCGGGCGGATCCCCTGCTGCCTATCGTGATCCCGGCTCGAAACAAGCCCGGCTCGGGCTACTATCGACAGATTGTGGAATTCCTCAAGAACCACCTGGATGGGGCCACCGGCGCATCGTTCGAGGTGGTCGGCGACGACTCGGCCCCGTCGCGCGGGATCTTCGTCGGACCGTGCGATGGTGCGGATCTCGTCCCCTTCATCGAGAGGGCCCGCGCCCCCGATCCGGAACACATCCTGGTGAGTGCCTTCACGACGCCGAGCGGTTCTATGTGGCCGTCAACGCCTGGGAACCGGATCAGATCCGCGCTGCGGCCCCGGGGAAACCACGCGACTGTCCTCTCTGGCGTCACGATTCGGTCGAGATCTTTCTTTGCACCGAGCAACCCGGAATGAGCGAGGCGGGGCTCGGTATCACCGATCAGTACCACCAGTTCATCCTCGATCCGAACGGGAACGTGCACGACAGCCACAAATCGCTTGCGGCCGAGGGGGTGGACGCCCAGGGTCGCGTGGACTTCGAGCGCGCTGCGCGCCGGACGGCTGCGTGATCGAAACTGCGATTCCCTACGCTTCCATCGGCGCCGTGCCTCCGAAAGCCGGGGATCACTGGTTCGTCAATTTCTGCCGAAACCGGAAGCGGGAAGAATTGCCTGGCGAGTCGATTCACAGTTGGTCGCCGACCCTGGCTTCTGCCCACGACACGGCCCGTTTCGGCAGGCTCGTCTTCCCCACCGAGACCATTTGGCGATCAGATTTCAGCAACATCGACGAGGATTGGCGCATCGGCGTGCCCCGCGATGACATTTATGTAACGCATACCGTCAAGGACGGACACCTCGTTCTGCACGTCCGCTCCGACAAACTGGATGCAAAGGAAAACCAGGGCGAGAGTACGGAAATCAACATCTCCTTCAAACCCCAACGGCAGCCCTACGTGCCGAAGCTCGAGAATCCGGTCAATCTAGAGTGGCGTTTCCGTTTCAAAGGCCCCGGGTTGCTGCGCATTCGTGCCCACACTGGCGCCAAGGGGAACAAGCAGCGTCTGAGCCACCAGATTCTTCGGCCCGCCGGCTATGAAGACGCCGGTTGGACGGTCGGCGTGGGAGACAAACCAGACGCCGGGGGTGGAGAACTTCCCAACCTGGCGTATTGCTTCTTCGCCCTCAAAGTGCTCCCAAACGCAGACTTCATTTTCGAGGTCGACTGCATCAAAGTCGTCGTGCGGCCCTGAACTCATCGTATCGACCAAAACCTGATTTCGAGACCTGGGCGGAATTCGATCACGTCAAAGCCACCGAACTCGTCAAGTGGAGATCCAGATGAGTAGAGCAGCACGTCTTTTTGTCACTGCATATATCTCTCTCATGGCCGTTGGATCCGCCGTGGGAGCGGCCGAAGCAACGAGGATCGCCGAGGAGGCCGGCACCTGGACCGTGGAGAACGATCTGCTCGAGGTGACGGTGGATCCGAAGCGCTGCTGCTTTGACGTGCTCGACAAACGCGTGGGCTATACGTGGCGGCAACATGCAGATCCGTGGTACGCCGGCGTGGCGAAACAGGTCCGGGTCGATGACGGCAAGCTCCGGATGACGTTCGATCATCTTCGAGCCGGTCCGGCCGGAAAGGCAGCGATCCAACTGGAGATGACTGTCGAATTGGGCGGACCGGATCTCACGGTCACGCTTCACGCCCCACCGGAGACCCGGATCGGCCAACTGCGTCTGCCTTTCCCGTTCCTGATCGACACATCCGGCGGGGCGATCGTGGCCGCACACAAGCAAGGCATTCTCTAGCCCGTTCGCGAGACGGGGCAAGCCGGCCGCCGGCGCCATGGCCTGTTTCGGCATGGTCGACCGCGACAAGGGCTTCGGCTACATGGCGGTATGGCTGGTGCGCTCGGGCGGGCTGCGCAGCTTCTTCTACGTCAACCTCGACCGCTTCGCCGAGGCGGGGCGCCACGTGGGCCGATGGAACATGGCCGTCGGCTTCGACGAGCTGCTTGCTCATCGCTATCTGACCGACGATCACTGCGTGCAACGCAGCGACTTCAGCGGGGGCCCCAGCCTCGTCGTGAACTTCGGACCACAGCCCTACCAGACCGACGACGGCCGGACGATGCCACGTATTCCTACCGCCTACTCGGCGATAAGACCAAGCATCCGCAGTTGCCCGTCGGAGACGTGGTCCAGATCGATCCAGACTGGTCCCCCGTGGATCCGGTCTTCGAGTACACGACGTTCGGCGGCACGTCCGGCTGGACGGCCGCGCCGGGGCTGACGATCCAGCGCGTCACCGACGACGTGCGTCCGAATCCGGCGTGGCGGCGCTACCAACAGACCGTCTCGGCCATGGAAGACAAGTTTCCCGCGTTAGGAAGCGCAAGGATCTCCGGCCGGCAGTCGGGGGCCAACTATCTCGTCAAGACGAGGAACTTCTTGGCTCTGCCCGACGCAGGGTACGTATTCAAGGGCTGGATGAAGATCGACAAGACGAGCGTCGGCACGCCGTCGCCGCGCTTCCGCGTCGTTCTGATCGACGACGCCAAACGTACAGTATCGATTGCGGAGTCGGCCGAATACGACGCGAGCAAGCTGGGCCAGTGGCAGTGTCTTGAGTGTCGTTTCGCCACTTCGCCCCGTGTGAGGCAAGCCGTCATCTCGGTCCCGAAGCCCAATGACGCCACCATGGAAGTCGAGTTCCACATCGACGACTTCCTTCTCGACGTCGAGAAACACGACGGATAAGTTCGCCCTGCTTACCGGAGTAAGCACCCATGCGACGGAAGACGCCGGTTCAGGCGTATTCGGGAATTGATGCCGTTGGCTGTCTACCCATGCGTGTAGGCCATCCCGAACCGCAGGCTTTCATTGCCTCTTCCGAGAATCATGCCCGTGCCGTCCGTCCCCTTCGAACGATGATGCGCGCTCCCTCGGCGTACACGGCCTCACGGAAACTGCCCGGCCCCTCGTTGTTGAGATTCGTGACCTGGATCACGCGGCCGCCTCGGGTCGTTGACCCGAAACCCTCGACACCTGGAAAGGCCGGCAGTCCCACCGCAGCGTGCGGCGTGAAAGACAGGGCGAGGGCAGATACCGCCGCCCAGCAAGGAAGTCCTGGCGACCTACGACGGCCTGCCGCACACCGAGGTCTTTTCTTGTCGCTCGATCTCGAACGTCAGGCCCTGCCCGTCGAGGTGGCCATTGCCCGGAAGAGACTTCGCAGCCGGGGCGAGACGACCGCCTGCCGTATCCAGCAGTCCTCGACGGCTTCCGTGGTGACACTCTCCACGTCGTGATGTACCGCGCGCAAGGCATGTCGCGGCATCTGCTGGTGAGGCCGTGTCGAGGCGGCAGCTATTGTCATGTCCGCCTCGAAGCCCACAATGCCCGGACGGGCATGATACGATGGGCTCTTATTTCGGGTCAACCAGATCGACATGGACAGAGCCTCGCATCTGACAGCCAGCATCATTGGAGACTGAGTCCTGGCAAGCCAAACCTGCGCGAGGTGGGAGATGTTCGTAGTCCTTGTGCCCTTCTGCGCGGTGCTGCGCGCAGACCACGCCTGCCTTGCGGCGGACGGATCAGCGGGCAAGTGGTGGGACAGACAGTGGCCGTACCGAGTGAGAGTGCCCGCCGCGCTTTTGGGCGACGAGGCGCCCCGGGCACTGTTCGTCGATTTCCACCAGGACCTTCGCGACATGGGACACGAGGACGTCCCGCGCTTCGTGTCCGTACAGGCGGTCGTGCACAGGGCCGGCCGGCACGCATTGCTGCCGACGGTGACCCACGTCAAGCTCGAGACGGGCCGCGAACGCTTTGGCTATGTCGGGTACGAGGGCGAGGTGGCGTTGAATGGACGTCTGTTCCTTTACTTCAAGGCGGCGGGCGCTACCCCTGACGAGCAAGCCGCCATGGCGCCTCTCCTGCGCAAGCTGCTCCCATGGTGGGTCAATCTGTATCCGAACGCGAGCCTCGAGTTGGACGCCGGATCGAAACCGGCCGACTGTGATTTCGGGTTCCATGGCGACCAGTCGCCGGACTGGGTCGAAGGGGACGCCCCCCATGGCCTGCGCTACCTGCGGCAGACAAAGCCCAGGGCGTGCATGAACCAGACCTTCAGACGGCTCGTGCGCATTGGCGATGGCCCGTGGCGGACCGAAGCTCTGTCGTCGAAGCAACTTGCCGGCGAGACCGTGCATCACAAAGTGCCTCCTCACCAGAATTCGTGGGTGAATTCTGGCTCGGGGAGGTCTCCGAGTTGGTGGTATAGGGCGATTTCAATGGCTTTTGCAGTCCGAAAGCCGTACGCTTTTCTCATCGTCAGTTTTGCTTTGTTGTTCAGGCCCACTACAATCCCTGCCGAAATGGCGTCTTCCGCGCGGAACCAGTTGAGAATCAACTCCCGATGGCGGCGCAAGGTCTTGGCGACTTTCTTCATCGGCTCGATCTTGGATCGCATGGTCCGCGTACACCACTCGTCGAGGAACTTCGCCGCGCAGGCCGGGTAGGAATACTCCCAGAATCGCTGGAAGTCCTCCCGCGTCAGACGGCTGCGGACCGACTGCAAGTTGTACTGAAGTAGTTCCGACGGTTTGACCGATTGCTTCTCCGTGAGGTTCTCTTCCCGCTTCAACAGACACCAGCGAGAATGTTTCAGCACCGGCTCGTAACCGTCGCGATCCAGCCGCTTGGACTCGGCCGCACGCACTTCGTCGATCGCCTTGTTCATCTTGGCCATGATGTGGAACCGGTCCAACACGCGGATCGCCTGGCCCGCCTTTTTGCCAATCACCTTCAAGTACGGCTTCCACATGTCGCTGCGCGCGAAACGCAACTGCCCCGAACGCTCCTTGCCCAACGTGCGGAAGAATCGCAGAAGCGTGTTGGCCGTGCGGTCTTTGCCGGCCCACAACAGCCGTCGGCGGTCCTCGTCGATCTGGTATGCCAGCGTCAGGTACTTATGCCCCGGTTGCCATTGGATGTCGTCCACGCCGATCGCCGCGATGCCCTCCAGACTGCGATGGGCCAAACCCCGGGAAACCGCGTGTTTTACCGAACGATAGACGTCCTGCCAACTCGTGTGGAACACGCGGGCGACCTGCTGCCAGCAGAGCCGCCGGGCCCAGCCAGCGAGGAACCACCGATAGGTCGTGGTCAGTTGATTCTTGCCGTCGCACCAAGGAACCTCTTCCACTTTCACGCCACGGGTCGGACACTCGACCCGCCGCATCGCATACACGAAATACACCGCGATCCCCCACAAAGGCAGGAACTCGAAACGTCGCGCCGGCAGTCGGTCGTAGCCAGGCGCGGAGCGGTGGCAGCCGGAGCAGATCGGTCGCCCGTTGCGGCGGGCTTCGATCTGAACTTCGATCGTCGGCTCCTCGGCGTCGTCCACCCATCTGACTTTTCCGTAAACGAATGACTTGAAATACTCGACGCGATTGAGGATAGTCTTGAGTTGCATCCGGTGGTGACTCCGGGAAGGCGAGTTGCTGCCAACCGATCTTTACCGAAAATCCCGCAGGATGCACTTCTTTCTCTTTCCAACCCAACCCGCTACACTGGCGCGTGCCCGGTGAAACGGAGTGGGGCTCTGCTGAGGAGCAACCCCACAAGGGATAGCCGGGCGAGGGCGGGAAGCATATCCGCCGGCCCCGTCATCACGCGATGGCGGGGCTCCTTCTTCTCCCCAACCATTCTTTTTGTCCTCCGATTCCTCAGAAAACCTGACCTCCAATCCCTCAAACCGCTCTCAATTCACCCGCAGATTCTGGCGAAGAGCCGAAAACTAAACAGCCGGTCCCGCATCGACTGCCGGCAACCTTCTCGTGTGCAGCCCATAGACCTGCTGGGAAGGTTTCGCCGATACATCTGTTGTCCGCCTTGCGTCCGGCAAGCAACACTCGGGAGAAGTGAAAGATGTCCTACAGAACCGGATGGTTGGTCATGCTTTGGCTGGCATGTGCAGGCGTGATCTCGTTAACCTGTGCGGAAGCGACAGGAGCGGATGACGTTACAGTGACCGTCAAGCCTCACGTGAAACACCAGACGATTCTCGGGTTTAGCGCCATGCCCTGGTATCTCGGCATCGCACCGGAAGTCAGGGACGAGGTCCTCGACGAAGCGGTCGACGAGCTCGGGCTGACCTGGGAGCACTGGACGGTCCCCAGCGGCAACCGCAGCAACGCCCGATGCTGGGAATGGGTCAATGACGACGGCGATCCTCTCCACATCAATTGGCCGGCGTTCGGCACGAAGGACGTCGATCGCTCGGTCCGGACATGGGTGGTGCCGTTCAAGCAGCGGGTCGAGGCCCGAGGCGACCGCTTCGGTCTGGCGATCACGCAAACGTTTCACAATGGCGGCAGCACCGGTCCCGTTCCGCAGTGGCTGATCGAGGACCCCGAGGAATTCGCCGAGTATGCCGTGTCGCTGTTGCTGCATTTGAAGAAGACGCACGGCATTGAGGCGGACTACTACGTGATCTGCAAAGACGCGGGGACTGCCGGCGACAATCCGTTTAGCGTGGAGGTCGTGACGCAGATGACCAAAGCCGTTGGCCCGCGATTGCGCGCGGCGGGGCTGCGCACTTCCATCTTGTTCCCTGAGTGTCATGACGCGAATACCAGTTGGAGGTTCATTCAAGCGGCCAAGGACGACGCCGATTTATGGCCGTTTGTTGGCATGATCGGCTACCATGTGTACGGCGATGAGTCGCACAATTCCGACCGGGGCAAGATTCGCCGGTTTGCCGTGGCGAAGGGAATGCCGACGGGCCACGCCGGATCGGATCAATTGAGCATCGACGCGCTGTACGACGACCTGACCGTCGGCGGCGTATCGTACTGGTCCATCTCCGGCTTGGGTGGCCCCGGACCGGGCGGGCGGAATTACCAGTTCCACCTGGACGGCACTTCGTTCAGCCGCGGCGGACTGTTCTGGCCCTGCCGCCAGATCATGCACTATGTCCGGCCCGGGGCCGTTCGAATCGACGCGAACAGCGATGCAGCGACGATTCGGCCGCTGGCGTTTTGCGTCAAAGGCCGAACCGTGGCGGTGTTGCTCAATACCGCGCCGACCGCGGAGCCGCACTCCGTCACGATCCGTGGCCTGCAAGCGGGAGACTACGGCGTGTGCCAGTCCGTCGACGCGAAGCCGTACGAAGAATTGGGCCTCAAGAAGGTGGAAGCCGACGGTGGCCTGCGCGTGAACGTTCCTGCCGGCGTCGTGCTGACCGTCTATTTTCATCCGGACGACAACCTGCCGCCGACCGTTACCACTTGGCAGGCGCAACCCAGTTTTCTCAAGACGCCGGACAGCGAGGTCGTCTTGTCGGCCGCGGCGCAAGACCCCGAGCTTGATCGGATTTCCTATTCGTGGACGATCACGCGCCAACCGGCCGGAGCAAAGGTGGTGCTGGCGGACCCAAACGCAGCGACCACCTCGGCAACCGGCCTGACGTCGCCCGGCCGGTATGCATTTCAAGTGGTCGCCACCGACGGCCGCAGCCGAGTTAGACGCGGAGTTCAAGTGAACGTTTTCACCGGCAATCAACCACCCACGCCCATCGATGTCCACAACCGCCTGCCTGTCGTGGTCACGTTGCCACAGGATACGACCGAGCTGCGTGGCGGCGCCTTAGACCTGGAAGGGGACGAGCTGACGTTCCGACGGTCGGTCGTGAGCCAGCCGGCGGGCTCTGCCGTCCGGCTCGAATCGCCCGACCAGGCAAGGTGCAAGGTGACCAACATCACCATGCCTGGCGAACACGTGTTCCGATTCGAGGTAAGCGACAGCGCGAGTACCGTTGCCGAGACGCTTACAGTACCTGTCTATGCGCCGACCAGGGAACTCAAGGGAGGAAAGGGAACATGAGCTGGACCAGAACTCTGATCGTTGTCCGCGTGATCGTCGTTGTCGGTTTGCTTTCCGGCGGAGACGGCCTGATGTCGCAGGACGGCGACGTGGCAGTCACGATCAATCCTGACGTCAAATACCAGACGATCCGCGGCTGGAGCTGCAATCCACACTACCTAGGAGGCAGCAAACAGCAGCGGGAGCAAGTCATCGACGAGGCGGTTAACAGTCTGGGTATCACACGCGTGCGGTGGCAGCAGCCCAACGGCAATCGCGCCAACATGACGCGATGGGAGCCGGAAAACGACAACGGGGACCCCGATCAAGTGGATCTGTCCAAGTTCAATACCTCCGACGCGGATAAGTATATCGAGGGCTACGTGTTGCCCTTCAAACGGCGCATCGAAGCCAACGGCGATCCATTTGAGCTGTGGTTGAGTCCGTCGTTCTTCGACGGCGGCAGCACGGGCGGTGTGCCGGCGTTTCTGCTGGAGAGCCCCGGCGAGTACGCCGAGTATGCCACCTCATTCATCACGTATCTGCGTGAGCGGTACGGCATCGAAACGAACCACTACGCCGTCTGCAACGAAGCGGGAAACCATAACGTCTTCAAACCGGCGGTCGTCGCGGAGATGACCAAGGTGCTGGGTGAGCGAATGGAAAAACTCGGCCTGCCGACAAAGGGTCAGTTCTCCGACGGGGTTAATGCTCGCGTCACGTGGAACTACATCCAGCACGCCAAAGACGACCCGGACGTGTGGAAGTACGTCGACGTATTGAGCTACCACTGGTACGGCGGGGACAACCAGCGATGGATGGCCAATATTCGTGAATTCGCCGACGGGAAAGGCTTGGATACGGCGCAGTCGGAATACATGCATCTGAAGATCGACCACCTGTACGACGACCTCACCATCGGCGGCGTTTCGTACTGGTCCATCTATGGACTGGGCGGCCCCGGCCCCGGCGGACAGAACTTCTGGCTCCGCCCGGACGACACCTCGTTTCGCCGCGGAGCCCAGTTTTGGAACTTCCGGCAGATCATGCACTATGCCCGCCCCGGCGCCGTGCGGATCGGGGCGGAGTGCGAGGAGCCGGCCCTGCGGTCGCTGGCGTTTTCCCATAACGGCCGGATTACGACGGTCCTGATCAACACCACGCCGCCGACCGCGCCGCGTACGGTAACCATCCAAAACCTGCCTCCGGGCGACTACGGTGTATGCCGATGCGTGGATTCCAAGCCGTACGAGGAGCTGGGCGTTGCGACGGTGGCAGCGGATGGCCGCCTGACCGTCACAGTGCCCAACAACTGTGTGCTGACCGTCTATCCCCATCCGGGCAAGAACCTGGCGCCCGTCGTCGTCAATTGGGAGGCGGACCCAACGTTTCTGAAACGGCCTAACAGCAGAGTCTCGCTCTCTGCCGCTGCACAGGATCCGGAGTTGGATCGACTCGCGTTTTCGTGGACCGTCGCCCGTCAACCACAAGGAGCCGTTACGACCATCACCAACCCCCGATCGGCGACGACCGAAGCAGTCGGGCTTACCGTGCCCGGGAAGTACGTCTTCACCGTGGCCATTACCGGCGGGACCGACGAAGTGACGCGCGACGCGCTGCTGAACGTCTTCGACGGCAACCAGCCGCCGCGGCTCTTGGACGTCCACAACCGCATTCCCGTGCTGGTCACGCTGCCGCACAGCGAAACCCTGCTGCGCGGCGGGGCATTCGACCTGGAGGGTGACAAGCTGTCGTTCAAGTGGAGTGTTGTGAAACAGCCGTCCGGCTCGGCCGTGCAATTGGAGTCGCCCAGCCAGACGGCCTGCAAAGTGAGCAACATCACCACTGCCGGCGACCATGTGTTCAGGCTCGAGGCGAGTGACGGCACCAACACCGTCTCGGAAGAGTTGGTCGTGCCGGTCTATCCCGCCAATTCCGCGCCCGTCATTGAGTCGGCGGAAGCCGCGCCGGCGGTCTTGACGTTGCCCGAGGAAAACACGCTTCTCTCGGCAACCACAAACGAACCGAACGGAGACGTGATCAGCCATTGGTGGAGGGTCCGAAGCAAACCACCGGGAGCGAAACCGGTGATCGCCAAACAAGGCGGCCGCGAGACCAAAGTAGACGGACTTACCGTCGAGGGCATCTACGCGTTCGAGCTGACGGTCGTGGACCGCACCAAGTCTGCGAAAAAGACCGTGACCGTTGCCGTCGCCGGAAAGGAGTCCGCGGTCGCGCCGGCCGGCCGATTCACCGATCCGCCCAAGGAGTGGGTGAAGGATGAGCGACGCATCGTTGCCCGCGGAACCGCAGTCGGCACGGTCGTGGAGAAAGGGAAGGCCTTTGTCGTGATCCGGTCGGACTCCGGCACGTCGGCCCGGTACATTCCCCGGTGGATCGGCGGGCATCCGCGTGACGGAGGCGGTCCCGAAAAGAGAATCGTCGAGGCGATTTCTCGCCTTCGTCCCGGCGACCGCGTTACGGTCAAGTGGTACGTGAACGACCACGTGCGCATCGAAGACATCCAAGCATCGCCTTAAGGATCGCGCAAGAAACAACTGTCGCGATATGGCCGTGGGGTACGTCTCCAACGTGCCTGGCACGATGGAATCGTGCCCCACCTATTGTTTCTGCGATTCTAAGTGGAGATAAGACATGATCCATCGTCGCAGATTTCTGCAGATGACCGCTGCCGCCGGTGGGGCGCTTCTGGCAAGTGAAACCGTATCTTCCGAACAGCGGGCATCCGTTGCAGCCACGGGTGGGGACCTCGATAAGGCAGCAGCCGCACGAGAGCTTGTGGCCCATCGCATCGCCAAGATCACGGCTCGCCAGGTCCGCGACCGTTTCCCGCGGTCGATCGGCCCCAATTCGCGCGGCCGGCCGGTGGGCGGCGGCGGATCGTACCAGGTTCGTACCATCGTGACGGACAAGGGCGCCGAAGGCTGGGCCATGTGCTACCTCCCGGACGAGGCCGTACAGAAGTTCGTCGGCATGCGCGTCGGCGACCTGTTCGACGTCGAGAACGGCGCCGCTGAAGAGGCCGGCGCCCTGGACAAAGCCCTGCATGATTTGGCAGGCAACATCTCGAATCTTCCCGTGTGGAAGCTCATCGGCGCGGCGGGCCCGAGAGCAACCTTACTCTCTAGCGGCGCGATCTACATGGAAGACGTGTGGCCTCGCGACGCGCCGCGCGGCATCCCGGCCGTCCTCGCCGCCTGCCGGCAAGATTACGACGCGGGTTACCGTGCCTTCAAACTGAAGAGCCCACGCATGAACTACATGGGCAACTTCGAAACCTCTGAAATCCTTGCGACTGGTGCTTGTTATGGGCCGGATCTGAAGTGCAGGAACGCGCAACGCTTGACGGCTTGACGTACTTCGCCGCCGGCAGGACTCGGGGGGGGTGCGGTTTTTCATCTTGGGATGTGCCCGTTGTGGATGGGATTTTGCACAATTGCCGTTTGACGTACCCAGCGGGCGTGACGAAAAATGGTCCTCCGCGTGTTCTCTCGTCTTCACCACGCAACGCGTTTGTGGTAAACGAAAGGTATTCACAAAAACCACACACAGGACCAACGGCATGATACTTCCCCGCGACATGGAGGTCCAGATCCCCGTGCCGGCACCGTCGTCAAGTCGACGGGCAAGATGTATTGGGGGCACAAGGCATCGACGATCAGCTT